>Ga0075030_100003190_pt1 | contig 14943 bp, 11 predicted proteins | sample LitLauG_LLR_2012_FD_71393 | JGI IMG/M metagenome (GOLD analysis project Ga0075030, IMG submission 71393) | Freshwater sediment microbial communities from Pennsylvania, USA - Little Laurel Run_MetaG_LLR_2012 | ecosystem: Environmental > Aquatic > Freshwater > Creek > Sediment | place: USA... | reverse complement strand
TGAGATGGTCAGATTTCGGTCGAAGGATCGGACGACTTGTTGGATCGAAGCGCTGAGTCGAGCGGGATTTGCTTCGCCGCGCGCGACGAGCGTGATGTAAGTCATGTGCGGGGCAATTGGGTCGGAACTCAGGCCCATGAATTCTGGAGTTTGGAGAGCCGCCAGGTAGATCTCAGGGTATGGAGGCGAGACCATGTCGTCTAAACTGGCGTTCGTTACGACGCCAATGACGGTCAGCCAATTTCGCTTTGAGCTATCTCTGGAAATTAGAGTGAAGCGTTGCCCGATGGGATCTTGACCTGGGAAGAATTGCTGCGCCAGCCGTTCGTTGATCACCACTACGGAGGTGGACTTGGTATTGTCCTGATCGTTGATAGCGCGACCGCGCTTGAGTGGCAGGCGCATGGTGTCAAAATAACCCGGCAAAACAATTCGGTAGATGGCATCTGGTATTTCGCCTTCGCGCGGCGCAGGCCGGCCTTCAATCTGAAAATTACGGTCCCAAAGATCGCCGACAAGGGGTAGATGATTGATGGCACCCGCAGAGCGGACGCCCGGGAGCGATCGGACTTTTTGAAGAAGGTCCCGATAAAACGCTTCACGGCGGCCGGCTTCGGCTTCCTGAGTTCCTGCGACGGATACCACCATGGAGATGACCTTGTGCGGATTGAATCCGGTGTCTACCGATTGCAGGGCGTAGAAGCTGCGGATCATCAGGCCCGCGCCAATCAAGAGTATGAACGCCAGCGCGAACTCAGAGGCGACCAGAAAACTGCGCAAGTGGTTGCGGCCCACGCCGTCGCTGGTGCCGCGTCCACCTTCTTTGAGGGCGTCGCCCAGATTCCCGGCCGCGGCATGCATGGCGGGGGTTAAGCCGAAGGCGAGCGCAGTGAGAATCGTAGTGCCGATGAGGAAGAGAACAGCGCGGCCATCAATGCCAACCGTTTCCACCCTCGGCAGATATGACGGGCTGAGCACGACCAGAGCTTTCGTTCCAGCGAAGGCCAAAGCAAGCCCGAGCAAAGCACCCAAACCGGAAAGCAGAAGATTTTCCGTCAGAAACTGCGCAAATAAACGCGCCTTCCCCGCCCCGAGTGCCACGCGGACGGCTACTTCTTTCTGACGGTCGGCGGTTCGCGCCAGCAGCATGTGGGCGACATTGGCGCAGGCGATTAAAAGCACGAATGCGACGGCCCCGAGCATAAGCATTAAGGGAGCTTGGATATCGCCCACGACGTTCTCTTTTAACGGGCGTACCACAACGTTGCGATTGGAACCGGGATATTGTTTTTCGAGGCGGCCGGTAACTGTGGCTATCTCAGCGCGCGCCTGCTCGAGAGTCACTCCCGGCTTTAGCCGCGCGAAGACCCGCAAGTGATTTCCCCCCCGCTGATGAAGAGTGTCCGCCAAAGAGTTTGGCACCCAGACGTCGGACTTAGTAGCCCAGAAAGGCGCGAACTGAAACCCCGGGGGCATGACTCCGACGATGGAATAGCCCTCCGAATCTAAATTGATGATTTGTCCCAGAACGTTGCGATCACCATTGAAACGGCGCTGCCACAGCGAATAGCTCAGTATGGCTTCGTGGGATGAGCCTTCGCGTTCTTCGCCCTTGATGAAAAGGCGGCCGAGCAAGGGTTGAACGCCCAGCATCGGTAGTAAGTTTCGAGTGACCTTGAGGCCATGGAGGTGCTCGGCCTGGTTGATACGAAAAGTGTCGCTTCCAGTGAGATTAGCGCTCCAATTATCGGCTGCGCCCACGGCTTCGAACGAGATGCTTTGCTCCCGCCAATCGATGTAGTTGGCCGTGGCGACAGGAGCAGTCCCGTAATGGAGGATAGTTACCAGGCGATTTGGGTCTTTGTAAGCAAGCGGCTGGAGGAGAACGGCATTCACGACGCTGAAGATGGCAGTGTTGGCACCAATACCGAGAGCGAGAACGGTGGCCGCCACAATCGTGAAACCAGGAGTACGCAGCAGATTGCGGCTGCCGTATTGAATGTCGCGTAGGGTGTTTTCCAGCCACGCAAAGGAACGCGCATCGCGGTGAAGTTCCTTGGTGTATTCCAGATTGCCGTAGGCGCGCACAGCGGCTATTTTTGCGTCGGTGCTGGAAAGGCCTTTGGCCTCGAACTCCTCTTGCAAAAGCGCTAGATGGGCTGCCATTTCACGAGCCATTTCGTTTTCGGTAGCTGCGCCGCGGAACAGGTGCGTGAGTTTTGCCAAAAATTGCCGCATGACTTAGGCGCCCTCTGTGAGAAGTTTTTCGACCAGGCCGGTCATCTGACGCCAGCGGAGTGTCTCTTGGGCGAGAGCCTTTTCGCCAACTTTCGTAATGGCGTAAAACTTGGCTTCGCGATTGCTCTCCGTCTTTCCCCAGGTGCCTTTGATCTTGCCTTGCTGTTCCAGGCGGACTAGCGCGGGGTATAAGGTGCCCTGGTTCAGTTGTAGGAGATCTTCGGAGACCTGTTGGAGCCGGCTGGCGATGGAGTAGGCATGCTGCTTGCCCATGGTTTGCAGCATGCGAAGAACGATCAGATCGAGAGTTCCTTGCAAGACGACGATTCGATCAGCATCTTCACTTGGCATTCAAGTAGTCCTCGTTCTTGAGGGTAAGCGAGCTTCACTTGGATGTCAAGTACAGAAAGTACGGGATATTTGCCGGAAGCAAAGAGGCGAGTTTGATACTCTAGTTATTCTATCGACTTTATACAATAACGAATGCACACTTTCACGAAGGGACAATTTGGACTGGCGTTGCTAGGCGCGCTGAGCGCGTTCGGGGTGCAAAGTTGCGCCTCGAAGGCAACCGACGGGAAAACGGTTCATTTGCTGAATGTCTCATATGATCCGACGCGCGAGCTGTACCAGGAAATCAACAAAGAGTTTGCCCAAGGCTGGAAGGAGAAGACCGGGCAAAACGTGGAAATCGAGCAGTCGCATGGCGGATCGGGCAAGCAAGCACGCGCGGTGATTGAAGGCCTGCAGGCGGATGTTGTGACGCTAGGATTAGCTTACGATGTTGACGCGATTGTGGAGCAGGCGCAATTGATTGATGCGGGTTGGGCGCAAAGGTTGCCGAACAACAGTGTTCCGTTTACCTCGACTATTGTCTTTCTAGTGCGCAAGGGAAACCCGAAGGGAATCCGCGATTGGCCGGATGTGATTCGCAATGGAGTGAGTGTGATTACGCCGAACCCGAAAACGTCAGGAGGCGCGCGCTGGAACTATCTGGCGGCGTGGGGCTACGCGTGGAATCATTTCGGCCACGATGAGAGCAAGGCACGTGATTTTGTCGCAGCGCTTTATCATAATGTGCCGGTGCTGGATTCGGGCGCACGCGGAGCAACCACGACTTTTGTGCAAAGAGGATTAGGCGACGTCTTGCTGGCCTGGGAGAACGAGGCGTATTTGTCTGTGAGAGAGTTTGGCGCGGACAAATTCGAGATCGTCAATCCGCCGAGCAGCATTGCGGCGGAAACGCCAGTGGCGGTGGTGGATAAGAATGTCGATCAGCGCGGCACGCGAGCGGTGGCGGAGGCGTACCTGAAGTTTCTTTATACGGAGCCAGCGCAGGAGATCGGGGCCAAGAATTATTACAGGCCGCAATCGCAAACGGCCTTCGCGAAATACAAAGCGCAGTTCCCCGAGATCCAATTCTTCACATTGGCCCAGATCGCCGGAAGTTGGAAAGAAGCCCAGAAAAAGCATTTTGCCGACCACGGGATTTTCGATCAGATTTACAAACCGTAAACATGCAAAGGCTACGCGAACATACGGTCATTCCTGGTTTTGGGATCAGTCTTGGCTATACGATTTCGTATCTGAGCCTAATTGTTCTGATTCCTCTGGCAGCGCTGGTAGCCAAGGGTACGGGCCAGCCTTGGGCAGAATTTAGCGCGGCTGTATTCGATTCGCGAACACTGGCGGCGTGGCGGTTGACATTTGGGACGGCGTTTGTGGCGGCGCTGATTGACGCGGCTTTCGGATTGGTGATCGCATGGACATTGGTCCGCTATGAGTTTCCAGGGAAGCGGATTGTAGATGCACTCATCGATGTGCCCTTCGCTTTGCCAACCGCCGTTTCAGGCATCGCCCTAACGGCGATTTACTCGCAGAATGGCTGGATTGGACGTTGGCTGCAACCGCTGGGTATCCACGCAGTATTCTCTCCGTTAGGCATCGTGATTGCAATGACGTTTATCGGGCTACCGTTCATTGTGCGTTCGCTGCAGCCGAGCATGGAAGATCTTGACCCGGCAACGGAAGCGGCGGCGGCCTTGTTGGGCGCGCCAAGAATGACGGCTTTGCGGCGCGTGATCCTACCGGCGCTGCAACCTGCGCTGGTGGCGGGATTCGTGACGGCGTTTGCCCGCTGCCTGGGAGAATACGGCTCGGTGATTTTCATTTCCGGTAACATGCCGATGAAGACGGAGATCGCGTCACTACTGATCGTCACAAAGTTGGAGCAATATGATTACGCGGGTGCGTCAGCCATCGCGCTACTGATGCTGGTGAGTTCGTTCTTACTGCTTCTAGCGGTGAACGTAGGACAGTGGTGGGCCACGCGGCGTCAGCGGGAGAGGGAATAAATGACTACGCCCAAAACGTTTCCGCACACCGAACCTAAGTGGATGCAAAATACGCTCATCGCGATCAGCGTGGGATTTGTCGGCTTGTTGATTTTGTTGCCGGTTGTAGCTGTGTTCACAGAGGCGCTACGCAAAGGCTTGGGCTTCTACTGGAAGAGTGTGAGCGATCCCCTGGCTCTATCGGCATTGCGGCTCACACTATTCACAGCCGTAGTGACTCTTGCTGCCAATCTGGTGTTTGCGATTGCGGCATCGTGGTGCATCGCCAAGTTTAACTTTCCCGGAAAGAATTTGCTGATGACGCTGATTGATATTCCGTTCGCGGTATCGCCAGTCATTTCAGGCTTGATTTTCATCTTAGTGTTTGGCGCGAGAGGCTGGTTCGGCCCAGCGTTGCACAGCGCGGGTTTGCAAATTGTTTTTGCCACGCCGGGCATTATTCTGGCAACGGTGTTCGTCACTTTTCCTTTTATCGCGCGCGAATTGATTCCGTTGATGCAGGAGCAAGGCACGGAAGAAGAGGAGGCGGCCATTCTACTGGGGGCGAGCGCTTGGCAAACCTTTCTGCGCGTGACACTGCCGAATATTCGCTGGGCGCTGGTTTATGGCATTGTGCTGGCGAATGCTCGCGCGATGGGAGAATTCGGGGCAGTCTCAGTTGTTTCAGGGCACGTTCGGGGCCGCACCAATACCCTGCCCTTGCATGTGGAGATTCTCTATAACGAATACAATTTCGCGGCGGCGTTCGCAGTCGCGAGTTTGTTGGCATTGTTAGCGGTGGTAACGCTGGCGGCAAAAGCCGTGCTCGAGTGGAGACTACGTGTAGAGCAAGAATCGGCCGTTGCCGAGACGGGGAAGGCATAACGATGGCGATTGACGCACGACATGTCAGCAAATCGTTCGCGCAATACACCGCGTTGAAAGACGTGAACCTGCGGGTGAACGACGGCGAACTGGTAGCGCTGCTCGGCCCTTCCGGTTCCGGCAAGACCACGCTATTGCGTATTATTGCCGGCCTGGACGCCCCCGACCCCAATCCGGAAACGGCGGTGTTCGTCAATGATGAGGAGATTTCGCGCAAACAAGTGAGCGAGCGGAAGGTGGGCTTCGTTTTCCAACACTACGCATTATTCCGGCACATGACCGTGTTCGAAAACATAGCCTTCGGCTTGCGGGTGCGGCCGCGCAAAGTGCGCCCATCGAACGATGCCATTCGAAGCAAGGTGAATGAGTTGCTTGAGCTGATACAACTGGGACGCTGGGCGGCTCACTACCCTTCGCAACTTTCCGGCGGACAAAGACAGCGCGTAGCGTTGGCGCGGGCGCTCGCCATCGAGCCGAATATTTTGCTTCTCGACGAGCCCTTTGGCGCGCTGGATGCGCGTGTCCGGCAGGATCTGCGGCGCTGGCTGCGAAACCTGCATGCCAAGATTCACATCACGAGTGTTTTAGTGACGCACGATCAGGAAGAAGCGCTGGAAGTGGCAGATCGTGTGGTGATCATGAACCAAGGCCGCATCGAACAGGTGGGAACTCCGAATGAAGTTTTCCATAATCCGGCGTCTGAGTTTGTGGTCACGTTCTTGGGCAACGTCAACCTATTTCATGGGCGCGTGGAATCTGGGCAAACGGTGATAGGCAAAGTGAGCGTGGGACAACGGCAGGATTCCTCCGTTCCGGATGGAAAGTCTGCGCGCGTGTTTGTGCGGCCGCATGAATTGGAGATTGAACGGCAACCGCTGAATGGCGCAGATGTGCGTTCGCGGGTGGCACGCATTCAATCGGCGGGGTCGATTGTACGTGTGGAATTAATCGGCGAGCAGAGCGAGGCGATCAACGTCGATCTCACGCACGACCGTTACCACGAACTCGGCATCCAGGCGGGCGATGAGGTATTTGTCCGAGTGCGGGATGCGCGGGTTTTTGTGGCAGAAGAACCCGCTGTAGATTACTCGATTTAAGAGCTGCAAAAAACCTTAAACATTCCCCTTGCCATAATCACCCCATATCCTATAGACTTAGTATATATGCGACGGGCTTTATGTCTTTGAGGTTTTTCGCTCTTGCGGCTTTAGGCAGCACCGCGGCACTGATGGCGCAGGACGACATCACCACGCAGAACGGCTCGAGCGCCTATGCGGGCAGCTACATTACCGGTCCTGCTTCGAATCCGTTGAGTTTCCTGAACGGCCCCGCTTATCGAACTTTTGCAAAGGGAACGCCGTACGATTTGCCGGATTTTCGGCCGGCCCACGACCTGAACGAGAAACTGCCCAAATGGATTTGGTTCGGCTGGGAGGAGCGGTTGCGCTATGAGGGCTACCACGACGGCGGCTTCAAACTCAGCAACAACGATTCGTACCTGCTGTTGCGCTCGCGTTTGCAGGTGAACATTAAACCAGCGCCGTGGTTCAAGATTGTGGGGCAGTTGCAAGATGCGCGCCCGTTCATGCAAAAACCGCCATGGGGCCCGCCGAATCTGAACGCATGGGATTTGAAATTGGCATATGCGGAGTTTGGCGATCCGGAAACGAGTTGGATCAGCGCGCGCGTGGGACGCCAGTTAATTAACTACAACAACACAATCATTGCCAATTCAGAATGGCGCAACCAAGCGCGCTCTTATGATGCGGCGGTGGTGAATTTGCATTATGACCGCTACCGGCTGGGCTTGTTTGCCGGCTCGCCGGTGGTTCCACTGGCCGATGGAATCAGCCACCATCAAGAGGGCAATAACATCTACGGAGCTTATGGGGGCATTGACCGCATTGTTCCGAACTCGGTATTAGAACCCTTCGTACTGTGGCGAGTGCAGCCAAGTGTTGCCGTTGAAACGACGGCAAAGTTGAAACCCGGCAAGCAGGAAGAGTTCGCCTACGGTTTGCGGTTCAAAGGCGTAGTGGCGAAGAGCCTCGATTATTCGGCGGAGTCGATTCTAGAGCGAGGTACGGACGGCTCGAACCAGATCAGAGCTTGGGCTGGAAATGTAGGCGCTGGCTATCGGATCGATAGGGCACGCTGGAAACCGCGGGTGTTTTGGCAATATGATTACGCCTCGGGAGACAAGCACCCGAACGATGGCGTCCATAACACTTTCGACACAATGTTCCCAACAGCGCATGATCGCTTTGGAATTAGCGATCAATTCGGCTGGCAGAACATCGTTGCCGAACGCGCTGGCCTGACCATCGAACCGCGACATCGTTGGACCGTAACCGGACAGTATCTCGACCTCTCGCTTGCCGTTCCGCAAGACGGAGTCTACAATACATCGGGCAGTTTGATTGCGCGAGACACGACTGGAAGATCGGGCACGCACGTCGGGCAGGAATACGATGCCTACACCTGGTATGAACTCAACGGGCACGTGAACGTAGGCGTGGGCGTCGGGCACTTGCAAGGCGGCGAATTTCTGCCGCGCCTCAGCAAGGGCCCGAACTACAACTACCCCTACTTCGCAGTCAACTTCAAAGACAACGGAAAGTCTAGGTAGCTTACCAGAGCAGCTTTAATCCGAGTTGAATCTGGCGCGCGGTTGTTGACGTGCTTGTAATCAGCCCGGCCGTAGGAGACACACCCGAGGGTGTGAAGACGACGGCGTTCGGAGTATTGAGATTGGCACGGTTCAATACGTTGAACAACTCTGCGCGAAATTGAAGGTTTAGTCTTTCGTGGATTTCTGTATTCTTTAGCAGCGAGACGTCCCAGGTGGCTAAGCCAGGACCGATGAGAGTGTCGCGTCCTAAGTTGCCATAGAAACCGCTATTGGCGGGCGGCGCCAGAAACGCGGCTGGGTTGAACCATTGATTCGGAGTTCCTTCAATCACACTGCCAGTGTACGCGGGGTTGACGAAAGGGCGGACCGGGTTACGCGTGTCGCCATTATTCGAAGGGTTGTAGCTGAGTTGCGGCGTGAACGGGAAGCCGCTTTGCAAAGTGACAATCCAATTGAGGGTCCAACCGCTTACCAGCGCGCGTGTGGCCCTATCTGCTGTTGTTAGGAAACGCTTGCCAGGCCCGAATGGCAGCAGATAACTCGCGTTGATGACAGCTACATGGCGTACATCAAAATTAGCGAGGCCGCGATCGGCGCCAAGGTTAAAGGGATTCGAAGCGAGCGCCGGTTCCCCGCCCGAGGTTGTGGCGTTGAGTGAATCGCCATCGTCGATAGCGCGTGACCAGGTGTATACGCCGCGCAGTAACAACCCACCACTGAAACGATGGTTCAGATCAACCTGCAAAGCGTTGTACGCACTGTCTCCTTCGGAAAAATAGGTCCAGGTGTTGGCGAGTGTGGGATTGGCTCTAGCGGCGGTTGGAACGTAGTAGGTGCCGGGGATGACCGGGGTACCGGCAATGCCGGCAGGGAAAGTGTTCGGGTAAACTGAGGGGCACGGCTTGGCGGGACAAATCACTGGGAACGGTTCGTTGGCATCAACGCCAATCAATTCGTGATAGCCATGTGAACCTACATAACCGAGAGTTAGTGCAGTGTTGGCGGTGATGCTTTGCTGCACACGAAAGGACCAGGACATCAGAGTCGGCGTCTGCAGGTCGGGTTGAACGCCACCAGCCACCAACTTCGCGGTTGAAGGGATTGGCGCAGTGGTCAAAATTGGAAGTGACGAAACCTTGGTGTTCGGCAGACTGTAGGTTGGATTGAACGGAGCGTTCTGATCGGTGCGATAACCAAGAGCATCCTGCAGATCGTTATAGACGCCGAAGCCCGCGCGAATCACTGTTGGGAATTTTGTGTTGGAGTTGCTCCACGCTAAGCCAGCGCGCGGTTGGGGCAGGAATTTGCCATGATTAACCAGCAACGCATTGCTTCCGATGGTGGGCTGATTCGAAATGATGCCGTTCGGAAAAGTGTAAGTCGCTGCGCGGCTGTGCGCTTCGTTCCAGCCGGTAGTGAACTCGTAGCGAAAGCCGAGCGACAGCGTGAGATTGGGAACGACTCGGATAACATCCTCGACGTATTGAGCGCCGAACACGGATCGCCAACTCAGCGGAGTGGGGGACGGATCGTAGAGCAGCGAACTGGCGGTACCTTGCAGAAAGGTCTGCAAACTGTTGAACGTAGCTTGTCCATATTGGCTTAGCGCAATATTTTCATTTGATTGAAACTGCTGAAACCAAGCTCCGACGTTGACCTGATGACGGCCCATGGTGAAAGACAAACGATCCTCGTAGGTATAAATGTTGCGCGCCACATGAAGATTACTGCCGTTGTTGCTGCCGGCGAGGCTCAATTGGGCGGTAGGATTGGAGGCCGCGCTGCCACCAACGACGATGGCGCCCAGCGGCAGACCAGAAAGAAAACCTGGCTCGCTGGCGGCAGGGGTACCGGGAGTCGGCTCGCCGGTGAAGAAATAGGCAGCGCGGGAATAACCAACCCGGGCGGTGTTCAGAAAAGTCGGCGAGAAGACATGCGTTTCTTCCAGGCTGACCACTTGCTCGCGAAGAGTTTCCGAATCGGCGCTATAGAGATTGGTGCTGGTGGGGGTGAAGTCGGCGCTGTCGTCAATGGTGTAAACGGCATTGAGGGAATTTTTGGCGGAGAAAACGTGGTCGAGCCGCACTGTGCCAAAATCGTCGCGAATGGTTTGGAGTGGGCTATTGAACGCTTCCGAAATGCCGCCGAAATCGGCAGCGCCCGCGGTCGGCCTCGGCCAGGAGTTAATGAGTGGCGAAACACCCACAAACACCAGTCCAGAGGCTGGGCAAGCCGGTGGCGCCGGCGTCACAAGTTTGCAAGGCAGGTAGCCATTGCGTGCATTATTGTCGGGAACTAGATCCACGCCGGTTTGGTGCAAATGCTGGCGGAATTCTTCAAAGTTCCCAAAAACAAAAGTCTGATTCGCTTTGATGGGTCCGCCGATTGCGCCGCCAAACTGATTGCGAGTGAATCCGGGAGTCGAACTTCCGTCGAAAAAATTACGGGCATCAAACACGTTGTTTCTCAAGAATTCGTAAATCGAGCCGTGCAATTGATTCGTGCCGGACTGCGTAACAATCAAGACCTGAGCGCCAGGCCGCTTGCCGTATTCAGCGCCGTAGGAATCGCCCAGCAGGTTAAATTCGCGCACCGCGTCGACACCCAATAGCTGTTGGCTGGTGCCGCCGGGTTGCATATTGTTTTCGGCCGCACCAGTGAATTCAATCCCATTCAGCAAGAAAATGTTTTGCTGCGGACGATTGCCAATCACCGAAAAATTATTGCCAACGGTAGAGTTGGAAACTCCGATGCCGCCCGTCTTTTCCCAAGTGAAATTGACGACGCTGGGGTTCAGCGCCAGCAGCTCGTCGAAGCTGCGCCCATTCAAGGGCAAGTCTTTGATTTGTTTTTCGCCAACAAGTCCCGCTATATTCGCCGTGCTGGCGTTCACAAGCTGGGCATCCGCATTCACTGTGATCTGCTGGCTGGCGGGCCCTAGTTGTAGAGCGATATCGACGGTGGCATCCTGGCCCACTACCAGATGAATGCCTTTTCGAACTTGCTCGGCAAAACCGGTCTTGCTGACATGGACTTCGTATTCGCCCACCGGCAAAGCCACCAATTGATAGCGGCCCTGGGCATCGCTGCCGGTTTCTCTGATTGTGCCGTTATCGACGTTCCTGACTGTGACGGTAGCTGCCGAAACGATCGCGGCGGATGGATCAGTGACAACGCCGGAGAGTGTAGCCGAAACCTGGGCCTTTAGTAGTGTCGCAACGAAAAGGAAAAGAACAACAATCAAGCGCGGGGTGGTTTGAATGTCCGGCACACCGATCAGTGTACCGTATACACGACAGTGGCCCAAAGCACGCCTTCCGGAACACTGAAGTTTCCACTTGACAATCAGACGGCCCATAGCAATACTCAAGTAGAGACTTCAGTAATGCCGATACGGGAAAACTAGCCAATGCAAGCGCCATCCGTCGTCCACAGCACTTTCGTCCTTAAGCGTAGCTACCCCAAGCCGCCGAAGACCGTATTTTCGGCCTTTAGCGAAGAGAGCAAAAAGCGGCGCTGGTACGCCGAAGCAGAGAGCAACGAGGTGCTGCAGTTTGAGCTGGACTTCCGCGTCGGCGGCGTGGAACGCCTCAGATACAAGTTGAAGCCCGGCACGCCAGTGGCGGGTATGATTATCACCAATGAAAGCCGCTACCAGGACATCGAGCCTGAGCGCTGGATTGTGACCACCGCAACTATGGACCTGGGCGAGAAGCGCATCCTTGTTTCGCTGATTGCGGCTGAGTTCGTTGAGACTGCCAACGGCACCGATCTGATTTTGACGCATCACGGGGCGTATCTTTCCGGTCCGAACGGCCTCACTCCGCCGATGATCGAGGCGGGATGGAGCAAGATACTAGCCAGCCTGGAGACCGAAGTGGCGCGGTAGATCGGCGGCAAGTCATTGAACACCGCGCTCTCCGTTTTGAGAGGAGGAGCAATCAGTGGAGATTGGAAGAATTTTCGACGCTTTGGGTGACCCCACACGTCGAGCGATTGTGGATAGACTGCGCCAAGGCCCGCTCTCGGTTTCCAAGTTGGCAGGCCCGTTGCAGATTACCGTCACCGCCGTTGGCCAACACCTGCAGATGCTCGAGGAGACCGGCCTGGTGCACACCGAGAAGATTGGCAGGGTGCGAACCTGCCGTCTCGAACCAACAGGATTTCTGGCGCTGCACGACTGGGTGCAGGATCAGCGATCAACGTGGGAGCGAAGGTTAGATCGGCTGGGCGAGTTGCTCGCCGAAACAGACGAGACATAAACGACAGGACGTCCATGAGGAGGACGATACATGCAGAAAGACGTTTTACTTGAAATAGTGAAGCAGAACCAATATACGAGCCACTTCTCTCTTGACAAGGTCACTGAACAAAATGCGGACTTGCGGTTGAACGACAAAGCAGCACCAATCGGCTTCATTTATCGCCATATTGCTGAAACGATCAATCTATTCGGTCAATTTTTTGGCGTGCCAACCGATATCAAAAACACGACCATCGGCCAAATCGACACGGGCCAGCATTATGACATCACCCATAGCAGAGAGCTGATTGAGCGAGGATACAAAACGCTTCAAGGCATCGTTGAAAACAGCAGCGAAGAGGATTGGCTGAAACCAGTTGATACTCCTTTTTTCGGAACGGTTTCGAGAGCACGTTTGTTCGCTCATGCGCTTTTTCACACCTCCCATCACGCGGGACAAATTTCTTTGACGTTATCGAAGGGAACCCGTTGTCCGTGAACGGAAGCTGAAAGAATCGCCAGTGACTTTTTTCTCCGCGCGCTTCGCGGCGCGCAGCCCGTCATTTGCCCTTTCGGTAGAATGTTGTCTTCGTCATTCAAACATGGAAGCACTTACGCAACCGAGGCAAGTCCCGTTCCATGCCGGCCGCTATCGATGTGAAGAATATCTGGGCGGACAGATGGCGGATGTCTACCGCGCCCGCGATACCGAACTTCCGCGCGACGTAGCCATCAAGATCCTGAAGCCCGGCAAGGAAACCGACGGCGAAATACGCGATTCCTTCCTAGACGAGGTGCAGCTAGCAAGCCGGTGCGCACACGAAAACATCGTCATGACGTATGACAAAGGCGAATTCGAAGGCTCGCCTTTTATTGTCATGGAGTTTCTGCGCGGGCAGAGCTTGGATAAGACCATTACAGCCGGTCAATTGGGCGATACCAAGCAGATCTTGCGAACCGCGTTGCAAATCGCGCGAGCCATGGAATACGTTCACGGCGAAGGCATTATCCACCGCGATCTAAAACCGCAAAACTTGAATGTCGACCCCACCGGACGCGTGAAGCTCGTGGATTTTGGCATTGCCAAAGCGGTGGATTGGAATAAAACGCAGGCCGGCTGGACGAAGGGCACGGCGTTTTATATGGCGCCCGAGCAGGTTCGCGGTGAGCCAGTGACGTTCCGCACAGACGTGTGGGCCTTCGGCGTTCTTCTGTACGAAATGCTGTGCGGTGGTAGGAGGCCGTTCAATGGTTCGACGCTCGAAACACTCTGGGCGCAGATTCTGAACTCCACTCCCGATTACACCGTGCTCGCCGTATGCGGTGCGCCCGAGTCTTTGCAGCAAATCGTGAAGCGCTGCCTGGAAAAAAAGCCCGAAAGCCGTTACGAGGGTTTTACGCCGATCCGCAAAGCGATCGAAGCGATGTTGGAAAACGAAGTCTCCGAAAAAACGTGGCTCTGGCGGACACAAGCGATGCCCCTATTGGATCGCGTGGCGCCCTCCAACACTGCTCGCTGGTTGCTTGTGGCGGCTTTGGGTATTGCTTTAGTGAGCGCCGGTGTTTTGATTACGCATTTGATCCGCGACCGAACGGAACCGTCGCCCACGCTCACGAAGAAATTGACATTTCCCACCAGCGGCGACATGGTGCTGGTGCAGGGAGGATCCGCACTGCTCGGGCTCGACAAGCACAGTGTGCAGTTGAAGCCGTTTTACATTGATCGGACGGAAGTGTCCAACCGCGCCTATGCCGAATTCGTGAAGGCGAAAGGATTGCGAAAACCAAAAGACTTTCCAGACGACAAGCCCGACTTTCCGGTGGTGAACGTAACGCTATATGACGCACAAGCCTTCGCCAAGTGGGCCGGAAAACGCCTGCCGACAGACGAAGAATGGGAGAAAGCGGCTCGCGGCGCGAACGGGCAACTTTTCCCTTGGGGCAACGAAGCGAAGCCAGAGCTTGCTAACGTTTCGGATAATCCCACCTTAACTACGCACCAAATGATGAACGTAGATTCCTTTCCGCAAGGAGCCAGCCCTTATGGCGCGGTGAACATGTGCGGCAACGTTTGGGAATGGGTGGAAACCGATGAAAAACCAACGCCGGATAACCTACTGAAAATGCAGAAACGCGTGGATAAAACGCTCAGGATTGACGAACCGTTTTATCGAATTCGCGGCGGATTTTTCAATATGCCTCTCGTGCTGACAGAATCCGCGACCTTCCCCGCGAGATTGAACTCGGCTGTGATTGGCTTCCGTTGCGCCAAAACACCAGAATCCCATTAGGTCCCAAACTTGCTAAGGTATCGAGGCAAAGGTACACTCGAAACTGAGTTGGGTAAACTTGTGTCCACCCTTTTTAAGCTTGTAATCATTGCATCGTTCCTGGCCGAGGCCGCCTCCACCACCTTCGCAGGTGTGGTTGTGAGCCGCACCGATAAAGGTTTTCAATTCGCCGACGCAGTCTCAATCAACGTAAACGGCAAAGACAAAGTCCTGAACCTCGGCAGCAACCCCAAGATTGAGAACGCCGGCGGGAAACTTTCGTCCATCAAACTGGGCGAGGCGCTCTACCGAGACCAAGCCACATCGTATTTCGCCCTTGAT
>Ga0075030_100003188_pt1 | contig 14954 bp, 10 predicted proteins | sample LitLauG_LLR_2012_FD_71393 | JGI IMG/M metagenome (GOLD analysis project Ga0075030, IMG submission 71393) | Freshwater sediment microbial communities from Pennsylvania, USA - Little Laurel Run_MetaG_LLR_2012 | ecosystem: Environmental > Aquatic > Freshwater > Creek > Sediment | place: USA... | reverse complement strand
CAGTGTAGTGACCTGACGCGCGAACGAAGCGCGACCGCGCAACGTACAATCCGCGCGGCAGTCTCACTGTCGCGCTTGGCTACCTTGCGGCGGTCGCCCGAGCTATTCACTACACAGTCACTGGAGAGCACCATGCCGTTTGCACAAATATACATGCTCGAAGGCCGTACCGAAGCGCAGAAGCGTGCGGTCATCGAGAAGGTTACCGCCGCATTGTCCGAGGCGGCCAACGCACCGAGGGAGAACGTGCGCGTCTGGATACATGATGTCCCGAAGGAAAACTGGGGCATTGCGGGCGTCTCGGCCAAGGATCTCGGACGGTAGCCGACGCCAGCCACCCTTTGCTCGCCTGAGCATCATCAAAACGCTCGGGAAGTGTCCGAGACAGCTCCCGTTGAACACGCGGGCTCAACACGGGGTAAGTCAGTTCTTCATCCGCATCGGCGTCGGGCATCTGAATGCTTCTTGATGGATGATACGCGACTGATACGGCCCAGCATGAATAGCGACTCAGATTGCCGATACTGACCTTCGAGTTCGCGACAGCACGTTCACGACTTTGAAGCGACCGACAGTCATCACGGGCACTGCAGACTTCTCGTGGTCCCCTCCCCCTCTCCCGGTTTGGTCCGATCGGGACATTCGCTGTATCGCGGAGAATGTCGCCCGAAAGTAGCCCTCCATCTCGCGCAACGCGGTGAGAGGACGGTTGGAAATGGCCGACAATGAGAACAGCCGGATCGCCAGGTGGGGCGGCGGCACTACCCCCGACAACGGTTGCCCGCCGACGAAAGCGCGGATCCGACTTGCTGCGCCAAAGCAGTGCCGATTTCTCGTATGCCGGCTGTCTGAGCGAATGCGGCCCGCGACCGCACGGCTACAAATACGGACAGCCCGGCCAGAGCAGCCTCCGGATAGCTCCGCGTAGCCGACGCTCGCGAGCGGCTGCGATGTGAATCCTCCATTGAGTAACCGTGGCCCCAACAGAGGTGTCCCAGGTGGTCGACGATCGTGCCTCTGCCCGTACCTGAACTCGACGGAGACTGAGGGTTACTTATGATTCGGCCGGGGGGAGGCCCATTTTGCGCGGCGCCGAAAATTCCGACGCACAAAGTCTCCAGAAAATGGCCTAACGCATCGGACGATTCGATGCATCGCAATGCGTTTACAGTTTGTAGCGGGCTTCTATCCGAATACTTCGACCATCTTGCTCCAAGGCATTTTGCCAGTTGTCGCTGGAGCCGGGCAGGAAATAGCGCTTGTCGAACAAATTGCGGATGCCCAGCCCAAGGTCGAGGCCCTTCACCCATTGTTCCGCGCCAAGGTGAATATTCGACAGCACGTATCCGCCGACGTTGGTGCCGACCAGGGTCCGGCGGGCGCTCTCGTATTGCAATTCGTAGCCGACACGAAGGCCAGCCAGCGGCAGCGGAGTAGAGAAATTGAGTTTTCCCAGCCATCGGGGAGAATTGACGAGGCTTGTGCCGTCGACGTACTCCGCGTGTTGTGACGATACGCTTCCGCGTATGCGCCCACCCCAGGACCAGTTCTTGTCGGCGGAAACTTCCACCCCCTGGGCATGCGCCGTCATGCCCGACTGATACTGGGCAAGGCCGGTGAGCGGATCGGTGCCGAGTACGATCTGGTCGCGCATCGTCCATCGGTAGACCGAAGCGCGTACGTGCGTGTCCGGAGCGATGCGATGATCAAGCACGATTTCGCCGGTGGTCATGCTCTCGCCCCGCAGCGAGTGGTTGGATTCCTGCGCGGTGTTATCGTAGTAGTCGCGCTCGTAGGCGTTCGGGGCACGATGCGCGCCTCCGTACAGCGCCTTCAGCGTGGTCGTCGCCTCGGCTTGCCAGATCAGGCCGAGTCGCGGGCTGGTATTGGAACGGGTGACGTTATTCCGATCGATGCGCAGCCCCAAAGTGGCCGTCAGCGTGCGCGTCAGGCGCCATTCATCCTGGCCGTATACGCCGATTCGATAGCCGGAGTCTGGCATCAGGATGTTGTTCGCGGGATGGGCGAGGTCCAAGATCGCCTGATCGATTCGGGAATTGTCCTGCGCCTCGAGGCCGAGCATCAGTTTATGGTCGGCCAATGCAGTAGACACGAGGCGTACTTCGGCACCACGCCAGTCGCTCGTCCCCGGGTAACTGTACGGCGTGCCATAGCTGAGGATGCTGGTGTATCGCTCGTCTCCAACGAACAGCCGGGCCGTCAGCTGCAGGGTGTCATTGCGGAAGTTGTCCTGGTATTGACCTTGCAGCAGCGTGTATCGGTCTTCCTGGAATTGTCCGGGAACGAGCGGATCGGAGTGGTAGACTCCGGTAGGGTCGTCCTTGCGGCGGTCGCCATAGGTCAAGTCCATCGACCACGGCCCATGGGCGATGCGGCCGAAGAATTGTTCATTACGTTCGCCATCGAGGCCGCGGGCGACGCCGGATACGTTGGATGCCCCGAAGTCGAAGAACCGATCCTCGCCACCGGCGTGATATCCCGATGCCGACAGAAGCACGTCTACGCCGTTGTCCAGACGGTGACCCCAGCTTACGCGGCCCTCGCCGGCCCTTTGCGGAGTTTGATACCCCGCGGCCAGTTCCGTGCCGGCGACACCGGCTCCGGAACGGGTGACGACGTTGACCACAGCCAACATGGCGTTTTGCCCATAGACCGCCCCACCTGGGCCAGGGATGAATTCGATCCGCTCGACCAGATCCATGTCCAGCGGAAACTCCCGTCCCAGCGGGCCTTGATCGTAGACGACGTCGTTGACGCGGTTACCGTTGATCGTCACCAGCATCCGGGTGTTGTAGTCGCCCGGAAGGCCGAGGCCGCGTGTACCCAGGTAGGTATATTGTCGGTCGTAGGTTACGTAGACGCCGGGCAGAGTGGCAAGCGCCTGTTCGAGGGTACGCCAGCCAAAGGCTTTTATCTCATCACGCGTAATGACGCTGACGGCGGCAGCCACTTCGCTTTGCTTTTGCCGATACTTGGAAGCCCCGATAACGTCGATATTGAGCAACCGTTCCAGGGTGAGATCGGACAGCTCTGCCGCACCCGCCGCGCTGCAAGACGCATACAGCAAAAGGCAAAGCCAGTGCCGCCGGGATACACAAGGCCGTCTTGTTTGAATTCGAAAATTAGGGAAGTCCCGCATACCGAGAATCGCCACTCGCGTGCCATGGTGAAATATCGGCAATTTATTGCGGAACTTGAATGGCTTGCGCGAGCGCCCGATGAACGTTCTCGTAGATGCAGCCTGCTTCGCCTACCCAAAGAGCGTGCCAACCGTTGGCCCGGATCTCCCGGTCGCACGAAGCGGATTCGTGTTGCTGTAGTTTGGCGGGAGAGCCGCTCGCCCCCGCGTTTGCGCGGTCCCACCGCCGGCGTCCACCCCACGCCGCGAACGTCGAGTCGAACGGTCGCGCGCCGTCCTTGTTCAGGAATTGTGCCGTATGCAACAATTGTGAAAATCATAAAACAGAAATGCCCCACCCTTCTGCGGGAAAAGCCCATAACGATATTGCCCTGACCGGGCTTGGCTTGAAACACGGCCCACGATGCCACAGCAAGTGTGTCGATATTCCTCGATCGACGCGATGATTGATGTCGATGCCTCGTTTTGGCCGATCGCAATTGATGCCCAAGCCGCGGGCTATTTGACAATGTTCCTTCGCATTTCAGCGGTGCCTGCCGCGCGACGATGACAACGCTGTCGTGCATTCTCTATGTGTCATCCGCTGCCGGTCCGATTTCGGAAGCGCAAATCGATCATCTCCTGACGCGTGCGAGGGCACGCAATGCGGAAGCCAACATCACCGGGATATTGCTTCAACGAAACGGGTCGTTCATGCAGTACATCGAAGGCATGGACACTGATTTGCAGCGGATCTACACGATCATCAAGAACGATCCGTTGCACAAGGGCATCATCGAACTCATGAATGAGCCTATCCAAACTCGGGTGTTCCCACAGTGGGCGATGGCGTATCGCACCAAGAACTTTCAGGCGTTCACAGATCCGGACCAGTATTCACTTTTTCTGGATCCCGCCCTGGCGGCTAGCCTGCCCGAAACCAATCCAGCTGCAGGTGCGTTGAACGCGTTCTGGAATACCAAGTAATGCGTGGCGATCCGGACGGTGGTCGGTGAGTTCTCCCTGGAGCGAACGTTGGCGAATGATCGCACGTGGCTCGCACTCATGAGTTCTGTCGGGGCTCGCTTCGCGGTTGTAACGATTGTCGCGACCTGAATGTCCAGCACACCGGTGAATTAAATTCAGAAATCGCCTCATTCACCGCATCGGACCTGAGATTTCCGTGCCCACGAAGTTCGGAACCCCTGGAAGCGAAGATCGTCTGGCCAACCCGCGCGAGGATGGCCTCGAGGATGTATTCCCGATATCAGCCCTTCAGGGCATTCTTGGTCGAGTAGCCCAGATGGCGAATCGTCGCTCCGACGCGATTGCCCACCGTGATGTATCGCTCGACCGCTCGGAGCCTGCCTTCGTATGAATACATGAACTACCTCCCCGTAGTCCAAGTTTTTGGACGCACCCCCTATGGCTCATTTCCGTATCGGCGCCTACCCCCGGCATTCGCGATCCCATCGGCGCTACCGCGCAGCTTGGCGGTTGCCGGTTTTGTTCGGCGGGCGACCGTTGTCCGGGCGGCGCCGCCCCCCGCCAGCCGACCCGGCGAAGTGGCGGTATGCATCAGCGGCCTGCCGTACTGTCCCGAATGCGGCCCTTCGCGAATGGCTGCAACCGAACCATGCGAACTGGCGGAGCCCTACGTGAAGCCGCTCACCGGCAGAAGCGGGCTCGGGCGGCCGGTCTGAGCGTGGAGCGGCCGGTTGCCCCAGGGTTTCCGCGAGCCCTTACCGGCCCCCGCTATGAACGCCGCGCCCTGATCCGGTACACGACCTGATGCGCATCGGGAGCAGCTCCCATGGCTGACTGTCGTAGCGGTGCCGATTGTTAGTTAGTACCCCTATTCATATCCGTCCGTGATGGAAACGTTAGATTGCCGTGATGGGTTCGTGACGCGGGACTCGCATCGTAGGACACGGTGAGCTGCGGTGATCCAGAGTACCAGTGAGATCGTTAAAGCTGCGAATGCGTAAGTGCATCCGATGAGGGACGACGTCCAGCCGAGTGCGAATATTTTGGTCACACGAGGGTCATCCAAGATTCCTCAGTCCGGCGGGTAGAGTTGCGCTCTTCAATTCGTATGATCTTTGTCGATCGCAATACGCAGCCGGTGCATCGATTACCGACCGGCGCCGGAATTTTTCGGTCTCGCGTTTGACGGATGGGCTTCAACCGCCTCTCGCCCAACGATTGAAGGGGTAATTGCCGCAAGCCCTCGCGGCATTCATGGACACCCCATCGTGTGTGGGTCTTGTCGTCGGCAGGCAAGGCACAGTCGTTGTTCCAATATCATTTTTGCCAGCCCTCTGCGTCGTCCGTGGGCAGTCATGGGAAATCCCGTTCGTGACGCCCAATGCGACGTGGTCAGTTCAAGACGTTCAACAAGCAGTTTCCCGAACGGAGGCTTGACGTGTCAATCAATCAGATTGCTGAAACACCTGAACTTTCCGACGTTTCCCAGCGGGTACGTACGCGGCGCATTCGCGCGCTGTCCTCGGTGGCTATGCTGACCCTGGCGCTGGCGGCCAGCGGCCACTCGGCGGCCCAGGCGCTCCTTCCGCCTGTAGAAGGCCAGACCAATGATACCGCTTGTCTGGGTCTCGCAAATCTAAAGACCGAAGAAAACATTCAGTTCGAAACGTTTCTCACGAGCGCAGTGAGGCTGTCGCCGATCGCCAGAACGGCCACGTTGCGGCTGCACAAAGGATACTATGGTCCTGGTTTCAACTCCCCGGTTTACTACATCGTGACCGAGTCGTCGGATTGCCGAGACGCTAAGGAACGTGGGGTGAATTTCTCGCCGAAACTGGGCCTGTTGATCGATGGCGATGGCAAGCCGGTGAACAAATCCGTTCAGCAGGTCACGGTCGATTCACATGGAGCGCTTCACTTCCCGGGCACCGTCACGTTCGGAAATGTCCGCAAGTTCACGGCCGGACCCGCAGCCAATCCCTTTCTCCCGCCGGCCCCTCCCTTCCAACCTGGATCGATTGGTGACGCCAACTACAGCCCGGTGATTACCTTCGTCAACGAGGAAGGAAAGCACGTCGTGCTCAACGCCTCACAGGTCGCGAACTGGACCGGGATCAAGGACTTTGTCCCGGAGATCGATTTCGAACACATGACAGCCACGTTCAATCTGGTGCTAGGCATTTACGACTTTCACTTCGTCATGTACCTCCGCATGGACGCATCGGATCCCTTCATCAGTGCCTTCGAGGGCGGGGTGTATGCTCCCAATCTGGAACTGGCACCGATCGGAGGAGATCGCTTCTTCGCAGACGGCAGCGCCCGTCAGACGATCCTGCCGACGTACAACGGCATTCGCGGCGTAGACCGGATATTCCAGCGACAGGGTGTGGAGTCGGCCGCCCTGGGACAGGGGGATCCGCTCAACGTCCTTGGATCGCGGCCGGGCGATACGCCGGAGTATTCGCCGCTCTGGGATATCACGATGGTGGAGTGGACGCCGACTGCAATCGCATCCGGACTACGCCAACGCCTCAGAATGGATGACGAAATCAAGAGCTTCCTCTCGTTCAACGGACCCAAAGGACCGCTATTGATCGGGTTTCCCGGGGCCACCGGCCCCGTGAACGCGGATTTCAACATTAATTCTCTCGGGATCGTCTCGAACTGTCCCGTGATGCTGCGCGTACTGGACGGGCTGTCTCCGTATGATCCCAAGAATCCCAATCCCACCCCAATCCCACAATAGAGGTTAGCGCGGCCTACCGCGAAAAGTAGTCGAGTACCGCCCGCTCCCGCCCCAAGGAGCGGGCATTCTTTGTTGTTGTACCGCTCGCATGTTCCGGGAAGATTATTCGACAAAAAGTGGGTCACGATGACCCTTCGGTATCCGTTCGGCAAGGGTGCACAACAGATGCGTCATCGCCCGGCGAGCTACGCCGCAACATGGCAAACATTCCAACCGCTGGACCTACGACTGCAGATGGTGGCGTTGCCGACAGCCGACTCTGTATTTCGTCGGTCACACGGGTCGGCCAATGCTGGCAGCGGAGCGTTCCCAGGAGCCGCTGTTGGCGAACGGCAGCACCGAAATTCTTCCCCCAAGTACCCGTCGCCCGTTACCACGAGTTGGGAGACCCGGATTCGTGGGGCATGTAAAGTTACGCCGGCTCGCCTTTCCACATGGGCACGTCCACCAGCGCTTGCCATTCCGAAGAGCCGGGCATCCGTCGCGCTTGGATGATGCCCGTCAGGTACGAGCCATCCGTATTGATATTGCCGACGAATTTCCCCTCGAAGTACGGATGCGCCGCCGCGAGCAGGAATAATTCATTGGCGAGCCTTGAGCCCTGCAGAATGACAAGCTGATTCAGACTCGTATTGAATGCGACCACCGCCGTATCGTCGTCGTGGACGAAGACGGACATGGGGGTTCCTCCATTCGCACTTGGGCGCCACACGCCATCGCCGGACAACATCGTCCAGTGGGTCGGGCAATTCTTCCACCGCATGTCCATCTCCTTGCGATCGACCGTCGCCGCCGGAACTGATGGCGCAATCAGCCTATCCAGCCGAAACAGGGTGGCGATATCGCGCGCTCTGAGGCGCAACTGCTCCACCCGTGGACGCAATTGCGCCGCCGACGAATTCGACGGTGACACCTGCGCGGAACGGTCTTGAAATCTCGCACTCTCCGGGACCTCCACGCCTGTCTGCCGGTTCGCGTCTCAACTACTCGTATGTTATCAACGTCACGTTACACACTGATGCCAAGCTATCCCGTCGCAGCAGCGCTATCAAATGCGTTCAAATCACCCTACCCCGCAATGCCCCCGAAGCGGATCAATAGTCAGTTCCATCGGTAAGTACGCGGTGGAATCGGACCCCGCCTTAACCTCAAGCCCGGCTATCCGCTCGGAAACAGATCATCGGGCCATTGTGTTCCTGGAATTCCCAATGTTGCCGCATAGGCATCGTGTAGCCGCTTCCATCCATAGGGCTTCGCCTTCTGCCCGATGATTGGGCCGATGGGTCGCCCATCGAGCAGACGATCGGCGGCAGCAAGACAAAGATGCCAGCCCGCTGCGATCGACGGTAGCCACTCGGCATTCTCGACCGTGTGGTGAAGAGTGACTTGCGTCCCGATGGCGATGGACGCCAGCTCCCAGGCCAACAGGTCGGAGCCCCAGGTGTATTCGAGCAATGTTGGCGGTGTGGCACGCACCACCGTCGCTGGAAGGTCTTGCGCATGGACCTCGTCAGCCACCCGCAAAATCGTCGAGTGGGTGGTCGCGAGGTCCTGATCGGCGGTAAAGGGAGCCCACTGCGGCAGTTGATTCGGGTCGGTGAGCACGGCCCAAACCAATTCTGTACGGTACCCCAGGACGCAGACCAAGACGAGCGTCGAGTCGCTCCCGTTGACATGCCATGCGACCTCCGTAGGCAGTCCAGAATCAAAATCGTTCGAATTCATTCGTTCTCTCCCAGAGAAAATCTATCTCAAGGGAGAACGCAACGTACGTGCGCTGGGTGACATAATCGACGCGCACCGACATAAGCGGACAAACTCGTCATCAGCTCCGGCCGCACCGGCGATTGAATGGGGGCACAACCGATGCTGCCGCATCCATACTGCCTACTGATCTTGGCGCGACGCTCTCGAGATCCACGAGTGCCATTTCGACGGTCGGGCCATTCGCGACGAGTACCTCATCGTCAAGGGAGGGACGCTGGAAGGTGTGGGCGCCCATTCTTACAGCCCAGGTAACGCACCCCACGGTTCCGAAGCCGCCAGTCAAGTGAGCGTAGCCGTCATGACCCGAGTCCCACCCATGGGACCGTCTCTGCTGATTTCAGCATTCACCCAGATCAACCACAGTTAAGCGAGTGTTTTACTACCGTCGGGAGTAGGGCAAACCATGGGACAGGCCGACGACGAGACTCTCGACAATTCACCAGTCGATCGAGGACGGCCCCAAGCCGGCACATTGGTGGCCCCGAATGTGGGGCCACCCCTCTGAAGGCGCTTATGCCGCTTTGGTTTGTTGAGTGCTGGAATCAGCGGTGAGCTTAATTGCTGCCTTGAGGTTGGCATCGCCGGCTGCGGCGATGCTGGCGTGAGCGGATTCCGTCGCCTGCTTTGCCGCATTGGCCATGCTTTCGTAGGTCGACGACGCAGCGGCGAACGCAGACTTCAACGCAGCGGCGGCGGACTCTGTCCCGGGCGGTGCGTTCTTTATTGCCTGGTCGAGTGTCGCCGATACGCTCTTCTGAAATTCAGAGAAGTGGCGTTCCAATTCCTTGAACACAGCCGCACCTGTCTCGGAAAAGATTTCATAGGTGCCACGCGAATAGGTTACCGCCTTCTCAAACGAGGGCTGAGCGATCGAGCTTAGTCCCGTCAGGCCTTGCGACTCTTTGACTGTGAGGAGGGTCTTCCAAGTATCCGTGCCCTCCAGCGCAGCAGCCTTCGCGACACTCATATTCAGTGCGCTGAGGCGCTCGAGACTTGTAAACGCCGCGTTAGCGATGTTCAAGAGCGAGTCGGTACCGGATTTTGCAGTAGCAGTGAATTGTTCGGGAACGTTGTACATGGCGGTGTCCTGGCAATCTGATACGGTGAAAGGCCGAAGGTAGGCCTCAACTCGTTGCTGCGGACGTCAACGCCGTTGTTGTTGTGCAACGCAACATCATTCAACTCTACGCTTCCTATGGGTAATGTCAAGCGTCAAATGGTGCCTCGCACAATGCATCGATGGGCATATCTTGAGGTTCATCCGCGACCATCCAAATCGAGCCGGCAACGGCTGATGGACCTCGTCGGTCACGTCCGGACCGACAGCTTCCGACGCGAGGAGTTCCGAGGGCGGCGCTGCAGGGCATGTCGGTCGACGGCAGATCGGTTGCTGAAAACACCCAGCATGGGTCGAAAATTTCTCCGGTCATGCCCTGCTTGCATCGCTCGTTGAGTACTGATGTTGGCCGCGATAGTCGGTGGCTTCCGCTGAAGTCAGTCGGGTTTGAGACGCGGGCCGCGTTATCTCGACACACTTCATGATCGTCCCGCTCCCTCGGTAGCTTGGAGGATGTGCTCGCCACTTGGCAATGCGCTCACGGCAGCGGGTAGAGTGGAAGACGCATCAATCGCATGGGGAAAGGCGCTCGCGCTCGTTCAAGGTATTGCTGCCAACATCACCGACGCCGATCTCCGTTCGGTATTCCTGAATTCACGCGCTGTCCAATACGTTACCGGCGCAAACTGTAGTCACAGCGACACGGACCTGGGCAGTTAACTTGGCCGTGGTTCCGGCAGGTGTGTCGACGGCGGATGTGAATTGCATAATTGCGAAATTCGTCCGACGTTCACACGGTGGGCCGACTCCGGCCCGCCGTGCTGTGCATTTCAAACTCTCGGCGTAGCCCGTCGGCCCTTCAGAATCTCGATCCGGATATTGAAGTCGCAGGCAGCCATCGAATGTGCTGCAGACGTCTGATGGTCCGCTCCCTGGAAAAGGTTGCCGACCAGTCCGAGCGGTAAGGCTCGCGCCGATGATATCGTCGTAAAGCCGCCGCCGATCTTGCGCCGATCGATGGCGCGAACGACGAGTGTGGCCGACGACTTCCCGCCGACGAGTCCCAATTCAACGGCCTCTGTTCGCCATGGTCTAGTCGTTCGGTCGGAATCAAGCAGACGCCGACCGTGGGCCGACCCCGCGTACCAAAATAGCTGTTGCCCGAATCATCCTCAGCGTGTTCGAGTATATTCCGTCGCCGAGGCAACCTTTCTTTGGCGGCCCCACGCGGATGGTCATACTACGCGTCTAGGCGAGGCCTTCAAGCGCGCGATTCCTATCCAGAGCCAGCGACGTCCGAAACGGGCGCGAGCCGCAGACCAACTTCGCGACAAGCTCACTTCTGATCGTCCCGACTGATAGGGCGATTTCGGGTTTTTTCTTCGATCTCGTGACGAACACGCTCAATTTCCGCGAGTCGTGCTTCCTTCGTGCCCCAACGCGGAACGGGAGTTGCAACGTTGCGTGGATGTTCACGCGCAAAGCGTTCCGCTTCAATCTCGCGTTGTAGGGCGTCAATTCTTTCTTTTCTCTCGGCGATTTCCTTAGCAGCCCGCTCGCCAGTGATGGGTATCTCGATAGGCGGCATTTCGGCCATTGCCAGCAAGTCGTTAACCTGCTCCCAGTAAACGGGCTCGGCAAATTCGGCGACGAAGCGAAGATTGAGCGCTTCCCATATCGGCACCCATCGCTCGTCGCCAGAGTCGCTATACCTCACCGACAGGTTCGGACTGAACTGGTACCAACCGTGACCAATCCGTGAGAACAGGCGCCTGTTGTAGGCGTAGTCGCGTTGGATTTCGTTCCGCGCAAACAGCTGCGACAAATGCTGGCGCTTGTTTCTCTCTGGTCGCAGGATAGCGTGTGGAAGGCTCTGCCAGGCATCGAGAATCGCTGCCGTCTGGAAGGCCCCGCCGACTTCCCAGCCATTGAGTGCGAAGCGTGCCTTGAACAGGCACCAGAGTGTCTGGAATAGCAGATACTCTGAAAGATGACGATCGATCCGCACCAGGCGATCACCGGTCATCACATCGACGGAGGCCGGCGCGACTCGCTCGTACAGCGCCGGCAACGATCCTTGAGCATAGATGGGATTGCGGAATGCCTCCAATAGCGCCAAGTGCAGGGCGTTTCTTCCGAGATGGTCCGTCAGCCCAATATTCGCGCCCCTTTCCAGAAGAGCATCGACAAGCGCCACGTTCCCGGCAACCGCGGCCGCCATCAGCGGCGTCTGATTCATTGGTGTACGGTAGTCGACACCGTATTGATCGCATTGCTGAAGAATGTCCTTCAGCCGCGACGCGCCATACGCCGCATAGTGCTTGCGACCTAGAGTCGCGCGCTGCTGGGGATACACCGACTCCCGATAGGTCGGGTCGGCACCGGCGAGATGGCGCGCGAGCACTGGCTCATCGTAGCAGGTCGCATATTCCAACAACTGCTGCCGGGCCTTGCCGCCCGGCGCGTGCTCGCGAAATACCTTCGCGAGCAAATCGCGCACTTTCGTTTCGTCAAAGACGGGCCAGGGGACGGAAGCTTGTCTGAGAACGGTCTGCCGGATGGCATCGGCCTGTTCTTTTTTGCCCTGTAGTTCGAGCTTGCGCGCTTCCTTCTGCCAATCGTCCAGACTGGAGGCGGTAATATTGACCTGACCGCTGTAGTCCTTCAGTCCCATCAGTTGCAGCAGCGGGTGGTCTACGTCCGCCTCGATCAGGTACACGTTTCGGGTCGCACGCGTCAGCGCCACATACAAAGCGTTCACGTAGAACTTGTAGATCTCCAGCGACTTGTCGGTCTTCTCTTTGCCGCGGCGATAGTCGAGGTCTTCGGCCGCGAGATCGCCGGCGCTGACGCCCTCGACGATTTCCCTGAACTCAGCGCGGTTGTCGGACACAAATCGATACAGGACGATATTCTCGTATTCGAGCCCCTTCGCCTCGTGAATCGTGAAAATCAGTGGCGTCTGGAAGTGGCGGCGTGCCTGCGCCTTGTCGTCCTCGCGCATCACCAGAACGGCAACCCGCGTGGACTGGCGCGTTTTCTGATTCAGCTCCTTCTTGACGCGGTCAGTATCCGGCATGACCGTCACGGTACCGTTTTCGGCACCGATTGAATCGACCAGGAAGTTGGTCTCTCGATCGATTGCACCGAATCGTCTGTGCTTGATCTTCAGCAGCGCGTTTGCGACGCGCGTCGCCTCTCGACTATTGCGGTAGTTGGCACGCAGGACGTGCAGCTTCTGCTTGCTGGCGAGGAGCTCGTCGCGCCAGAACAGCGCTTTGACCTTACTCCAGGAGAAAAAATTCGGGTGGACGATCTGGTTCGAATCGCCACACAGCATGAAGTGACCGGCCTTCTTGAGGGTCGCCAGCACCAAGGCCAGCTGTACATTGGTCAGATCCTGTACTTCGTCCACGACGATGAAGTCGTAGCGCGGAGACACCAGCGCACGCCATTCGTGCGCGACAAGATTGAGGTCGAAGAGGTTCGCTTCGATCAGCCAAGCGCGGTAACGCTCGAAGAGATCATACACGCGGTCACGTGCGTCATCCGGAAAGAGTGCTTGACGCACACCGAGGCTCCGATAACCGGCTCGGTCGAGCGGACCATCAGCGCCTGCGGCAATGACGCCACGGATCTCCTCGAACACGTGGTGAGCATCGATCCCCTTGAATGCCTGCTGTTGGCGGGCAAACCACCGAGCGAAATCTCGCCAATCGCCCTCCCGACCGGACGGTACCCGAAGGCTTTCGAGAAATTCACGATACGACAGAAAATTCGCCTCCTGTCCGCGATGCTCGAAGCCGTGGCCGTAGTATAAGTCGCGCGCGCCCCTGGCCAGGTAGGCGGAATGCGTAACGTACAGGACCTCGCCGTCGGCATGTTTGAGCTTTTCCAGCGTCAATGCAGTCTTGCCGCTGCCAGCGCTGCCGACCACGATCAGCGGCGGCGGCAGGCGATAGATCGCCTCCTGTGCATCATCAAATGACAGGGCCTTGTCGAGCAGGTGGATTTCGCGCCGATCCGGGTGTACGTACCGCACCGGGTAGGCCTCCGCCGCCGCCGTGGCTGCGTCGATATCGGGAACCTTCTCGTCGTCGATCACCGCCCCGCGTAGGAAGCGGGACTTGTCGTAGGCGTGTTGTTCGATCACCTCCAGCATCAGGGCGTAAGTGGAACCGCCTTGGCGGAGGAGGCAAAACAGCAATCGATTGGTGTAATCGAGCTTGGCGCGATAGAACTTGCCGTGGGTCACGTTGGCAAGCTTCTTGACCTCCGCTTGGCGAAAGTCGTCGCGCTCGATGGCCTCTCGCACCTTCTGGTATTGGGCCTGGACGCGGGACATATCGAATCCCACATACTCAAGAATTTTCACGCGCGATTTCCGCAGGGGTATGTCGCCATTTTACAGCGAGAATCGGAAATACCCTGCGTGCGCCTCGGCACGGTACCCCGTGTTTGAGGCCGTGAAGAAAGCAAAGGTGAATTAATGCGGGCGACACTTAAGCCCCGAACGTACCCATCGCCAGTGCAGTGAGGCGTTCCATTTCGTAGTAGAATTTTTTCGTGAGAGCTCATCTCGAAATTTCGCGGCACCTTTTTTCCATCGATGACTACCATCGGATGGGTGAGGCAGGTATTCTTGCGCCCGATGTCAGAGTCGAATTGCTCGAAGGGGAACTGGTCCAGATGGCGCCTATCGGATCTTGGCACGCAGGGACAATTAACGGTCTTGTGCGATTGTTCAGCCGATATGTCGGCGACCAGGCGATCGTATCGGTTCAGAATCCGATAGCGCTGCCACCGCAAAGTGAGCCGCAGCCAGATGTCAGCCTGTTGAAGCCACGCGCTGATTTCTACCGGAACACGCTGGCATCCGCGAACGATGTCCTGCTCGTCATTGAAGTATCCGACTCAACGTTGGCCTACGACCGAGACGCGAAGATTCCACTCTATGCCCGCCACGGCATTCCAGAAGCATGGCTCATCGACAGGCAAACCCAGGCGGTAACTGTGTTTCTCGATCCGGCCGACAATGGCTACCGCCGAGTGCTGACACCGGGGCAAAGCGAGACGATCTCGCCTTCCCTTCTTCCGCACATTTCGATTCCCCTCGTCGACCTCTGGTAGAGCAGCCACACGGACGGCGACCTTCACGGCGGTATCGCGTCGCTCGCATCGCCTGATCGTTCGGACGGTACTCATGTTGGCTGCCTGCGGTTGCTGCGAGGCAGAGTCTTGAGCCATAGCACCAAATC
>Ga0075030_100003187_pt1 | contig 14955 bp, 16 predicted proteins | sample LitLauG_LLR_2012_FD_71393 | JGI IMG/M metagenome (GOLD analysis project Ga0075030, IMG submission 71393) | Freshwater sediment microbial communities from Pennsylvania, USA - Little Laurel Run_MetaG_LLR_2012 | ecosystem: Environmental > Aquatic > Freshwater > Creek > Sediment | place: USA... | reverse complement strand
AGTCGAAGGATCCCTACCCGCTTTCCCTGACCCCGCTCAACGCAGGAGCCATCGCATGACCACAGCCTCTCAGCGCGATGTCGTCATCCTCGGCGGCGGACACAACGGCCTGGTCACCGCTTTCTACGTGGCCAAAGCCGGATACAAGCCGCTGGTACTTGAGCGCCGCAACGAAGTGGGCGGCGCGGCCATCACCGGAGAATTTCACCCCGGCTTCCGCTGCTCCACGCTGTCGCACGGCGCCGGCCCTATTCGCGCCGACATTCTCAATGACATGCAGCTCGACCGCTATGGGATGAAGTTCATCCAGCCCGAAGCCTGCGTCACCACGCTCTCGCCCGACGGCCGCGCGCTCACGCTCTACCGCGACGTGCAGAAAACCGTCGAGCAGATTAAGCCGTTCTCCGAGAAAGATGCGGCCCGCTATCCTGAATTCGTAGAATCCATCCGCAAAATTTCCGGCGTCATCGCGCAAGCGCTCGCCATGACCCCGCCCGACATTGACAACCCCACCAAGGGCGACCTGTGGAGCATGTTGAAAACCGGCAAATCCATTCGCGACCTCGGCAAGCGCGACATGTATCGCCTGCTCCGCTGGGGACCGATGGCCGTCGCCGATCTGGTTGCCGAATATTTTGAGAATGAACTGCTGCGCGCCGTGATCGCCGCGCGCGGCATCTTCGGGACTTTTTTTGGACCGTGGTCGGCGGGCAGCAGCCTGGTTCTTCTGCTTCGTTCCGGTGCCGACCCGCAACCCGGCGGCGCGTCCTGGTTCGCCGAAGGCGGCATGGGCGCCCTCACTCAGGCCATGGCGGCGGCGGCGAAAGCGGCGGGCGCGGAAATTCGCACCGGAGCGGAAGTCATTGAAATTCGCGTGAAGAACGGCGCAGCCACCGGCGTCATTCTCTCCACCGGCGAAGAAATCAACGCGGGCGCCGTCGTTTCCAACGCCGACCCCAAGCGCACGCTGCTCAAACTCGCCGACCCGCAGCATCTCGCGCCCGAAATTGCGCAGCGCCTGAAGAACTATCGCGGCAACGGCACCGTCGCCAAAGTGAATCTCGCGCTTTCCTCGCTGCCGCACTTCCCCGCGCTCGGCGCGGCCAACGGGGCGCTCAACGGCCGCATCCACATCGGCCCTGAAATTGATTACCTGGAGCGCGCCTTCGACGAATCGAAATACGGACAGTTCTCCCGCCAGCCCTATCTCGAGTTCGCCATCCCCTCGCTCAGCGATCCCGCGCTCGCGCCCGCCGGGCAGCACGTCATGTCCATTTACATGCAATACGCGCCTTACAAGCTGAAAGGCAACTGGGAAGACCAGCGCAAGGAACTGGGGGCGACGGTCGTGAAAACGCTGGCGCAATACGCGGCCAACCTGCCCGAGCTTGTGCTCAGCCACCAGATCATCACGCCGCAGGACCTCGAAGACACCTACGGCCTAACCGGCGGACAGATTTTCCACGGCGAACTCGCGCTCGATCAGTTTTTCACCATGCGCCCGATTCTCGACTGGGCGCGCTACACCACGCCGATTGAAAATCTTTACCTGTGCGGAAGCGGCACGCACCCCGGCATCGGCCTGACCGGCGGCAGCGGCGCGAATGCAGCAAAAGAAATTTTGAAAGGATTGAAAAGCTGAACGGTCAAGCAACTCACGTGGGGACAGCCGCCCTCGGCTGTCCAGCGGGCGCAGCCCGCAGGGTTTGTTTGAGCCGCGAAGCGGCGCAAGAATGCAGCCCACGGCGCAAGCCGTGGGTTAGCATGCATCTAGCCGGCCAGCTCCGCAGGGGCCAAAGAAGCGGTACGATATAACTTCACGCCATGAAGAAGCGCTCATCCACGAAGCCCGCCCAGAAGACCGTCGACGAATACCTGGCCCGTGTCCCCGAGCCCGCCCGCACGACGCTGCGCAAAGTCCGCGCCGACATCCGCTCCCTTGCGCCGAAAGGAACGACCGAAACTATCAGTTACGGCATCCCCATGTTCAAGTACAACGGCATGCTGATGGGCTATGCAGCGTTCAAAGATCATTGCAGTCTGTTCCCCGGAGCGATCGTTCACGACTTCAAAGGCGTGCTGGCAAAATACAAGACCGCCAGGGGAACGATTCAATTTCCTCTGGATCGGCCTTTTCCGAAAAGTCTGCTGAAGAGATTGATTGCGGCCCGCGTCGCTGCGAACGAAAGCAGGAAGCGGAGTTGAGGCGTGGCAAGCACGCCTCAACTCATTCATGCGGCCGGCTCGTTGCCCTGAATCAGAACGAATCCGATCGGCTTGCGAACCGGCACCTCTCCGCGCTTGCGGTAATCGGTGCAATACAGCACATCGATCCGCACTGGGCGCAGACCGCCACTGTAGGTGCAGAAAATGGCGTTGCGGCCGGTCGTACCGTACTGCATGTGTACAAACGCACATCCCGCGCAAACCGGACGCACTCGCGTGGCACCCTGCTTGCGCAACGCACGGATGATATTGACGACCAGAACCACCAGAACAATCCAGGGCATTGAGCCTCCTTTCTAGGGCATCTACCCGCACTTGTTCCTTGATCCAGTGACGACTACTCGTCGCCAGGACCATGCTCATCGGTGGAGTGTTCCGCGTTCTCTCTGGGAACCGTTACAAACCCAGCCGCCTTCCGCTTCACCGACACTGGTATCTCGAGCGCCATCTCCTCCATCTCGTGCCGGCTTGGCATTGTGCGGTCAGAATATTCCGTACACTCGGCGACCTTGAAGCGCACCGGGCGCAAGTCTCCCCAATTGCAGAAAATTGTTTCCTCGCTTTCGCGGAAGCCCCTCTGCATGTGAACCCAGCGGCAGGAGCGGCACAGGGACTCTCCCTCCACCAGCGTTCCGTTACGAATTCTCAGTGTGATGCTCATAGATGTCTCCTGAAGGCGCACCTTTGCGCTTTCGCAGCGAAGCGTAGCCCGCGGCTAACCACGGACGAAACGCACGCGTACGTACTACGGTTGTTCTGGAGGCGAAACCTGAGCTTCAGCTAGTTAAAGCAGACAGGGGACGCCCAAAGATAACTCCGGCCTATTACCGGCCGCAGCCCATTCAGCGGTTTATGTTGATCAGCACGCATTCTTAGGCGTCCTTTCTTGAGGATATTTTGAAGATGCCATGAGTCACCGAATCGCGCAAGAGAAAAAATGAAAACCGAAAATTTTGTTACTCTCACATGTTGACCATGAACTCCGCCATCCTGCTCATTTCCTGCCCTGACCAGAAAGGGGAAACGGCTGCCATTGCCGATTTCATCTTCCGCCACGGCGGCAATATCCTCCACGCCGACGAGCACATCGACGAGGAATCCGGCCTCTTCCTCATGCGCGTCGAGTTCGACCCGAAAGATTTCGACATTCCGCTCGCCGACTTCGGCAAGCACTTCACGCCCGTCGCCGAAAAGTTTGCCATGAAGTGGCGGCTGGCGGAGTCATCGCAACGCCAGCGCATGGTCATCTTCGTTTCCAAATACGACCACTGCCTGGTAGACCTGCTCTATCGCCATCAAAGCGGCGAACTCGCCTGCGATATTCCGCTCATCATTTCGAACCATCCCGATAACCAGCCGCTAGCCGATTTCTACAAGATTCCTTACGAAGTAGTGCAGGTCACCAAGGAAAACAAGCAGGCCGCGGAAGCGCGGATTCAGTCGCTGATCGCGCAGCATAACCCTGACTTCCTGGTGCTCGCGCGTTACATGCAGATTCTTTCCAACGATTTCGCCGGACGCTATCCCAACCGCATCATCAACATTCACCACTCGTTCCTGCCCGCCTTCATCGGCGCGCGGCCCTATCATCAGGCGTTCGAGCGCGGCGTCAAACTGATCGGCGCAACCGGACACTACGTCACCGAAGTGCTCGACGACGGCCCCATCATCGAGCAGGACGTGGTCCGCGTCTCCCACCGCGACACCGTCGAAGATTTAATTCGTAAAGGCCGCGACCTGGAAAAAGTCGTCCTCTCCCGCGCCGTGCGCCTGCACGTAGAAAATCGCGTGCTTGTGTATGGCAATAAAACCGTGGTGTTCTAGCCAGCCAAGCGCGGTAAATATGTGACATCCGCACACTTGCCTGTGACCTCAATCACAGCCTTGCGCCAAGCCTGCCCTCCATACTGGTGCCGTTTCACAAAGAAAGGCCCACAATATGCCCGACAGCAAACAATCCCTGCGCGATCAACCGGAATTTTTCCCCAAAGGCGCCGTCGCATTCTTCTTCGCCACAATGATCGGATTTACTGTTATCTGGCTAGCCCTCTATTGGCTGTTGGCATTCCGCCAGATCGGCCTCTAGGCAAAGCGATGCCCGCCCAACCTGACAACGGAGCGAACCCGACTGAGAAGCGTGTGCTGCTGGCCGCGGTTTCTTTCACCGCCGCCAGCCTGGCCCTGATCGCGTATGCCACTCTGGGCCTGGGCGCGACTGTACCGAGCTGCCTGCCGAATGGTGAGATTTTCAAGCATGGCTCGGTCATAAAACATGGCGCCGGAACCTACGAAATTCATTTTCTGGCGAAGATGTGGGGATTCGAGCCGACCCGCGTTCGCGTTCCCGCCGGCTCCACGCTCGATATCTACATCACCAGCAAAGACGTAACCCACGGCCTTCAAATCACCGGCACTAATGTCAATCTCATGGCCATACCCAAAGCCATCACCAGCACTCGCGTGCATTTCGCCAAGCCGGGCACCTACGCAATCGTGTGCCACGAATACTGCGGCGCGGGACACCAGAAGATGAACGCCGTGATCGAAGTCAGCGATCAGGTCACCGATATTTACGCCGAAGGCCTGCCTTCTCCCGGCGCCGGCCGCGCCGTCGTCGAAGACAAAGGCTGCACTGCGTGCCACAGCGCCGATGGCACGGTCGGGGTCGGCCCCAGCTTCAAGGCCCTTTATGGACAGACGGTGGAACTGGCCAACGGCGCCAGCCGCATCGTGGACGACGCTTTCATCCGCGCCATGATCCAGCATCCCAACGCAACTCCGGTCAAGGGATTCGACCCGGTCATGCCCGAGCTTGCGCTGAGCGACGAAGAAATTGATCAGGTCACGGAATACATCAAGGAGTTGAAATGAAGACCGAACTCCAACCGCCGCTGCAGAAAATCGTCCTGCTCGAGCTTCTGGTTCCGCTCGCGCTGCTGATTTTCGGGGCTTATCACGGGGTTTTGCAGGTGCTGTATCGCGCTGGGGTGATTCGCGCTACTTCTTTCCTGGGCATTGAGTATTACCAGGGCCTCACTCTGCACGGCGTGATCAATGCCATTGTCCTGACCACGTTTTTCGCGGTTGCACTGGGACAGGTCCTGGTAAGCCAGGAACTGGAAAGCCCCATCAGCATCGCCGGATCGACGCTCTCGCTGGTGCTGATGCTGCTCGGCGCGGTGATGGCCGCGACCATGATTTTTCTGGGCAAGGCCACCGTTCTGTACACGTTTTACCCTCCGCTGAAGGCCCATCCCATTTTTTATGCAGGCCTCGCGATCTTCGTCGTCGGCTCGTGGATTCCTCTCTACACTTTTATTCCGGTCTATCTTCGCTGGAGGAAGAGCCATCCCGGACAAAAAACGCCGCTCGCCGTAGTGGGAATGTTCACAGCGTTTATCGTCTGGCAGATTTGCACGCTTCCTGTCGCCTACGAAGTGCTGGTGATGCTGCTTCCCTGGTCTCTGGGCTGGACATCCGGAATCAACGTGGTTCTAAGCCGCACACTGTTCTGGTTCTTCGGCCATGCACTCGTCTATTTCTGGCTGCTGCCCATCTACGTTCTTTACTACACCATGCTGCCGCGACTGGCGGGCGGCAAACTGTTCAGCGACTTCGCCGGACGATTCACTTTCATGATGTTCATCGTGCTTTCCACGCCTCTGGGATTGCACCACCAGTTCGCCGACCCGGGAATTTCTTCCGCCTGGAAGGGCATGCAGATGGTGCTGACGCTGATGGTCGCCATTCCCAGCCTGCTCACGGCTTTCACCATCGCCGCATCGCTCGAATACGGCGCGCGCCAGAACGGCGGCACTGGCCTGTTTGTATGGTGGAAGAAGCTGCCCTACTTCTGCACCGACAACTGGCTGTTTTCCTATCTGTTCTGCGGCCTGGCAATTTTTCTCTTCGGCGGAGTCACCGGCCTCATCAATGCTTCCTACAGCATGAACAACGTCGTGCATAACACAGCGTGGATTCCGGCGCACTTTCATCTCACCGTCGGCGGCCCAATTTTTCTCGGCATCCTAGGCATGAGCCTCTATCTCATTACCGGCATTCTAAAAAGGCCCGTCCTGTCGCCCAAACTGGCGGTCGCCATTCCCTACCTCTGGATGGGCGGCACGTTTATTTTTTCGACCGGACTTTTCCTCGGCGGCTTGCGCGGAGAGCCGCGGCGCACCAATCTTGGTCTGACCTATCTGAACCCGGCCTCGCCCAGCTACCGGCCCGACTGGTGGATCAGCACGCACATCGGCGCGGTGGGCGGCTGCATCATGGGGCTGGCCATCCTGATGTATTTCATCGTTCTGGTACGCAGCCTGGTGGGAGCAACTTCGCTTGCGCTTGAGCGCGAAACTTTCTCGGTCCCGCTCAGCGAGCCTTACCACAATGAAAATGTTCCCGCTCTGCGCAACTTCACTCCCTGGATCACCGCCGCCATACTGCTCATCGTGGTTGCGTACGCGGTTCCAATCACCGACATCGTGAAAAGCAACTACAAAGGCGCGCCCGGATATGCACCCGACAACCCCGTCGCAATCGAGAAGGCCCCGTGAGCGTTACAACCGTCGTGCGTCTCCCGATCCTGATACTGCTTCTGGGAATTACGCTGCCATCTGCTGCGACTACCATCCCAGCAGTTCAGCAATCGCCGATTCCCGATGTGCAGGTTTTCGACGAAGCCGGCCAACCGGCTTCCTTTCGCGCCCTGCTGGACCAATCCAGCGGCAGTGCCGTCATAGTTCTGCCTCTCTATACGCGATGTGTCACGAGTTGTCCCATCCTGACGCGTAATCTCGCAAGCGCGCTCGCAGGGATGAATCCGGCCTATCCTTACCGTGTGGTCGTCTTCTCGTTCGACGCGCTCGAAACAAGCGAAAGCCTGCGCCTGTATCGCGCGCGTCAGCTCGTTCCGCCGGATTGGAAAATCGTGCGCTCCAACGAAGCCGGCATTCGTCGCTTCTTCGATTTTTTTCGCTACTCGATCATGAACCAGAACGGCACGCTGGTTCATCCCAACGAAGTTTTTCTTCTGGACTCGTCTCTCACCTGGCGATGGACGCTGCTGGGCGACGATTGGGGTTCGCGCGAACTGGCTTCAGCCATTGGGCAAACCAGCTCACCGGGGATCTTTGACCGCATTAATCGAAATCCCGAGCGGCTGGCCTGGATCGGATTCGCCGCCATGTTGCTTGGCATCAGTGTCGCAGGTGCCTGGACCGTCTGGCGCAAGCCTTTCGCCTAAAAGACGAGGGTGCCCCGTCCTTGTCTCGCGCGTTTTGCGACAAAGGGCAGGGCTTTTGACTGGGACGCACTGCCGGCTACCTCCGGCCGGCGTCTCCTGACACTTGGCGTCGTCTGTATGATGGGTGGGAAAGACTGCCCAATGTTCAACATAGTAAGGCGCGGTAACTTGCTGCTCTTGTTTCTGGCGCTGGCCATTTCAGGCTCGGCAATCGTCGCGTGGAATCTTTTCCCCGAGGCCACGTTTAAGCTGGCGGACGAATCGAGATTACCGAAATGGCTTGATCTGCCGCCCGGACTTGCACGTTCGGACGCGTCAGTCACGATGAGCTACTACATTAAACCATGGGGTAGGAGCGCAACATTCGTACTGCAAGACACGAAAGGAACGACTCGGGCAAAGGTAAATGGGAAGGTAAAAGGCTCAGGGCCTTTCCAACTGAAACATCCTCCACATGGATTTCCCGCCGGTTATCCATCCTACGAAGTGATCACCGTAAACAGCATAACGGAAGTTGTGGAACACAGAAAAATGGAGCCGATCTTTTACATAACGGATGATCCTGCTGTTTGGAAAGAATTGGGGGCACGAAACGATTAGCGGTCGAGCTCCGGGTTGCCGAGGCAGCTTCGCGAGACCTCCGCGAGCGTCCCTCTGAGCTTTGCCCGCTCGACTTCACTCATTGTCAGGCTTGGGCCGTGGCAACATATAGTCGGCGTGCTAGTTTGGTTAGCACGATGCCTACGACGAGATTCCGCCTACGCCGCCTTTTAGGCTTGGTCGCAGCGATCATGCTGCTGTCCCTGATCGCCTTCGTCGCCGCTTCGCACTTCATTTCACGCCACGTTTACGACGATTTCGAATCGTCGGCTCTCAGTTGGCGATGGATTCAGTGGCGTCTGGTGCCGGGCGCGGCGCAGCCGGAATCGCAGATTGTCCGCGCTGGACATCGCGCACTCGCGCTGACGGTCCACTCCGGCGACCGCCGCGAAGAAGCCAGCGACACCGGCGCCGCCACTGAGCGCGCCGAAATCATGGAATCGTGGCTGCTGTTCTCTCGTACCCGGCGCACCTACGTTTACTCTTTCAGCCTCTATCTGCCCAACGATTTGCCTTCCGACTCGCAGCGTCTGGTGATCGCGCAATGGCGACAGTTGTGCGAAGCGCGCCGCTGCCGTCCTGACAATCCAGTCCTTGCCATCCGATTTCAGCAAGGCAAGCTCATCGTCACGCGCCAGAACGACCAGGGCCGCGCCGTTCTCTACGAGAGCGACAACGATTTTCACGGCCGCTGGCTGGATTTTCGTTTCGTGGTCCGCTTTGACGCGCGGCAAGGCAAAATCGAAGCCACGCTGAATGGAGCCCCCATCGCGGCATACAGCGGGCCCACGGTTTTCTCCACGCCGGGATATCCGGAAAAAGGCCTGGTCTATTTCAAGACCGGCCTCTATCGCGACGCGCTCAACAACCCGCCCTGGACGATCTACGTGGACGAATACCGCAAAGACCAATGCGCGGCAGAGGGTTGTCGCTAAGGGAGAGCACTTAGGGTGCTTCGTCTAAACGTTGGCTTCGGCGGAAACTTTCAGATCCCCGCGTACCAGGCATAACCGGTTTCCGGCGCCTCGGAACCCAGCCCCTTGCCGAATTTCTTCAAATCGTCAGTGACCACAATGCGGTTGATGAACTTCACGCTCTTGTAGCCAAGCTGCCGCGGCACTCGCATGCGCAACGGCGCGCCATTGCCCACCGAAAGTGCGCCGCCGTTCATGCCATAAGCAAGAAAAGTCTGCGGATGAAACGCATCCGCCATGTCAATGCTGTCCCACCAGTCTGGCTCGATCGAGAAATAAACCACATACTTCGCCTGCGGCTGCACCCCAACCACCTCGAGCAGATGCGACAGCGGCGCGCCCACCCATTCCGCGATGTACGTCCAACCTTCTTCACACGAAAGTTCCGTGATCTGGCTGCGCGACGGATAGCTCTTGATCTGCGCCACCGAGAACTCGCCCGGCCGGTCCACCATACCGCTCACGGCAAGCCGCCAGTCGGCGAAGCCCGCCGCCTGCAGGCGTTTGAACTCTTCGCTCGGCGGCGCAAGTTCGTTCTCCAGCGGACGCTTCGAAATCTGGTCGCGGGAAAACTCGCGCGCCATCGAATTCCGCGTCAGCAACCGATAGGCCGTGTAGTTCAGCGTCTCGCCGATGCCATAAATCCCGCCGGCGTCGGGCGGCACCAGCCCATAACTCTTTGCCAGGCGCGCGGCAGCGCCCACCCCCACAACACCGGCGGCAGCCGCAAGCCCCGTCCGGATGAGCTTTCGACGAGACAGATTGCCAGGTGAAGACTGGCTCATAAGCGCTCCTCCGGCCGGTCGGCCCGGCCCGTAATCATTGCCCGCATGCGACCCCAAAATCCTGCCAGGAAAACCATCAGCACATGCACCAGCAGAAACAGCACCAAGGCGATCGTCAGAAAGAAGTGGATCGTGCGCGCCGATTGCCGCCCGCCCAGCAGAATCACCGTCCACGGAAATGACGCAACGAATGCCGGCGACATCGCCAGCCCGGTCCATATCATCAGCGGAAACATCACAAAAATGACCACCAGGTAGCTGGTCCGCTGCAGCACGTTATATGACCAGGCTTCTTCCGCGCCCGGCCGCTTGAAGCGCAAATGATTTGCGATCTCTTTCGAGAGCACGCGCCACGAAAGATCAGATTTGCGCGGAATCAGGTTCTTCCGGAAATGCCCGCCAAACAGGCCGGCAATGGCATACACCAGCCCGATCAACACCAGCACCCACGCGCTCTGAAAGTGCAGATAGCGGCTCCAGCCGTTCTGGTCGGGCAGCGTGTAAGCGTAGCCGGTTGGCACCAGATGCCTCGACGCGGGCATCGGGATCCTGAACAGCGGCTCGGTCAGCACATTGCCGGTTTCGCCCCAGTAAAATCGCGGGTGCGAGACCACAATTTCCAGCCCGCTTACCAGCAGCGCAAAAAAACACAGCGTCATGATCCAGTGCGTGACCCGCACCAGCACGGAGTGCCGCTGAGTCGCAGAGGCCGTGGCAGCAATCGCCGAAGCCGAACTCGGGACGCAAGCAGTTTCGCTCACGCCGGAATCGTATCACGCCCCGTCCGGCTGGGGTTGGGCCGCACTCCCCTTGGCCCGGCCGCTGCGATAGATCAACCAGCCCACCAGGTTTGCGCCCAGCACCACCAGGGCGATCTTCAACGAGTATCCCCACTTGCTTCCCACTTCAACGACGGGAAAGACAGAGAGCAACACAAACAGCAGGGTGACCGCCATTCCCGATGCGGCCAGCACGCGCAGCCAGGTCCCCGGGCGAATGCCTTTGCTCTTTGCCGAGAACAGCGGCACCGCAAACATCGCCAGATACGCCAGCCCATAAAACGTCCACGCCCAGATCTGCAGCAGGACGAACGCTTCCTGGTTCCCCGCCCCGAGCAGCGCCCCGATGCTGGCTGCAAGCGCGACCCCGCCCATGAACAGAATCGAGTTGACGGGCGTCCGGTACTTTGGATGGAGCACGGTGAACCAGCCCGGCAGCAGCCGGTCCCATCCCGCGGCGAGGGGCAGGCGCGTGTTGGTCGAAAAATAGAGAATGTAGGAGCAGATGTAGTTGGTCAACAGCAGAAGAATCACCAGCGGCACCACAACACCGGCCACGCCCGAACCTCCCAGTCCGGCGCGCAGGGCCTGCGGAATGGGGCCGATGATGTCGATCGCGTCCGGAGAAACATACGCCAGGATGGAGCTGGTCCCAAAAATGTAGAGCAACGCGATCAGCGGCGCGGTCAAGAGAATCGAGCGTGCCAGGTTGCGGCCCGGGCTGCGCGATTCCCCGGCGAACACGGCCACCAGTTCAAACCCGGACAACGCTCCGAACGTCATTTTGCTGAACACGCTGAACGTAAACAGAGTGAGCGCGGGACGCACCAGCGGCAGGCCCTGATAGGCGGCGACCCCTGCGCTCCTCAGGTGGAGAAACGGCAACGCGACTACCACTCCCAGAATCAGTACGGTGAACAGGCTGCCCGCATTGCTCACCCACTTCCCTACTCTCAGTCCGAGCGTCGCCACCACCATCATTGCGGTAATCAGCGTGACCGACGCAGCCAGCAAGGCGCGCGGATTCGTCGCGATCCACGCGGCGCGTTCTCCAAACGCGTAGGAGAGATACGTGGCCGTGACCAGCGCGATTTGTGAAACCTGAATCGTTGTATTCAGGTACATGTTCCATGCCACCAGAAATCCGGTCCGGTCGTTGAAGGCCAGCCGCGTCCACTCATAAAGGCCGCCCTCGAGCGGCATGAGGCGGTTGAGATAAGAAACCACCAGGGCATGGGGAACGAAAAACAGAAGAATTGCGAGCAGCCACAACACCGCGTGCGACCGCCCCGCCTTGACCGCCGTACCGAAGAACTCGGGAACGATCACGATCAGGATCTGCGCCAGGGCCAGGTCCGCCAGGCCCAGCTCTTTGCGCAACCCTTTGCTGTGCGCCTGAACTTCGGCTTCCGCAACGCTTAACGGAATGTTTCCGGCAAGGCTCAATGGGGTCCCGAAGGCCGTTCGACGATGAAAGCGATGAGATTACTTCATCCAGCCTCCCGCCTTCAAAGGAAATGCGCGAGAAAGGGAGCAGGCGGCCCGCTCAAGCGAACACAGATCGATCCCCCCTACATTCCGAAGGTAACTTGCCCCTCTGGTAACTTTCGACTTTACTGGACTTCAAGCCGTCTCAGAATCACAGTCGCAAGCTAAACTCTCCGCTCTCCGGAGCCGATTCGTTTGTCGGAAGAACTTAAATTTGAGTTGTCGATCCTCGCTACGGTGCAGGGCTTCTACAAGAAGCTCGTCTGCGACTTTTTAGGCGGCGAGATCCCCGTCCCCCATGGCCTCGACGAAGAATCGCTGCGCCATTCCAGAGACTTGCCCGGCACGCTCTCGTTCATGTATCGCTGGCTGCACCTGCTGGACCTGGCCATCACGCCGGCCATGCTGCGGCAGGCGCTGAGCTCGAACGATACCGATCCGGAAGTGGCCGAAGCGCTGCTGCGCTATTTTGTCCGCCGGCGGCAGTCCGACGACACCGATCGCGACAAGACCGACCTCGTCGCCACGTTTCTTTATCGCCATCCGCGCGTGCCCGGACAGTGGGAACAAAAAGGCTACGGTCTCGACGGCGCGCTGCCGCTCTCGCCGTTTGAAATCGCGTTGATCGAAATTCTGGCCGACGCCGACGTGCCTTCCCTGCCCGAAGAGCACGTGCAACTGCTGCGCCGCTTCGATCCGCTGCAGGAAGAGGTCGCCCGCTTCAAAGACTTCAATGCGCTCATGGACTCGGGCATCATTGGCCGCGTGCGCGAGCTGAAGCAATGGCTCGACACTTCGTTTTACCATCCCGGTGTGCTGGCCACCGTCTCCGCCTATAACACGGCGTTCGGCAAGCGTTTCGACGAGCTCTTCGACAAGGCGCTGCGCGAGATCAAATATTTCGCGCAGAACCTGGAAGACATGGGCGGCAGCATCCTGAGCACGGTCGACGGGATCGAAGTCACGGTCGAGCACGTGGCCGCGATCGAGCAGAAAGACATGCTCAAGGCCGATTACAACAGCGCGCTGGAAAAATTCCGCCGCGTGTCGAAGCTCAAGAAGGAACTCGACCGGCGTCCGCCGATTCGCAAGTCGCTGATGCCAGCGGCGCCCCGGCCAGCCGCGGCTTCCACTTCCGGTTCAGGCGCAGCCGCCCAGCCCGCCCGCGAAGCTGCCGGCAGAGCGCAGGCCACCCCACCCGTATTTCATCCTCCGCTGGTCACGGCGCAGCAGGTGGTGGCCGAGGACAGCAAGCTGCGACGCGTTGAGGAATCCATTCGCGTATTCGTACGCGTGGCCGATCCCAAGTTCCGCCAGGTTGTGCCCATGCGCTTCTTCAACCTCACGCTCTCCACCGGCGAAGTCGACGCGTTTTGCGCGAACTACCTGGAAGAAAAGAGCCTGCGCGCCGAACTCGGCCGCAACCTGATTCGCCTGGTTTCGATTTCCGCGCGCATTCGCACCGAAATCGAAGAACTCAAGCGCAGCCAGACCATGTCGTCGCTGTGGAAGATGCACGCCGACTCGCTGGTCGTGCTGCTCGACATCGCGGGCACAGCTCGCGAAGATGCCGCCGGCGTCGCCAAGCAGGCCGAAACCACAGGCGCCAGTGTCGCGGCCAACGTGGTGCACGAATCGGTGAAGAAAGTCGCACAAGCCTCGGAGCTGGCCGTAGCCTTCCTGGCGCGGGTCGGTTAATTCCGGATTTTCCAGAGCCCACTTCATCAAGTCCAGCATTATCAGTTGTTTACCGTTAAGTTACTGAAAACAAAGGGCGAGCCTCGCCGGAGTCAAGCCTGCCAGCGCAGTTAAAGACCTCGCCTAGAATGCCATTTCCCGCGCCGCTGATGGCCCTGGGAGCGATCTTTGGGTGTGGAGTGAGGCTCGGGCATCTTTCCCTGAAACGGCGCGCTGGAATCGCCCTCAGGGGGCCGCTATCTTGAACGGAATCAATTACTTAGTGGTAAACAATTGAAAACGCTGGGCTTGGCGGTGCGCCAAGACCTTCGTGGTCCTTCGTGTCCTTGGTGGTGGATGATTTTTTTCGCGCTTGCATCAGCCTGCAAACAACGAGGGCTTCTTGCAAGAATTAAATTTCCGGCGGCAGCGTCACCAGCTTTTGAATTTCCGTGCCCTGCAGGTCGAAGTGGCGCACGTTCCAGGTGAAGAGGCGGCTCGCACCCGACTTAAGCGCGCACGCGGCAATCAGCCCGTCATACACCGCGCCGCCAACCATGCCCATCCGGGCGATGCGGCGGAGCGCGGCGCGATACTCATCGCCGGTGAGAGAGATCAAGGTAAGCCTGCGCTCAATTTCCTGTACGAGCAGGTCCGCGGACTCAGCGCTGAGCCGCTGCTTTCCGGGATAGCGGGTGAGCGTCGCGTAGACTTCGGCAAGGCTGTGGGCAGCGCAGGCGGCATGCTTCGGACTCGCGGCTGCAAATACTGCGAAGCTGCGCGCATGGTGCTCGTGGTCAGGCAAAAGCGCCGGCACCAGGACGGAACTGTCGAAGAACCATTTCACCGGCGCTTCTTCCGTTGAGGGGCATTTGGCGCGAGGTTGCCAAGAAGACTCGCTTCACGCTCGCGGCGAAGCTGGCGGAGCGTCTCATCCGTGGCTTTGGCCGAAATTGGCTCTCCCGTGCTGAAGACCCAGATGCCTTGTTTTTTATGCAGTCCAGTACCGCCCCGCCGCGGACGAAGCACGATGCGGTCTTCCGAACTTTCCAGTTCCAGGGAATCGCCGGCGCGAAGCTGCATTTCGTCGCGCAGCGGCTTGGGCAGGACGACGCGTCCGGCTTTGTCGAGCGTGAGGGTCGTGGTCATGGAGCCATTATATAATGGCATTTGGCATT
>Ga0075030_100003183_pt1 | contig 14958 bp, 11 predicted proteins | sample LitLauG_LLR_2012_FD_71393 | JGI IMG/M metagenome (GOLD analysis project Ga0075030, IMG submission 71393) | Freshwater sediment microbial communities from Pennsylvania, USA - Little Laurel Run_MetaG_LLR_2012 | ecosystem: Environmental > Aquatic > Freshwater > Creek > Sediment | place: USA... | reverse complement strand
GCCATGGTGTTCCAGGACTACGCGCTGTTTCCCTGGCTGACGGTGGCTGGCAACGTCGGCTTCGGACTGTCGGTGCGCGGCGTGCCGCGCGCCGAGCGCGACCAGCGCGTCGGCGCGCTGCTGGCGACGCTCGGCCTGTCGGACTTCGCACCGCGCTTTCCGCGCGACCTGTCGGGTGGCATGCGCCAGCGCGTGGCCATCGCGCGCGCGCTGGCGGTCGATGCGCCGGTGCTGCTGATGGACGAGCCCTTCGGGGCGCTGGACGCGCTGACGCGCCAGAACCTGCAGGACGAGCTGCTGCGGGTGTGGGAGCGGCTCGGCCAGACCATCGTCTTCGTCACGCATTCGATCGAAGAGGCGCTGTACCTGGCGGACCGGGTGGTCCTGATGAGCAGCCGCCCGGGTACGATTCAGCGCGACCAGGAGATTTCGCTGGCGCGTCCGCGCGATCCGGCGTCGGCGCCATTTAACGACCTGAAGCGCGACCTGGGCGCGATCGTGATGCGCGAACATCGACGGCAACTGGAGGAGACGCCATGACCGAACGACGTCAGTTTCTCAGGCAGACCGGTGCCCTGGGCCTGGGCCTGGGCCAGGGTTCAGTCTTGTGGGCCAGCGCCAGCGTGTCGGCCCACGCCGATGGCGAGGCCGCGCCGACGCAGCTGGCCGGTGGTTACGACACCGGCCGCCATGCGGAGGCGAAGCCGGTCTCGATACCGCCGATCACGCTGCTGTCGATCCAGGGGTCAGGTCACAGCGAGACGCTGGGGATCCGCTTCGACGACGGCGTGCTCGATGTGGCGCAGGCCTCGAGCCTGCTGGCGATGCCGGCGCCGCTGACGATGGAGCAACTGCTGCAGGAGGGCAGCTGGCAGAGCCTCGATGCCCTGGTGGGGGCCACGCGCCAGGTCAAGCTGACCGAAGCGATGGTCAAGGAATCCTCGATCCGCTACGGGCGGCTGTTCGCCCGCCCGGGCAAGGTCCTGTGTGTCGGCCTGAATTACCGCAAGCATGCGCTCGAAATCAACGCGCCGATCCCGCGCGTGCCGGTGCTGTTCAGCAAGTTCAACAACACGCTCGCCGGCCATCGCTCGACCATCAAGCTGCCGCCGCGCGAGGTCGCGTACAAGTTCGACTACGAGACCGAGCTGCTGGTGGTCATGGGGCGCTACGCCCGCGGCGTGTCCGAAGCCGAGGCGCTCGACCACGTGGCCGGCTACTGCACCGCCAACGACTTCTCGGCACGCGACCTGCAGATGGAGACCGGGGGCCAGTGGCTGATCGGCAAGACGCTCGATGGCTTCGCGCCGATCGGCCCGTATTTCGTGTCGGCGGCGGCGGTCGGCGACCCGAACAAGCTGACGATCGAAACGCGCGTGAACGGCGAGGTCAGGCAGTCCTCCAGCACGTCCGACTTCATCTTCAACGTGCAGCAGATCATTTCCTACGTGTCGCGCCACTTCACGCTGGAGCCCGGCGACATCATCTTCACCGGCACGCCGCAGGGCGTGATCCTGGGCATGCCGCCGGAGCAGCGTGTCTGGCTCAAGGCCGGCGACCAGATCACCAGCACGATCGAGAAGCTCGGCACGCTCAGCTTCACGCTGGCGTGAGCGCCGCCGCCAGCCTCGAAACCGGCCACCAGCGCACCATCCTGCTGCTGGCGCTGGCGGCCTTTTCCAGCGCGGCGTCGATGCGCGCCTGCGATGCGATGCTGCCGGCGCTGGCGCACGAGTTCGGCGCCACGCCCGGGCAGGCCGCGCGAACCATCTCGGCCTTTGCGATGTCCTACGGGCTGACGCAGATGTTCTACGGGCCGCTGGGCGATCGTTACGGCAAGCTGCGCGTGGTCGCGCTGGCGGTGGCGGCCGGCGTGCTGGCCAGCATCGGCGCGATGCTGTCGGGCAGCATCGGCAGCCTGCTGGCGTTCCGGGTGGTCGGCGGTGCGCTGGCGGCCGCCATCATCCCGCTGTCGATGGCGTGGATCGGCGACCAGATCGCCTACGAGCACCGCCAGCCGACCCTGGCCCGCTTCATGATGGGACAGATGTGCGGGGTGATCGGCGGACAGTTCGTCGGCGGCCTGTTTGCCGACCACCTGAGCTGGCGCTGGACCTTCGGTTTCCTGGCCGTGACCTACGCGCTGTCGGCGGCCACGCTGTGGCGGCGGGCGCTCGGCGTCCACCATGGCGACTCCGCGGGCGCTGCTGCCCACGCTGGCGCGGCGCCGTCGGCGTCCCGTTATCGCCACCAGATCGCGCAGATCGCCCGCGGTGCCTGGCCGCGCGTGATCTTCGCGACCGTGTGCCTGGAGGGCTTTGCCGTGTTCGGCGCGCTGGCCTTCGTTCCGTTGCACCTGCACCACCGGTTCGGCGTTTCGCTCACCCTGGCGGGGATCGCGCCGGGCGCCTTCGGGGTCGGCGGCCTGGCTTATGCAAGCGTCGCCCGCCGCATGGTGGCCGGCGTCGGCGAGGTTGGCCTGGTGCGCCTTGGCGGCCTGCTGCTGCTGCTGGGCTTGGGCGGTCTGGCACTGGGCGGCAGCTGGATCCTGGCGATTCCCGAGAGCCTGCTGATGGGCCTGGGCTTTTACATGCTGCACAACACGCTGCAGACCAACGCCACGCAGATGGCGCCGCAGAGCCGCGGCACGGCGGTGTCGATGTTCGCGTCCAGCTTCTTCCTGGGCCAGTCGATCGGGGTGGCGATCGGCTCGGCAATGGCCGATCAGGTTGGCACCGCGCCGCTGTTCGCGGTGGCGGCGCTGCTGTCGATCGCGCTCGCACTCGGGTTCGCGCTCGCCTTGGAGCGGCGCAGCCGCCATCCTCAGGTCGGCAGTCCTGCCTGATCGCAGCTTCACGCCGGCGATGCGCAGCACGCACTGGCGGCAGGTTCGGCCAGTACAAGACGCAGCCGGGCAGGCGGCACTTTCTGCCAGTGCCAGCCTTTTGCTCAGCCCGGCCTTACGGCGCCGGGCTGGCGGCAGACGCTTGAATCAGGAAGGGCGGGCGCCTGAGAGCGGTTGGGGTTGTCCCGGCGCCCGCGGAGAAACCGGTGGGGATTACCGGCTCTGAACCTGCTGCGCGGACTGGCTGACGACGACCGGCGCGGATTGCGCGGGCTTCTGGTTGGCGTCGACGATATGCGCGATGGCGCCGACGGCGACGATCGATCCGACCATCAGTGCGAAAGTGATCAAGGGACCCTTGACCGGATTGCGACGCTTGGCTCCTGCCATGATGAAAGCTCCGATAGTGAGAATCTGGGCCCCGGCTGCCTGCCCGCTCGGTTCGAGCTCCGTTCGAACCCGGCGGCAGCCGAAGCAATGAAACGGATTCTTCCGTAATGCAGCGCAACAAACAATAGACTTGGATCAAAACCATCCACCCGGATGATCCACAATCCCTCGAAGATCGGGTACCGACGGATGACCCGTGTGTCTATTTCCTCAGAAACGAGCCCATGCGTCGGTGCCCCTTAAATCCTTCAGCATTCAAGCTGTCAGAGCACCCTCAGATGACGCCGAAGTTTCAACGATCAACTAATCTGCGCTGATGATGACGAAGTGAAGTAGCGCGCCCGCGCTTCGGAACCGCGAAAGTCCACCGTGTGGTTTATCAGCGTGTCTCGGAACACCATCGGCAGGTAACGCTCGGGCGATTACCCAGCGGTCACTGGTGCGCCACGCCCGCCGTGATTCAGGCCGTCGCGCCAGTCGTCGAGGCTGGTGCCCGTCCGGCGATCCTCGAGGCCACGATGAAAAGGCCGATCGCCGCCGCCGCCACCAACGCCTCGAACACCATCATCGTCGACGGGCCGAACGACTTGAAGACGTGACCCTCGAAGAACGTCATGTAGCCGATCGGCATGTTGGACAGCGACGAGTACACATTGAACTGGCTGGCCGCGGCGCGCAGTCCGATCACTTCCAGCACCACCGCCGAATAGGCCGCGAACGACAGGCCATTGGCGAAGGCGTACGCGAGCGCGTAGAGGGCGAAGCTGGTCTGGCTGCGTGGTGAGACGGCCATCGCGAGCAGGATGACTCCCTGGATCGCGCCGAACAGCAGGTAGGCGGTCTTGCGGTCCAGGCGATCGAGCAGGCGACCGGCCACCATGCATCCGGCCATCGACACGAACCCGCCCAGCGTGCCGTTGACCAGCGCTACCGTGTCCGCGCTCGCATGCCAGAAGTCGGCCGCCGGGGACCACATGTTGCTGGCGGCGCCGGTACCCAGTGGCAGGAAAACCACCAGCAGTGCCAGGAATCCGCGACGCGATGCCACCAGACTCCAGACATCCTTCAGGATGGCGACCAGCGTGGCCCATTGCCGCGCGAGCGCGCTGACGCCGCCGCGGCTGTGCGCCGGCCCCACGTGCTTGGGCGGCTCGGCGATCCGCAGCAGCGGCAGCGTGCAGGCCAGCGTGGCCGCGCCCAGTGCGCACGGCGCGAGCCACGCAAAGGGAGCGTGCTGGGCGATCCAAAGAGCAACGCCGCCGCCGACGCCGTTGCCGCCGAGATTGCCGGCCTGGAACCAGCCGCTGGCGCGTCCCTTCTGCTGCTCGAGTGTGTTGTGCGTGATCAGTCCCTCGACCGACATCGCGATGAACGTGGTCGCAACGCTCTGCAGCACCACCAGCACCGTCAGCAGCGGCAGCGCGGCGGTGCCGACTTTCAACACGGCGCAGCCCCCGAAACACGACGCGGTGAGCGTGGCGCCGACCAGGTACCAGGACTTGCGGCCGAGCGTCGAATCGGCCACCGGCGCCCACAGGAATTTCCAGCTCTGCGGGAGGTAGGTCAGCGCGATCAGCGAGCCGACGCCGGCCGCATCCACGCCCGCCTGCGACAGCTGGTAGGCCAGCGTGACCGATACGTACCCCGAGCCTGCGCCGAACGGCAGGATCAGCAGCAGCCAGGCGACCGGGTGCACCGGTCGGGATGGCGCGCGCGGCGCCAGCGCGGCCACGCTGAGCATGCCGGCGTCAGCCATGCCCGTGCATCCAGCGCTTGAGCAACGGCACCACCAGCAGCAGCAGCGCGCCAGCGCCGACCGAGGTGGCGACCAGGAACTGGTACAGCGGCAGGCCACTGCCGGCGAGCAGGTGTTCCATGCGCCCGGCCAGGTAGCTGGCGATGCCGAAGGTTCCGAACCAGACGCCGACCATCAGCCCGACCATGCGCGGCGGCGACACCTTGGTCACCATCGACAGGCCGATCGGCGAGATGCACAGCTCGCCGACCGTGTGCAGCACATAGGCACCGAACAGCCACAGCGGGCCGACCTGTCCCAGCCGGTCGGCCCGGCCCTGCGCGATCGCCATCACGACGAACCCCAGGCCGAGGATGATCATGCCCAGCGCCATCTTGGTCGGCGAGGACAGGGCCCGGGGCGTGCGGTCGATGCGGTCCCAGGTCGCGCTCAGGACCGGCGCCAGCAGCAGGATCGACATCGGATTGACCGACTGGAAGAAGGAGGCGGGGATCTCCCAACCCAGCACCACGCGGTCGGTGAGCTTGTCGGCGAACAGGTTCATCGTTCCGCCGGCCTGTTCGAATCCCATCCAGAAGAACACGTTGAAAAAGCCCAGCACCAGGATCGCACCGACCTGCTCGAGGTGCGCGCGGCCGCCGCCCCGCCCCGCCGACACCAGCAGGCCGATCAGGGCCGCTACCGGAATCGCCGCCTTCAGCTGCCACGCAGTTGCGGCCCAGGCCGCTCCGGCCACCGCGATCACCTGCAGCGCCAGCACGACGAACGCCAGGCAGGCCGCGGCGCCGACGCCGATGTGCAGCCAGTCGCGGGTGCGCAGCAGCGATTCACCATCGCGCCCCGGTGGCAGCCCGGTGGTGCCCAGGCGCTGCTGCGTGAATGCGAATTGCGCCAGGCCGAAGGCCATGCCGAACGCCGCGGCCGCGAACCCCCACGACCAGTCGACCTTCTGGCCCAGCGTGCCGGCGATGAACGGGGCCAGGAACGCGCCGAGGTTCACGCCCATGTAGACGATCGTGAAGCCGCCGTCGCGTCGCGGATCCTGGTCTCGGTACTGCAGACCCAGCAGCGAGGTGAAGTTCGGCTTGAAGAACCCGTTGCCGACGATCAGCAGGCCCAGGGCGGGCTTGAGCAGCGCGGGGAAGGTCATCGCCACGTGCCCCAGCATCATCACGGTGCCGCCGATCAGGATCGCCTTGCGATAGCCCAGGAAGCGGTCCGCGAAGTACCCGCCGAAGATCGGCGCGATGTACACGAGCCCGGTGTACACCGCGTAGACTTCCAGTGCGCCATCGCGTGTGTAGCCCACCGCCTTGACCAGGTACAGCACCAGCAGGGCGCGCATGCCGTAATAGCTGAAGCGCTCCCACATCTCGCTCAGGAACAGCGTCGGCAGCGCCCGGGGCTGGCGGCGGTCGGAATCCGCTCCAGGCAGGGAATTCGCGATGGTGGCAGTTGGCAGGTTCACAGGCCTTCGAGCAGGGGCGCAAGTGGCAACGGTAACCTGGAAACCGAGTCGGGTGAAGGGCGACGTCCTCCTTCGAGTCGCGGTTGTCGTGCTCGCGACTTTCCTGGCGAACCTCCCCGGGCCCCAGGCGCTGGCGCAGGATTCCCGCAGCACGGCAGGCGGCAGCGCGGCGCTCGATCGATGGCCGCTGGGCGGCACCGGCGGCTGGGACCTGCTTGGCTTCGACCCGAAGCGGCAGCACCTGTTCGTCACCCGCTCCGATCGCGTCGACGTAGTGGACGCGTCGACCGGGCATATCGCCGCGACCATCCACGGCACCGACGGCGTGCACGGCGTGGCGATCGCCGAATCGCTCAAGCGCGGCTTCACCAGTAACGGCAAGTCCGATACGGTCACCGTGTTCGACCTGGACAGCCTGGCCGTGCTGGCGACCGTGCCGGTACCGGGCCATAACCCCGACGGCATCCTGTTCGAGCCGAAGCGGCAGCGACTGTTCACTTTCAATGGCCGCAGCCGGGACGTCACGGTGTTCGACGCCCAGTCGATGAAGGTGCTGGCGACGTTGACGATGCCCGACAAGCCGGAACTGGCGGTCGCCGACGGCGACGGCAACGTCTACCTGAACATCGAGAGCAGCGTCGGCCAGCTGGTCCGCATCGGAGGTGAAGAGCCCCGGGTGGAAGCGACCTGGAAACTCGACGGCTGCGAAGAGCCCACCGGCCTGGCCCTGGACGACGCCAGGCGGCGGCTGTTCTCGGCCTGTCGCAACGGCGTCATGGCGGTCACCGACGCCCGCGACGGCCGCGCGCTGGCGCGCGCACCCATCGGCGGCTCCCCCGACGGGGCCGCTTACGACGATTCGACCGGCACCGCATTCAGCTCGAACGGCGCAGGCAGCGTGTCGGTGATCCGCGAGACGGCGCCGGGCCGCTTCGAAACCGTCGAGTCGCTGCCGACAGAGCGTGGCGCGCGCACCATGGCCCTGGATCCTGGCTCGGCGCGGATCTTCCTGGTGACGGCCGACTTCGCCGCGCCGGCGCCCGCTGCCGTCGCTGGCAACGCCGCGCCGGTGCGCCCTCAGCAGGTCCCGGGAACTTTTCGCGTGCTCGTGGTCCATCTGGTGCCGGCAGCGCACTGAGCGCCAGCACAGGCTGCCGCGCCCGGATCGCGGCGGCTGGTCCGGACGCGGACCACGGCCGACCACCGCCGCCCCGCGCCGCCAGTGTTGTTCACTTGCGCCGAATGTGGTTCTCGGGCCAATTTTTGCCACCACTTCAGCCAAATCGGTCTTATGATCGCGCCCTTTATTTCAACGCTTCCAACGACCCGCTGAGGATTGCGACTCGATGGCCCACTTCCTGCCTTATGAATCGGTCGAAACGGCCTCCGTGCCGCAGCGTGCGCCAGCCGGCGCACCGGGACCCATGCTGCCGATCACGCGCGTCAAGCGCGCGCTGCAGCGCCTCGGAGACGGGCGCCCGGCCCTGGTGCTGGATCTGGCGTGCGTGCGCCGCAGTGCGCGGCGCTTCGCGGCGGCCATGCCGACCGTGCGCGCGCACTACGCGGTCAAGGCCAACCCTGACCGGCGCGTGCTGCAGACGCTGGCTGCCGAGGGCGTCGGATTCGAGATCGCGTCGCCGTCCGAGCTGGACCTGCTGCGCTCGATCGGCGTGCCGGCGGCCGAAATCTTCTACAGCAACCCGGTGCGCTCGGTCGAGGCGATCCGCTACGCGGCGCAAAACGGCGTCGAGTGGTTCGTGTTCGATTGCGCCGAGGAACTCGACAAGATCGCGCGCATCAAGCCGGACGCCAAGCTCTATCTGCGCCTGGAGACCACCAACGAAGGATCGGACTGGCCGCTGTCCGGCAAGTTCGGCGCTTCGGAACGCGACGTCGACCACATCATCGAGCGCGCGAGCACGTTGCAGCTGGACATCGCCGGCGTGACGTTCCACGTGGGCAGCCAGTGCCGCAACCCGCAGAACTGGAGCGCCGCGCTCGCCGCCGCGCGCGCCACGTTCGACCGCCTGGCCGCAGCCGGCTTCAAGCCCCGCCTGCTGGACATCGGCGGCGGCTACCCGGTACCGTTGACCAAGCCGATTCCTTCGATCGAAGCGGTGGGCGACCTGGTCAATCGCGAACTGGCCTCGTTCGGACCCGACGTGCGCGTGATCGCCGAGCCGGGCCGCTTCCTGGTGGCCGAGGCGGGCTGCTTCGTCACCCACGTGATCGGCGTCGCGACGCGCAAGGGCCACCGCTGGCTGCACTGCGATGCCGGCGTGTTCGGCGGCCTGTTCGAGACCACCGACGGCCTGCGCTATCCGCTGTTCACCGACCGCAGCGGCCCGCCGGTGGCCTGCCACGTGGCCGGACCGACCTGCGACTCGGTGGACGTGTGCATGCGCGACGAGATGCTGCCGCAGGACCTGGTGGCGGGCGACGCGATCTACGTCGTCAATTCGGGCGCCTACACCACGGCCTACGCGTCGGAGTTCAACGGCTTCGCGCTGCCGCAGCTGCTCGTCATCGACAGCGACGCGGATCCGGAGTGAGTTGACGGGCGCGGGTCGATCCGCGTCCTGCACACTCACCCCTGTCCCCTCTCCCGCTGCGCGGGCGAGGGGAACCAAAGGCTCCGCTCTAGCACTCCGCGGGCGAAGGGAACCTAAGGCTCCGCTCTAGCACTGCGCGGGCGGGGGGAACCAAAGGCTCCCCTCTCGCACTGCGCGGGCGGGGGGAACCAAAGGCTCCGCTCTAGCACTGCGCGGGCGAAGGGAACCTAAGGCTCCCCTCTCCCACGCAGTGGGAGAGGGGCCGGGGGTGAGGGCCGCAATGCAAGTGGGGCACCACGCACTCAAGGCGCCTCCCGGTTCCACCAGCCTCCTCCCAGCGCGGCATACAGGGCCACGGTGTCCTGCAGCCGCTGCGCAAGCGCGCCGGCATAGCCCAGGCGCGCCTGCTGGTACTGCATGTCGGCGCTGAGCAGGTCCAGGTAGCCGGCCGTCCCCGCTTCGTAGTTGGCGCGTGACAGGCGCAGGCCTTCGCCTGCCGCCGCCAGCGCCGCCGACTGCGCCCGCACCGCCTGGGCGTCGTGCGCCAGTGCGGTCATGGCGTCGGCGACCTGTGCCAGAGCCGCCAGCACGGTCTGCTGGTAAAGCGCCAGCGACTGCTGGTAGGCATCGATGGCGGCGCGGCGCGCATACCACTGGCTGAATCCGGAGAAGATCGTACCGGCCACCTGTGCCTGGGCCGACCAGAATGACGTGCCGGAGCTCAACAGGGCCGCGATCGAGGACTGGCTGGCGCCGGCCGTCCCGCCCAGGATCACGGTCGGAAACAGGTCCGCGGTGGCGATGCCGATGCGGGCACTGGCCGCGTGCAGATTGGCCTCGGCGGCCAGGATGTCGGGGCGATGGCGCGCCAGCGCCGCGGGCAGCGCGTCCGGCAGATCCGGCGGCAGGCGCAGGTCCTCGAGCGCGATGGCCGGCAGGCGCGCATCGGCCGGCGCCAGTCCGCCCAGCTGCGCCAGCAGGTGCTCGCTCTGGTCGATGCGCTGCTCCAGCGCCGCGGCGTCCGCCTGGTTGGCCGACTGCTGACTCGTCAGCGCCACCACGGCCGTATAGGCCGCGGTACCGGCGTCGAACTGGACCCGAGCCAGGTGGATCTGGTCGGCCTGCATGCGCACCGTCTCGCGCAGCGCATCGAGCTGCGCCTGGTAACCGGCGCGCGCCACGCCGGCATTGACGACGTTGGCGGTGAGCGCCAGGTAGGCCGCAAGCACGTCGTCGCGCTGCGCCTCCGACTGCGCCCGCAGGGCCTCGACGCTGCGTCGCTGCAAGCCGAACAAGTCGGGAACGTACGAGACACTGGCCGAAGCCGTGGCCAGGTTGTACGGGCCGACCCCCTGGGGCGCGCGGTTCAGCTCGACGATGGACCGTTCGCGTGCCACGCCCAGGCTGGCGCCGACCTGCGGGTAAAAGACGCCGGAGCCGGCACGCAACTCGTCCTGGCTCTGGCGCAGCGCGGCCTGCGCCGCCGCCACAGTGGGACTGTGTGCCAGCGCGCCGTCGACCAGCGCGTCGAGCGCCGGCGAGCCGAGCAGGGTCCACCAGCGGGCCGGCACATCGGCGCTGGCGTCGAAGCGCTGCGAGGCCCCCTCGGTGCGCAGCGCTTCGGCCTGCGGCGCGATCACCACGTGGGCCCCGGCCGGCGCGTCGGGGCGCTTGAAGTCGGGTCCGAGCGCACACCCCGCCAGCATCAGCGCCGGCGCCAGCGCCCGCAACCGCGCCAGCAGGGCGGCGCTGGTGGCGCGGCCGGCCGGCCGGCTGGTGCACCGTTCGGGTCGCGCGGACCACTGCGGGGCCAGTGACGGGGTGGCGAAAGACACGATGCGGATCCCTGGGGAGGCGCCGGCCGGCGCTACTGGCCGATGTAGACGTCGACCAGCTGGCCCGGATACAAGTGCAGCGTGTCGCTGTTGCGGAAGCGGAAGATCACCGGCAGCACCCGCACGTCGACGCGCTCGAGGCGCTGGTCCGACAGCGAAATCTTGGGCGAGACGTACGGCTCGATGCCGACGAACTCCAGCGGCACGCGCCCGGATGCACCGCGCACCGACATCTGGGCCTTGATGCGGTCCGCCGCCGGCAGGCGTGGGATCAGGATCTCGTCGACGTAGCAGCGCACGTGCAGGTCCTGCGATGCGCTGCCCAGGATCACGACCGGGTTGTTCGACCCCTGCGTGTAGGTGTCATAGACGCCCTGCGGCGTCACGTAGCTTCCCTGCGCCGCCTTGATCGCCATCACGATGCCATCAGCGGGCGCTTTGATCGTGTATTTGTCGAGCAGCGCGATCGAGGCCTGCCAGGCCCTGGCAAGCGCATCGGCCTGGGCCTGCTGGTTGCGCACATCGAAGCTCCACGCCCCGGCGCGGGTCAGGTCGAGCTGGCGCTCGGCGGTGGCGCGATTGGCCTCGGCCACCAGCCATGCGTTGTGGGCGCCGTCGAGTGCGTCGCGGCTGACCGCGTGCGGATCCATCTCGAATGCATGCTGCTGCTTGTCCCAGGCATCCCGGGCCGAGCGGGCCGAGGCCTGCGCGGCCGCCAGTTGCGCCTGCGCCACCTGCAGCGCTTCCGGCCGCGGCTGCGCCTTGAGCTCCTCGAGCATCGCCTGTGCGGCCTGCGCCTGGGCGCGCTGCTGCTCCGCGGTGGCGCGCTGGACCCGGTCGTCCAGCCGCAGCAGCACCTCGCTGCGCCGGACCGCGCGTCCTTCGCGCACCAGCACCTCGACGATGGTGCCCGCGACCTCCGGATAGACGTTGATGTTCGATCCGCTCGGCAGGTCGCTTTCGACGATGCCGTTGGCGAAGATGCCCTGGCCGTAGGGATTGGAAGCCGGCTCGAACACCGCCGGCTGCGGTGCCGGCCGCTGGTTCAGGGCGATGGCCGCCACCACGGCCGCCACGCAGCCGACGCCTGCCAGCGCGAACACCAGCTTAGTTCCCGTCAGATTGATGGCCATTTTCAACGCCTTTCAGCCGCCCGTCCTCCATGTGCAGGATCCGGTGCGCATATTCGTAGATGCGGGAGTCGTGCGTGACCGTGACGATGCAGCGGTGCGGGCCGAGCACCTCGTCGCGCACGAAGGCGACGATGTTGCGGCCGGTGTCGCCATCGAGCGAAGCGGTGGGCTCGTCGAAGATCAGGATGTCGGGCTGGCTGACGATCGCCCGCGCGATCGCCACCCGCTGCTGCTCGCCGCCCGACAGCTTCACCGGCGGCAGGTGCGCGCGCCTTTCGAGGCCGACGATGCGCAGGTACTTCATCGCCCGGTCGATCGCCTCGCCCCAGTCGACCTTCTTCAGGATCAGCGGAATGGCGACGTTCTCGACCGTGGTCAGGCGCGGAAACAGGTGGAAATCCTGGAACACGAAGCCGATGGTGCGCAGGCGAAAATCGGTGATGCCGTCGGATTTCATGGCCCAGATGTCCTGGCCTTCGACCGCCACGCTGCCCTGGTCGGGCCGCAGGATGCCGGAGATCACGCTGAGCAGCGTGGTCTTGCCGCTGCCCGACGGACCCACGATGTAGAGCATCTCGCCGAACGCCGCCTCGAAGCTGACCTCGCGCAGCGCCTGGGTGCGCGCCTCGCCGCTGCCGAACCACTTGCTGACGCCACGCGCCAGGATGGCGGCGCCCGCGTAGCGGTCCGGCGATTGTTCCTGCTGCGGCTGCAGCGCGGCCATCGCTCAGCTCCGGAAGATGTCGAACGGCTCGATGCGCAGCACTTTGCGCACGCCGATGTAGCTGGACACGGCCGCGATGATCACCACCATGCCAAGCGCGATGCCCAGGTTGGCGAAGGTGATCAGGGCCGCGTAGTCCGGCATGCGCGCCTTCGCCAGCGTGATCACCAGCGTGCACAGGCCGATGCCGAGGCCGTAGCCGGTGAGCGACGTGAAGGTGGCCTGGAACAGGATCATCACCACCAGTTCGCGGCTCCTGGCGCCGATCGCCTTGAGCGCGCCGAACTTCTCGAGGTTCTCGAGAATGAAGGTGTAGAAGGTCTGGCCCGAGATCGACAGCCCGACGATGAAGCTCACCAGCGTCATCACGAGGATGTTGATGCCCACGCCGGTCTGGTACTTGTAGAAATCGGAAATGCGCTGGACGAATTCGTCTTCCGTCAGCGCCAGGTAACCGAGGCTGGCAACGACCGACTTGATGGCGGGGATGTCCGCCGCCGTCTTCGGTTCCGCCAGGATGTAGGCCGTGGTGAAGCGGGTCGTCGGCAGGTACTGGATCGCGCGGTTGTAGGTCGTGTACAGGGTCGGCACTCCGAACAGGCCTCCGACCGAGACCTTGGCCAGACCGACCACCACGGCACGGTTGTCGTTGATCTCGAACTCGGTCCCGAGCGCCGGACTGTTCAGCTTGGCGTACTCGGCGTCCTTGACGACGATGAAGCCGTTTTCGGCGTAGATGTCCTTGATGTTGCCCTCCAGCAGCGCCGGCCGTCCGAACAGGCTGCTGTCGTCCAGGCCCATCACGGTGACGGCCTGGTAGGTGCCGTTTCCGAGCCTGACCAGCGCGCCGCCGGAATACAGCGGCACTGCGTAGCGCACGCCCTCGGTGCTGCGCACCGCGTCCAGCACGTAGTCGGGCAGCGGAATGTTGCTGGACGAGTTGTTGACGGCCGGATCCATGATCCAGATGCGAGCGCCCAGGTTGATGACGGTCGACGAGGAGCGGTTCAGGATCCCGGCGAACATCGACGTCATCTGCACCATCAGGAACACGGCAAACGTGATCCCCACCAGCAGCGACGCGAACTTGGCGCGGTCGTTGACCAGCAGCTTGTAGGCGAGGCGGATTTCGCCCTTCATGAATCGAGCCTAAATGCGACTCGCCGCGCCGATTTGTGCTGGGTCAAGCGGGTCGAAGTGGCGGCATGGGGCGGCGTCAATGTTTCAGCCGGTGTTCGAAACGTTTCAATTTGTTTCGACGTTCAGGAATCGGGATTAGCCCGGGTGCGGGAACCGACGCGTTGAAGGCGCAGGAGGGTTGGCCGATGCTTGTCATCCCGCCAGACCAGAAGGAGACGGTGATGCAAAGCAAGAAGTGGCTGCTCGGCCTGATCGCGGTGGTTGCTGCGACAGGCATCCTGGTGGCGTGCGGCGGCGGCGGCTCGTCGGGCATGCCATCGGGAACCTCGACTCCCTCCGGCGCCAGCGGCATCCTCAGCGGTTTCGGCAGCGTCATCGTCAACGGCGCCGAGTACGCGACCAGTTCGGCGACGCAGGTCGTCGATGGCGACAACGACGACGCGCCGTCGACTACGTCGAACCTGCAGGTCGGCATGGCCGTCGACCTGGACGCGGACATGGGCAGCGCGACTTTCCTGCGCTTCACCAGCGCGGTGCGCGGCGAGATCGACGCGATCGACACCACCGGCAACACGCTCACCGTGCTCGGGCAGACCGTGCAGATCACCAGCGGCTCTTCGTTCTCGGGCAGCAAGACGGTGTCGGGCACGACCACGCCGATCACGAAGGCGTCGGACCTGAGCGTGGGCGACTACGTCGTCGTGTTCGGCTACCTGGAATGCGCCTCGGGCGGCTGCGCCTCGGGCAGCACCGACATCGTCGCCACGCTGGTCTACGAGCCCGGCACGGCCGGCAAGTATCGCGTGCAGGGCTACGTGGAGAACTTCAACGCGACCGCGGGCAGTTTCACGATCGGCGGCCTGACGGTCGATATCGTGAGCACCGGCGCCACGCCGACCGCCTGCATCCCGGCCGGTTGTGGCTTCTCCAACGGCGATTTCGTCGCGGTGCGCTCGACCACTGCACCCACAGGGACGGCCGGCAGCACCACGACACCGCTGACGCTGACCGCCACCGACATCCGGCGCAAACCCGACATACCGACCTTCGCCGCCGGCACCACGGTGACGATCGAAGGCCCGGTGCGCCAGCTGACCTCGACCGGCTTCGTGGTG
>Ga0075030_100003179_pt1 | contig 14966 bp, 14 predicted proteins | sample LitLauG_LLR_2012_FD_71393 | JGI IMG/M metagenome (GOLD analysis project Ga0075030, IMG submission 71393) | Freshwater sediment microbial communities from Pennsylvania, USA - Little Laurel Run_MetaG_LLR_2012 | ecosystem: Environmental > Aquatic > Freshwater > Creek > Sediment | place: USA... | reverse complement strand
GCTACCAGTTGAACTGGATGAAGAGCCACGTCGACGATAAGGCACAAGGCGCCCGCCAGCACATCTTCAGCCGCGACTGCCCCGAGTTCGGCATCTATACGCCGTCGGGCGAGACGGTGTGGGTGCTGGTCAACCACTTCAAGAGCAAGGGCTACGGCACCCAGGATGGTTCCAACGCCAAGCGGCGCACCCAGGCCACCCGCGTCGCGCAGATCGTCGCGCGCTTGACCGCGGAGGGCGCCAAAAACATCGCCGTCATTGGCGATTTGAACGACAGCCCCGACAGCGAAACCCTGGCGCCGCTGCTGCAGGGCTCCGAGCTGAAGGACATCTCCACCCATCCCGCGTTTCAAAGCGACGGCCTCCCCGGCTCCTATGGACGCGGGACGCAGAAGGAAAAGATCGACTACATCCTGTTGTCGCCGGCGCTGTTTTCACGCGTCAAGCAGGGCGGCATCTGGCGCAAAGGCGTGTGGGGGCCAAACAAGAAGCCGGGCTGGGAAATCTATCCCGAGATGACGACGCCGGAAGAGGCCGCGTCCGATCATGCCGCGCTTTGGGCCGACATCGGCATCTGAGGCCGGCGCCTATGTCAGCGCCCCGTTCTCATTTTCCGCGGCCTTGGCGCTGGCCAGCCGCACGAAGGCCTCGATCAGCGCCTGATCGTGATACTCGTCCATGGTTTCGATTTTGCCGTCCTTGAAGCCCACGATCAGCCGCAAGGTCGAGCGCAGCCGCTCCCCGCTGGCGCGATGAACGTAGTGGAACCAGCACCGCGCGGAGCAGCCCTCGCCTTCGCTGCGGACCTGGAGCGGCACATACTCGATCTGATCGAACATCTCCAAGACGCTGAACAGAAAGTGCCGCACCGCCTCCTTGCCGCGATGCTCGCCCGCGAACGCAACCACCGCCTCGTCGATGTAGAGCCGGTAGACGACATCCTCGTTCATCAGCGAAACCGTCATCTCGACGTCGCCGGCCGCCCAGTACATCAGCGTTTTTTCAAGAACCGATATGTGTTCCACGGAATATCCAAGGTTGGGCGCGCGGAGTGTGCTTCGACCCGCGCGCAAAAAGTGGGTTGGTATGAAATGCCGGCTGGATGGGGCACGCCGGAAAAAAACGCCCCCACGATATCCCGGCTAGCGTGAGCGTATCACACTCTCGATCGAAGCCGGCTGTTCCTGTTCACCGAGGCGCCATTTGGCGAGCTTCATGAACGCTTCGACCAGAGCGGCATCGTGATATTCGTGAAGCCGGGTAAACAGTCCGTTTTTCAGGGTGCACACGAACCGCTTGGACCCGGCAAGCTCGTCCCCGGTTGCGCGGTGACGCATGATATAGCTGGTATGAACGCGGGCAACGCCGTTATTGACCTCGAGGATATCTGCCTCGTAGGAGAGATAGTCGAAATCCGCGAGCAGGTCGTAAAGCATCGAACGGACTGCGGAGCGTCCGGTGCGCTCGATGCAAATGTGCTGCGCGCTACGGCTGACGTACAACTGGTAGACAATGTCGTCGGCAAACATCGAGACCGTCATCTCGACGTCCTGCGCGGCCCAATACGCAATCACCGCCTCCACCGCCGCGATATCCCCACGCGAGCGCACTTCGGAGCCGAGCCTGAGTTGCCTTGGTGTCGAGGTCATGATCGGAGTTCTCTTCAGCTAGTGTTTGAACCAAAGCCCACGATGGTGCAAGACCGTACCGGGATGACTTTCGCTCATGAAGTTTGCCGAAGTCGTGACGGATGCCAGCAATTTCAGGTAAGTTGCCCGGCAAATTCCGCTAACACCCGTTATCATGCATTAACGGGCAGGAATGGCGCGTGGCTATCGTGGAACCCGAACCGTGCTATCGAACCGCTCCCTTCTCTACACCAGCCCGGCGCTCCGTTGATGCTCAAAAAAGCAGTCAAGTTAGACCTGATTTTAAGCGCCGGCTTTTCCGGGTATGCGCTGCTCGACAGCGGCGGGGGCCGGAAGCTCGAGCGCTTCGGCGAAATTCTGGTCGACCGCCCCGAACCCCAGGCGATGTGGCGCCCACACCTCGGCGAAGCGCGCTGGCGGCAGGCGCACGCGGTATTTTCCGCGTCCGGCGAGGACGACGAGAAGGGCAAGTGGCGCGTCGATAAACCCGTACCCGAGAGCTGGCCGGTTGTGATTGACCTGGCTCAACCGGTCACCATGCAGTGCCGCCTGGCGGGGCTGTGGCACCTCGGACTGTTCCCCGAGCAGCTCCCCCACTGGCAGTTCATGCTTGAACGGATCGCCGCCGTGACAGGCGAAACGCCCCGCGTGCTCAACCTGTTCGGCTATACCGGCGCCGCGTCGCTGATTGCGGCAGCGGCTGGCGCCGAGGTGACCCACGTCGATGCCTCCAAGAAGGCCATTGCCTGGGGGAAGGACAACCAAGGCTCGAGCGGCCTCGGCGCGGCGAAGGTGCGCTGGATTTTGGACGACGCAGCAAAGTTCGTCGCCCGCGAGGTGCGCCGCGGCAAGACCTACCACATGATCCTGGTCGACCCGCCGAAGTTCGGCCGCGGCCCCGAGGGCGAGATCTGGGACCTCTATCGCGATTGTGCGCCGCTGCTTGCCGGGTGCGCCAAGCTGCTTGCGCCGCGCGATGCAACCATGATCCTGACCGTCTACGCGATCCGCGCCTCAAGCCTCGCGTTCGGCCAGTTGATCGACGAAGCGCTGGCAGGCCGCCCCGGCGAAACCGCCATCGGCGAGCTGGCGATCGGCGAACAGGGTGGGCGCCGCGCGGTGCCGACCTCGCTCTATGCCCGCTGGGTGCCGGCATGAGCGAGCCCCGCACGATAACGAGCTTGACCAACGACCGCGTGAAGTTCATCCGCGCGCTCGAAATGCGCAAGGTGCGCAAGGAGACCGGGCTGTTCGTGGCCGAGGGCGTGTCGATCCTGCTGACGGCACGCGACGCCGGACACTGGCCGCAGACGCTTGTTTTCCAGGCGGGATCGGCGGGCGAAGGTCCGGCGCGCGGACTGGTGACGGCAGCCCTTTCGCGCGGCGTCGAGTGCCTGGAAGTTTCAGGCGCGGTGCTGGAAAAACTCTCGGCGCGCGACAATCCGCAGACCATGCTCGGCGTCTTCGAGCAAACCTGGGCGGAACCACCGGTTGCGGCGCGGGTGGCAAAGTCCGGCCTATGGCTCGCCCTCGAAGAGATCCGCGACCCCGGCAACCTCGGCACGATTATCCGCACGTGCGACGCATTCGGCGCCAGTGGCGTGATCCTGGTCGGCGCGAGCGTCGATGCCTATGGACGCGAGTGCGTGCGCGCGACCATGGGCTCGATTTTTGCCGTGCCCGTGGCCCGCATGACGCGCGACGAGTTCCTCTCCTGGCGCACGGTCTGGCCCGGTGACGTGGTCGGCACCCACCTCACCGCGCGCACGGATGTGCGGCTGGCCAAACCGAAGGGTCCCGCGCTCGTCGTCATGGGCTCCGAGGGCCCCGGTCTGTCGCCCGAGCTAACGGCGGCATGCAGCTCGCTCGTGAAAATTCCGATGGCCGGCACCCTCGACAGCCTGAACCTCGCGGTCGCAACCGCCATCACCCTGTTCGAACTCCGCCGCGACGCGCTGAAGGTTTAGGCACGCCGTCAGGAGAAGTGCGAAGCGGTTTTCCGTAGAACGCGCGTCCAACAAATGAGCCATCCATGCGCATCGACTATCATCGTACGCTGATCGCCGACACCGTGCGCAACGAGGCGTTCTTTGCAGCCCTCAAGGCTGTGATCATACCCGGCGTCACCACCGTCGCTGACATCGGCGCGGGCACCGGCCTGCTCGGCCTCATGGCGCATAAGCTCGGCGCGAAATCGGTGACGCTCTATGAAACCGCCGCCGTCGGCGCGGTCGCCCAAGCCATCCTGAAAGCCAACCGCGCCAAGGGCTGCACCCTGATCCCGTGCCACTCGGCCGAGATGATCGACCCGCCGCGCGCCGACGTGGTGGTGTCGGAAACGCTCGGCAACTATGCGTTTGAGGAAAACATCATCGACACCTTGAACGACGCCCGCGCACGACATTTGAAAACCGGCGGCGTGATGATCCCCAGCCGCGTCACCCAGATCGCCGCCCCCGTCATCACCCCGCGCGTCCACCACGAGCTGATCGCCTGGGACCGCGCCGGTCACGGCATCGATTTGACCTTCGCCCGCAACATGAGCCTGAACAACGCCTACGTGCGTTCACTGGACCCTCGCGAGCTGCTAGACGGCGGCAAATCCGCCGCCCAAATCGACATCGCGGACTTCGCGAAACCGCAAAAATCCACCCGCAAGGGCGAAGCGCGCTGGACGCTTCGCACCGATCAGACCATCTACGGTTTTGCGGTGTGGTGGGTCGCCGATTTGAGTGCCGGGATCACACTCTCGACCGGACCGGGCGCACCGCGCACCCACTGGGAGCAGCTCTACTTCCCGCTCCTCGAACCGATCCACGCTTCTGCCGGCGAGCTCGTCACCTTCACGCTCCGCTCGCGCTCCTCCGAACAGGCCGGCACCCACCTCGCCTGGTCCGCATCCCACCTCGACAAGCGCGACCGCGAACGCGCCCGCCAAACGATGGACCTGGACAAGGGGTATTTGCTCTAAAGCCTCGTTTCCCACTCGTAGTTCACAGGGTTTTTGACGATCTCGGGAATGCACGGCATGATGTCGTCCGCAAATGCTTTTGCTGCAAGCCGCTTCTGCTCCAAGGTTTTCGCACGCCGCCGAAACCAGCCATACTTAAGCTTGCGGCCGTAGAACCGCACGTCCGGATGATCCCGGTCATGAAACTCGCCGGTCATGTGGGTCGCAACCTCGCCGCGCCGGAAGAACTCGATGAAGGTGTAGCCGCGCTGGCGATCGCCTTCGCCCTGCTTGTACCAGTAGTGCAGCGTGTCGGGCATCTCCGGCAGCGTGCACGTCTGCACTGAGGAGAACGGCAAGGCGTACCGGCCCTCGGGCGTCCAATCGTCCCCTTTGACCTGGAGGTAGCCGCCAGCAAAGCCAATTCGCATAAAGCCGTAATAGATGAGGGTGCCGTTGCGCCGGTCGACGACAACCAGCGGCCAATCGCCTTCGATAAAGCGGTTCCAAGCGAGCAATCTGCGCAACGGAGGGAGGGCGGCGAGGATTCCGGTCGCGATCGTCCGGCTGTAATAAAACACGGCCCACAGCAACGCCATGCCGCCGCGGTGGATGTAGGCCTCGAGGTTGGGGATCTTGGCAAGTGCCGGGCTGAGCTGAAACAGCCTCTCATAGAGAAGGGCAGACATTCCCGTGTTGGGATCGAGCAGCGCCATGGTCGCCGAAACAATCGCCGTCAAAACGGACGCATAAAATAGCTTGAATGCGGTATCCACGCTTCACCCTCGAAACGGCGTGCGGCAACAGAAAAACCATAGCGGGATGGGCGCCGTCGCGCCACCACCTTCACCCAAGCCTTGAGCGGAATGCGTCGTAACCGTAAGAGCGCACCACGCGGTACGAGCCATCCATACCGAGCACCGCCATGTCGGGCAGCGGCTGGCCGTTAAACGTGGTGTTTTTCACGAACGAGTATTGCATCATGTCGCCGAACACCACGCGGTCGCCCACTTTGAGCGGCGCTTTGAACGAGTAGGTGCCGATGACGTCGCCGGTCATGCAGGTGTTGCCCGCTAGGATGTAGTCGTGCGCAAACGAGCCCGGTTTCCCCGCACCCAGCACCGGCGGGGTATACGGCACCTCCAACACGTCGGGCATATGGCAGCTGGCGGAGGCGTCCAGGATCGCGATATCGGCGCCGTTATGGTGGATGTCGAGCACCGTCGCGACAAGGTACCCGGCGTCAACCACGAGCCCCGCGCCCGGCTCCAGGATCACCTCGACGCCGAACTCGGCGCGGAAGGCCTTGATCGCAGCGATCAGCGCGTTCACGTCATAGCCGGGCTTGTTGATGAAATGCCCGCCACCGAAATTGACCACCCCCACCCGGCGGATATAGGCGCCAAGGGTGCGCCCAACGTGCGCGATGAGGCCGGTTGAGCCATCGGCCGTCGCCTCGCACAAAGCATGCGTATGCAGGATATCGATGTGCTCCCACGGCGCGGCATCGAGGGTATCGAGCGTGGCCCCGAACCGCGAGTTGGGCGCGCACGGGTCATACAAAGGGCCGCCGAGCGTCGCCATCGAGTAGCCGGGGTTGACGCGCAATCCGATGTGGAGCCCTGGCTTTTTCCTGATAATGGGCAGGAAGCGCGCAATCTGCGCCGGCGAGTTGAAGTAGACGTGCCCGGCAATTTGGGTGAGCTCGTCAAGCTCGCCCTCGGTGTAGGCCGGCGCATAGACGTGCACCTCCTTGCCGAAATCCTCTTTCCCAAGCCGCGCCTCATAGAGCCCGCTCGCGGTCGAGCCGTCGAGCACGGCGCGCATCATCGGGAACGCAGCCGGAAACGCGAAGGCTTTCGTCGCGAGCAGCATTTTTGCCCCCGTCTCGCGCTTGATGCGGGCCGCGGTTTCCAGATTGCGGGCGAGTGCGGCCTCGTCGAGCACATAGGCGGGGGTGCGGATGTCGAGGGGAATTTGGGGAATCATCTGGTGCGATCTCAGCCGGAAGGAAACGAACCGCGCTCCTATGGCACCGATAGATGACGGGCGGTAGGGGGTCGGAGCGGCCGCGACTTCACACGGTTGGCGGCGATTGGAATTTCGAAGTAAGCTTATCCCGTTTTGAATGAGGCATTGCTCTGGGGGGCGCCGTAGTCCCCGCCATAAGGGATGGATTGATATGAATTTACCAATTTTGAAACGGAACAAGCTGCAAGCGCTCGCCGGCATTGCGCTTAGTGTGCTGTTGGCCGGCGTTTCGCCTTCGATCGCCGAGACATTCCGGCTCGATGGCGTATCGATGAACCTCGAGCTGCCCAAGGGTTACTGCGCGCTTCAACGCTCTCAACCTGCCGAGAAGCTCTTTCTCGATCAACAAGACCGGATGCAGAAGGGCACGAACAGCGTCATTCAAGTCGCCGTGCTGTGCTCGCGGCAGCAGGCGTTTCGCGACAGGAAGCTGGTGTATGAACGGGCGATGTGGCTCATGAATACCCCGGACGGCAAGCCGGCAATACTGCCCGAGGGCATGACCCGTGCGGGCTTCATCGCCGAGATGGCGAAGACGTTGCCGACACTCGATATTAACAAGATCAACGCCGATACGGACAAATCTGGCAAGAAGGAAGGGGTGAAGCTCCAGATCAACAGCTCGGGCACCATCGACCAGAATGACGACGCATTGTATGAGGGTCTGGTCGTCCGCGCGGAGCGCGGCTCCCTGGCAAGCGACGTTGCCGTCGTCACCGCTGTGACGACGATCGCCGGGCATATCGTGACGCTCAATCTCTATGCAGATTACGTCGATCGCACCAGCTTCGATGGCCTGCTCGCGAGCGCCAAGGAAACGTTGCGCCGGACCGTTTCTGCCAATGGCGCGGCCGCTCCGCCCAAATCGCTGCCCCCGGGGATGGCGCCCGTCGGGCAAGGAAACCCGCAAAAGAAATAGCCGGAAAACGGTGCAGGGTTGGAGTAAGCGGCATCCGGCCTGGCTGCCGTCGCTCCTGCGTGAAAGACACACCGCCTTTGGCTCAGGAAAGCGCGCATCACTCCGACTTCCCCTTGATGAGGTCGGGCCGCCGCGCCGCCGTCAGCCGCTCCGCCTGCTCGCGCCGCCATGTGGCGATCTTCTTGTGATCGCCCGACAGCAACACTTCCGGCGTCTCACGCCCTTCGAACACGCGCGGCTTGGTGTACTGCGGATACTCGAGCAGCCCCGACGAAAAGCTCTCCTCCTCGAGCGACGCCTGCGCGCCGATGACACCGGGGATCAGCCGCAGACACGCGTCCGCTAGTACCATTGCGGGCAGCTCGCCGCCTGAGAGCACGTAGTCGCCAAGCGAAACTTCCCGCATCCCGCGCGCTTGGATCACACGCTCGTCGATCCCCTCGAAGCGGCCCGCGAGCAGCGTGACGCCGGGACCGCGCGCAAGCTCCCCCGCCAGCGCCTGCGTGAGCCGCTCCCCCCGCGGCGACAGGTAGATCAGCGGCACATCGGGAGAGCGCAATCGCGCCTCGTCGATTGCGGCCGCCACCACGTCCGCGCGCAGCACCATGCCGGCCCCCCCGCCCGCCGGCGTATCGTCCACCGCCCTGTGGCGCCCGATGCCAAACCCACGCAGGTCGACGCAATCGCACGTCCACAGCCCCGCCTCCAGCGCCTGGCCCGTGAGGGAGGCCGCCAACGGCCCGGGAAACAGCTCCGGGAACAGCGTGATGACCGTGAGCCGCCAGGGCGGACGGCCATCGCTTGTGGGGGTGTGGGGCATGGTATGGGGTGGGCGAACTGGTTTCAGTATCCTTTAATTGCGAACACCGTTATTAAAGGGAAGGAGCTTATCCTTTAATAAGCCGTGCCTCAATTAAAGGTTCAGGAGGTGGTGATGCAAGTCGATCTTTCAAGCCGGCTCGGCACACGAAAGACCACGACAACTGCTGGCGAAAAGGTTTCAGCCTACGTCCCCAAGCCGCTGCCCCCTCACCCGCCTGTAGACGTTGCACGTCTGCTGGGCCGTTTGGATAAAGCCAATCTGGCGTTGGGCCGCCTCGACGGCATTACGTCCATCCTACCCTCAACCCGTCTGTTTGTATTCATGTATGTTCGAAAAGAAGCCCTGCTGTCTTCCCAAATCGAAGGCACGCAATCCTCACTTTCTGACCTGCTGCTGTTTGAAAATCATGAAGAGCCCTTCGTACCACTCGACGACGTTCAGGAAGTATCAACCTACATCGCCGCAATGGAACATGGGCTCGATCGGATTGCGGGCGGCTTCCCGCTCTCGCTCCGGCTGATCAAGGAAATGCACGATATTCTGCTCAAGACCGGTCGCGGCAGCAGCATGCAACCGGGCGAATTCCGCCACAGTCAAAACTGGATCGGCGGCACACGGCCGGGCAACGCACTGTTTGTTCCGCCACCCCACGAACTTGTCGACGACTGTATGGGCGCACTCGAGAAGTTTCTTCATGACCGCCGGACGTATCCGGTCCTTATCAGGGCGGCCTTGGCCCATGTGCAGTTTGAAACCATCCATCCGTTTCTTGACGGCAACGGACGCCTGGGACGCTTGCTGATCACGCTGTTGCTGTGTGAGGAAAAGGTCCTGAGTGAGCCACTACTCTACCTAAGTCTGCACCTGAAAACGCATCGAAAACGCTACTACGACTTGCTTCAGCTGGTTCGCGAGACTGGCGATTGGGAAGCCTGGATCGAATTTTTTCTCGATGGCGTGATCGAGACCGCAGAACAGGGCATCTCGACCGCACGGCGGTTGCAGGCTTTGTTTCAGGAAGACCGGGTTCGCATCAATAAACTGGGGCGTGCCTCGCCTTCGGCACTGCGCTTGCACGATGCCTTTCAGCTCCTGCCAATCATGGGCGTGCCGGAAGCCGCAAAACGCCTGGCGACGTCGCAGCCAACGATTCAGAAATCGATTGAACACATGCAAGAGCTGGGGATTGTCAGAGAAGTCACCGGCAAGAGACGCAAGCGTCTTTACAGGTATACGCGCTATCTTGAAATCCTTGACGAAGGAACCGAGCCATTGCCCCGTTCCGAAAAAGGCTAGCCGCCCCCCCTCACACCATCCCGAGCAACCGTGGCAGCCATAGCGTGATCTCGGGCACGTAGGTGATGAGCCCGAGGAACGCGAGCATGGTCAGAAGCCACGGCAGCACGGCGATGGTGAGCTCGGTGATGCCCATCTTGGTGATGCCGGACGCGACATAGAGATTGAGCCCTACCGGCGGGTGGCACAGCCCGACTTCCATGTTGACCGCCATCAGGATGCCGAGATGCACCGGGTTGACGCCCAATCGGATGGCGACCGGGAACAGGATCGGCGCCATGATCAGCACGATCGCCGCTGGGTCCATGAAGTTGCCGGCCGCAAGCAGGATGATATTGATGAGCAGCAGGAACACGATGAGCCCGAAGCCCTGCGCCGTCATCCACGCGGCCATCGCCTGCGGGATCTGCTCGCTGGTCATCAGGAACGAGAACAGCACCGCATTGGTGATGATGTAGAGCAGCATCGCGCTCATGGCGGCCGCATTCAGCAGCACCCGCGGCACGTCCTTAAAGCCCATGTCCTTGTAGACGAACAGCGCGACCACGAAGGCGTAGACCGCGGCCATCGCGGCAGCCTCGGTCGGCGTGAAGGCACCGGCATAGATGCCGCCCAGAACGAACACGATCAGGAACAGCCCCCAGAAGCTTTCCCGGAACGCGGCCCACGTCTCGCCCCACGTCGCGCGCGGCAGGCGCGGATAGTCGAACGCACGCGCACGCCAGTAGGTCGTCGCCGCAAGCGCGGTCGCAAGCATCAAGCCCGGCACCACGCCCGCCATGAACAGCTGCCCGACCGACGGCGAGGCAACCGCCTTGCCCGACGGCCCGATGGCGCTGATGCCCGACGTCGCCACCGCAAAGATGACGAGATTGAGCGAGGGCGGAAACAGGATGCCAAGCGCGCCCGAGGTCGCAATGACACCCGCGCCGAAGCGCTTGGGATACCCGGCCTGCTCCATCGCCGGTAGGATGATCGACCCGACCGCGACGACGGTTGCAACCGACGAGCCGCAGATCGCGGCAAACAGCGCGCACGCGACCACGCCCGCGAGACCCAGCCCCCCATACAAGTGCCCGACGAGCGACGACGCGAACGCGATCATGCGCCGCGCGACGCCGCCGTGGGTCAGGAATTGCCCGGCCAGGATAAAGAACGGGATCGCCATGATCTCGAACTTCTCGATGCCGGTGAACAATTTGAGCGCGACCGCCTGCGGGTCGACCGCCGTCATCGTGAACAGGAAGGTCAGCACCGTGAGGCCGAGCGCAATCGAGATCGGCATCCCGGTCGCCATCATCGCGAGCAGGAGCACGAACAGAAGCCAGGCCCGCGGACCCTGCGGAACGTCGATCACCCCGAACTTGGCCGCAAAGCAGACCGCAATAAGCGCGAGCGGCACCAGGATCAGCAACGCCGCGAGGAAGCGCCCCGCGTGCGGCGGCTTTTCGAGTCCGGCGGTCTCCATTGATGACACGCTCATGCCGGGACCTCGTTCGCCGTAACGCCGGGAACCTCGACCGGGGCATGACCGTGGCCCGGAAGGTCACCACCGCGCAGATAGGCAAACAACACCTGCAGGAAACGGAAACACATGAGATACGACCCGATCGGGATGGCGAGATAGATGAGCCAGACCGGCAGTTCCAAGTCGGGCGTGGTCTGGTCGGTTTGCGAGAGGTGGGCGACGAACACGGCGCCGAGCGCGCCGATGATGCCGGTAAAGATCGCCCCGGCCAGAAGCGCAAACGCGATCACCGGGCGGCGGGATTTTTCGCCGAGCCGGTTGGTCAGCACGTCGACGCCGACATGGATGCCCTGGCGCACGCCAAGCGCCGCACCGAGCTTCGCCATCCACACGAACATATAGATGCAGGCCTCCTGCGCCCAAGTGAGGTTCACGAGCCGCAACGCCTTGAATGCCCCAAGTGCCGCCGCGCGCACTCCGGGCTGGCCGTGATCGGCGGCAAACCTCGCTCCTGCCGCCGCTCCCGACAGCGAGTAGCGCTGCACCACGGCTACAAAGATCAACAGCGTCGCCGCCGCGATGAGGCCGCCGATGACCGTCTCCTCGAGACGATCGAGGGCGGGAATGCGCGCAAACAGCGCGGCGAGCGCCACCAGTCCGGCCACCAACACGGCGAGAACTGCCAATGGCCCAGCGTCGGCACCCAACGGCGATGATACCGGTTTGGCAAGCGGCGTTTCTGCAGTGGCAGGTGCCGCGGCCGGGGGCACGACGTTGTCCGCCAAAGCCGGCGCCTGCCCCGCCGCCGCGGCGCGGATGGCGGCCAGCAACGGGTGGCCGATGCGCTTGGCCATCTGGTCCTGTACCGGCACGAGCGCTTCGACCCAGGCCGCGTGCTCCTCCGGCGTAAGCGTCAGGAACTGCGTCTTGCCCGTGGCCTTCATTGCCGCGAGCGCATCCGCATTGTCCCGCTCGGCCAGCTCGTTGACATAGGCGGTCGAGGCAGCAACCGCTTGGGTCAATGCCTCCCGGATGTCGGCGGGCAAGCCATCCCAGAACTTCGAGTTCACGATCACCGCATAGCCGAGATAGCCGTGATTGGTCAGCGTCGCGAACTTCTGCACCTCGTGCATGCGCTGCGAGTACATGTTGGACGGGGGGTTCTCGGTGCCATCAACGACGCCCGAGCCCAGCGCCTGATAGACCTCGCCGAACGCGAGCACCTGCGGGCTCGCGCCCAGCGCCGTCATCTCGGCCTCCAGGATCTTCGACGACTGGATGCGCATCTTGAGCCCGAGCATATCGTCGGGCAGCCGCAATGGCCGGTTTGCGTGCATGATCTTGAAGCCGTTGTCCCAGAACGCGAGACCGGTGATGCCGCGGCTCTTGAGGCTTGCGAGCAGATCGCGGCCGATCGGCCCGTCGGTCACGCGCCGCAGCGCCGCCTTGTCGGGGAAGATGTAGGGAAGGTCGAAAACCTCGAACCCCTTGGCGCCGAGGGGGCCGAACTTGGCGAGCGACGGCGCCAGCATCTGCACCGAACCGAGCTGCAGCGCCTCCATCTCCTCCTTGTCCTTGTAGAGCTGGGAGTTGGGATAGAGCTCGACGATAACCCTGCCAGGCAGGGCGGCCTCTGCAAGCTCCTTGAATTTCTGCGCGCCCTTGCCCTTGGGCGTGTCGGGCACCACCACGTGGCTGAACTTGATGATGATCGGCGCATCGGCCGCGTGTGCCGCCCCCGCGATCAGCACCAACGCGCCAAGGACCAGCGCCCACACCCGTCTAACCATCATGCTTCCCCTCCGCCCGCGCCGGTCAGCCGGCGTCGTACCTTTTGATCGCCGCAAGTTGTATCATCGCACGGCGCGCGATGCACGCGGCTTGGCCGTCAGACTTTTGGCTGCGATCGCAACGACTTCCCCCTCGCTCGTCGCGGTGTCGAGCCACAGGAAATCGAACGCCGGGTAGGAGGCTTCGAGCCCCTCGCGCCCGGTGCCGATTTCGACGACAAGCATACCGCCGGGCGCAAGGAATTGCCCCGCACCGTCGATGATCTTGCGCACGAGATCAAGACCATCCTCCCCGCCCACGTGCGCGAGCACCGGCTCCGCCCGGTATTCGGGCGAGAACGCCGCCACCTCGGCCCGCGCGACATAGGGCGGGTTGGCGATGATGAGATCGTAGCGGCTGGCGCCCGGCAAGGCCGCAAAGAGATCGCCGGCGTGCAGTGTGACGCGGGACGAGAGGCCGTAATCCTCGACGTTGCGCCGGGCGACCGCAAGTGCACCGGCCGAGATGTCGGCCGCATCGACCAGCGCCTGGGGAAACGCCAGCGCGGCCAGGATCGCGAGGCACCCCGAGCCGGTGCACATATCGAGCACCGAAGTGACATTTTCGGGCGCGGGAATAAGCGCCGCGAGGCCATCCTGGCAGATCAGCTCGCCGATATAGGAGCGCGGTACGATCACCCGCTCGTCGACGTAGAAACGGTGGCCCTGGATGTAGGCGGCATTCACCAGATACGCGGCCGGCTTGCGGGTCTCGATGCGGCGGGCGAAGAGCGCCAGAATTTGGGTGCGTTCGGGCACGGTGAGCCGCGCATCGAGCCAGGGGTCGAGAGCGTCGATTGGCAAATGGAGCGCCGACAGGATGAGGAACGCCGCTTCATCCAGCGCTGTCGCCGTGCCGTGGCCATAGACGAGACCGGCACGGGTGAACGCCGTCACGCCATAGCGCAGCAGATCGCGCACGGTGATGAGATCGGCGCTTGCGGGGTTGGCAGGCGGGGCAGAAGAGGGCACAGGCAGACCTTGTGGCTAAGCGCTTCCGGCCGATCCATGCGTTCCCACGCCTCCGCCGTCAAGCTCGCGGCGCAGTGCTCCGGAACGCTTGCACTTATTGGTATACCGGCGCATGATACTCCAACTTCCGAGGGGTGCCGGGACGTTCCGGCTGAGATCAGCATCAGCTGGAACCCTTGAACCTGATCCGGGTCATGCCGGCGGAGGGACGGAGACGCGCCACGCGCGCAATCGGCTCGTCCAATTCGCAGGCTGCCCCACGTCCCCTCGAGGGATGAGAGGAGTTTGCCGTGTTTCCCTCCAACGAAACCGATCCTGAAGTTACCCCCGCGCTCAGCCGCTTCATCGCAGGCCTGATCGGGCCCGTGCTCGCCGCACTCGGCTGCACCATGCTGCTCAATCGCGAGCTCACGGCTCATATTGCGGCCGAAATTCCAAACAGTTTGGGCCTGATCCTGTTCTCGGGTGTTTCGCTGCTGGTGGCAGGATTGGCGGTGGTTCAATGCCACGCGACGTGGCGCGGCTGGCCCGCCCTCATCACCGCGCTCGGCTGGCTCTCGATCGTGAGCGGAATCGTGCGCATCCTGTTCCCGAGTCAACTTGCGAGCATCGCTTCGATGCTGGGCGCGCCCTTCATGAGCGGACTGATTGCCCCCCTGCTGCTCGCGCTCGGCGCCTTCCTCACCTTTAAAGCCTTCATTTCAACGGACCAGACCAAATGAACAAACCAACCCGCGCTTCCGACCTGATGATCCCGGCAGTGACCACCGGACCGATCCATGGATCGCGCAAGGTCTATACGGCGCCCTCGTCTCACCCCGATGTGCGCGTGCCGCTGCGCGAGATCGCGCTGACCGATACTAATGAGCCGACCTTCCGGGTTTACGACTCGTCCGGCCCCTATACCGACACGAGTGCGAAAATCGACGTGGAACGGGGCTTGCCGCGCCACCGCGAGGCGTGGGTCGTTGAGCGCGGCAGCATCGAGGCTTATGACGGCCGCGAGATCAAGCCGGAGGACAACGGCAA
>Ga0075030_100003175_pt1 | contig 14977 bp, 12 predicted proteins | sample LitLauG_LLR_2012_FD_71393 | JGI IMG/M metagenome (GOLD analysis project Ga0075030, IMG submission 71393) | Freshwater sediment microbial communities from Pennsylvania, USA - Little Laurel Run_MetaG_LLR_2012 | ecosystem: Environmental > Aquatic > Freshwater > Creek > Sediment | place: USA... | reverse complement strand
TCTTCAACTCGGCGGGGTCGACGTTGGCTTCGAGCATGATCCGGATTCCAAAGGAGCGCCTGCGCGGCGGCGCTCGAATCCTACCGCGTTGTACCCGGCCCCTTGCCCGCGGCGCCGCGGCGGCCTGCGAGGTTGCGTCCCGCGCGCCTTGGCAGCGCGAGTCCTCGGCTCGCCGCCCGGGGATGCTGCTTTGCAAACCGGCAGGCCAGCACCCCGCATAGGCAAGGTCGACGGCCTACCCTACAATCCGCGCCGGGTCGCCGTTCGCCCCAAGCCCTTGGCTGGCCGATGAACACCACCGCCGGAATCCCCCAGGAAGATCGCTTGGACGCCCAGCCGTCGAATCGTCGCACGGTGCTGCTGGTCGACGACCACGAACTCGTCCGACTGGGTGTCGAGACCCTGCTGCGTGACCTCGGTCCGGTGCAGTGCGAAACCGTGCATTGCATGTCGCTCGCCGAGGCGCGCGACATCTGCGCCGGCGGGCGGACCTTCGATCTCGTCTTGCTCGACCTGAACCTGTGTGATTCCAAGGGTTTGCAGGGCCTGCGGGCGCTCCGCGCCAGCTACCCGCAGCTGCCGGTCGCGGTGCTCAGCGCGACCCAGGACGAATTCGTCGTCCAGCAGGCGCAGGCCATGGGGGCCAGGGGCTACCTGCTCAAGACCTGGACGCCGGAGCAGATGCGCTCGGCACTTTGCGCCATGCTGCTCGCCCCGCAAGAGGGTGCCGCGGCGCCCGATCGTGCCCCACGGGCGGCCGGGCGCCATTCGGTCGACCGGGTCGCCGAGCTGGGCCCGCGCCACCTCGAGATCCTCGAACTGCTCCTTTCTGGCTGCAGCAACCGCGAAATCGCGACAACCACCAATCTGTCGGTCAGTACCGTCAAGAACTACGTCTCGGCCATCTTCCTGGCCATGGACGTTCGATCGCGCGCCCACCTGATTAGCCTGTTCCAGTGACCCGCGCTGGCTGGGTCGGCGGCTTGTGCGGCGGATTGTGGTCTCGCGATCGTCGCTGCGCCCGTTCCAGCGGCGTGCGGTGTGACTAAAGTCCATACGTTTGCGGCCGGCGGGCGGGTAATCTTTGTCCACGTGACCACGCACAGGCCCGGAACATGTCCTCCGTCAGCGTAACCTTTGATTCGCCCCTGGGCGATAAAGTGTCCTTCCGCGACCTCACCTGGTCGGAGCGGCTCGGCGGGCTGCCCGACGGGCGCGTTACGCTGCTCAGCAAGAGCCCGGACATCAAACCCAACGACTTGCTCGGCAAGCAGGTGAGCGTCCATTTCGAGGTGCCGGGCAGCCGCGCCCGGCACTTCAACGGCTATGTCACCCGGCTGCGCCGCGGCGGCACCAGCGGCCAGCTCTACCGCTATGAGGCGCAGCTCCATCCCTGGCTGTGGTTCCTGACGCGGACCTCCGATTGCCGGATCTTCCTCGACAAGACGGTCAAGGACATCCTGAAGGAGGTGTTCGACGGCCACGCCGTGGCGCACACCGATTTCACCAGCCTGTACAGCGATTACCCCAAGTTCACCCAGTGCGTGCAGTACCGCGAGACCGATTTCAACTTCGTCAGCCGCCTGATGGAACAGGCCGGCATCTACTATCGCTTCGAGTACTCCAAGGACGGCAAGCAGGTCATGCGGATGTACGACGCATCGGCCAGCCACAGCGACGGCCCCAACCTCAAGGAGCTGCCCTTCCTGCCCGATGGCGGGCGCCAGGCGCCGGAGCAGGGCTATCTGCTGCAGTGGGGGTCGGCGCGGACGATCCAGCCGGGCACCTTCGCCCTGCACGGCCTGCACTACGACCAGCCCAACAGTCCCCTGAATCACCAGGCCGGCTCGGCCGACCCGCATGATCTGGGCGACTACGAGATCTACGACTCGGCCTACGAATTCGACCATCCCGACGCCGGCACGCACTATTCGACGGTGCGCAACGACCAGTCGGGCGCCGAGTTCGACGTGTACCAGGGCGAGACCACCTCCTACGACCTGCAGATCGGCAATACCTTCCTGTTGCAGTGGCATGCCGACACCGCGCAGAACATCAAGTACCTGGCCACCTCGGGGTCGTACTTCCTGAGCGACAGCAGCCAGGAGTCGCGCGACGCCCCGTTGCAGTTCCAGTGCCGCTTCGCCGCCATCCCCGCCCAACAGCAGTTCCGCTCGGCGGCCACCACGCCGCGGCCCTTCGTGCAGGGGCCGCAGCTGGCCACGATCACCGGGCCCAGCGGCGCCGAGATCTACACCGACGATCTGGGCCGGGTCAAGGTGCTGTTCCACTGGGACCGCTACGGCGCGCGCAAGAAGGGCAAGGGCGACCACGGCTCCGCCATCGCTCCGGAGGACACCTCGTGCTGGGTGCCGGTGGCGCAGATCTGGGCCGGCAACAACTTCGGCGCGATCTTCCTGCCGCGCATCGGCCAGGAGGTCGTGATCGAGTTCCTCGAGGGCGACCCGGACCGGCCGATCGTCACCGGCCGGGTCTACAACAAGGAGAACCCGCCGCCCTGGCCGCTCACGCCCAACCAGACGCAGAGCGGCATCCTCACGCGCTCCTCGCCCAAGGGCGCCTACGCCAATGCGAACATGGTCCGCTTCGAGGACAAGAAGGGCTCCGAGCAGCTCTCCATCCACGCCGAGAAGGACCAGGACATCTCGGTCGAGCACGACGAGACCCATGACGTCGGCAACGACCGGACCAAGACCATCGGCCACGACGAGACCACCAGCGTCAAGCACGACCGCACCGAATCGGTCGGCAACAACGAGAGCATCACCATCGGCAAGGACCGCACCGAGTCGGTCGGCAACAACGAGAGCATCACCATCGGCAAGGACCGCACCGAATCGGTCGGCGCCAACGAGAACATCAGCATCGACAAGAACCGCACCGAGAGCGTGGGCGGCGACGAGAGCATCGACATCGGCAAGGGCCGTACGCACTCGGTCGGCAAGAGCGAGACCCAGTCGGTCGGCGAGAACCGCAGCGTGTCGATCGGCAAGAAGCTCACGCTCGACGTCGGCGACGACCGGGCGACCTCGGTCGGCAAGAACGACTCGCTGCAGGTCGGCAAGAAGTTCACCCTGGTCGCCCAGGACGAGATCACGCTCCAGACCGGCAGCGCGACCCTGACGATGAAAAGCGACGGCACGGTCCAGCTCAACGGCCAGGACATCACCGTGGTCGGCAGCGGCAAGATCGGCATCAAGGCCTCCGGCGACCTGGTCCTCAAGGGTTCCAAGGTCGCCAACAACTGAGGGCCGCACGAGGCCAAGATGCTGCAGATCGAGAATCGGACGCCCTTTGCCGCCAACCTGGCCGTGTTTCCCAATCCGGCCGGAGTCGAGACCGCCTATGGTGCGGTCAAGGCAAGCTTCGAGCTCGGCGCGCCGGTGCCGCGGCTGGCCCAGCGCCAGGCGCCGTTCCTGGCCGCCGACGTCTTCTGGGGCGACCCGGCCGGCACGTCCCTGCGGGCTGCCGGCGACGTGACCCTGGCCAAGCCGGCCACCGATATCCTGCTCAGCGGCCGCGCCGTGGCGCCGGCGCCGTGCGAGACGATGGACGTGCGGCTGCGCGTCGGCACGTTGGTCCGGACGATTCGGGTTTTTGGCGACCGTACCTGGCTGCGCCGGGGCAATTCCTGGGCCAGCAGCGATCCACTGCCCTTCGATCGGATGCCGCTGCGCTGGGAGCTCGCCTTCGGCGGCGTCGGCCGCAGCGTGAGCGGCCGGCCGCCCGAGCACGAGCCGCGCAATCCGGTGGGCCTGGGCTTCGTCACGGTCGACGACCCCGATGTCGCCGGGTTGCGGCTGCCCAATCTCGAGGATCCCGCGGACCTGATCGATGAGCCCTATGCTCGGCCGGCGCCCGCGGGCTGCGCCGCGGTGGCTCCGGCCTGGCTGCCGCGCCGTGCCTATGCCGGAACCTATGACGAGGCCTGGCAGCGCAGCCGTGCACCGTACCTGCCGGCCGATTTCGACCCGCGCTACCTGAACGTCGCACCGCCGGGGCTTGTTGCCGCGGGCTTTCTCGCCGGCGGCGAAGAGGTCGAGGTCTACGGCTGCACCGGTGGCGACCGGCTCCTGCAGTTTTGCCTGCCGACCCTGGCGCTGCAGATGCAATGGGATTTCGCCGGGCAGTCGATCGACGCCACCGCGCACCTGGATACCGTTCTCATCGAGCCGGACTTCGGCCGACTGCAGATGGTCTGGCGGGCCGAGCTGGCGCTCGACAAGCGCGCCCTGCAGCTGCGCCGCCTTGCCATCGCCTGCCCCGGACTGGCCGAAGCCGACCGAGCCGCGCCGCCGCAGACCCACCTCGCGACCGGCCTCACCACGCTCATGAAGACCGGCGGGCAGGCCTAGCCATGGACATGCAGATCGTCGCGGTGGGCGCGGTGACCCCGATCGGTTTGAGCCTTGCCGAGACCGCCAGCTCGGCGCGGGCGCGCATCGCCCGGGTGCAGGAGATCGCCCAGCACGACAAGCGCTTCGAACCTTTTCTGGCCTGCACGGTGCCGAGCGAGGCTTTGCCCGAACTCGACGCGCAATGGACCGGCGCCGGCCTGACGGCGCGCGAGGCGCGCATGCTGCGCCTGGGCCACGCGGCGCTCGAGCAGATCGCCCAGGGCCTGGCACAGGAAGTCGACCTCGGCGCGGTGCCGCCGATGCCCTTGCTGCTGGGTCTGCCCGAGCACCACACCACCTTGCCGATCGACCCGGCGCGCTTCCTGCAGCGCCTGGCGGCGCAAAGCGGCTTCCCGTTCAGCGTCGGCGCCAGCGTGGCCGCGGCGCGCGGCCGCGCCGCCGGCGTGATGGCGCTGCGCCGTGCGGCCGCCTGGCTCGAATCGGGCGAGCACGCCTTCGTGCTGGTCGGCGGCGTCGACACGCTGGTCGATCCCTACGTGCTGGCGACGCTCGACAAGGAAAACCGCATCCGCGGCGAGACCAACAGCGACGGCCTGACGCCCGGCGAAGGCGCCGTCTTCCTGCTGTTGGCCGGCGCCGCCGAGGCCAAGCGCTTTCGCCTGGCCAGCCTGGCGCGCATCACCGGCGCGGCGATCGGCCGCGAGGCTGGCCATCTGTACGCCACGGAGAACTATCTGGGCGACGGACTGGCCGCGACCTTCACCGAGCTGCTCGAGTCCTCGCCGCCGTCGGCGCCGATCGAATGCGTGTACGCGAGCTTCAATGGCGAGCGCTACTGGGCGCGCGAATTCGGCACGGCGCGGATCCGCAACACGCGTCACTTCCACGAAGAGGCGCTGATGGAGCACCCGGCCGAGTGCTACGGCGACCTGGGCGCCGCGGTCGGCCCGGCGCTCACCGCGCTGGCCGCGCAAGCCCTGCACGCCCGGCGGCTGCGCGCGCCCTGCCTGGCCTATGCCTCGTCCGACCGCGGCGACCGCGCCGCGGTGCTGCTCGAAAAAGCCTCCTGATCGCCAACCGGAGCACAGCCATGCCTTGCACCGTATTCAACATCACCGGTTTCGCGCACCAGGGCAGCGGCGGGATGAGCATGGTGTTCCCCGATGTCTGCCTCACGCCCGCGCCGCCCGCCCCGCCGATCCCGATCCCCTATCCGAACATCGGCAAATCCTCCGACACCTCGTCCGGCACCTCGACCGTCCAGGCCGACGGCAGCATGGTGATGGTCAAGGGGGCCAAGTACTCGATGAGCGCGGGCGACGAACCGGGCAGCGCGGGCGGCGTGCTCAGCGGCACCTTCACCCAATCTTGCGAGTTCCTGATGTATTCGTTTAACGTCATGCTCGAAGGCAAGAACGTGTGCCGCATGGGCGATCCGCTCTGGCACAACAACAAGAACACCTGCGGTTGACGCGCATCGCGGCGAACCGGCATTCCCGATCTGGAGCACACGTGGAACCAGCAAGCACCGCAGCGGCGCCCCGCCTCGACGAGTCCGACCATCCGCTCGAACGCATCCTGGCCCAGCCGAGCCCGGCGCGCGCGGCGCCCGCCGCCGCGCCCGCCGAGCGCGTGATGCTCGTCGCCATCGACGACGAGGGCCTGCTGACCGTGCGCGACCGCGACGACCGCCTGCTGGTTGCCGAGTGGCTCGAGACCGGCGCCGCGCCGCTCGCGCTGCAGCCCGGTGACCGCCTGCTGGCGCTGCGCTCGGGGCCCGGCGAGCCGTTGCTCGTCGTCGGACGCATCGGCCGCTATCGCGCGCCGCAAGCGGCCGCAACCGTCCGCCTCGAGGCCACCGAAATGCTTTCCTTGCGCTGCGGCGAGTCCTCGCTCGACCTGCGCGCCGACGGCAAGGTCATGCTGCGCGGCAAGGACGTGCTGCTGCGCGCCAGCGAGACCCAGCGCATCAAGGCGGGCGTGGTCAACATCAACTGACCGCCATGAACGCCGCCCCGGCAACCCTCGCGGCACCGGCCGCCGCCCCGCGCGGCGCCGCGGCCCGGCCGCGACTGATCGCCAACCTGCTCGTGCGGCACGTCGAGGAGATGGCCTACCTGTGGGAGCGGCGCTGCGCCGTGCGCCATGCCCCGGACTGCACGGTACGCCAGTTCGGCGAGCTCAACGAACGGATCGAGGCGCATACCCAGGGCCTGCTCGTCGCCGGCCCGGCCCTGCTCGAATTCGCGCGGCCGCTCATGGCCAGTGCCGAGCGCGGCGAGGCCTTCGCCGGGGCGTATTCGATCCTGCGGGCCAACCGCCCCGACTGGACGGCACAGGTCATCGGCACCTTTGCGGCGGCCGATGGCGCCGGCCTGCGCGGCATACGCGACGCCCTGTGCGCGTTCTCGCGCCATGCCGCCCTCGACGTGCGCGATGTGCTCGAGAAGGGCGATCCCCTGCATGCCGTGTCGGCCGCCGCCGTGCTGGCCGCCGGCGGCCGGCTCGATGCCGCCGCGCCGCGCCTGGCGGCGCTGCTGCTCGATGAGAATCCGGACGTGGCGCAGATGGCCTGGTGGGTTGCGCTGCGCGTCGACGACATCGGCACGGGCATCCGCCGGCCGTTCGAGCCGGCACTGGGCCAGCCGCACGCCGGCGTGCAGTCGGCAGCCCTGGGCGCGGCCATTTGGCGCGGCGAGCCGTGGGCCCGCGACCGCGCCCAGCGGCTGGCCCAGGGCGGCAGCGCCGGCGCCCTGCAGTGGCTGGCGGCGATCGGCGAGAGCGCCGATCTGCCGGTCCTGCGCGCCGCGGTCGCCGGGCAGGACGGCGCCGCTCCCTGCCTGGAGCTGGCCGGCCGCTTCGGCCACTGCGCGATGATCGAGTTGCTGCTGGGCGCGATGGCAAGCGACGATCCGGCCCAGGCCGCCGCCGCCGCGCTCGAGTTCGCGCGCATCGTCGGCGTCGAGGTGCGCGGCCAGCGCCGTACGCTGGCGGTCGCCGACGACGCCGACGAATTCGAGCGCGAATTCGCGCCGCAGGTGTGGCTGCCCGACCTCGCCAAGGCCGGGCGGCTTTGGCAGCAGAATGCGGAAAAATGGCGCGCCGGCGAGCGGTGGTGTCGCGGCCACGAGATCGCGCGCAGCCTGCCGCGCAGCGCCCAGCCATGGATCGATCTGCAGGCGTTCTGGGATTTCGGTGCGCGCGCCGCACTGGCGGGCAAGCGCGCCTTTGCCCCGCCGGAGCTCTGGTAGCGCGGCGGCCGCGACGGCAGGGGGCCGGACTCGCCGACGTCGTCGGCGGGCCTGGACGGATGACGGGAGGTGGACTTTGCGCAGGGCATCGCGGGACGGGAAAAGATGAGCGTCAGCCTGATGATTCGTGCGCTCAGCCTCAATGAGCGTCCGCTCAGCCAGCCGATCCAGGGCGTTTTCGACGAAAACGGCGGTTCGGTCGGGCGCGGCGATTCGAACAACATGACCTTGCCGGACCCGGAACGCCTGATCTCGCGGGTCCATGCGCAGGTCACCTGGAACCAGGGCGCCTTCTGGATCCAGGATGTCGGCAAGGGCGTCGCATCGCTGCTCAATGGCCGGCCGATCGGCGACGGCGGCCCGGTACGCCTCAAGAGCGGCGACGAACTGCGCATCGGCGGCTATCGACTGGTCGCCGAACTGCTCGACCAGGCTTCCGAGAGCCTGCAGCGCCAGCGCACGATCACCCGCCAGCTGTCGCAGCGGCGTACCGGCGGCGCCGCGGCCGACGCGCCTGTTCCGCGGCGTTCGCCGCCGCCGGCGGCGCCCGCCAGGCCGGTGCCGCCGGCGGCGCCTGCGCCGGATCCATTTGCCGGCCTCGGGCTGCCACCCTCGTCATACGATTCCGGCGACCCCTTCGGCAACCTGATCGGCGCGCAAGATGCCGGCGGCGTGCCGGGTTCGCTCGATTCCGGTCCGTTCGCCGATCTGCTCGGTCACGCGCGCGCGGCCGGCGCGGGCCCCTCGCCCGGTGCGCGGCGCGAGGAACTCGATCCCTTCACCGGAATTCATCCTCCCGGCAGCCTGGGCGGCGGCGCACCTGGCGCAGCCGGCGCCTCGTCGCGCCTGCCCGACGATTTCGACCCCTTTGCCGATCCGCCCGAGCAGGCGGCCGCGCGGCCGCTGCCGGCCGATCCGGCAAGCGATCCGCTTGACATCATCCGGCGCCCCGGCTCCAAGCCCGGCGACATCGACGCCCTGTTCGGCCTGGGCCCGTCGCAGGGCCAGCCGCCGGGTCAGGATCCGCTGGCCGATTTCGCTGCGCCGCGGCCGCCGGCGAGCGGCGGTGCGCTGCCGCTCGATCCGCTGCTGCTCTTCGGTGCCACGCCACCGGCCAAGCCGGCCGGTCCACCGGCCGCCAACCACACGCCGGAACTGCAGGGCGCGTACGCGCCGCCGCGCATCGTCGATCCGGCGGCGCCGCGCCCGGGTTCGAACAAGCCACCGGCCGATCGGCCGGTGCCCGAGCGGCCCGGCGCGCCGCGCCCGGGTCCGGCCAGGCCGCTCGCCGCCAAGGCCGAACCGGAGCGTCCGGTGGCCGGCAAACCGGCCAAGCCGACGGCCGCTTCGCCCGAGGTACGCCAGCTCTGGCGGGCCTTTCTCGAGGGCGCCGGCTTGCCGGCCGATTTCGCGCGCGTCCCCGATACGCACATGATGCTGATGATCGGCAGCATGCTGCGCGAATTCACCGAGGGCACGCTGCAGCTCATCCAGATGCGGGCCGCCGAGAAGAACCAGTTGCGTACCTCGATGACGGTGATCCGGGCGCGCGACAACAATCCGCTCAAGTTCTCCGCCGACGGCGCGGCTGCCCTGGCGCAGATGCTGCGTGCGCCGGCGCCCGGATTCGTGTCCTCGCCGGTTGCGGTGCGCGGCGCGATGAACGACCTGCGCTCGCATCAGGTCGGCACCATGGCCGGCATGCGTGCCGCTCTGGCCGGGGTGATGGACCGCTTCGAGCCGGCCATGCTAGAACGCCAGCTGACGCGCAGCAGCGCCCTGGAAAACCTCATGCCGGCGATCCGCCGCGCCAAGCTCTGGGATCTCTACGTCAGCTTCTTCGAAACGGTGCGCCACGACGCCGAGGAAGACTTCCATCGCTTCTTTGCCGATGCCTTCGTTGCGGCCTACGAGGAACAGGTCGACCGGCTCGAGCGCGCCCAGGCCGGGCAGCGCCCCGATTCCGGCAAGCCGACCTGAACCGCTTGCTCCAGGGTGGCGTCAACCCCATGATCCCGATCGCGGTCGCCAGCACGTCCTGCGTCGGGGCGCGCGAGCACAACGAGGATTGCATCGCCACCGCGCGGGCCGCCGACGCGCTGTGCTGCGTGCTCGCCGATGGGGCCGGCGGGCACGGTGGCGGGGCGATCGCCTCGCGGGTCGCCGTCGACCAGATCCTCGAAGGATTCCGGGCCCGCCCGCCCAGCGACGCGGTCGATCTGGGCGAACTGATCCTCGACGCCCACGAGGCGATCCTGCGTCGCCAGCGCGAGGAGCGCGGGCCGGCATCGCGCATGCACGCCACCATCGTGGTCCTGGTGATCGACGAGACGCGGGCCGGGGCCATCTGGGGTCATGTCGGCGATTCGCGCCTGTACCTGCTGAGCGGCGGCGCGGTGCAGGCGGTCACGCACGACGACAGCATCGTCCAGTGGATGATCGACGCCGGCCACCTCGAACCCGAGGCGGCGCGTTCGCACCCGCACAAGAACCAGCTTTTCGCGGCCCTGGGCATGAGCGACGCCGTGCAGCCGCAGACCTCGGGCAGCGAAGTCGCCCTGCGGGAAGGCGATGCCCTGCTGATCTGCAGCGACGGCTGGTGGGAACATGTCTCGGAAGGCGATATCCTTGACAGCATGGTTGCCGCCCGCTCGGTCGATGACTGGCTCGAGCGCATGGCGGCGGTCATCGTCGAACGCAACGCGCCACAGCAGGACAACTATTCGGCGATTGCGGTCTGGGTGGGGGATCCGAATCGCACGATGTACGTTGCGCCCGATCCGGGGCCGCCAGACGGGCCCTCGGACCTTGCACCGGATGTTTGAAGGGCGTGCGGCCCAATGCGGTGCGAGAATGGCGGCCGCAAGCGCACCGCGCGGGCGCCGCGCGGTGCGCCGTCGCGCAGTGCGCAGTACTTTCGACAGCTTGGAGGTAGCGCCCGACATGGCTAGTCTTACGCGTCGCCACGCCTTCGTGTTCGGGGGCTGTACCTGCGCCGGAAGGGTCAAAGATGAAAAATGAAAAAGATGGCCGGGCGCCGGCCGGACCGCGCGCCGGCGCCGATGACGCCATGGCGCTGCGGCGGGCCGGCCGCCGCCGCGCGCTGCGCCAGTTGGGCGGTCTCGTGCCGCTGGGCGCCGCGCTGCTCGGCGGCTGCTCGACGATCGATCCTATCCTGCCCGACTTCCTGAAGTCGACGCCGAAGGTGCCCACGCCGCCACCCATCCCGCCGCTGCCCCCGACCACCCTGAGCGGTGTGGTCAAGGCGGCCGAGCGCCTGAACGTCGGTGCGCTGCAGCACTCCTCGCCGGTCGAGCTGCGCATCTACCTGCTGAAGAGCACCACGGTGTTCGACGGCGCCGATTTTCTCGCCATCTACGAGCGCGAGCGCGAGACCCTGGGCGAGGAACTGATCGAGCGCCAGGAAATGGTCCTGCAGCCGGGCGAGACCAAGGTCCTGCCGCCCAAGACCCTGACGGCCGAGACGCGCGCCGTCGGCGTCGTCGCCGCCTTCCAGAATCTCGATCGGGGCACCTGGCGCGGCACGTTCCGGGTCCGGGCCAACGTGCCCAATCCGGTCGAGATCCGCCTCGAAGACGCCACCGTGCGGATTGCCGCGCCGGCTGCCCCGTCATGAGCTGGCGCAGCCGGGTGGCGTGGTCGCAGGGCATGTTCCTGCAGCCGCAGCATTTCCAGCAGGAGATGCGCGCGATCGAGCGCATCCTCGATGCCGCCCGGGGCGCCAGCGCGCCCTTCGGCTGGGGCTTCTCGCGCCTCGAGATCGACGAGGCGGCGCTCGGCCTGGGCCGCATCGCGATCGCCCAGGCCGCGGGCATCATGCCCGACGGCACGCCGTTCTCCATCCCCGCGCTCGACCCGCCGCCGGCCCCGCTCGAGATCGGCGCCGAGGTCGGCAACGAGCTGATCTGCCTGGCGGTGCCGATGGTGCGCCAGGGTGCCGTAGAGTTCGATCTGGGCGACGCCGGCGATCCGGCCCTGGCGCGCTTTCGCGCCCAGGCCATCGAGGCGCGCGACCAGACCAATGGTTCGGCCGAGGCGGTCACCATCCAGGTTGGCGCGCTCAACGCCCGCCTGCTGCGCGGCAAGGAAGCCACCGACGCCTACGCCGTGCTGGGCGTGGCGCGCGTCAAGGAGAAGCGGCCCGACCTGCAACTGGTTCTCGACCGCACCTTCATCCCGTCGCAGTTCGTGCTCAACGCCACCGAGCACCTGACGGCCTACGCCAACGCGCTGCGCGGCCTGCTGGCGCAGCGCGCCGATGCGCTCGCCGGGCGCATGGGCCAGCTGAGCCACGGCGTTTCCGAGCTGGCCGACTTCCTCATGCTGCAGACGGTCAACCGGCACGAGCCCTGGTTCGCCCAGGCCGTGCAGCTGGGCCGCCACCATCCGCAGGCGCTGTACGAGGAATGCCTTTGCCTGGCCGGCGACCTGGCCACCCTGCTGCACCCGAAACGCCGGGCACCGGCTTTTCCGGTGTATCGCCACGACGACCTCGCGGCGACCTTCGCGCCGGTCATCGGCGAGCTGCGCCGCATGCTGTCCATGGTGCTCGAGCAAAATGCGGTGCCGATCGATCTGGCGGTTCGCAGCCACGGCATCCGCACGGCGACGATCGCCGACGCCGATCTGCTGCGCCGCGCGAGCTTCGTGCTGGCGGTCAACGCGGCCGTGCCCGGCGAGCAGCTGCGCTCGCGTTTTCTCGTGCAGGGCAAGATCGGCCCGGTGGAGCGCATACGCGATCTGGTCAATCTGCAGCTGCCCGGCATCGTCGCCCGGCCGCTGCCCGTGGCGCCGCGCCAGCTGCCCTTCCATACCGGCTTCCACTATTTCGAGCTCGAACGCGGTTCGGACTTGTGGAAGCAGTTCGAGAAGGTGGGCAACCTGGCGATCCACATGCCGGGCGATCTGCCCGAGCTCGAGATGCAGCTCTGGGCGATTCGGCCGTCTTGAGCTGCGCCGCCGCGTGACGCAACTTCCCCCGAGCCCCTGAAGACCCATGTCCGCCGCATCCAGCGCGTCCGAATCCGACGACCCTTTTGCGCGGCCGATGCAGGACCGCACGTTCATCGTGCCCAAACCCGGCGCGCGCCCGGCGGCCGCGCCGCCGCCGCCGCAGGGCACGCTGCCCGGCGTCGGCGCACCGGAGGCGGCGCGCGATTTTCCCAAGGTGCGCACCGGCCTCAATCCGCTGGTGGCCCTGGCCAATGACGTCCTCGTGCTGGTGCCGCAGCTGCGTGCCACGGTCAACCACCCGGATCCGGCCGGGCTCAAGAAGCAACTGGCGCAGGAGATCCGCGATTTCGAGCGGCGCTGCCAGGAGGCCCACCTGTCGGCCGACCGCATCGTCGCGGCGCGCTACATCCTTTGCACCGTGCTCGACGAAGCCGCCGCCGAGACGCCGTGGGGCGGTGCGGGCGTGTGGGCCAAGCAGAGCCTGCTCGTCATGTTCCACGAAGAGGCCTGGGGCGGCGAAAAGGTCTTCGAGCTCATGGGCCGGCTGGCCAACAATGTCCCGGCCAACCGCGACCTGCTCGAGCTCATCTATGCCTGCCTGGCGATGGGCTTCGAGGGCCGTTACCGGGTGACCTCGGGCGGCGGCACCGACCTCGACGCGATCCGCGCCCGCCTGGCCCAGCTGTTGCAGGGCGCGCGCGGCAGCTATCCCCCGGCCCTGGCGCAGCACTGGGACGACATCGTGCCGACCCGCCATGCCCTGGCGTCCTGGTTGCCGCTCTGGGTCAGCATGGCAGCGGCGGCCGCGCTGCTCGTGCTGGCCTACTTCGGCTTCTCGCTGTCGCTGGCCAGCAATTCGGACGCCGTGGCGCGGCGCCTCGATTCCCTGCGCCTGGCGCCCATGGCCGTGCCGGCGCCGGCGCCCGTCGCCGAGGCGCCGCCCGCCACTGCGCGGCTTGCGCCGTTTCTCGCCGAGGAGATCGCCGCCGGCCTGGTCCAGGTGCGCGACGAGTTCGATCGCAGCACCGTCACGATCCAGGGCGACAACCTGTTCGAGCCGGGGTCCGACGCCATCGCCGCGCAGCACGAGGCCCTGCTGTCGCGCATCGGCGAAGCGCTGGCCAAGGTTCCGGGCTTGGTGGTGGTCACCGGCCACACCGACAACCGGCCGATCCGCACGATCCGCTTTCCATCCAACTGGGAATTGTCGCGCGCGCGCGCCGAGGCCGTGCGGCCTTACCTGCTGGCCGCCGGGGTCGCGCCCGACCGGGTGCGGGCCGAGGCGCGCGCCGAAACCGAGCCGCTGACGCCGAACCAGACGCCCGAGGGCCGGGCGCGCAATCGCCGCGTCGAGATCACCTTGCTTGCCGGCAAGCGCTAGGGTAGGTCGATGAAGAAGATCCTGAGCCTGCTAATCCACCCGGTCGTGCTGTACCTGCTGGGCCTGCTCGCCTTCGCCCTGCTGGTTCTGCTGGTCGGGCCGCTGGTGTCGATCGGATCCTGGCGCCCGCTGGGTTCATCGACCGCGCAGTGGGTGCTGATCGGCATCGCCGTCGCGCTGGTCCTCCTGATCAACCTGGTCGGCTGGCTGCGCGCGCGCGCCAAGAACCGCGCAGTGGTCGCGCAGCTGGGCGGCGCGGCCGATGCCAAGGGCGGTGCCGAATCGAGCGAGCTCAAGCAGCTGCGCGAGCGCTTCGACCAGGCGCTCAACCAGCTGCGCGACGTGCGCCTGGGGTCGGCGGGGCGCGGCGGCTGGGCGTCCTTTTTCGACCGCCGGCGCTACCTGTACGAGCTGCCGTGGTATGCCATCGTCGGCGCGCCCGGCTCCGGCAAGACCACCGCGCTGCTCAATTCCGGCTTGCGCTTTCCGCTCTCCGGCCGGATGGGCGGCGGCTCGGTCAAGGGCGTCGGCGGCACGCGCAATTGCGACTGGTGGTTCAGCGAGCAGGCGGTGCTGCTCGACACGGCCGGGCGCTATACCACCCATGACAGCGATCCCGAGGCCGACAAGGCGGCCTGGAGCGGCTTCCTTGACCTGCTGCGCCGCACCCGGCCGCGGCGGCCGCTCAACGGCGTGCTGGTCACCGTGTCGATCGCCGATCTGCTCAGTTTCAGCGCCGAGCAAAGGGCCCTATATGGCCAGGTCCTGCGCCAGCGCATCGACGAGCTGCAGCAGCGCCTGGGACTGCGCCTGCCGACCTACCTGCTGGTCACCAAGTGCGACCTGCTGGCCGGGTTCATGGACTACTTCGCCAACGGCGACCAGATCGATCGCGCCCAGCCCTGGGGCTTCACCTTTCCGCCGCAGCTCTCCGAGCAGGGCAAGGCCAACAGCCGCTTCGAGGCCGAATTCGACCGCCTGACCCAGCGCCT
>Ga0075030_100003174_pt1 | contig 14978 bp, 13 predicted proteins | sample LitLauG_LLR_2012_FD_71393 | JGI IMG/M metagenome (GOLD analysis project Ga0075030, IMG submission 71393) | Freshwater sediment microbial communities from Pennsylvania, USA - Little Laurel Run_MetaG_LLR_2012 | ecosystem: Environmental > Aquatic > Freshwater > Creek > Sediment | place: USA... | reverse complement strand
GCACGGCGCGCTGCACTATGTGCCCTTTGCGGCGCTGCACGACGGCAAGGCATTCGTCGTGCAACGGCGCGCCCTGCGCTATCTGCCCAGCGCCAGCACGCTGCGCTATCTCAAGCCGATGAGGACCAGTGTCCCGGATGCGATCCTGGTGCTGGGCAATCCCGACCTGGGCGACCGGCACTATGACCTGCCGATGGCCGAAAAGGAGGCGCGCATGATCGCGGCCCTGCTGCCCGGGAGCCAGCTTCTCGTGCGCGCTCAGGCGTCGGAAAGCGCGTTCAAGAAGTTCGCGCCGGACTTCCACTACCTGCACGTCGCATCGCACGGCGAATTCAACGCCGACAATGCGCTGCAATCGCGCCTGGTGCTGAGCCGCAGCGGCGAGGACGATGGGTCGCTCACGGTCACGGAGCTCTACGGCCTGCACCTGGACGCCGACCTCGTGACGCTCAGCGCCTGCGAGACCGGCCTCGGGACCATCCTGAGCGGCGACGACGTGATCGGCCTGGGCCGCGGCTTCCTCTATGCCGGAAGCAGCAACGTGGTCGCCAGTCTGTGGGCCGTGGATGACCTCGCCACCTTGTATCTGATGAAGCGCTTCTACGTCCACATCAAGGGTGCCATGCCCAAGCGCGAAGCGCTGCGCCAGGCGCAGATCGAGACCCTGCACGAATATGCGCACCCCTACTACTGGGCGGCATTCTCGATCACCGGAACCGGGCTGTAGGAGCGTGCCGCGATTGCGCTGGACGCTTTTGGTGGCAGGACCGGATCGGCAGGAATCGAGCAGTGAAGGAGAACGGCATGCACGACCCGAACCCGCGGATCCTCGGCATTTTCAGCCTCGCGGCAGCACTGCTCGTCGCGGCGTGCGCGGCGCCACCGGTGGCCGGACCCGAACCGCGCATCCAAGGCGCCCTCTCGTCGGTCCAGGCAGCCGATTTCCTGCGGCACGTCCAGACCCTGTCGTCCGATGACTTCGAGGGCCGATCGGTCGGCACCGCCGGAGGTTCGATGACGGAGCAATACCTGGCGGGCGAGTTCAAACGACTCGGGCTCGAACCCGGCAACCCCGACGGCACCTACCTGCAGGCGGTCCCGCTGACCGGCTACCAATCGGTGCCCCGTGCAGCGATCGACATTGGCGGCCGGCGCATCGAACTGAGGTTTCCGGACGATTTCGTCGCCATGTCGTTCCAAAGGGAGGCCGAGGTGCGGATACGGCGGTCGGAGCTGGTGTTCGTCGGCTATGGCGTCCAGGCGCCGGAGTACGGCTGGGACGATTTCAAGGGTATGGACCTCAAGGGCAAGACGCTGGTCGTGCTGGTCAACGATCCGCAGATTCCCGATCCGGGCGATCCGACCCGGCTCGACGAAAGCCTGTTCAAGGGCAAGGCGATGACATACTACGGGCGCTGGACGTACAAGTACGAGAAGGCGGCCGCGCTGGGCGCGGCCGGTGCCCTGATCGTGCACGAGACCGCGACGGCCGGGTACCCGTATTCCGTCGTCGTCAATTCGTGGTCGCGGGAGAATTTCGCCATCCAGCGGGAGTCGGCCAACCCGGATTTTCCGGCCGTACCCGCCTGGATCCGGGTGGAGCGGGCCCGCGAACTGTTCTCGGCCGCCGGTCTGGATTTTGACCAGGCGAAGCAGGCCGCCCTGCGCCGCGATTTCAAGCCCATCCGCCTGGGAGCGACGATCGACTTCACGGTGCTAGGCAAATGGCGCGACATGGCGTCGCACAACGTGCTCGGCCGGATCGAGGGATCGGATCCGAAGCTCAAGGGCGAAACGGTGATCTACACCGCCCACTGGGATCATTTCGGCTGGGACCGCAATCTGCCGGGCGGCAAGCACGACCAGGTTTTCCACGGCGCGCTCGACAACGCCTCTGGCGTGGCGGCGCTGCTCGAGCTGGCCAAGGCCTTCAAGGCCCTGCCCGAAGCGCCGCGCCGCTCGATCCTGTTCATCGCCACGACGGCCGAAGAGAGGGGTCTGCTCGGCGCGAAATACTATGCCGACCACCCCCTCTACCCGTTGCGCAGCACGCTGGCCGACATCAACATCGACGGCATCAACGTCTGGGGAAGGACCCGGGATGTCGTGGAAATCGGCCTGGGCAGCAGCGATCTGGACGAGATGCTGGCCGCCGCCGCACGGACCCAAGGTCGGGTGGTCGTGCCGGACCAGTTTCCCGAAAAGGGCTACTTCTATCGCGCCGACCAGTTCGAGTTCGCCAAGGCGGGCCTGCCGTCGCTGATCCTGTCGGGCGGCGTCGACTACATCGGCAAGCCGGGCGATTACGCCCGGCAGAAGGTCGAGGGGTACACCAGCAACTCGTACCACAAGGTCACCGATGTGGTCGAGCCCGACTGGGACCTGGCGGGGGCGGTCGAGGACATCCAGCTGCTGTTTCGACTCGGCCATGCGGTCGCTCAGGAAGACCGATACCCCGAGTGGAAGCCGGGCACCGAATTCAGCGCCAAGCGCGACGCGATGATGCAGGAACGGCGCTGATGCGTGCGGGCCGTCCGCGGCTTTGGTGCGCGTGGCTGCCTGGACAGGGTGACCACGACGTCGGCGCAACCTGGCGAACTCGCCGTCCGCGAGCGGGCGGACCGCAAGGGTTTGAGGCTGCGGGCAGCCGCACGCCGGGTTTGCGAGTACGTCCGTCCCCTGGATGGAGGATGGCCCCGTGTCCGGATTCATCTCGGGTTTGCGTTTGCTGCATGGGAGCATGCGGGGCGGGCGGCCCGTCGACGGCGTGATTTCGGCATTGATTGCGCAAGCGATATTTCCAGTGGAGGCGGATCGATGAGCACACGGTCGATGTTCCGGGCGGCGATCGCGATTGCCATTGCGGCCTGGCTCGCCGGCTGCGGCAGCGGGGGAGGAGGAAGCACCAGCAACAGCCCGACCAGCAGTGCCCTGACCGGGAGCGTCCTCTACTCTTTCGGCACGACCGGCAGCACCGATGGCAGGTATCCGAACGCCGGGCTGATCCAGGGCAGCGACGGAAATTTCTACGGCACCACGCCCAACGGCGGCACGGGCAGTATGGGGACCGTGTTCCGTGTCACGCCGGCCGGGGTGGAGGCAGTCCTGTACTCGTTCGGACCGCCATCCGGCAAGGACGCCGTGAACCCGTTCGCTGCGCTGGTACAGGCCAACGACGGGAACTTCTACGGAGTCACCGTCGGCGGCGGCGCGAACAACACCGGGACTGTTTTCCGGGTGTCAACCGCCGGCATCGAATCGGTGCTTTATTCGTTCGGGCTGGCGAGCGGATCCGATGGCCAGGCCCCAACCGGCAGCCTGATCCAGGCCAGCGACGGAAATCTCTACGGGGTAACGGCCGCCGGCGGCAGCAATGGAACGGGCACCGTGTTCCGAATCACGTTGGCCGGCCAGGAAAGCGTCCTGTACTCCTTCGGCCCGACCTCGAGCAGCGACGCACGGGCGCCCGGTACAGCATTGGTGCAGGCCGCCGATGGCAATCTCTACGGCGTCACGTATTCCGGTGGCGCGAGCAACGGTGGAACCGTCTTCCGGATGACGTTGGCCGGCCAGGAGTCCGTCCTGTACTCGTTCGGCCCGCCGAGTGGTCCGGACGGGAACGGCCCGTCGTCGCGCCTGTTCCAGGGCAGCGACGGCCAGCTTTACGGTACGACGGGCGGCGGCGGCGCCAATCAGTCGGGAACCATCTTCAAGGTTTCGACCGCGGGCGCCGAGTCGGTGCTGTACTCGTTCCCGACCGCGGGCAGCACGAATCCCTGGCACCCCATTGGACTGATCCAGGCCGCCGATGGTCGCCTGTTCGCGACGACCGACTCGGGCGGCGCGAATTTCGCCGGGGCGGTCCTCGCACTTTCGCCGTCCGGTACCCAATCGGTCTATTCCTTCGGAGCCAGCGCAAGCGATGGCGTGATCCCGCGGGACTCCGTCATCCAAGGAAGCGACCACCACTTCTACGGAACGACCAGCATCGGCGGCGCAAACCAGACCGGAACCGTCTTCCGGATCGACTGACGACCGGGCGCGCGCGAGGCCGTCCAGGTCCCGTCGCAACCACCCTTGCCGACGCAAGAAGGCCGCTCGTCGATCGCGCTGGATCATGGCCCGGATTTCGGGCATCCGCTTATGGCGCGGCCGTCTGCCAGAACGCGATGACCAGCCCGCCCGTGATGATCAAGGACCCGCCCACGAGAATCGGCATGGTCAGGAGCGTCCGAAAGGCCACGTACGCGACCATCTGCCAGACGACGAACAGCGTGGCGATGTACAGTCCGACGACCCGCTCGAACGGCACGGGTGCCAGGTTCAGGAAGGATCCGTAGCCGAACAGCAGGACCGCGCCGGCGAGAAAATACCCGAGGCGGATCGATCCGACCTGTTCAAAGATCGCCTTCCGGACGATCGCGTCGCCGCTGACCTCGAGTGTCGTCGCGATCAGCAGGAACAGCAGGGACTGCGCGACCTGGAACGCATTCATGAACCCTCGCATTGAATAGGAAGATGGGAAATCGCCGCAACGATTTCGATGCGGCATGGAGCCTATCAAAGTCGAATCTCGCACCACGCCAACTCCCGCGCCATCTCCCTTGCCCTCCTCCGCGCCATCCTCCGCGACCTCTCCGAAGGCCAGGTGATCCAAGCGTTGCGCGATCGCTCCGCGAATGCCTGCGGCGTCGAACGCGGTGCACCCGACGCCGGGGCCGCAAGTAACATCCCGGGCTAGGCGACCCCAACCCGGCTAGGCGCCCCCATGATTCATCTTTTCCTGCTCGGCTACGCGGCCCTGGCCGGCCTCGCGGCCGTGCTTCGCTGGCGCTACCGCACCTGGCTCGCCCTGCTCGTCCTCGCCCTCGGAGCCGTGGGAATCGCCTGGGCCTACGTGCGCGACCCGCACGTGCTGGCGCGGGCCCCCGCCTATTCCGATGAACTTGCCGCCAGCCTGCGCGAGCGGCCATGGCCGGAGGGGCCGGCCGAGCTGGCGCGGCTGATCGCGTCGTTCCGCGCGCTCAACGATGCGCGCGACGCGAGCCGGCTGCAGCCCTTCTACCGGCTCCAGATCGCGCATGGGCTCGCCGGCGAGCCGGTGGAACATTTCGGGTCCGTGGCCGAAGCCCTGGCGTGGGTGCCGCCGGCTTCCAGGCCCGGTGCGCACGCGAGCCCTTCGGTCGAGGACATGCACGCCGAGCAGCGCGCGCTGCAGGAGATGCTCGAGGTGCAGGCGCCGCGCCTGTCGGGCTGGCCGCCGGAACTGGCGCGCGATTCGCCGCCGGAGGACGCCGCGCTCGAGATCGCCCCGGGCGTCTGGCTCACCCCGATGGCGCAGAATCCGCATGTCGGTGCGGTGCGCTTCGCGCTCAGCGCGCATCACCGCGGCGAAGGATCCATCAAGGTCGCCTACATCGGCGTGCTGGCAACGCCGCGCACCGGGCAACAGGCGTCGCGTGGGGCCCGGCCGATCTTCAACTGCCACGGGACGCTGCATGACATCGCCCCCGGCGAAACCCGCTACTTCGCCTGCATGCTGAAGGTCGGCCTGGGCACGGATCATCGACCGCTGCAGCAGGTACTGGACAGGATCGAGGATTTTCGGGCCGATGCGCTTGAAGTGCACGTCCATGCGAACGGCAGCCTGGACGCCGCGCTGCTCAAGGTTCCCGATGCCGAGCCGCTCATCGCCGCGGAGCTGCAGCGGCTGGCCGAGCTCAGGGCGAGCGACAAGCTCGCGCTGGCGCGGCGCAACGAGGTGGAGCCGTACCTGGCGCTGTGCCTGGCCACTGGCGCGATCTTCGCCGCCGGCATGGTGCTGCCGGGATTGCGCCGCCGCTGCCTGTCTGCGCCGCTTACCTTGGCACTGGCCGCCGCCGGCTTTGCCGTGGCCATGGCCGCCGGTTGGTGGACGGCCGAACACACGTCCGGGGTCCGGGGATGGGAGGCGATCATCGCGATCTTTTCGGGATGCGGTTACAGCGCGCCCTTCATTGCCGGACTGCTTTTCGGTAACCTGATTTACATTCGCCAGCGCGCCGCGTGAACGGACAAGCGATATGCGGCGTCGCGGGATTCCAGACTTCGATGGCGCAATCGACTGGGCGAGTGGCCGGGACGATCGGGAACACCCGCCAGCCCGTCAGTCCGCGCAATACGCGCAGAGTTTGTTGCCATCAAGATCACGAAAATACGACATGTAAAACTTCGGGGCACGATAGCCTGGCAAACCCTCGTCCGTACCGCCGAGAGCGAGAGCCTTTGCGTGAAACTCGTCCACTTCTCCTGGCGTGTCGAAGCGGAAGCCGAACATCGACCCATTGCCGACCGTCGCCGGCCTTCCGTCATACGGCCCGAGCACGACGAAGCAATGACGACCATCCTTGCCGTAGATGCGACCTCCGGAAGGGTGGCTCCGCATGGGGGCAATCCCCGCGAGGGCAAGGAGGGTGTCGTAGAAGGCGATCGCCTCGGGCAAGCGATTCGAGCCGACCGTGCAATAACCTAGCGTTCCGATTCCATACTCCACGGACAGATGCGCATGCCCTCGGTGGCGCCTGCATTGATGGACTTCATCGGACCTCCTAGGCTTCCGCGATCGGGCAACTGTTCCAGGACGTACCGACGGATTGTGCGGTCAATTTTACGCAACTCGAACCGGTCGGCGCCGCCGACCTTGCCGACCTGGCCTATTTCCTGGCCCGGATCCGCTGACCCTGGCCACCCTCAAGCGGCGGCGTCGGGCGGGGTGTACACGCCGGTCGACAGATAGCGATCACCGCGGTCGCAGGCGATGAAGACGATGGTCGCATCGCGCACCTGCGCCGCCAGGCGCAGCGCCACGTGCAGCGCCCCGCCCGACGAGACGCCGGCGTGCAGGCCTTCGGCACGTGCCAGCTGGCGGGCGCGCTCCTCGGCCTCGTGCTGGGTCACGGTCTCGATCGCGTCGACGCGGCCCGGTTCGTAGATCGCCGGCAGGTACTGGGCCGGCCACTTGCGGATGCCGGGAATCTGCGAACCTTCGGCAGGCTGGGCGCCGACGATACGGATGCGCGTGTCGCGCTCCTTGAGAAAGCGCGAGACGCCCATGATCGTGCCCGTGGTGCCCATGCTGGAGACGAAATGGGTCACCGTGCCGGCGGTGTCGCGCCAGATCTCCGGCCCGGTGGTCTCGTAGTGCGCGCGCGGATTGTCGGGGTTGGCGAACTGGTCCAGCACGCGGCCCTCGCCGCGGGCCTGCATGCGCTGCGCCAGGTCGCGCGCGTGCTCCATGCCGCCGGCCGCTGCCGGCGTCAGGATGAGCTCGGCGCCGTAGGCCTGCATGGCGGCGCGGCGCTCGGCCGACAGGTTGTCAGGCATGATGAGCGTCATGCGGTAACCCTTCATCGCCGCGATCATCGCCAGGGCGATCCCGGTATTGCCGCTGGTCGCCTCGATCAGGCGGTCGCCCGGGCGGATCTCGCCGCGTTCCTGGGCGCGTTCGATCATCGAACGCGCCGGGCGGTCCTTGACCGAGCCGCCGGGATTACCGCCCTCGAGCTTGGCCAGCAGCGTGTTGCCGCTTGCGGCCAGTGCCGCCGCGTCGATGCGCTGGATGCGCACCAGCGGCGTATTGCCGATCGTCGTGTCGATGGTCGCGATGCAGTTCATGGCTGGCGGCTCAGGGCGCGGCGTCGAGTTCCTCGATGCGCTTGGGCGAATAGCTGTCCCAGGTGGAGCAGCCCGGACACTGCCAATGGAAGGCGCGGGTCCGGAAGCCGCAGGTGGCGCAGCGATAGCGCGACAGGTTGCGCGCCTGCACGCTGATCAGGCCGCGCAGCAGGTCGAGCTCGCGGTCGCCTTGCGCCGAGGCGGCGCGGATGGCCAGCAGGCGCTCGAAGCCGAGCAGCGAAGGGTGGCGCTTGAGCTCCTCGCGCAGCATGGTCTCGCCGGCCGCCGCGCCCTCCCATTCCTGCGCGCGGCGATAGCCGACATCGAGCAGGTCGACTGAAGGGTGGTCGAGCAGCTCGCGGCGCAGCAGGTTGAGCGCCTCGGCGCGCCGGCCCTGGGCGTCCATGGCCTCGGTGAGGCGCTCGGCAATGAGCGGCAGGTACTGCGGCGCGTCGGTGGCGATGTGCAGCCAGTGCTCGATGGCGCGGCTCGTGTCGCCGGCGCGTTGCGCGATGTCGCCGGCCAGGATGCTGGCGCGCACCGAGCTGCGGTTGGCCACCAGCGCCTCTTCGAGCCAGCGCCTGGCCTCCTCGAGGTCGCCGCGGGCGATCGCCGCCTCGGCGATCTCGCAGTTGAAGTGGGCGATCGCCACGCGGTGCGTCTCGCCGGCCTCGCGTTCGAGGCGCCGCGCGCACTCGATGGCGCCCTTCCAGTCGCGCTCCATGGCGTGGATGCGCAGCAGCGCCCGCAGCGCCTCGAAGCGGTGCTGGGGATCCTCGACCAGCTCGTTGAAGCTGGCCTCGGCGCGGTCGAGCAGGCCGCCCTTGAGGTAATCCTGCGCCAGCTCGGCGAGTGCCTTGGACCGTTCGCGCGCCGGCAGGTCGGCACGGCTCAGCAGGTAGGTGTGGATGCGCACGGCCCGCTCGAATTCGCCGCGCCGCCGGAAAAGGTTGCCCAGCGCGTAGTGCAGCTCGATGGTCTCGGAGTCCACCGTGGCGATGCCGATGAAGGCGTCGATCGCGCGGTCGTGCTGGTCATTGAGCAGGAGGTTCAGGCCATGGAACAAGGAGGCCGGTGCGCCGCCGCGATCGGAGGCGCGCACGCTGGCCTCATAGCCGCGCGCCCACCAGCCCGCGAAGAACAGGGCGATCAGCGAAAGGATGTACCAGATCTGCAGATCCATGGGAATTTCGGCGGTGCGTTCGCGGACGGGGCGCGGCGGGGGCGTCGATCCGGCGCGAGAGGCGGCGCGCCGGCGCTGTGCCGCCTCAGGGCCGCGTGCGGGTTTCCAGTTCGAGGTCGCCCGCGGCACCGCCCTGGCGCGCGGCACGGGTCAGGGCCAGCTCGGCGGCCTGCTGCACGGTCGATTCGGACGGTGGCGCCGCCGCCTGGCGCCCCAGGCGCACGAGACGCGGCAGCAGCGCCACGGTCCCGGCCAGCACGCCGGCGGCAAAGCAGACCAGCATCACGGCCAGCAGGGGAACCTCCTGCCATTGCAAGGTCGAACTCAACTTGAGCGGCACGGTCGCCGTGTTCTCCAGCGCCAGCCATAGCGCCAGCAGGAAGAAGATCAGGCGGCCCATCCAGGCAATGAGGTCCATGCGGCCCTTTCGCGAGCGGCCCCCGGCGGGGGATGCGCGATTCTACGGCCGGAGCGCGGCGCCGCCCGGCACGGCGGCCGGGGCGCCGGCCGGGGCGTGGCCGGCTAGTCTTCGGCGGCGGCCGGGGCGGCCGGCGCCTTGGCGCCGCGTGCGACCGGTGCGGCGCCATTGCCGTCGACCCGTTCGCGCAGTTCCTTGCCGGCCTTGAAATGCGGCACGTGCTTGGCGGGCACCTCGACGCGCTCACCCGACTTGGGGTTGCGGCCGACCCGCGCCGGCCGGTAATTGAGCGAGAAGCTGCCGAAGCCGCGGATCTCGATGCGGCCGCCCTGCGCCAGGGCGGCGCCGAGCATGTCGAGGATCAGCTTGACGGCCTCGTCGGCGTCGCGCGCGGCCAGCCGCGGATTGCGCGCCGCCAGGCGAACGATCAGTTCCGATTTGGTCAGGGCGCTGGGCGCGGTCATGAGTAGCGCAATTCCGTGTAGCGGTTCGTGATGCACGCGGACAACGCATCCGACGCCGGCAGCCGGCTCCGGACGGCGATCGCCGGGCGCGACGGACGGCGGGCCGTCCGCGGCGCCCGGCGGGGCACTACTTGGCCTGCGGGTCGAGCTTGGCCTTGAGCAGGGCGCCGAGATTGGTGGTCCCGGTCGTGGCCTCGGACTGCAGCCGCGACATGGCCTCGGCGGTCTCGGCGTTGTCGCGCGCCTTGATCGACAGGTTGATATTGCGGTTCTTGCGATCGACATTGATGATCATCGCCTGGACCGCGTCCCCCTCCTTCAGATGATTGCGGGCATCCTCCACACGATCCGGCGAGATCTCCGAGGCGCGCAGGTAGCCTTCGATGTCGTCGCCCAGGGCGATCACCGCGCCCTTGGCATCCACGCTCTTGACCGTGCCCTTGACCACCGAGCCCTTGTCGTGCGAATGGGCGAAGTTGTTGAACGGATCGCCGCCCAGCTGCTTGACGCCCAGCGAGATGCGCTCGCGCTCGACGTCGATGGCGAGCACCAGCGCCTCGAGCTCCTCGCCCTTCTTGAAGCGGCGCACGGCCTCCTCGCCGGGTTCGCTCCAGGACAGGTCGGACAGGTGCACCAGGCCATCGATGCCGCCCGGCAGCCCGATGAACACGCCGAAGTCGGTGATCGACTTGATCGCGCCCTTGACCTTGTCGCCCTTCTTGTGGGCGATGGCGAAGTCGTCCCAGGGATTGGGCCGGCATTGCTTCATGCCCAGCGAGATGCGGCGGCGGTCCTCGTCGATCTCGAGCACCATGACCTCGACCTCGTCGCCCAGCTGGACGATCTTGCGCGGGTCGACGTTCTTGTTGGTCCAGTCCATCTCCGAGACGTGGACCAGGCCCTCGATGCCGGCCTCGATCTCGACGAAGGCGCCGTAGTCGGTGATGTTGGTGACCTTGCCGAACAGCCGCGTGCTCTGCGGATAGCGGCGGCCCAGGCCGACCCAGGGATCCTCGCCCAGCTGCTTGACGCCCAGCGAGACGCGATTCTTCTCCTGGTCGAACTTGAGCACCTTGGCGGTGAGCTCCTGGCCGACCTGCACGACTTCGCTCGGGTGGCGGACGCGGCGCCAGGCGAGGTCGGTGATGTGCAGCAGGCCGTCGATGCCGCCCAGGTCGACGAAGGCGCCGTAGTCGGTGATGTTCTTGACCACGCCCTTGACGATCGAGCCCTCCTTGAGGTTCTCGAGCAGGCGGGCGCGCTCCTCGCCCATGCTGGCCTCGACCACGGCACGGCGGGAAACGACAACGTTGTTGCGCTTGCGGTCAAGCTTGATGACCTTGAATTCCAGCGTCTTGCCCTCGTACGGCGAGGTGTCCTTGACCGGCCGCGTATCGACCAGCGAGCCGGGCAGGAAGGCGCGGATGCCGTTGGTCATGACGGTCAGGCCGCCCTTGACCTTGCCGCTGATCGTGCCGCTGACCAGCTCGCCGCTGTCGAGCGCCTTTTCCAGGTTGAGCCAGGCCGCCAGGCGCTTGGCCTTGTCGCGCGACAGGATGGTGTCGCCGTGGCCGTTCTCCAGCGCCTCGATGGCGACCGAGACGAAATCGCCCGGCTTGACGTCGACCTCGCCGCCGTCGTTGCGGAATTCCTCGATCGGGATGTAGGCCTCGGACTTGAGGCCGGCGTTGACGACGACGAAATTGAAATCGACACGCAGCACTTCGGCGGTGATCACCTCGCCGGCGCGCATCTCATGGCGCGTCAGGCTCTCTTCGAAGAGGGCGGCAAAGGACTCGGGGGCGGCGTTGGGATTGCTCGGGATAAAGGACGTTGACATGTGGACTTTCGGACCTTCGTTCTCGCCCCAGGTATTGCACCCGGGCGGAGTTGATCAAATGCGCGCGAATGATGCGGTGGCGCGCCCCTGTATGCCGCGCCATGAGCCGCGCGGACTGCGACGCGCCGATCGGCGGGCGCGTTGTACTGCGTTGTTGCGGGTCGTTGGCGGCCGGGCCGCCGGGACAACGGCGGCGCCGTTCAGCCGCCGCGGTACCACTCCAGCACCTGCGCCACGACCTGCTCGACCGTGAGCGCGCTGCTGTCCAGCACCCTGGCATCTTCCGCGGCCGCCAGCGGCGCGCAATCACGCGTTCGATCACGCTCGTCGCGTTCCCGCAGGGACTGCAGAAGGTCTTCCAGTCTAGCAGAATAACCTTTTTCGATCAACTGCTTAAGCCTGCGCCGGGCACGCACCTCGACGGCCGCCTGGAGGTAGACCTTGAGGCGGGCGTCGGGAAAGACCACCGTGCCCATGTCGCGGCCATCGGCGACCAGACCCGGTTCGCGGCGCTGGTCGCGCTGCAGCTGAAGCAGCGCGACGCGCAGCGCCGGCAGGACCGCGACCCGCGAGGCGGCGCGGCCCACTTCCTCGGTGCGGATGGCCTCGGTCAGGTCGCGGCCGTCGAGTTCGATGCGGCCGCCGGCAAACACCGGCCGCAGCCGCGCCGCCAGAGCGGCCAGGGCCGCGCCATCGTCGAGGTCGATGCCGCGTTCGGCGGCGAGCAGGCCGACGATGCGATACAGCGCACCGCTGTCCAGGCAGGCGTAGCCGAGCGCCGCCGCCACGCCCTGCGCCACCGTGCCCTTGCCCGAGGCGGTCGGACCGTCGATGGCGATGACCGGGGCCGCGGGCGCGGCCCGCGCGGACGGCTGATTCGATTGCGGCGGGTTCATGAAACGGGATTCAGGCCGGCGCCGGGGCCGCGGCGTCGCGCCCGGGCGCGCACAGCCGCTCCAGTTCGTCGAAATAACCCGGGAAGGTCTTGGCGACGCAGCCCGGATCGAGCACCTGCACGGCCACGCCGCCGCAAGCGGCCAGCGCCAGGCACATCGCCATGCGATGGTCGTCGTAGGTCTCGACCACGGCCTCGCGCAGCCGCGCCGGCGGCGTGATGGCGATCCAGTCGGCACCCGTCTGCACCTGCGCGCCCAGCTTGGCCAGTTCGGTCGCCATGGCCTGGATGCGGTCGGTCTCCTTGACCCGCCACGAGCCGATGCCGCGCAGCCGCGTCGTGCCGTCGGCAAACAGCGCGAGCACGGCGGCGGTCATCGCGGCATCGGGAATCGCCGTTGCATCGAAATCGATCGGCCGCAGCGGCAGCCGGCGCCCGGCCGCGGCGGCCGGCGCGGCCGCGGCGCGCACCTCGACCCAGTCGTCGCCCATCGCCACCACGGCGCCCATGCGCGCCAGCACCTCGGTGAAGGCCAGATCGCCCTGCAGGCTGGCCCGGCCCAGGCCGCGCACCCGCACCGGGCCGCCGGCCAGCGCGCCCAGCGCGAGGAAATACGAGGCCGCCGACGCGTCGCCCTCGATGGCATAGGCGCCCGGCGCACGGTAGCGGCCCGGCTCGACGACGTAGCCGGGACCGGACGGCCGGACCTGCGCGCCGAAATCGCGCATCATCGCCACGGTCATCGCGACATACGGCCGCGAGATGAGTTCGCCTTCGATGTCGATGCGCAGGCCGCCCGGCCCGGCGAAGGTCGGCGCGGCCATGAGAAAGCCGCTGAGAAACTGGCTCGACACGTCGCCGCGCACGCCGACGCGCGTCGGCGCCGGCGCATCGGGGCGCGGCGGCTCGATGAGCACCGGCGGATAGCCGCTCCGGCCCAGGTAGCCGACGCGCGCCCCGGCGGCATTGAGCGCATCGACCAGGTCGCCGATCGGCCGTTCGCGCATGCGCGGCACGCCGTCGAGGACATAGCGGCCGCCGGTAAAGGCCAGCGCGGCGGCCAGCGGACGCATCGCCGTGCCGGCATTGCCCAGATGCAGCTCGGCCTGGCGCACCGCGAAGCGGCCGGCGCAGCCTTGCACGCGCAGCGCGCCGGCGTCGACGTCGAGCGCGATCCCCAGCGTGCGCAGCGCGCCGATCATGACGCGCGTGTCGTCGGCATCGAGCAGGCCGTCGAGGCGCGTCGCGCCCTCGGCCAGGGCGGCCAGCAGGAGCGCCCGGTTGGACATGCTCTTGGAGCCCGGCAGGCGCAGTTCTCCGGCGGCGCGGCCGATCGGCGCGACGCACAGCGGTTCGGGCCAGCCGGCGCGCGGCGCGCGCTGCGGCGCGGCGTCGTTCATGCCGGCCCCGCGACGGCCGCGCCGCCGCTCTCGCCGGCCGCGGTGTCGTTCGGCACGCCGGCGCCCGCACCGCCACGGGATGGCGCGGCGCCGGCGTCGTCGGCAGCGTCGTCGGCCGCGCCGTCGGCACCGAACGACTGGGCGCGCCGCACCTGGCTGGCGCGTTCGAACAGCCGATCGAGCGCGGCGCCGTCGGCGGCGGCCAGCGCGGCCTGCAGCGCATCGAGCCCGGCCCGGTAGTGCGCCAGCTCGGCGCCGATGGCCTCGCGGTTGGACAGCGCGATATCGCGCCACATCGCCGGATCGCTGGCGGCGATGCGCGTGAAATCGCGAAAACCGCCGCCGGCGAACTGCAGCTTGCGCGCCCCGTCGCTCTGCCCGGCGATGCCATGCACCAGGGCGAAGGCGAGCAGGTGCGGCAGGTGGCTGACCGCGGCGAAGATGCGGTCGTGCTCGACGGCATCCATCCGATCGACGCTCGCGCCGCAGGCCCGCCAGGCGTCCTCGACGCGCCGCAGCGCCGCGCCATCGGTGTGCGGGTCAGGCGTCGTGATGACCCAGCGGCCGGCGAACAGCTCGGCCGAGGCATGTTCGACGCCCGGCAAGGCGCCGCCGGCGATCGGGTGGCCGGGCACGTAGCGCGCGTAGCGCGCGCCCAGCTCGGCGCGCGCGCGCCGCATGAGTTCGGCCTTGGTGCTGCCGACGTCGGTCAGGATGGCGTCGGCGCGCGCATGCGCTGCGAGCGGCGCGAAGAGCTCGGCCAGCGCGCGTACCGGCACGGCCAGCGCGATGCAATCGGCATCGGCGACCGCCTCGGCCAGGCTGCCGGCCCCGGCATCGAGGATGCCCAGGCGCAGCGCCTGCTCGACGCGCGCTGGGTCGCGATCGAAGCCGCGCACGCTGCGCACCGCGGCGTGGGCCCGCCAGGCCGCGGCGAGCGAGCCGCCGAGCAGGCCGCAGCCGATCAGCGCGAGGCGCATCGGCGGGCCGTCATGCACCGGCGGCGGCCAGCGCCTGCGGCAGGGCCTGCAGGAAGCGCTGGTTCTCCTGCTCCAGGCCGACGCTCACGCGCAGCCACTCGGGCAGGTCGTAGTTGGCCACCGGGCGCACGATGATGCCGCGCGC
>Ga0075030_100003173_pt1 | contig 14983 bp, 12 predicted proteins | sample LitLauG_LLR_2012_FD_71393 | JGI IMG/M metagenome (GOLD analysis project Ga0075030, IMG submission 71393) | Freshwater sediment microbial communities from Pennsylvania, USA - Little Laurel Run_MetaG_LLR_2012 | ecosystem: Environmental > Aquatic > Freshwater > Creek > Sediment | place: USA... | reverse complement strand
CCGCTCTTGCGGGCCGCCTCGGCGAGCGCAGAGTCCACGATCTGAATCAGTTTTTGATCTGCTGCAGATGGATAGCGGAATGCCACGCTTTGAGCATAACTCAGCCGGACCTGGCGCCAACGGCGGCACCAATCTGCGCCATGGAATTTTTGCGTTGGACTTTCCGCAGTCGCTGTTTCAGAGTGATCGTGCCTACTTGCATCGTCGCAAGCAGGAAGAGACTCTCCGTTGATCTTCCCCATGATGGGGTTCTGGTTCCCAGTCCAACAGGTCATTGCAAACCATCGCGGCAGCGGTCTGCGTCGCTTCGCGACCGATGCGGAGCAATCCACTTTTGGGGAGGAGATATGTTTGCAGAAAAGAAGACAGTCAACCTGAAGGCCGTAGCCGATCGAGTCGGACTCGCGCCCTGCTCGGTTTCCGCTATCCTCAACAACACCGAAGCTTCACGGGCTATCCCACAGCGCACAAAAGACCGGGTCTATCGCGCCGCGACCGAACTCAATTACCGGCCCAACCACTGGGCGCGATCGTTGCGGACACGCCAGACTCGCATGGTGGCAGTGCTTGCTCCCGGTTTGGGCCGGCCTGTCGTTGCACATGTCGTCGCTGCCGCCCAGCAGTCCTTGCATCGGCACGGATATCTTCTGGTCCTGATCTCGTCCGATTCGGAAGACGGCAACCGCCTGAGTGCCCACCTTCAGCAAAGAGGAATCGAAGGGGTTATATCGATCGATGGACTGATTCCCGGCCAGTTGGGCATGCCGGTGGTTTCAGTCGACGTTGGATTGGCCGTCTCGAATGACTCCGTCGCCGCTACCATGCGGCCATGGATTATTGAGCTTGGTGAGTCCGCCGCGGAAAACATCATTCACGCAATTGAAAATCCCGGAGTTGCCCGCAGGACGCAAGTCGAAACAAAAGTGCCTCCGGCGTTTTTCGATGTGTCCTCCGCCAATTTCGAATTCACATCGGGTGCCGAGAGCGCCTGAGGCTCAGGCAGCTTTTCCGCGCCCCGCTTTAGCCTCTGCAAGGATTCGGAACAGGAGAAGCCATCGCTTCACATTGGTGGTCATGAGAAAGTTCTCTTTCACGTGCTCACGCCCGTTGACGCCAATGCTGCGGGCAAATTCCGGATGTGTCAGCAGTTGCCGTATCTGAAACGCGCACCCTTCTACCGAATGCACCAGCACTCCGGTGAGCTTGTGAATAATCTGGTTCGGAATGCCTCCCACAGCCCCGGCGATGGTAGGCTTTCCCTTCCACAGCGCTTCGGTCACGGTCAGACCGAATCCTTCTTTCAGCGACTTCTGAACGATGATCGTCGAGGCCCGCTGAATGGCGTTGATCTGCAGCGCGCACCACGGCGGTAAATCAAGAATGATGATGTCGGGATCGTTGTCCGCCGCCTCCTTCACCTCCTGCAGTACGACCGCGCCCTCAGGATCGTCTGAAGCTCCCCCGCCCGCGAGGACCAACTGGCAGTCGACATATTTCTTGGCCAGTTTGTATGCCTGCACGACTCCGACAGGATCCTTCAGGCGGTCAAAGCGCGAGACCTGGGTCACGATCGGGCGCGAACGGTCGATGCCGAATTCGTCGCAGATCTGCTGCACCTCCGAGTCTGGCAGCTCCTTGTTTTTCTCCGAAAGTGGATCGATGCAGGGATAGAACAGGTACTGCGGGATGGGCAGCTGCCGCGCGAAGGACTGAGACGAAAAAATCGCCGCGTCGTACTGCTCGACAAAGGGCCGCAGAAACTCCCACACTTTCGCATCGGGGTTCGACAGATCGATATGACACCGCCAGACCCAATGGTTTTTCGACTTGGCACGCGAACGAATCAGGCCAGCCGGCTGCGGATCGTGGATTACCACCATCTCTTCCTCGAACTGCATGCGTTCGCGGTTCTGCTCGTTGTACATCAGAAAGATGTCTTTTGCCGACTGCGTCAGCTCGTACGGCGTTCCATGCAGCGCATTGTGAAATGCCTTCGTGACCTCAAAGAAATCATTCCCGCCGGTGATGACGTCCCAATGCGTTGCGACATCGAGTTCCGAGAGCAGGGGAACCAGGCGGTTCAGCATTTCAGCGACGCCACCGCCGACCGCGGTGGAATTCACCATCTTGATGTGCTTTCCCTTGAGGTCTTTGGCGAGGAATCGCAGCGTATCCAGCTGGCTTTGGCCGACAATGGAGCCGTAGTCGTCGAGGTGCGGAGGCGGGGGCGGCACCGGTGGTGTCAGCACGCTGGCGGGCAGCGGCCGGTGGCTTCTCCGGTCCGTCACTCTCCGGTCCGGAAGAGGCATCGGCGGCGCTTGCGGGCGCGTCACCGTTCTGGCTTGCTTTTGTGTATCTGCGAGTGCACTGACATCAAGCGTGCGCTGATCGTCGGAACTCATTCTTCTCCCGTCTAATTCATTGCTTGGGAGACGATGCGCGCTATCTGCCGCCGCACCCCCTCCATTGTGTTGGCGTAAATGTCGATCCGCTCGATTGCATCCGCGAAGTCCGGCAGCCCAACTTCTTCCTCCAGCCATTGCGAAAAGTCGTTTGACATCCGGTGCAGCCTCAGGCGGGCCTCGATGAAATGATGGTGGATCGAGTGCACCGTAACCTGATTCAGTCCGTCGAGAAACCCGGGCAGTGTGTCCGGATGAAACACGGTCGGCAGTACAACGATGTCTGCAGCACAAAAGTAAAAGGGCTCGTGCGCCTGACGCGTACCGCTGCGGTTATTTCTCTCCAGGAACTCATCGAGTATTTCCACCATCCGCCGTCGCAGTCCTTCGATCGCGGTAAATTCCCGCACATCGACGCTGGCAAACTGCTCCGCTAGCGCAGGCTCGTTCAGGGCAAACAAACTCCAGTGCGCGAAGTCATTCGAAAAACCTTGCCGGATGAAATGGTGCTCTTGCAGAGTCCGGAAAGTATGCTGAAAGATCGAGTCGTCCGGGCAGCTCTGCAAAGCATCCAACAATTCCGACAGATTCGTCGCCTTCTGTCGCCCAATCCGCAGCAAATGCTCCGACGTGTTGAAGTAAAACGCCTTTTGCGGCTTGCGCAATACGGGTTTGTCAGCGGTAGCCATTGTGTTTAGTAGGTAGCCGTCCACGCGAACAGGGTTGTCTCTTCGAGTCGCTCCCTGTGTAAAGATGTTTCGCTCTCTTGGCCAGATTCACCGAGATCGCACTTGATCTCTATCTCTGCCTCTATGCGACTGACGCTCCTGCCCGAAACTCCCCTGGCTCGGCGGCGTCCAGCCGCACGTCGCAAACTCCTCCAATCAAACTCGCCGCCCAGCGATACACATTGTTTTCGCGGACAACCTTGCGCATCCTTTGCATGCGCAGTTGTTTTTCCTCCGGCCCCATCTCCAGCGCGGCCCGGATCGCCTCCGCTGTCTGGTCGATGTCATACGGATTCACTTGAAGCGCATCCCGTAACTCGCGGGCTGCTCCCGCAAAACAACTCAAAATCAGCGCTCCCCGTTCATCGTGCCGCGCGGCTACAAACTCCTTGGCCACCAGGTTCATCCCGTCATGCAACGACGTCACCAGGCAAAGATCCGCTGCCTGGTAATAAGGCTCTATCTCCTTGTGGCTATGTTGCCGCTCCAAAAGAACAATCGGCTTCCACTGATCAGCGCGGAATCTCCAGTTGATCCGCTCCGCCTCAGCCTCCACCTCCGCCTGCAGGTCGTGGTAACGCTTGATATGAGTCCGGCTCGGCGCCCCAATCTGTACGAAGGTAAACACTCCCAGATACCGCGGATACTTTTCAAGAAACCGTTCGATCGCGAGGAATCGTTCCAGGATTCCCTTGGTATAGTCCAGCCGGTCGACTCCCACCCCCATGAGCGCCGCATGCACTCCAAGCGCCTTCAGCAACGATGCCCGCAGTTCATACCCTGACTCCAGGTGGGCCGTCGGCTGCAGGTCCGAGGTATCGACGCTGATCGGAAACGGATGCACCGTCGTGCGGTGATCCATCCGTTGCACGGCGGAGTGATCCCAATCGATCCGTGACTCGACAATTCGGTCGACAGTCTGCAGAAAGTTCGTGCAATGCGCCTGAATATGAAATCCAATTAAATCTGCGCCCAGCAATCCCTCCACCAGCTCACGTTGCCACGGACAAATTCCAAATGCCTCCGGATTTGGCCACGGTATGTGCCAGAAGATCGCCAGCCGCGCATCAGGCCTGCGCTCTTTGATCATCTTGGGCAGGAGCGCGAAGTGATAGTCCTGCACCAGCACCACCGGATTGCTGACTCCGTGCATCTCTTCCAAAAGAGCGTCGGCAAATTTTCGATTGACGTCCTGATAGTGCTCCCAGTCACTCGCGCGAAACAGGGGACGCGTATGCGCGATGTGACACAACGGCCAAAGCCCCTCGTTCGCGAACCCGTAGTAGTAGCCCTCCTCTTCCGCTTTCGACAGCCACACTCGCCGCAGCGTGTAATGCGGATCGTCCGGCGGCACCATCAACCGATCGTGCGCATCCACCGTCTCTTCATCCGCATCTCCCGAGCCATGCGCCAACCAGGTTCCATCGCAAGCGCACAGTACCGGCTCGATCGCGGTAACCAGCCCGCTGGCCGGAACGCTCACTTCAATCAATTTCCCGCGCCGCACATGCGTGTAAGGCTCGCGGTTTGAAACGACGAACAACCTCCCATCCGCCAGCCGCGACCGTACGTGCACCGCCAGCCGCTCCGCCGTCCAGACCGACTCCCCGCTCTCGCGTAACCGAGCTTCCAATTCCGCCGCTGACCGCGCGGTGTTCAGGCTCTCGGCCATTGTCGCCACTTCCCGCGCCAACGGACGGAATAGATCCATATCCAGCGGCTTGATGCGCGCCGCTGCCGACCGCCCAGTCCGCAAAGCTTTCATCCAGTTCGCTGTCCGAGCAATCGGCCCCGCAATGCTCCAACGCACGATCAGCAACGTGATCAGCGCAATCAGCACCACGTGGATCAACGCGCTTAAAAAAGTCTCCCGCCAGATGCGCATGCTCTCGGCGCGGATATATCCCGAATCATGCACAATCGCCAGACTGCCGACGAGATCGTCGCCATTGTGGAGGGGCAGCGCATAAATGTGGATCGATGCGATCCCCATCCGCAAGAAAGCCCTGGTGTCGTGATTCTCGTTGAGGCACTGCAACACGACAGGGGGGGCGCTTTCCAATAACGGCTGCAGATTGGAAGTGATGGCAATCGGATGTCCCTGCAGATCGTAAACTGCCAGCCCTTCCAGATGCTCCCGGTTGGCAAATTGCTGGACCGTTCTTTGCAGCGTGCGTTGCGCGTCCCGCTCCAGATCGCGCTCAACACTTCGAGCCAGACTCTCTCCCAGCACCTCGGCCCGCCGGTCGAGATCCTTGCGCATGCTCCGGTTCTGCACCAGTACCTGGTAGTAGGAAGTGCACAGGGAAACCACCGTTACACCGATGATGAGGGAAATGATGAGTCTGGCGCTGAATAGTCTCATCGAGAGGTCCTGGAAACAAAAATGGCAGAAGGGACTTTGCGCCCGGAAACTACTCGCGGTGCGGATGCCCAATGCGAGCCGGAACGCTCTCCTGCGCAATTCCCCAAGGCCGCGCCGTAAGACGAGGCGTTCAGGCGAATGGTTGACTTACATTTTGATGAGTCAGAGGTTTGCAAACCTCCGCATCACACCGGTCGAAGACCAGCACCACTTCGAGGACAGGATCGCAAGAAAGGTTGCACGGAGCTTGCCAAACCCCAAAGTTCTTGCAATTCAGAGGATTAAACCATCTTCGGTGCGTGTATGAATGTAATTCTTGCCTTGCCAGGGAACGAACTCAACTCCAACGCAAAGTCGTTACTGAATCTTCGGCCACTGAAATCTCCGCAGTCGCTTGTGCCGTTCTCAGCGTAACGTTCGTGGCGCCGCCTTGATTGCATAACACCAGCACCTTTTGCCCATCCGGATTTTCGAAAGCAACATGCTCCACACCCTCGGCCTTGCCCGACGACTCAAATCGCTTCGCGCCGCGCCGAATATTTCTTGAGAAGTGCGCAAAGGCCCAATACTGTCCGCTCGTCGTGATCTCCCTCGTTTGCGAGTGAATGGTCACCATCCCTCCACAGGGGAACGGTCCAATGTTCGGACGCCCTTTTTCATCCAGCGCCAGATTCCATCCGCTAATCGCTTGCCCCCAATTGCGCAGGACCTCGGTAAACGTCCGCCCCCACTTGACCCAATCCGTTGCGTAATCCGGGGACGTATAATCCGGGCCACCCTCCGTCCAATAAATCTGCGCATCCGGATATGCCTGGTGGAACTTGCCCATTTGATCTGGCGTCCCAACGTATCCGTGGAAAGCGACGGCGTTGCAGTATTTGTGCACGCCAGGATCATCGAGTTCGGCCACCGCTCTTCCCCAGAGGTTGTAGTTGTGATCAAGAATCCAGATCTTCGTCGCCAACCCGTTCATCTGCAGCGCCGGTCCCAGATGATTCTTCACGAATCCCATCTCATATTCCTGCGGCCAGGCGCACGCCGGCATTCGTCCATCCTGATCGGTATCGACTTCGTTCTGGACGGTTACAGCCTGCACCGGCACTCCGCCCGCCGCGTACTCTTTGAGAAACTTCACAAAGTATTCCGCATACGGCGCTAAATACTTTTGCTGCATCGATCCCCCGAGCATCGATCCGCCTGCCTTCATCCATCCCGGCGGGCTCCAGGGCGACGAGAACAGAAAAAGTTCCGGATTCTGCTTCCGGGCCTCGCGTAACATCGGCAACACATACGTCTGATCGTGTGCAATCGAAAACCGTTTCATCTCCGGATCCGGCTCACCCTCGTCGTAGCTGAACATCTCCGTCGAATAGTCGCTCGCCCCCATGCACGTCCGGCACACATTCAATCCCATCTCCGACGGGTGAAAGATCTCCCGAAAGAGTTTCTCGCGTGCCGACGGCTCCAACCGATTAAATGTGTAGCAAGCCGCATCCGTGAAAGCCGCTCCGAAGCCGAGGATCTCCTGATAGTTTTTCTCGGGATTGAGTTCGATCAGCGCACCGGCAGCATTCGCGCCTGTCTTCCATGCCACCGATGGTGCAGCTTGATACCGATTCTTGCCTCCCGTAACGCGTACCGATATTTCACCCGCCGGGGACACAGGAAGCGCGCTCGCAATGTTCGCGGCGCCAGCCGCCACCACACCGCAAGCCGACAACTTCAGGAATTCGCGTCTGTTCTGTTCTTTCGCCATGTGAGGCCTCCTGGCACGTAGATGAACCAGCGAGTATAGTGCGAACGAACGCCGGTTTTCATATGTTCTTAGTTTAATTCGGCAACGGAGACCGTTATGAGAAACAAATCCCTGGGAACTCTGTTCGCTATTTTTGTTTTGATTTCAGCTGTCGCCGCCGCCCAGAACTCGACCCAACCGCCTTCGCGTCCCGGATGGACGTTGACGTGGAGCGATGAATTCAACGCTCCCGATGGCTCCCCCGTCGATTCTGCGAAATGGGTTTTGGAGACCGGCGGAAACGGCTGGGGCAATCAGGAATTGGAGTACTACACCACCCGCCCGCAAAACTCATTTCAACATGGAGGAAACCTGGTCATTCAGGTGCTGCAGGAAAAATTCACGGGAGCAGACGGTGTAACCCGCGACTACACTTCCGCTCGCCTCAAGACCGCCGGAAAGTTTTCTCAGAAATATGGGCGGTTCGAGGCCCGCATCAAAATTCCCCAGGGACAGGGCATCTGGCCCGCATTCTGGATGATGGGCGACGACATCGGCAAGGTCGGCTGGCCCAGATCCGGCGAAATCGACATCATGGAAAATATCGGCAAGGAACCTGCGCTCGTGCACGGCACCATCCACGGCCCCGAATACAGCGGGGACAGCGGCCCCAGTGCTTCGTTCGCGCTTCCCGACAAAGCTCGCTTCGCCGACGATTTTCATATCTACGCTGTCGAGTGGGAACCCGAGGCCATCCGCTTCTACGTCGATGACCATCTCTACGCCACGCGGACTCCGAGCGACATTCCAAAAGGCGCCAAGTGGGTATACGACCAACCATTCTTCCTCTTGTTGAATGTAGCCATCGGTGGAAGCTGGCCGGGCAGCCCAGATGCCACGACGCAACTCCCACAGACCATGCTGGTGGATTACGTTCGGGTCTACAAACGTTCCTGATCCCTTGGGCCGTGCTGCTAAACGGGAAAAGTATCGCGGCCCGATTTGACTCCTCGTCCGTCTTCGGTAAAATTCGTCTCTATCGTGGGGACACAATCGTGAAACACGAGCGGTGAAGGAGGACGCATGAGCCAAGTTCGAATTCTTGTGGGCACGCGCAAGGGAGCATTCATTCTTTCCGCCGACGGCAAGCGAGATAAGTGGGAAGTGAGCGGGCCTCACTTCGCGGGCTGGGAGCTTTACCATCTCAAAGGATCGCCGGCCGATCCGAATCGCATCTACGCCTCGCAGACCAGCGGATGGTTCGGGCAGGTTATCCAGCGCTCCGACGACGGCGGCAAGACCTGGCATCAACCGGGTACTCCTCCCGGCGAAACGACTGGACCAGGCGGCATGCCCAAAGGCGAGAGCAACAAGTTCGTCTACGACACAGCCGCAGCTCCGCTGACGACGCATCAGTTCTACGACGGTACGCAGCACCCTTGGGAGTTCAAGCGCGTCTGGCATCTCGAGCCGTCGCTCACCGATCCGGACACGGTTTACGCCGGAGTCGAAGATGCAGCGCTCTTCAAGTCGACTGACGGCGGCAAGAACTGGAAGGAACTCTCCGGCCTCCGCGGTCACGGCACCGGACCGAAGTGGCAACCCGGCGCAGGCGGAATGTGCCTGCACACTGTCATCCTCGATCCCAAAGATCCGAACCGCATCTACATCGCGATCTCCGCCGCGGGGGCTTTTCGCACGGATGATGGCGGCAAGTCTTGGAAACCGATTAACAAAGGGCTCTACTCGAAATACATTCCGAACCCAACGGCTGAAATCGGGCACTGCGTGCACCACGTCGCCATGAATCCCAAACGCCCGGGAGTGCTCTTCATGCAGAAGCACTGGGACGTGATGCGCTCCGATAATGCGGGCGACGAGTGGACCAAGATCAGCGGCAACCTGCCCACGGATTTCGGATTCGTGATCGACGTGCACGCGCACGAACCGGAGACCGTCTACGTGATCCCGATCAAGAGCGACGGCGAACACTACGTCCACGAAGGCAAGTTGCGCGTCTTCCGCAGCAAGACCGGAGGCAACGAGTGGGAGGCTCTCACGAAGGGACTGCCGCAGGAGAACTGTTACGTCAACGTCCTGCGTGATGCGATGTCGGTCGACACGCTGGATAAATGCGGCATCTACTTCGGCACCACCGGAGGCCAGGTCTACTGCTCGCCTGATGCGGGTGAGTCGTGGTCGCCGATTGTGCGCGATCTGCCAGCGGTGCTATCGGTGGAAGTGCAGACTCTGCAATAAACGTGTAGCCCCGGACGCCTTCGTCCGGGGTGTCCGCGTGTCTTCGCGCGGGCATGTAGATTGACTCACGCAATCCTCGATGTTAGCGTCGCTGCGGTTTGTTCCGGGAGAGAAGACATGAAACGAGCATCGGTCGCAGTCGCAGTGGTGTTGTTGGGGTTGGCCAGCGTAGCAACGGCGCAAGACAAACAGGCAGCTAAGCCGAAGTCAGATGCGCCAGCAATCGAAGCGAACGTCCACAAACTCTGGGACGCCTTCCAGAAGAAAGACAAGGCAGCTCTATCGAGTCTGATCGATGATGGGTTCCGCCAGTTTGAGGAAGGCCTCAGCACATTCGGCGACAAGAAGACCGAAGTCAACGCTGTCGACGAATTCGAACTGATCAATTACACGTTTAGCGACTTCGCCGTGAAGCCACTCGCGCCAAACATGGCCCTGGTGACCTACATCGCCCAATACGAAGGCAAATCGGGCGGCGAAAACTCAAAGGCGAAAAGCGTCTTTGGTGAAGTGTGGACGCACACCGGCGGCGATTGGAAATGTCTGTACATGCAAGAGACCTACGTGAAGTGAGGTAGTCGGAGATGGCAGCAACGATTCGCGTCGAGCTTCCTCAACACCTTCGAACACTGGCGCATGTCGGGCACGAAGTCGAAATTCAGGTCGAGGGCCCGGTTACGCAGCGCTCGGTGCTTGACGCGATTGAAGAACGCTATCCCATGCTGAAAGGCGCGATCCGCGATCATGAAACCAAACAGCGGCGCACCTTCCTGCGCTTCTTCGCCTGTCAGGAGGATCTGACCCACGAACCGCCCGATGCACCCCTGCCGGAAGCGGTCGTCTCAGGGAAGGAACCGTTCATTGTGCTGGGGGCGATCGCAGGCGGATAGCTGATCGCTTGATTGTGTGGAGACAGCCGCCTTCGGCTGTCCGTCGTCCGAAGGTCGACTCATTCTTGCTGCACTAGCCATGAGTGCTGTTTTTTCGCTGCTCCGGTATCGGTCATCTCAGCATTGAATTTCCGGTGCAAGGGAAAAGACGGCCGCTCGCGCGGCCGGACAGCCGAAGGCGGCTGTCACCACAAAATTCTTCAAATCTTTCGGAGTGCACGGGAATTTTAAAACCGCTTCGTGAGCGTCAGCCACGGGCGATCTGGATGAGTTTGGGTAGTACGTCACCGAAGGCTGGTCGTTCTGGGTTCCCGAACTCGAAATAGATCTTCCGGTAAAGTTCGTAAAGCGCAGCGTAGATAGCCAGTGACTCAGACTGCGGTTCGTAGACGGTGAATTTGGGGCAGATCTTGTCCTGGGCTTCGCCGATCGAGTTGAACGCTCCGGCGGCCATGAACGCGAAGATGGCTGAGCCAAGGCCAGTGACTTTGCCGCTGGGGACGAGAACGGTCCGTCCGAGGACATTGGCATAGACCTGGTTCAGCACAGGATTATTTTGTGGGATGCCTCCGCCGTTAATCACTCGCTGCGTGGGGGCACCGTACTCACTCATGCGGTCGAGAATGACGCGGGTGTGGAACGCCGTACCCTCGATCGCAGCGAAGAGTTCGTCCTGGGCTGTGTGAACAAGGTTCCAGCCGATCGTCATGCCACCCAGGTTGGGATTCACCAGAACGGTACGATCACCGTTGTCCCACGTCATGCGCAGGAGGCCGGTCTGGCCTGCGCGATACTTGTCTAATCCCTTGCTGAGTTCTTCGACCGTCGTAGCGGCGCGGCGAGCAATTGCGCTGAAAATGTCACCCGTCGCCGAAAGGCCTGCTTCGATTCCAGTGAATTGGGGATGCACACTACCGGGAACAACTCCGCAGACACCCGGGATGAGTTGCGCCTTCGGGGCGTACGCGATGATGCAGGTGGACGTGCCGACCACGTTGACGACATCCCCTTGCTTTGCTCCTGCGCCAATGGCATCCCAGTGCGCATCGAACGCGCCAACAGGAATGGGGATTCCCGCGCGCAGACCCAGTTTCTCGGCCCACTGCGGCGAAAGCGTCCCTGCAATTTTGTCGGAGGTGGCGTACTCGCCTTCGAGTTTGTTTCGCGCTCCGGCGAGCAGCGGATCGACTTTGGCAAGAAAGCTCTCGGGGGGAAGGCCACCGAGCGAAACGTTCCACATCCACTTGTGACCCATGGCGCAGACGCTGCGTTTCACCCGCCGGGCATCGGTGATGCCGCAGAGCGTTGCGGCGACCATATCGCAGTGCTCGAAGGCGCTGACAAACTTTTCGCGCCTGTCGGGGTTATGGCGAAGCCAGTGCAGCAGCTTGGCAAATCCCCACTCAGACGAATAGACTCCGCCGCACCACGCAATGGCTTCGAGCTTCTCGATACGAGCAAGTTCCGTGATGAGGGCCGCTTCTAGTTTGGCGCGGTGATCACACCAGAGATAGTAGTCGTCAAGGGGAATCATCCCTTCGGCTACGGGGATCACGCTGGAGCCGGTGGTATCAAGGGCGATGGATGCGATCTGATCGCCGTTGATGCCGGCAGCCTTTACGGCTTGGCGCGTGGCTTCCGCGAGCGCACGCATGTGGTCGTCGTGAGATTGGGTGGCAAAGTCCGGATCTTCGCGCTTGCGGTGCAGAGGATACTCGGAGACGGCGGACGTGAGGAGTCCGCGTTCGCTGTCGACGATCGAGACGCGAACGCTGAGGGTGCCGAAATCTACTCCGGCTACGATGGCCATGGTCTCGTCTCAGTCCGGTAGCGTTACGCTTGAGCGTGTCGTCCCTATGGGACTCAGGTCAATTTCCGGATTGCTTACCCGGCACTTCCCCGCCGGGCTTTCACATGTCGCCGCTAAGCGGCTGCTTCGCGTGTGGTCAGAACCGCCTACTTTATGCGGAAGACTCCGACGCTAGTTTGCGTGCCAGTACATCTGCCAGCCTAGATACCGGACTCCGGCCTCGTGAACTGCGCCCGCGGTGGTCGAGAAGTTGGCGGCGACATGATGCTCGAATCCGTTTTCGCAGATGTAGTGCAGCAACTTCTGCAATTCTGGGATTTTCACCACCCCTACTCCGCCGAAGGTATTCAGCGAGTCGCTGGTGAATTCGCCCTGGCCGACGTAGCCGCGCATGACTCCAGAGGTATCGTCGGTCGAGAAGCGGGCGAAACTCATGGCTCCGGGTTTCACGCGGCCGACGACTGTCCCAAACGTGTTCTCTTTGCCAACCGTGCCGGCGATGATCTCCTGGAAGTCCATGCGGACATCCTGGAAGAAATGTTTGGGCAGGTTGCTGCAGTGGAAGCAGACAGCTTTGTTGGGATCGTCGCCGTAGTTGTTGTTCCAGTCGAGCAGCGCGCTGGGCGTTTCCGAGGCGAGCGCGAGGGCGTGCATGCTAAGCGTGCCACAGACGTCGACTTCGCAGGCCGCGGGCAGCAGTTTGTTGCTCATCATGCTCATGATGGTGCAGGGGACGACACCGAAGTACTCTTCCATCGACGTCCAGCACTGGACGGCGCTGACTTGCAGGTCGGCCTGCTTCATCCATTCGTCGACCACGTAGCCGAGCTTGGCCATCTTCATGAGCGCGGCGTCGGGCACGCCTTGTGTGGTGACGTACTTCTTGATTTCGGCGATCTTGGCTTGCACGCCAGCTTCTGAATCCTTCAGCTTTCCGATGCGGCCGAAGACTTCGGACAGATCGAGGGTCTCGACCGAGATGCCGCTGTTCTCGAGCATCTTTTCGCTGTAACGAACGGTGTTAAAAGCCGTGGGTCGCGCGCCGATACTGCCGATGCGCAGATTACGGAAGCCGTTGACGATGCGGCAAATGGCGCCGAACCAGGCGAGATCATTTTGAAAGTCTTGCGAGTCGGGACTGACGGTGTGAAGCCGGGTGAGCGAGTACGGAATGCCGTACTGGCGGAGGTTGTTGCAGGCCGACATCTTGCCGCAGAAGCTGTCGCGGCGATGGAGAATCGTCATCTTCGATGCGTCATCAGGGGTCGCCTGAATCAGGACCGGAACGCCGAGACGAGCCAGGCGCAACGTGTCGGCGATGGCGCGTTCGTCGCCGAAGTTCGGCAACGTAACAACCACGCCGTCGATCTTGTCGCTGTGCTTTTTGAACAACGCAGCGCAGCGCTTGGCTTCTTCGTGTGTTTCGACCGCACCGTGCTTGCTGTCTTCCGGGCCGAGAACGATTGCATCCATGCCTGCTTTGGCCAGCGCCTGGATGATCTCCTCACGTCCGGACTTCGCCAACTGATCGGGGAAGAAACCACGGTTCCCGACGATGACACCCATCGTCATTTTCTTCTGGTCAGACATATGAGTCCTCGTTGAAAGATGAACTGTATCAATTAAGACTTACCCGCCATTCGTTTGCGCTCGTTTGCCGGGGAAAAATAAATGCCGAAGAACAGACCCGAAGCCAACAGGATTGCGCCCCACCACACATTTGCGTGCAGTTCGTAAAGCACGACCTTGTTAGCGGGAGGGCTCATGATTTCGTAGATTCCGGTAGCAAAGATGAGCGCACCGGTCACGCCAAGGCACAATCCTGTGAAGAACCAGATGGAGAGTGATCCGCCGGACTTCATGGTTTCCTCCTACCAGAAAATGATCTGCAACACGATGAAGATCACGAACACTAGAGCACCCCAGAAGTAGGGGCTGTGCAACCAACCTACGTTTTCAGCTTTGGGGATAGGCGTCAGGCCGTAGACCACATCCTTGAGCTCGGAATCGGGTTTCGGCTTGGTCAGCATGCTGACGACAAAGGTTACGATTATGCAAATCAGGCAGCACCACAATGCGCGGAACATATTCTGCGCCTGGTCCTGCGCATCCATGGAGAGGGCCACGTATCGAACCGCGTTGGGATCGAGCTTGACCCACGCATACATACCAACCGAAGACAGGGTTCCCGCGAGCAATCCAGTCCAACCTCCGGCCGGGGTGGCGCGCTTCCAGAGCATGCCCAGAAGCACCGTCCCAAACAGCGGCGCGATGAAAAAGCTAAAGAGCGACTGGACATAATCCATGATGCTTTGCTGCCTCATCACAAAATATGCCGTGCCGATACTGATGCCGACGCCGATGACGGTGACCCAGCGCCCCATCTTGACCTTGAATTCGTCCGAAGCATTCTTGTTGATGAGGGTGCCGTAGATATCGTAGGTCCACACTGTGGTAAATGCGCTCACGTTGCCGGCCATTCCGGACATGAAACCTGCGATCAGCGCGGTGATGCCCAGTCCAAGCAATCCGGGACCACAGTAGCGGGCCAGCATCAGGGGTAAGACTTCGTCATACCCGTGCAGGCCCTGAGCCTGTCCGGCTGGCGACCACGCGAGATCGGCGGGGACGAGGCGAAGCAACTGGCCCTGTGGATCACGCAGCAACGCGAGGCCAAGAAGACCCGGGAGGATCACAATGAAGGGCACGCACATCTTGAACGCGGCGCCGATGATGGGAGCCAGTTCGGCGGAGCGCAAGTCTTTCGCGGCCAAAACGCGCTGCACCACGAGGA
>Ga0075030_100003171_pt1 | contig 14987 bp, 16 predicted proteins | sample LitLauG_LLR_2012_FD_71393 | JGI IMG/M metagenome (GOLD analysis project Ga0075030, IMG submission 71393) | Freshwater sediment microbial communities from Pennsylvania, USA - Little Laurel Run_MetaG_LLR_2012 | ecosystem: Environmental > Aquatic > Freshwater > Creek > Sediment | place: USA... | reverse complement strand
GGGTGCGGTGCATGGCAAGCGCGAACGGCTCTTCAATCGGCTTAGAACTTGATGCTGAACAGTGATTGCTGCAAGGGCGCGGTGGCCCGGGCCCGGCCCGCGATTGCCATGACCGTGCCGATGACGCCGCCGAGAGCTTGCAAGACCTGGGTCGACTCGGCACCGAACGCGGTAATCATTGCGGCGCTCAAATTGAGGCCGAGCAGCGGCCCCGCGATGGGCGCCACGGTCGAGATACCGGTGATGATGGTGCCCCAGATGGTGAGCGACTGGGCCCACCATTTCGGTTCGTTGGTCATGGGAAACTCCTGTGGTGGTGGACTGGGTTCGGGCCAGGTGACGGTCACGTTGGCCATGGTCTTCGCCGCCGCCACGGTTTGATCGACTCTGATGAGCCAGCCGCGGCCGAAGATGGAGAAAATGCGTAGGCGCCGGTAAGCGGCGCGGCGGATGTTGGCGTAGCGGTTGACCAAAGCCATCTGGTTGGCGCTGCGTGCCGCCCCGATCGTGATGGGGCCGATGATCCCATCGGTATCGACGCCGGCGGCCGCTTGCAGCATCCGCGCGGCCCCGGCTACGCCGTGGTTGACGGCGGCATCGAAGTGCATAACGGCGGGCGCGCCAGGCAGAAGATCGCTGCGGCTGCCAAGCCAATAAGTCTGGTGGTAGATCCCGCGCACGGTCTCAGGGCTGATGTGCCGTAATTCGGCTTCGAGACCGGGCGCGGTGGAATCATTGAGACGTATGCCCCGGTGCCGCGCGTAGTCGCCAATGGTGATGCCGAAATTGGTTGCCCCGCCCGGATCGCCCGGATCGTTCGACCAGCCGCCCTCCATCTTGAGGACATGGGCAAGCGCGAAGTCGAAGACTTCGCCCTCGGCGCTTGGCTCGGGTTGCGCGTCCAGCGCAGCAGTCGCGGGCCACCGGTAGCCGAGGAGGCGAGAGCGGGGGAAAGGCGCGATACTCACGCTGTGTCGCTGATTGCCGCCCAGCAGCAGCAAGCTGTCGCCGTTTAGGCCGGCGTAGAATCCGACGTGGCCATAGAGCCGGTTGGACCCACGGCTGAGAACCACCAGGCAGCCAGGCTTAGGCTCGGCCAGCGCGAGGCCCCAATTGAGATACGAACGGGCAAGCAGCGAGCGGGTCGAACGAATGCCTGCCCGCTCTAGGCAGGAGCCCGCGAACGCGGCGCACCAGGCGACATCGTCGTTTTTGACTTCGGCATGGCCGACATCGCGGAAGTAATTGAGGACACGAGTCTTGTCATCGCGGTTTGGGAGGGTGGCAATACCGATATCGCGGCGCGCAAGTGCCATCCATGCCGGCTCGCTGGACATGGTTTGAACTCCGGTTTGGCCAATGGGAATGCGGTCGGATAGCTAAGAAACAGTGGTTCCAGGTGCAGAATGGGCCGTATTCGCCACATTCCCCGCGGCCAGCCACGTCTGGTATGTGGCCCAATCGGCATTGTCCGGATCGTTCGGGATCGAGGCGCCGTCGGCGTCGCGGACCACCACGTTGGGATTGACGGCGCCGGTCTGGCGATCGAATACGAGGGTGTACGACATGGCTCAAATCTCGCAGCTGAAGGTTATTTTCGCGTTGGTGTTGTTGTTGGTCATCAGCCTGGCCACGACGAGGCTTGTCGCCGCTGCCGTGGTCGCCTCGATCAGCACAGATGATTGACCGGCTGTGATCGTCCATCCCGTGATGGCGCCGGTATCGACATAGAAATCGCTGTAGGCGCCGGAAATGCTGGACAGGACGACTGTCGGCTTGGCGTACATCGCAGTGGGCAATTGCAAAAAGAAGAATGTATAGCCCGCAAATGGGACGCCGCCCAGGGCGATAGGAGAGTAGGCGGTGCCGGGAGCAATCTGCCAGAAGAACCGTTGGCAGGCCATTGTCTCCACCGCGCCCGGCCGCCGCTCGAAGGCTGTGGCGATGGCGCCTTGCTCGAACTGCGGCCGCAGCACAGTGCCGGTGGTGAATTCCACATTGGTCTGAGTATTGGCGGTGAGCCCGTTGGAGCTGAACGGGGCGGCGGCATAGGTGCCAGTTCCGGTCGAGCCGGTGCCCTGCCAAACCCTGGCCTGGGCTGTGCCTGCCTGCGACAGCGCGTACGTTCCGCCCTCGATCAGCCCGGCTTCGATGGGCAGGATCAAGGAACCCGCCGAGATCGTCAGCGTCGTGTCGATGCCGCTGGCAGCGAACGTGTACGTTGCCCCGGCGGCCCCGGCCTTGACACCGTCATGCCCGTAGGCTCCCGCCGCCAGCGTCACCGTGCCTGAAACAGCGCGCGAGTTGATGGCGAATTGGGGATTGCGCAGCCGGTTGCGGAAGCCCACCGCATCGCCGCCGGCAAAGCCGTAGTTTGCCGTGACCTGGCCGGTGGTGGCGTTGATGCCGAGGGCGTCCTTCCAGGTCGCACCATCGGCGCTGACCTTGAAGTGGAAGTTGTCGTCGCCGGCAAGGCCGATTTCGGCGCGGCCCGAGGTTCCATCCTGGTACAGCACGCTGGCGGTGTTCCCGGCCGCCGTCTTGTTGATATAGAGCCGGTGGTTGCCGGTAGCATCCGCCGTGAGCAGCGTCGCAGGCCCCAACACGGCCAACGGGTTGGCGGCGCTGGCCGTGGTGCCGATGCCGAGAAAACCGAAATTGGCGAGGGAGCCCACCCAGTAGGCGTCGTAATTGGTGGACGAGTTCTTGTAGAGAATCTGCCCGGCCGTGCCGCCAGCGGGTACGCCCTGGCCGGCGGCTCCTGCAGCACCCGTGGTGCCCGCCGCCCCCGCAGCGCCAGTCGCACCCGTGGCACCGGCCGGACCTTGCGCCCCTGCTGCACCGGTCGGGAGGACCAGGTTGAGCGTTTGGTTCGGCGCCGTGCCGGTGATGGTGGCGGCAGCCGCGCCCGATGTGACCGTGCCGATGGCGAGGGTGTTGGCAGGGCCGGCCGCTCCGTTGGGACCGGCAGCGCCGGTTGCACCCGTTGGGCCAATCGAGCCCTGTGCGCCGTTGGCTCCTGTAGCGCCCACCGTTCCCGCCGGACCTTGTGGCCCGTTTGCGCCTGTTGCGCCGGGCGCCGCCATTTGTTGCCATTTCGTGATATCGAAACTGGCGCCCGAGGTGTGGGCAGTCGTGCAAACGTAGGTGCCCCCGTTGTAGCTTACAACGCTCGCGGGCGGACCGACGACGTAAGCTATCGTTGCGGCCCACGCAGCTACAGCCGTCCAGGCCGTTGGCCCAACAGGTCCTTGCGCGCCGGTCGTACCTGGCAGGCCGACCGGGCCCTGGGGACCTGTTGGTCCAACGGCTCCCCCTGATCCGGCGTGGGCGTCCACATACTGCTTGGTCGCGATGCCGAGCGGGAGCGCCGGATCGCCGAGCACAGTGGCTAGCGCTGATGTTGCATCGATATGCAGCGCCTCCTGCCAAGCCGTGCCATTGGCACTAACCTTGATGTGGAAGCTGTCGTCACCCGTCAGGCCGGCTTCGGCGCGGCCGGAAAACCCATCCTGGTACAACACGCTCGCGGTGTCGGCTGGGCCGTTCTTGTTCAGTTTGACCTGAACACCGTTGCCAACGTTGTTGAACAATACCGCAGAACTGCTAACGGACAATTTGTTAGCTGAATCTGGTGTCGTGTTGATCGCCAATTGCGCCAGACTGGCCGGCAGCGCGAACGTCTGCCAAGCCGTGCCAGTCCAATGTACCGATACCGATTCATCCACGATCCAGGCAAACCAACCGGTCTTGGGAGCATAGAACTGCCATGCGCCGTCCTGCCAACCCGCCACCGTGCTCGCCGGCTGACCGGCCCAAACGCCCGTTCCCGCGGACGACAGGATGTTACACGCCCCATTGGCGGGGCCTGCGGGCGGCCCGGACAACGTTCGCGTCACGATGGCTGTCTGGACCAGCGCATCGAGATTGCGAAGCGCCTCGTTGTGCGTCACCTGCTTTTGCGCCTGCGCCGCATCGATATAGGGCAGGCCGAGATTGGGCGTCGTCGTCATGACTTGACCTCAAACCGTAGCGGCGCGCGGCGTGCCGCGCCCGAAACTCTGGGAGATTTGGTAGACGTTGACGCCGATTGCTCTTTGCGGCGCCCCGAAGTCGGCGGTTTGCAGCCCAGCCGGATAGACCGCGCTTGGCGATGTCACGTTCAGAGTGCGTAGCACCGAGCCCGATGGAGAAAGGATATCCACCTGATAGGCTTCGCTGGCCTCGGCCAGAGGTACCTCGATCTGATCCCAGCTATCGCCGCCGATGCGTGTGCGCCTTATCCAGTTGATCGTCAAATCGCAATTGCTGCGTGTGCCGCTGATCTGGACGGGACTTAGCGGACGTGTGCCGATGCCGGTGAAAGTGAGCGTCTGCGTCTGATAGGCCTGGTTGCCGATGGGACGATTTGCCGGGCCATAGCGCCAAGGCTGAGGCAAGTTCAGTTGGCCGGCCGTCTCATCGACGAACGTCACAGAGCCATCGATCAACACAAAGGTCGCGCCCACCGGCAGCGACGCCGCCATGGCCTGCTCCGTGCCCGCCTGACCTCGCAGTAGCGGGCCGAGCTGGTATGTCTGCGGAGCAACCAGAGTAGCGTTGACAAACTGGAGCACCTCGAACACGCCGGGAGCCGTCTGCAGCGCGGCGACATTGGCGCCGGCCAGAACCGCGATCTGGCTCTGGGTGCCAAGCTGGCCGGAAAAGAGTTTCACTGTCAGTGTGTTAGCCTTGTCCCAACGGCTGACGGGGCCCGCCGCCAAGGGCGCCGTTGTGACGCCCATGGTCGCCTGGCTGGTGGCGCTGGTGTTGAGCACGAAGTCGATGCCGTCGGTTGCGCGGTACACGGCCACGCCACCCGGCCAGGGCGACTGGGTGGCGGCAAAGCGCGGAGCAGTCGGCACTTCGTCGCCGCGCAGCAGCGGCAGGTCCATGAACACCGCCGCCGGTGCGCCGAATGCCGCCTGGCCCACCACCACTTGCGGGCGCGGGGGGGCCGCAACCGTGTCATACACTGACCGCTGGATCGACATCGCCTGCGTCGCCCGGCCCAGACCATCCGTCAGCGATGTAATCCGCAACTCCATATTGTGGTTGGGCAACGCAAGATCGACGATGTCGCTCGGCTCCAATGCCAAGAGCCGCTGCGGCAGCCTGAATGAGGCATGCGTGCGCGATGCCCAGGCGTCCTGCAGCATCGTGTCGGCAATGGCCTGCGCGGTGGTCGCGGTGGTGATCAGCGGCAAGTTGGCGCTGGCGACGCGCGCAGACCTGCCAGCAAGCCGGCGTGATTCCGCGGCGGAATTCAGATAGTGCTGATCTGCATCCACGAAGCCCACCCGGGCGACTTGGGGCAATTCGGTATCTTGCGTACGCACCAGCTGGTAGGGATCGGCGCCAGGCTTTTCCTCGACCAGATCGCCGGGCGCGAGCGCCACCACGGCAGCCTTGCTGCCGCGCTGTGAGAAGATGATTTGTGCTCCGCTCTCGTAGGTATCGAAGAAATACGCCAGTTCCAGTGGCTGGATGGCCGACCGAGCGCTCATCACGCCGTCGATCACGAACCCATCTACCAGCCCCACAAGGCCCACCGAGGAAGACGCCGCGAAGCCGTAGTCGGACAGAATTGCGGCAATTGTCGCATCGAGCGGCTAGGCAGCAATCCGGCCGGTAATCCAGTGCCCGAGCTGCCAGTTGCCGCCGTCAGCCCATACCGTGGTCAGATAGGGAAATGCCGGATACGGACGAGCATCCCAAGTGTAGACCGACATTCGCGCCGGATCGACCATCGGTCCGTTATAGACAGAGGACGTTGGATTTGCGGGTTTGCCCACACCGTTGGCGAACACGCCGAGGATGGCCTCCAGATAGGCCCGCTGCATCACGTCGTCGCGGTCGCCGGTGGAAAAATAGGGAAACGCCGACTCCGAGCTTTTGGGATCGACAAAGGCGTTTGGCTGGTTGGCACCCTTGTCGATTGCCGGGCAGCCGACCTCGGTGAACCATATCGGTTTGCCTTGCGGCACCCAGGCCGTCGGTGTCGCGGACTCAACTCCGCCTGGCCGATTGAAATGCGGGTTGGCCCACCAGTTGCGGATGTCCTTGTAGCGGAACACCCACGGCTTGCCAGCCACGTCCGTGATTGGCGTCCGCCTTTGCGCCGCACGGTCGGTTGCACTAGCGTAGTACCAATCGTACCCTCGCCGGCGAATACATTGCCTGACAGGTAGCCCTGATCGTAGATGTTCGGCGCGCCGGCCTGCTGGTCGAGATTGATCGCCCCGTCGCGCCAATCCGACAACGGCCAATACAGATCAATTCCGACCGCGTCGATGGAGCTGGACGACCACAGCTGATCGAGATGGAAATACACATCCTTCGATCCATCCGCTGGCTGATGGCCGAAATATTCCGACCAGTCCGCCCCGTAAACCACCTTGGTTCCGGGGCCCAGAATCGATTTGACGTCGGCGGCAAGCTGAACAAGAGCGTTAACGAACGGATAGACGCCGGGCGCGGAGCGGGCGGTCGTCAAGCCGCGCAGTTCCGTGCCTATAAGGAAGGTATCCACACCCCCGGCTGCCCGGCACAGCTCCGCGTAGTGCAGGATCATGCGCCGGTAGGACCATTCCGTGCCGGCGAACAGCACCGCGCGCCCGTAGGCCGAGAACTGGTTCGGCGCGGCGGCCCCGACAAAATTCGCAATCTGCGATGTTGCCGCCGGCGTCTGGTCTGGCGACCCGGGCAGGCCAGCAGCCGGCGACACGGTAACGCGCCCGCGCCATGGATATGCCGCCTGCGCCGTACCGCCATAGGGGTCGGGGAGCGAGTTGCCCGGCGGAATATCCATCAGCAGAAATGGGTAAAACGTGACGCTCAGCCTACGGGCTTTGAGGTCGGCTATGGCCTCGACAACGCTCTGGTCGCTGGGTGTCCCCCCAAATGCCGGTCCGCCACCGGCACTCGACACGACGCTTGCCGATTGTCTCGTTAACCCTGCGACGCTCCAGCTGAGCGGCGAAGTGTTCTTTACCGCATTGTCCACTTGCGGCCGGACCTGGCAATTGCCCGCCCGCAGATCGTTGCCGAACCAGCTCACGACCAGCGAGACATTGCCGACATTCGGCAGCGTGTCCTGCAACTGATCCATCGCCACCGCCCAGTCGGTGACACCCGCAGCCGTGTTCTCGTTGACCGGCTGCCAGCTGCCGCCGCCCTGACCGAGTTGAACTTCGGTCGTATCGTAGACGAATTCGCCGGACCCGGGAATTACCGTCACCGACCTGACGGTCTGCTCAAAGCCATCCAACCCCCGGAATACTTCGAAAGCAAGCTGCGGAATGCGATTGCCAAAGGCTGCCAACGGCATTGCCTCGAACACGACATAGGCAAGCCCCTTGTGGGCCGGGGCAAGGCCCGCCCCCTCCTTGGCCTCGATGAGGCTATCAGGCGACTGCTGCTCCGTACCCATATGGACACGATACGTATGGCCTGCGAGATTGAGTATCTTTCCATCCGCCCACACGGTGCCGATGCGGGTTATGGGGCCCTCGCAAAGGCCCACTGCGAAATTGGCGTAATAGCTGTAGCTCGTCACCTTGGGGTTTGTCGCCCCGCCGCCACCGCCGAGCCCCTTGCCGCCGCCAGTCGTAGAAACAACTTCGTCAAAGTTGGTCGCCCAGATGACTTCGCCGGCAATCCGTGCCCGTCCATAAAGCCGGGGGATGGGCGCTCCCTGGCGCGAGGCCATAACCTGCAAAGAGGCAAGCCGCGGGCCATTCATCACCCGGCCCTGACCGCTCGCGCCGAACAGAGCGCGGTCGATATATTGCCCCGCCAGCCCGCCGAAGGCACGGCCCACAGCAGCGCCGCTGATCGTTGCACCAAGGATCGAGGCCGAAGGCAGCAGCGCGCCCCCAAGAGCGGCGCCGGCAAGTCCGAGGGCGAGCGTGGCCATGTCGTGTGCTCTCCAATTGGGCGGGACCATCGTGCGCCGGGTGCGCCGTGCCCGCACTCGACGTGAGCGGCCAGTTCAGTCGATAACACCTGGCAATTCGAAGGTTCCCGCGATCCGCCGCCGCCACCATGGGCTCAGCGCGACCTCGCTTACCGGCACACCTTCCTGGGCGTGGATCATCGTCGCCGGCCCGGTGAGGATGGCGGCGTGCTTGGCGATCGCTTTCTGCCGTAACCGGAAGATAATCACGTCACCGGGCTCCGCGCTGGCCAGCGTTGTCGGCAAAAGATGGCGATGCGCGGCCTGCAGCAGCGCTTCCCGGCCCGTCGCTTCAGCCCAATCCCCCGTATACGGCCCAGGCACTTCGGGGATGTTGTCGTAGAGCTCGCGCCACACCCCTGCGATCAGCCCGATGCAATCGCAGCCGGCCCCCTTCACGCTCGCCCGGTGATGATAGGGCGTACCCAGCCACCCGCGCGCCAACTTGAGAATAGCCGCCCGGGTCACAGTCATTGGAACCGGCTCCCGCCGTTGTTGTTGCCGTCGCCCGAATTGGGATACGACGTGATGAAATCGTTTCCCGGAATGTAGGGGCAGCCGCGAAAATTGTTGCCGTTGCGAAACTTGGTGCGGCAGGTGCGGAACTGCTTATCGCAACCGGCACCGACGGTGAACGTGTCGCCTGCCGTGATCGCCCCCACCATGTCGAGCCAGATTTCGAGTGAATTGCCCGCAGGGCTCTGCCAGTGCCGCTTGACTTCGATGGCACGCCCCCTGTTCGCGCCACCTGTCCAAGTCAAGAGCCCGCGCCCGAACCATCCCGTGGCGAGCGCATCGAGCCCGGCGGCCGAAAAGCTCCTCGGATCGATCAGTGTCGCGACTGTTCCGCTCGCGGTGAATTGCGGCGTCGACAACACCACCCCGCACCGCTTGTCGCCCAGATCGGCATCGCACGAATACTGATAGACGCGTCCTTGCTCCTGCTGCAGCGCATCGGCGAGCCCCCGGACTTCAGCGGCAAAGGCAGTGACACCACGCTTGACCTCCCCGATCGTTCCCAATCGCATCAGCAATCTCTGATCCGGAGACGCCCAATTGACCCGGAACACTTCAATCGCCGCGTTGTCGTAGAGTCCAGCCGCCAGATCCTCGCCACTCAACCTATCGGATCGCAGCGCCCCCGAAACCTCTAAATTGGCCACGGTCAACCCGATTTCGCTGTGCATCTCGGTGGTTGTCAGCCCGCTGGACGCCTCGAAGTGGGTGCTGTCAAACACGATGTCGCGGTCGTGATCGGTAAAGCCCAACCGAACGCCGTCATTTCGCGTGACCCGCCAACACCAGGCCAGAGTGGTAACGCCAGTATTGAGATGTGCCTGGAAATTGGGATCCAATTGCCTCACAGCTTTACCTCCACAATGGGGATGTGCGGAATCGATCCGGCCATGAAACTCTGGACGTTGACCTCGATTTGATCTGCGTTAAATCGGACTGGTACGTCGAATTCATAACCAGCCGTGATCGCTGCGCCCGCAGCCGGGATTGAGGCGGCAGCGAAGGTGATGAGCCCGGTGGTATAGTCGGCGGTAAAGGCCGCACCCTCGGCCCATACTGTTCCCGCCACAGCCACCAGAAGCGTCCCCTGAACAGGCTTCCTGATGGCTCGCGCATAGGGCGCAAACTGACTGCCGTAGGTCCTGATCAGCTGGAATGTAGCCGATGCGCCATCTCCAGTAGCGACAAACTGATCGGCCGCCGAGGGCGATGCGGACGGCAGCCCGGAGCGGAAATCGGCGTAGTCCTTCCAACGAAACCCGTAAAGCTGGGCGCGCCGCTCCTCGAAAAAGGCGAGGACAGCATTCATATCGTCGAGCCCGCGCACCCCATAGCCTGCGTTGTAGCTGCGGCGCGAATCCGCCCACCGGCTGTTGCGTTCCTCAAAGCCCGACGACAGCGTGATTATATCGGTCCGCCGTTCGGGGCCACCGGTCGCGCCCTTGGAGATGTTGGTTGGAAAGCGGATTTCGTGAAACAGCATTGCGACGTCCCCCGCCAATTAAAGGTTGCGCTGGCCAAGCGAGAGCGAGCGCTGCATCATCGCGGCGATCTGCGTCGAGGAGCGCTGGAATCCGGAAACATCCGGTGTACTGATGTTAAAAGTGATGTTGCTGCCACCGGAGCCGCCGCCGGCCCGCACCCCAAGTTGGCCGTCCGTACCCCGCGTCAACGGCAGGATCGCCTCGGCCCCCTGCTCGCCGGCGATTGCTGCCTGGCCGTTGCCGAGCGGAAACGTGACCGGGGACGAAATGACACCACCATCGGCAAAGGGCGTCGGAACTGCCCCTCCGGTTCCCCCGCCGCCGCCAGTAAGGAGCGAACTCAGCCCGCCGATGGCTTGATCGAACACGCTGCCAATGCCGCTGGTCAGCGGCTTGAGTGCGGCCTTGAGCGCCAGATCGGAAAAGCTTTGGGCGAGAGATTTGACAGTCGCGTCAAGGCTTTTCCCTTTCGCAGCAACCTGATCAAACGCGCCGACGAGCTTGGAGGCGAACTGGTCACCCAGCGATCCCATCCCCTGAAGCGAGTTCTGCAGTTGATCCGTACTTGCTGCAATCTCTGAGGTGACAATGTGTATACTGTGGGTTGTCATGGGTTCGATCTCACCCCTTCATCGCTGTCATCGTTATCGGGATATTCAGCCATCAGATCATCCAGCTCGGAGCGACTCGGCCCGCGCCGGAAGCGCCCCCGCCCGTAGTGGCCGGCCAAAGCGGCATCGAGTTCGCGCGGTGTCATCGCCCAGAAATCGCACGGTGCCAGCTTCAAGACGCCAAGCCCGAATGCCATCGCGGCATCCCAATTAAACGGAACACGGGGCGTGTTCACGTCGCAGCCTCGTCGCCGCCGAACGTGGCGCGAAGCAGCCGTGCCACGATGTCGATGAAGGATGCAGCCCCGCCGTCGGCCTGCATCTCGGCCACGGCGGCGTCATCGATCATGTGGCCACCAGAACGCAACCCCGCACCGATGATCCTGATGGCGTCGCGCGCCGCGATCCGGCCGCCGGAATACCTCTGAGCCAACGCCACCATGTCCTCGACACCGAATGCTGATTCCAGCTCGGCCAACGCGCCGAGATTCAACCAGAGCCGGTAAGGCACCCCGTCAAGCACGGCTTCGATCTCGCCACGACGATGATTTGTCATTGAACGTCTCCTTGCCCTACATCGAGGTGTAGGTCAGCGGGCCGGCCGATTCGAGCGTGACGTCAAATGTCATTTCAGCGTTGTATTGACCAACCAGATCAAGCGCGCTGATCTGGAAGTTTCCCTGGATGGTACCGAAGGTCGGGATAATGACCTGCCAAGTGCGGATCGTCCCTGTCAGGAACGTATCCCGCATCAGTGCGTCGGTTGTACTGGACGTGAACAGACCAGTGCCGGTGATCCGGGCGTTACGAACGCCCGCGCCCGCCAGCAGTTCCCGCCACATGCCAACCGAACCGGCGTTGGTCACATCGACCGTCGCGGCGTTGAGCGCGAGCGTTCGCGTGCGCAGGCCCGCAACCGTAATGAAGGTGCCTGCACCGGTCTGGTCGACCTTCAGCAACAGATCGGCACCGCGTTGAGCTGCCATGACGTGATTTCCTTTCGGGGTCTAACTATGGCGTGGGAGCCGGGGCCGGGGCGATGGTGACAGCAGCGATCGGCTGTGTCGTTGCCCGGTAACGGACGAGGCCGTGGATAGTTATGCCATCCGCCTCTCGCCTTATGTCGCTGAATTGCTGCCGTAAATTGACGAGGTTATGGCCGCCGAGCGTCAATCTGGCGGTATGCAGCGTATCACGCAATGCACCCATGATGGACTGCGCCTCGCTTCGTCCGCCATAGGACGACCATACATGCAGCGTCATGATGTGCTCTTCGCCATCCTCCGTGCTGGTGCCCCAATCGGTGGTCGAGGTTTGGCCCATTGTCACAAACGGATAGGCGGCCGCGTGAGGTACGTCGTCATAAATGCGTACACCTCCCAACAGCGCCGTCAGCGCCGCATTGGATGTCAACGCCGAATAGACAGCCTGTTGCAGTTGCCAGCTTGCCGACCCACTCACTGATTTCGCTCCTCTGCCTGCACACGCATGAACGGCTCCGATCCGTCGCGGTCCAGGACCGCCCAGATGACAAAAATGCGCGCACCCATGGCTAGTCGCATGGCAGGACCGATATCCATGCGCTTACGAATTATAAACTCGTGCGTGACCCGACCTTGCAGGCTGTCGGTGATCACGACTTCGGTACCGCTCAGAGTTTGCATCTGCGCCCAAAGCTGCGCGACCGGGTGCCAGGTCACGGCAAAGCCGCCACCGCCGTCCGGGGCCGTGGTGGGAGACTGCAGCGTGACTCTCCGGCGCAACGCGCCAATTTCGGGCTTGCTCATAGCCGCCTCACGCGGTAGGGAGAAATCAGATCACGCACCATCTCTGGCAGCCCGATATTTGGCACGCCCGCTTCGCCCAGTTGCCGGTGCTCGTACCAATGCGCCGTTAACAGCATGATTGCGATACGGAGGGCCGACGGGACGTCGGCGGGAGTTGCTCCGTGTCCGCAGGTGAAATCGATGGCCACGCCGTTCGCCTGCTGCAGCGGCACCGGCCAGGCGAGCGAGCCGCGGCGGATCAGGCGCGGCGGCGAGCCCAAGCCATCCAGCATATATCGGCTCGGCGAAATGACCGTGAAGCTGCCGTCAACTGCGTAGACCCGCACCTGGTCGACCGATTGCACCGGAGCTATCGGCAAGTTGACAGCGAACCCGGCCGGCCAGGCATCCAATAGATAGGTGTAGGACTGGGTAATGAGTGCACGCCCCAATCCCCGTTCCAGTTCCGATCGGGCGCCGGTGATCAGACTGTTGATGAGCGCATCGTCGTCGGCCACATCCACACGCAAGTAGAGCTTGGCGTCGGCCAGCGCCACGGGTTCCTGCGCTGGCGGAGCAGTAAGCACAATTGCCATGATTCGGGCCTGTTTTGTTGATTGGCGACGCAACGCTGTGCTAATCGGCCGCCCGCGCGGGGAGGGCGCGCGGGCGGCCTTGTTGGCACGGCGGCGTATTCGGCGGCGCCGTGCCTAGATCGTCAGCTGACGTCGAACTTCAAGAGCTTGATGGCGTCGAAGTTCTGCACACCTCCGCCCACGCGCTTGGTCGTGTAGAACAGGACGTAGGGCTTGACGGTGAACGGATCGCGCAGGATTCGGATGCCGATGCGATCGACGATGAGGTACCCGCTGGCGAAATCCCCGAACCCGAGCGCGAATGCGCTTGGGGCGATGACAGGCATATCCTCGGATTCCGCGATTGGGAAGCCCATGAGCGTGGCCGGGCCATCGGGCCCTAGCGCCGGTGCCCAAAGGTAGTCGCCCATATTGTCCTTCAACTTGCGGATGGCTCCTTGCGTCGAACGGGACATGATCCAATGCGCGTTCTTGCGGAAGCCCGCCTTCAGCGAATAGGTGAGATCGAACAGCTTGTCGCTCGGGTTCGCGGCCGGCAACGCGCCGGCGACGCCGGTTGCAACGTATCCCAATGATCCCCAGGCGTAGGATGCTTGCGCAACAGTTGGATAGCTCAGAAAGCCCTTGGGCTGAGAAAGGCCGTTGCCCACAACGAAGGCGGTGCCTTCCTGCTGTGCGAAGGTGATCTTCACCTCGTCGGCAATCCATTGATCGATATTGACAATGGAATCGTCGAGCAACTGGCTTGAGGCGGCTGGCATGGCATAGAGCTCCATTGTCTGGAAACTCATCTGCGCAAGGCTCGACGTCGACGTTTGGGCGGGCACGGCAGTCTCGGCGACCCAGCCGGCTGCAAAGCCGCTGGTCGAGAACGCCTTGTTATAGACATTGCTCGAGACCTGCTGAACGGTGGCGATCGCACGGATGGGAGAGATGTCGCGCATGGCCCGCGTCACCGCCGCTTCAGTCTCGGGCGGCACCAGATAGCCTCCGTCCGTTGACGAACCGATCGAGAGCGCCTTGGCCTCGAGCGCGGCGAGATTGCCAGCTTCGCCCTTGCGCACGTACTGTTCAAATGCTGCCTTGTGCTGCAGCGAAGCGGACGAGCGCGGTTGACCATTGCCACCGAGCGATGGGCGTGCCTGCTTCAGCAGGAAGCCATCGATCAGTTTGCGTTGTTCATCGAGAGCAGCGTTGATGCGATCGGCCTTCTCGTCACTGATCACATCGGCCGAGCCGCGCTTTTCAATTTCAGCCAGGCGCCGTTCGTTGTTGTCCTTGAAAGCCTCCCAGCCACGCATCATTCCTTCGTAGGCTGAGGTCATGTCAGCGGAGGGGATGGCTTTGCGCTCAGGAGCGGGCGTGAATGTCTTATCTGTCATCGGGTTCTCGTCTGTTGGCTGAGGGGTTGGCTGAGTTCGAAGAGGCGGCAGGCGGCGCGGCGCATCAGGTCCGCCTCCCCCGATTCTCCGCTTGTGCCCGCGCCAGCGTCCCGCATGGCGGCGAGCGACTTGAAGCCGGTGCGCATGAGCGCGGCGGCCTCGGAGCGCTTCAGCCCAGCTTCCCGCGTGAGGAAGCGCTCGAATTCGCGTTCCGTCAGTGTCCGCCCATCCGCGAATGGGCCGGACTTGACGGCGCTGATACGCGCGCCCGGCTGCATCGGGAAGGTGACGACCGAGATCTCCCAGAGGTCGATTTTCCTCAGGGTGCGGACTCCGTTGCGCGCATCGCGCGAACTTTTTTCTGTGCGAAATCCTATACTTAGGCCCTCCAGCGCGCCCGCCTTCATCAGGCTGAGGACCTCGCGCGCCTTGGCAACGTCGAGCGTCAGGCGGCCCTTGACGATGAGCCCGCGCGCATCCTCGGCGATGTTGAGCCAGACGCCGATCGGCTCGGCGGGGTCGTGCTGGTACAGCAGTTTTATGCCGCCGGCGCCGCGCCTGGCGATCGTATCGCGGAAGGCGCCCGGCGCGATGACGTCGCGCGACAGATCCTCCACATTGAACAGAGAGGCGTAC
>Ga0075030_100003169_pt1 | contig 14989 bp, 10 predicted proteins | sample LitLauG_LLR_2012_FD_71393 | JGI IMG/M metagenome (GOLD analysis project Ga0075030, IMG submission 71393) | Freshwater sediment microbial communities from Pennsylvania, USA - Little Laurel Run_MetaG_LLR_2012 | ecosystem: Environmental > Aquatic > Freshwater > Creek > Sediment | place: USA... | reverse complement strand
GACCGCCGCTGCGACATCCCGCGGCCGTGCATTGCGGTTAGACTGCGCGCGAGTGCCGCGGCGCCGGCGCGCGGCGGCCCGGGTGCCCCCTGCTTGCGAGCGCCGCCAACCACCATGATGACGAGCAGCATGCCGCGTACGCTCTTCGTCTCCGCCTTCACCCCGGAGCGCGTCGCCCGGCACGCCGGCGGCCGGGCCGCCTTCGAGAACCTGCAGCGCCTGCTCGAAGCGGGGCAGGCGGTCGATGTCGTGGTCTGCACCACCGAGCGCGAGGCGGCCTCGGATCCTTCGTATGCGGTCGTGCGCCACGGCTGGATCGACTTCTTCCTGTGCCTGCTGCGCGGCCTGGGCCGCTACACCTGGCGCAGCGTGCTGGCCGCGCCCATCCTGCACACCCGGCTCAACGCCCGGCTGCAGCAGGTGCTCGCGCAGCGCCTGGCGACCCGCGACTACGCGCGCGTCCACGTCGAATTCACCCAGGCCCTGTTCGTCGTGCAGGACAGCCTGCGCCGCGCCGGGCGCGACCTGCCGGTGACGGTGTTCGTGCACGACCTGTTCGTGCAGCGGCTGCTGCGCGCGCCGGGCTTCCTGGCCACCTTGCTGACCGGCTTCGTGATGAAGGAGGAAAAGACCATCCTGGCCCGGGCCAGGGAGGTCATCGTGTCCAACGCCAAGGACGCGACCTTGCTGCGCGAGCTCTACAACCTCGAGATGCCGATCTCGGTCAAGACCTTCATCGTGCCCGACTGGTGCCGTGCCGTGGTCCGGGCGCCCGACGCGCGGCACAGCGGCCGGGTGCTGTTCTTCGCCAATTTCGACCGCCCGGAGAACGCCGCCGCGGCGCGCTGGTTCATCGAAGGGCCCTGGAACGAGGTGCGGCGGCGCGTGGCCTCGGCGACGCTCACCCTGGGCGGCGCCGGCAGCGAGCGCATCGCCCAGCGCCTGGGCGGCCCCGGTGTGCGAGGCACCGGCTTCGTCGCCGATCCTTCGGAGCTGTTCGCCCAGTGCAGCTGTGCCATCGCTCCGCTGATGGAGGGCGCCGGCGTCAAGTTCAAGGTGCTCGAGGCGCTGGCTTGCGGCGTGCCGGTGATCGGCACGCCGGTGGCCTTCGAGGGCATCGCGCCGATCGGCCTGATGATCCCGGCCGGACCGGAAGATTTCGCCGACAAGACGGTCGCCCTGCTGCAAGGTTCCTGAGGCGCCGCGCGCCGCTGCCGTCCGCCGATGATCATCTCGCACCGCTACCGCTTCATCTTCGTCAAGACCAGCAAGACCGCCGGGACCAGCATCGAGGCCTACCTGTCAGGGGTATGCGCCGACGACGACATCCTCACGCCGGTCGCCCCGGCCGTCGCGCCGCACCGGGCGCGCAACCACGAAGCCTATTACAACCACATGCCGGCCCGCCAGATCGCGGCGCGCGTCCCCGAACTGTGGCGCTCGTACTACCGGTTCTGCGTCGAGCGCAATCCCTGGGACAAGGTGCTCTCGGCGTACCACATGTTCCGCAATTCCGCCTTCCACGGCGGCGACGGGACGCTGACCCTGGAAAGCTACCTGGCGACCGGGATCCTGCCGCACAACGCGCCGCTGTACACGATCGACGGCGCGGTCGCGGTCGATCGCGTGCTGCGCTACGAGCGGCTCGACGCCGAGCTGGCGCAGACCTTCGCGGCGCTGGGCGTGCCGTTCGAAGGGACCATGCCGTTTCGCGCCAAATCCGAATGGCGCGACGACCGCCGGCCCTACCGCGAAGTGCTGAGCGCGGCGCAGGCGGCGCGCATCGGCGAGCTCTTCGCCGAGGAGATCCGCTTGCACGGCTACGTGTACTAGGCCCCGCGCCGGGCGAGCCTAGGCCAGGCGCTCGAACGGCAGCAGCACGGGTCCGATGAAATCGCCGGTCGCTGGCGGCACCTCGAAGGACAGCACGCCGACCTGCTTGTCGATGGGCATGAACACCAGATCCGAGTGCCGGTCTTCGAGCCGCAGGGTGATGTGATAGCGCCCCGGGGCCAGCTGCACCGGGAAGCGCAGGCGCAGGCGCGCCTGGCTGCGGCCGTCGACGCTGCCTTCCGGCGTCAGCGCGAAATGCTGGCCGCCGATGTTCACCAGGCGCTGGTCCTGCAGCAGGATGCTGAGGGCCGGGCGGGTCACGCTCGGCTTGAAGGCGACCGCCACCTCGATCTGCGCCCAGTCGCCCCTTGCCAGCACGGCGAACTGGCCGGCGCCGGGGCCGAAGCCGGCCTCGACGATATCGCCATCGTCGGTGCCGAAGGCCATGCCCTTGCCCGTCCCGAGAAAGGTCTTGCCCGTGACGCGCTGCCCGCCGGCGCTGGACTGACGCTGTTCGTCGCGCATGTCGAGCGCGTACAGCTCGGCAATCTCCTCGGGCGCGCCGCGCGCGCGCTCCCGGCCGCCCTGCAGGTAGATCGCGCTCTGGCAGAAGTTCTTGACCATGGACATGTCGTGCGAGACGAAGAGCAGGGTGGTGCCGCCGCGGATCAGGGTCTGCAGCCGTTCCAGGCACTTGAACTGGAAGCCCGCGTCGCCGACCGCCAGGGCCTCGTCGACGATCAGGATCTCCGGGTCGATGCAGACCGAGACGGCGAAGGCCAGGCGTACGAGCATGCCGCTCGAGTACGTCTTGACCGGTCGCTCAATGAATTCACCAATCCCCGCGAACTCGGCGATTTCGTCGAAGCGCCGCGTCGTCTCGTCAGCGGAAATGCCGAGGATCGCGGCGCTCAGGTAGACGTTGTCCCGCCCCGTGAATTCCGGGTTGAATCCGCTCCCCAGTTCGAGCAGCGCTGCGAGACGGCCGCTGACCTCGACCTCGCCGCTGGTCGACGCCAGCGTGCCGGCGATCATTTGCAGCAGGGTGGACTTGCCGGAACCGTTACGGCCGACGATGGCCATCGATTCGCCCCGTCCGACGTCGAAGGTCACCTCGCGCAGCGCCCAGAATTCCCGGTAGAACTGGCGGCGCCCGCGAAACAGCCCCTGCAGCAGTCGATCGCGGGGCTGATCGTAGATCTGGTAGCACTTGCTCAGGCTACGAACGCGGATCGCCGGTTCGCCGTTATTCACAGGTATCCTTGATCGATGTGCCGTCGCGTCGCAGTTCGTCCGCCGCCGGTTGGCGGGCGCAAGCATAAGCGAACGCACCTGCGCCGGAAAACGGAAGCGCGGTGCGCCGCGCCATCGCATTGTCGCCGGACCCTTCACCAGGCGCGTAGTCTTACATTACAATCAGGAGATCGTGATCAGTTGCCCCGCTAGAGTCTGCGCGGCGCCGTGAATCCTCAGGGCCGCTTTCCGACCTCACTGTCTGCGCTCGCGCGCAGTGTCTGGATCCATCGCGCGCTCATCGTGCGGATGACCCGACGCGAAGTCGTCGGGCGATACAAGGGTTCTCTCATGGGCCTGGCGTGGTCCTTCCTGAATCCGCTGTTGATGCTTTGCGTCTACACCTTCGTCTTTTCAGTGGTCTTCAAGGCGCGCTGGGGCACGAATGGCGAGGAAAGCCGGGCACAGTTCGCCCTGATTCTTTTCGTCGGCATGATCGTGTTTGGCGTGTTCTCCGACGTGATCGGACGCGCATCGACGCTGGTGGTCGCCAACGTCAATTACGTGAAGAAGGTCGTCTTTCCGCTCGAAATCCTGCCGGTGGTGGCCTTGGGCGCCGCGCTGTTCCACGGGGTCGTCAGCTTGGCCGTTCTCGCCGCCTTCTACGCCGCCACCAATGGCTACCTGCACTGGACCAGCCTCTATCTCCCGATCGTCCTCGCCCCGCTGCTGCTGCTGATCCTTGGCATCGCCTGGCTGCTGGCTTCGCTGGGTGTCTTCCTGCGCGACGCCGGCCAGACGGTCGGCATCCTGCTGACCATGGCGATGTTTCTTTCGCCCATTTTCTATCCGGTCACCACGCTCCCGGAGGCCTTCCGTCCCTTGCTGATGGCAAATCCCCTGACGTTCATGATCGAGCAGGCCAGGGCGGTCCTGATCTGGGGTCAGCCGCCCGATGCCGCCGGGCTCGCAATCTACACATGCGTCGCGGTTTGCGTCCTTTGGGCCGGTTACGCTTGGTTCCAGCGGACCCGGCGCGCTTTTGCCGATGTTCTTTAAGGCCTGATTCCATTGGACAGGGAACCGACCGAGAGCCCGACCGCCCATGCCGCCCTGGAGCGCGGCACGGCCACGAACGGGCGCGCCCTGGTTGGGCCAGGCGCCGAATTGCGCGCAGACCAATCGGGCGACTCCGGTGGCCGGCCGGTGTCGCGCGCCGGGCCGCGGCAGGCGCCGCAGCATGCTGGCATGAATGCCGCCCCGCTGGTGATCTTCGTGCATTCGCTGTTCCGCGCCGCCAGCACTTACTTCTACCAGGCGCTCAAGCGCGTAGGGCCGTTCCATGTCTACCATGAACCGCTGCACGAGGTCATTGCCACCCTGCCCTCGGGTTGGGAGCAGGTCCTGCTGCGCCGCGATGAACTCAAGGAACATCTGCGCCACCCGTTCCTGCAGGGCGGGTATTTCGATGAATTCCTCCATCTCCTGCCCGCGATCCGCGAGACCTTCGATCCGAAATTCAGTTTTGACCAGTACTTTCTCGATGCGCGTTCCGATGCGGCGCCGCTGCGGGCCTACATCGATACCCTGATTCAGGGTGCGCAAGGCCTGCCGGTACTGCAGTGCACCCGCATGGCAGGGCGCATGGCGTGGTTGCAGGCCCAGTACGCCTCGCGGCAGGTCTTTCTCCTGCGCAATCCCTGGGATCAGTGGTACTCGTACAAGGTCGACGACTATATCTCCGTCACGCCCCGTCTCATTTTCTCGCAGGCCGACCTCCCGCCGGTGCTGCGCGACATCCTGGCGGCGCGAGAGGCCTCGTCGCTGGCTGGCGCCGACCTGCAGGCCAAGCTGGAATACGCCTACACGCACCCGATCGCGGCCGAGGTCGACTATTTCCTCTTTTTCGGACTCTGGACGTACGCCTTACTTGCCGGCCGGCGCCACTGCGATCTCATCGTCGACGTGGACGAGCTTTGCAGCGCGCATTCCTATCGGACCAAGGTCGTCGCCGAATTGCGGGCTATTGGCCTGCCCGAGGTCGAGCTGGACGACGTGGATCTTCATCGCGCCGCGTACCAGCAAAGGGAGCGACCGTTCTTCGAACTCGCCGAGCAACAGGTGCTCGAGATCTTTCGGCGGCACGGCGCACTGACCCCGGATCTCGAGTACATCGGCGACTACCTGAAGCGCCGGAGAGCGACCGCGTTCTTGCCGGCGCTGGGTGCATCGGCAAGGCGCGTCCCGGCGCTGGAGGATGCGGCGCGCATGCGCGCCGTTGTTCGCGCGCGCGACGCCAGGGCGGCCAGCATCGTGGCGCGGTATGAGCGGATCATCGGCGAGCAGGGGAGCCAGATGGCGACGCAGGCCGCGAGCCTGCGGGAACATGACGACCGCCTGGACGAGCGGGAACGTCGAATTGAAAGCCTGCAGGCGTCGCTCGATGCGGCCGGCCGGGAAGTGGAGCGTCTCAAGGAATTGTCATCGGTCAACGATGCCAATCTGCAGGCACTGCAGCGGATCAACGCCGAGCGCGAGGACTGGAAGGCGCAACTGAGCCAGGCACTGCGTGCCGGCGAAGCCGAGATCGCCCGGCTTCGGCTGGCCGAGCGCGAGTCGTCGCAGGAGAATATCCGCCTTGCCGAGCGGCTTGCCGAACGCGAGCATCGGCTGGGGGAGCAGGGCCGGGCGCTGGCAACGCGCGCCGAGGAGCTTGCGAGGGTCGTCGCGGCACTCGAGAAGGCAGGACGGGAAGCCATGGCGGCGCACCGCGCGACGGCCGAGAGCGTGGCGCGGGAGGAAAATCTGCGCGGCGCGCTTGCCGAGCGGCAGACCCGCATCACCTTGCTGGACCAGCGTCTGGCCGCCGCCGATGCGCGGATCGACGCGCTCGTGCGCGCCGAATCGACGCGCGGCGACGCGTTCGACCAGCTGGCACGACGCCTGGACGAAGGGCGCGAGCGGATCGGGCGCCTGGAAGCAACCCTGGCGGCGCGCGACGAGCAGCTCGAGTCCTTGCGGCTTGCAGGCATTTCGGCCGATGAGCGCATCGCCCGCCTGGACCGCGAAGCGGCCGATCTCAAGGAACAGGCCGCTTCCCGCGTTGACGAAACCAGACGCTTGCGTCAAGTCCTGGACGATAGGGAAAACACCATCCAGGCCCTGCGCAGCAGCCGATCCTGGCGGCTCACAGCGCCGGTTCGCGCCGTGGGCAGCGTCGTGCACTCGATGAAACAGCGTCTGCGCACGCATGCCGTTCATGGGACCGCGCCGCCACGCGGCGCCGATGCCTACTTCACGATCTGCGCGAAGAATTTCCTGGCCCATGCGCGGACCCTGCACGCGTCGATCCAGCCGCATTATCCGGATGCTCGGTTCTTCGTCGTGCTGTGCGATCGTGTTGACGGGCGCTTCGACCCGACCCAGGAGCCGTTCGAATTCCTCTATCTGGAGGATCTCGGTCTGCCGAACATGGATGAAATGGCTGCCCGATACAGCATCACGGAGTTCAACACGGCGGTCAAGCCGTTTGCCTTCATGCACCTGATGGCCAAGCGGGGCTATTCGTCGATCGTCTACCTCGACCCGGATCTGCTGTTTGTCGATCGCATGGTCGAGCTCGATGCGATGCTGCAGGAGGGCGCCGAGGCGGTCCTAACGCCTCACATCCTGCGCCCGGCGGAGAACGACGAGTTGCATGACGGCAAGATGCTGGTCTACGGGGTCTACAACCTCGGTTTTCTGGCGCTGCGCGACACTGCCGGCGTCCGGAACTTTCTCGCCTGGTGGGGCCGGCGCCTCGAACGGCAATGCGTGATTCGCCTGGAAGAAGGGCTGTTCGTCGACCAGAAATGGGCCGATCTGCTGCCGGCCTTCGTTTCCGGAACACGGATCCTGCATCACCCTGGCTACAACGTCGCGTACTGGAACCTGCCGCAGCGTCGGATCACGCGGATCGAAGGCAAGTGGTACGCCAACGACGTACCGATGCGCTTCGTCCATTTCAGCGGCAATCGGCTGGACGATCCGAATACGTTCTCGCGGCACAGTCAGCAAGTCACGGTCGAGAACATCGGCGTGCTGCGCGAGCTGCTCGAGGCGTATCGCAGCCAGGTCTACGCGCAGGGGCACGCGTTCTACCGGACGCTGCCCTACGCCTTCAGCTGGAGCGGCGAGTCGGGTTTCAACGTGCATACGCCCAAGGAATTCGACCAGTCGGCGGCCTCCGGGTCGTCGCCCGCTCCCATCGCGGCACCGCCGCGCATGGCGCAGCTTTCGGTCCCGACCGTCCAAGGCCGGGTACGCCGCCGGGTAGCCATGCTGCGGCGCGCGCTGCCGGTGGCGCGGGCGCTCTGTGGCGGCTGGCTGCCATTTGCCGGGCGGGCCTGGCGCGCGTATCGCCGGCAGGGCTGGAACCATGTGAAGGCCAAGGCGGTCGAACTGAGTCGCTATGGCGAGACGGCATCACGGCCGGCTACCGCGCCGACCGTGCAGGACAGTCGCAAGCGCCTGCTTTATATCGATTGGGCGACGCCCAAGCCCGATCGTGATGCCGGCTCGCTGCTGGCCGTCAACATGATGGAGATCTTCGATTCGCTGGGCTACCGCGTCACCTTCCTGCCCTGCAGCCTGCAATATGAGGCGGGCTACAACGAGGCGCTGGTCGCCGCGAAAATCGAAGTGCTGGGATATCCGGCGGTCACATCGGTCAAGGACTGGCTCGAGGCGCATGCCCGGGAATTCCACGTCTGCGTGATGTCGCGCGGGCCGGTGGTCTGGCCGTATCTGGACTTGCTCCGTCGTGCCGCGCCGGATCTACGCCTGGTATTCAATACGGTCGACCTGCACTACGTCCGGGAACTGCGCCAGGCGCAGCTGCACGAGGATGCCGAGGCGCTCAAGGCCGCCGAACTGACGCGGGCCCATGAGTTCGATCTCATGCGGCGCAGCCATGTGACCATCCTGTTGAGCAGCCAGGAGCTGTACACGGTGCGCGCCATCGAACCGGACGCCGCGCTGGCGGTGGTGCCGATGGTGTTCCATGACATGCCCGGAGCGCAGAAAGGCCACGCCGATCGGCGCGACATCCTTTTCGTCGGCGGGTTCCTGCATCAGCCGAACGTCGATGCGGTCCTGTACTTCTGCGAACAGGTCTTCCCGCTGATCCGCCGGCGGTTGCCTGACGTGCGATTCAAGGTCATCGGATCCGAACCGCCGGATGCCATCCAGCGCCTGGCACGGCAGGATGGGGTCGACATCCTCGGATTCGTCAAGGAACTCGAACCGGTCTTTTCGGCCGTCCGCATATCGGTCGCGCCGCTGCGCTTCGGCGCCGGCATCAAGGGCAAGATCGCCTCGAGCCTCTGCTATGGCGTTCCATGTGTCGCCACGTCGGTCGCGATCGAAGGAATGGGGCTGGATCCCGGGATGAACGTTTTGGTCGGGGATGCGCCGGACGAGATCGCCGAGCAAGTCTGCCGGGTCTACCAGTCGGCGCAACTCTGGGAACAACTCAGCCGCGAGGGTCATCGCTTTGCGGTGGAGAACTACTCCTTCAAGGTGATCCGCGAACGCGTCCGATCGCTGCTCGTCTCGGTGTGCGAAGGCTGGGCTCCCATCCAGTCGGCGGTCGAACTCGACAGTCTCGCCGCATACAAGAACCACCGCGACCAAATGGGCGACGAGTACGCGCGACGGTCCGCGCGCGAAACCAGCCTGGTTTCAGCAGCGACGGCGGAAGCCATTGCGACACCTGGCTTCTGCTACTTGTGCGGTCGGCAGACCCGCTTCATCACGAGCCGGATCGCGTTGCGGCGTCCGCCTGCGCCAGCGGCGGGCTTGTCGGGTTGGCGCGATCAGATGATCTGCGAGCATTGTGGCCTGGGTGCGAGCGCGCGCGCCGTGCTCCACGCCCTTATGACGCTCGCGCCGCCCGAGCGTGATGGTCGCATCCTGGTCACCGAGCATGGCGGGCCGATCCACACGTGGTTCGCCGCCCGCTTCGCCAAAGTGACCGGGATGCCGTTGATCGGCGCCGATGGCAGTGCCGGTCAATCCGGGATCGCCTCCGCCGGCTCGATTCCCACGCCACCAAGCATCGAAGATGCGCAATTCGACCGCATCTATTCCTGCGACAGTGCGGTAGTTGCGGCCCACCCCGGATCCTTGCTGCAGAAGATGTACCGCACTCTCGATTGCGAAGGGGTACTGCTGTTTTGCCTGCCCTTGGCCGAGGAGCCATGGCCGGATTCCGGCCTGGAGGGCGCCGATCGCCCCGATCGGGGCGGCGCAACATCGCCGAATGAAACTTCACTCACCGCACCGGCGCTGCTCGGTCATTTGAAGTCCGCCGGTTTCCGCTGTGTTCGCGCGCTGGCGTACTGGTCGGAATCCCAGGGTTACCTGGGCCGCGAGCAATTCCTGTTTATTGCGCGCAAGTAGCACTTGCGCGCGGCGGTAGTGAAGGCCTCAGCGGTACCGGCGAAAAAAGGGCCGGCCGGCGAGAAAGGGCCCTCGAGGGGCGCGCATGCCATCCGCACTTGCCTTGAGCAGTCGATTACTGGGACGAGAGCTTGACGGCATGCGGGTAGCCCACGACATTGCCATCGAGCGGGTTGCCGTCCAGGTAGACGATAAGATCGGTTCCGTATACCTGGTTGCTCTTGATACTACGCACGCTTCCGTCCGAGAATGTCACCTTCTTGCCCGCGGTGAAATCCTTGGCGGCGTCGGACCGATTCTTCAACACGAAGCCCGTGGCCCAGTCTTTCGCGACGCCATTTACCCAGTCCTTGTTTGTCGTGTCGGCGATCGGGTACGACACGGCCTGGTCCGATGGGCCGCAGGCGCATGTCAGGGCCATGGCCAAGGCCAGCAGCAGGATCCTGGAAATCAGCATCAAAGGCTCCGAAGGCGAAACGAACACGACGCGCCGCCCGGCTGCGACGCTTCCGAATTTGGGAAAAAGGTACACGAGAGGCGCGCGCGAAAAATGCGAAAGCGACGCACTAGCCTCTCTCGATGATTCTACCTCGGCCATCGAAAATGAGGCACCGGTGCGCAACTGGCGCGGATCCGACGCGCGACGTCTTCCGCGGCGGCGCGAACACGGCCGCAGCGCAGGCCCATCGTCTGCTTTATCGAGTCGCGGCGTCATCGGTGCGGAACGGAGGATTGGATACAATGGTCGCGAACCATGCTCATCCGCGCCCGCGCCCCCCTACGCCTCGGCCTCGCCGGCGGCGGCACCGACGTCGCTCCGTTCTGCGACCTGCACGGCGGCTACGTCCTCAACGCCACGATCGACCGCTACGCCTATGCCGTGATCCGCACCACGGATGACGGCCAGGTGCGCCTGGTCGCCACCGACCAGCAGCAGGCCTTGGCGCGCCCGGTCGACCAACCCTTCGAGCCGTCCGATCCGCTCGCCCTGCACCGCGTGGTCTATGACGAAATGATGATGCGTTACAACGGCGGCCGGCGCATTCCCCTGGAACTCAGCACCTTCTGCGACGCGCCCGCCGGCTCCGGGCTGGGCTCGTCGTCCACGCTCGTGGTGGTCATGATCCGCGCCGTGGCCGAGCTGCTCAACGAGCCGCTCGACGACTACAAGATCGCCCAGCTCGCGGTCCATTTCGAGCGCGTGCTGTGCGGCCTCAAGGGCGGGCTGCAGGACCAGTACTCGGCCACCTTCGGCGGCTTCAACTTCATGGAGTTCTACGGCGGCGACCGCGCGGTCATCAACTCGCTGCGCGTCAAGAACTGGATCATCTGCGAGCTCGAAGCGTCCCTGCTGCTGTTCTACACCGGGGTGTCGCGCGAATCGGCCCGGATCATCGCCGACCAGAGCAGCAACGTCGAGGCCGGCTCGGCCCCGGCCATCGATGCGATGCATGGCCTGAAGGAGGCGGCCCTGGGCATGAAGGAATGCCTGCTCAAGGGCGACTTCATCGGCATCGTCGATTCGATGCGCCACGGCTGGGAGAACAAGAAGCGCACCGCCAGTTCGGTCTCCAACGCGCACATCAACGAGATCTATGAGGCGGCGATCGGCGCCGGCGCCCTGGCCGGCAAGATCTCCGGGGCAGGCGGCGGCGGCTTCATGATGTTCTTCGTGCCGCCGGAATGGCGCATGAGCGTCAGCCGGGCCCTGGATCGGTTCGACGGCCAGATCAGCAATTGCCACTTTACCAAGCACGGCACGCAGGCCTGGCGGATCTGATGGCCGGTCCGGACGGGCGCTTGCAGGCCATCGTGCTCGCCGGGGGCCTGGGCACGCGGCTGCGCGGCGTGGTACCCGACCTGCCCAAGGCCATGGCCGCGGTGGCCGGGCGGCCCTTTCTCGAGATCCTGCTCGACGGGCTGGCTGCCAAGGGTTGCGGCCGGGTCGTGCTGTCGCTGGGCTACCTGGCGCACAAGATCAGCGGGCATTTCGGCGCCGCCTATGCCGGGCTGCAGTTGGACTACGTGGTCGAGGATCATCCGCTGGGCACCGGCGGCGCGCTGCGCCTGGCGCTCGAGCGCTGCGATGCCGATCACGTCTACGTCTTCAACGGCGATACCTACCTCGATCTGGAAATGGCGGCGGTCGAGCGCCTGTGGCTGGCCAACCGCCGCCCCATCATCGTCGGCCGCGCGGTGCCCGATACGGCGCGCTATGGCCGCCTGCAGCTTGACGCGGCGCAGCGCCGGGTGCTCGGCTTCTCTGAAAAAGGCGCGGCCGGCCCGGGCGTGATCAACGTCGGCTGCTACGTGATGCGGCGCGGCCAGCTCGATGGCCATGCCCCGGGTTCGGCCTTTTCCCTGGAAGTGGACTACCTTGCGGGCGCCGTGCGCAGCGAACCGTTCGACGTCTTTGTCACCGCCGGGCATTTCATCGACATCGGCGTACCCGAGGACTACGCCCGCGCGCAGATCGAACTGGCCGCGCGGTGAGCGCCGCCCGCGGCGCCCGGTGTCCGGGCCGCTGCGTTTGCCGTAGCATCCTGGGTGAAGGCTCAGGGCACTGCGCGCAGGCCGGGGTACCCATTGCATAGCGCTACGGTCACCGTCGTTCTGGTCAATTTCAACTCCGGCGGGCTGCTGGCGCAATGCCTGCAGCATCTGGCGCTGCAGACCCGGCCGCCCGAACGCATCCTCGTCATGGACAACGGCAGCTGCGACGGCTCGGTCGAGTGTGCGCAGTCCTACCCGAACGTGCGCGTCCGGATGGTCGGCAGGAACCTGGGCTTTGCGCGCGCCAACAACCTGGCGGTCGCCGAGACCGATACCGACTACGTCGCCTTGCTCAATACCGACGCCAACGCCCAGCCCGACTGGCTCGAACGCCTGATGGGCGCGGCCAGCGCCAATCCCGACGTGGTCGCCTTCGGCTCGCGCCAGATGGCGGTCGGCAGCGACGAGGTCGTCGACGGCCTGGGTGACGCCTACCACTTCAGCGGCCTGGTGTGGCGCCACGGGCACGGCCGCAAGCTGCGCCTTGCCGACCTCGTGTCCCGGGAGGTGTTCTCGGCCTGCGGCGCCGCCGCACTTTATCGCCGCGAAGCCTTCCTGCGCGCCGGCGGCTTCGACGAGGATTTCTTCTGCTACTGCGAGGACAGCGACCTGGGCTTTCGCCTGCGCCTGACCGGCAAGCGCTGCCTGTTCGTCCCGGGTGCGGTGGTCTATCACCACGGCGCCGGCTCCAGCGGCGGCAAAGGCAGCGACTTCTCGCTGTATCACGGCCATCGCAACCTGGTCTGGATGTTCGTCAAGAACATGCCGGGCGCCCTGTTCTGGGTCCTGCTGCCGGTCCACGTGCTGCAGAACCTCGCCATCATCGCGCTCTTCATGCTGCGCGGCCGCGCCCGGGTCATCCTGCGCGCCAAACGCGACGCGGTGCGCGGCCTGCCGGCGGCCTGGGCCAAGCGCCGCGCAATCCAGGCGGCGCGGGTCGCTTCGCTGGGCCAGATCTGGAAGGCGATGGACGGGCGCATGGGCCGGCGGCTGAGCGTGCGGCTGCTGCGCGCCCTGCACCTGTCCGCCTAGCAAGGCCGCGGGCCGGTGGCATACTGCATCCATCCCGGCCTCCCGGCCGCATCCGATAGGGTCTCCCGGCGTGAGGTCGATCGTCATTGCCTTGCTGTCGTTCTTCCTGCTCCTGTTCGGCACCATGTATTTCGCCAACCGTCTCATCGAGCAGGGTGAGAAGGACGAGCGCACGCAAAGCTGCGCGGTCGACGGCATCGACGGCGTGTCCAAGGATGCGCCGCCACGCGTGCGCGCTGGCCAGGCCCTGGTGTTCCATGGCTGGGCCGCCGACCTCGTGCGCGGCCGGCCGCCGGCGGCCATCGAGATCGAGCTGGCCAATGGCGACGAGACCCATGTCGTCATCGGCAAGGGCAAGCCGCAACGCGACCGGCCCGATGTCGCGGCCCTGTTCAAGAAGCCGGAGCTCACCCGCACCGGCTTCGACATCGCCGCGACGGTCGGCGTCCCGCATCCCGGCGACTGGGATGTCCACCTGCGCGCCCACTTTCCCGGCCGCGAGATCGTCTGCTTCTCGGACAAGGTCCTGCGCGTCGAACCCTGATTCGCGCGATCCCCGCTTGCCACGCCACCGCAGTCCATCGAACCGTCCACCGAACAAGAGGCCCCGACCATGAGCACCCGCATCCCCGCAACGCTGATCCCGGGCGACGGCATCGGCCACGAAATCGTCGACGCCACGCTCGAGGTCCTGCAGGCCCTCGAGGCGCCGTTCGACTGGGACTGGCAGATCGCCGGGCTCGAGGGCGTCAAGGCGGCCGGCGATCCCCTGCCGCCGGCCACCCTGGCCAGCATCCGCAAGACCCGCCTGGCGCTCAAGGGTCCGCTCGAGACGCCGTCGGGCGGCGGCTACCGCTCGTCCAATGTTCGGCTGCGCGAGGAATTTCAGCTCTATGCCAACCTGCGTCCGGCGCGCACTATCGTCCCGGGCGGCCGCTACGAAGGGATCGATCTGGTGGTCGTGCGCGAGAACATCGAAGGCCTGTACATGGGCTACGAGCATTTCATCAACATCGGCGACGACCCACACGCCGTGGCCATCGCCACCGGCGTGAACACCCGGGCCGGTAGCACCCGCCTGCTCGAGTTCGCCTTCGAACACGCCATCGCCACCGGCCGCAAGAAGGTGACAATCGTGCATAAGGCCAACATCATGAAGGCCCTCACCGGCATCTTCCTCGAGACCGGCCAGCGCATGTACGAACAGAAGTACAAAGGCCGCATCGCCATGGACACGGTGATCATCGATGCCTGCTGCATGAAGCTGGTGCTCAAGCCCGAGCAGTTCGATGTCCTGGTCAGCACCAACCTGTTCGGCGACATCCTCTCCGATCTGGTCGCCGGCCTGGTCGGCGGCCTGGGCATGGCGCCCGGCGCCAACATCGGTGCCGACGCCGCGATCTTCGAGGCGGTTCACGGCTCGGCCCCCGACATCGCCGGCCAGGGCATCGCCAACCCGACTGCCCTGCTGCTCGCCGCGGCGCTGATGCTCGAGCACCTCAAGCTCAACGACAAGGCGGTGCGCCTGCGCCGGGCGATCGATGAAGCGCTCAACCTCGACCGGGTCCGCACCGGCGACCTGGGCGGGAAGAGTTCCACCAAGGAATACACCGCGGCACTGGTCGCCCGGATCCGCAACGCCTAAACCTGCCCTCACCCCCGGCCCCTCTCCCACTGGCGTGGGCGAGGGGAGATGCCGGTTCGGGATGGCGCCTTATTCCGCGGCCGGCGCGCCGGCGGCCGCGATCTTCTCCAGCATCCGCTCCACGCAGGCATCGATCGACAACGCCGCCGTATCCAGGCGCAGTTCGGCCGCCTCGGGCGCCTCGTAGCTGCCGTCGATGCCGGTGAAGCCGGCGATCTCGCCGCGCCGCGCCCTGGCGTAGTGCCCCTTCGG
>Ga0075030_100003168_pt1 | contig 14992 bp, 9 predicted proteins | sample LitLauG_LLR_2012_FD_71393 | JGI IMG/M metagenome (GOLD analysis project Ga0075030, IMG submission 71393) | Freshwater sediment microbial communities from Pennsylvania, USA - Little Laurel Run_MetaG_LLR_2012 | ecosystem: Environmental > Aquatic > Freshwater > Creek > Sediment | place: USA... | reverse complement strand
CGGTGCTGCTGGTCACCACGTTGTCGTGGGCGTTGACGGAGAGCGTGGGAGTGGCGCCACTCCCACGCTCTCCGTCAACGCCCACGACAACGTGGTGACCAGCAGCACCGCTTTGGCCGGCATTCTCTTGAACGGAGTGAACGGCGTGGTAAGGGCCAACGACATCAGCAATGTTTTGGTTGGCGTCTTTGACGTCGCTCCCGCAGTCCAAGTCGCTGCGAACACGATCCTGGCGACCGGATACGGAATGTTGCTGCTGGGCGGAGGCACGGTCATCAACAACGACATCTCAGGTACAAATGTTGGAATCGTTCTCGGTGGCCCGGGAGCCACCATCCAGGGGAACCACATTCTGTCTAGCTCGACTATCGGGGTGGAGTTGAGCTGCCTTGCCGCGAGCGTAACCAATAACCTTATCAACGATGCTGCGGTTGGCATCGATCAAGCCCCCGTAGGGGTGGGTGGGTCGAATACGTTCGCCAACACAGTCACTACCATCGCCAATAGCTGCGGGTTCGCTCCGGCTTCCTCTGCGGCCATGCGAGCCCGCTCGTTGGCACAGTGGCACACCCCGGCGACGCCTTTCGGCACACGCAGGAAGTAGAGTGACCAGCCTTCCCCCGTTCGTGGAAGATTGGGTAAAGTTGCGACTAAGTAACTAAGTCGACGTGCAATCTTCTGCAGTTACAACCTCTCCATAACAGGGAGGCGTTAGGTAACGTATTCAGTGGCAATGATATCCGGGCAGCTAGACCTTGGCTCCCTAGTTGCTACATTAGTGTGATGCTTTCTCGCCCGGGGCATTGGCAGAGTCGCGTCATTGTGAGTGCTCCGGGAAGCGACGATAGGGGACCGAGAAGCAAGCTGTGGGGGCACAATCGAACATTTCGGGGGATTAGTAATGAAGTCACGTCTCTTAGCATGCACGGTATTGCTGGTGCTGTTCGCGGCGCCAGCGTTCGCAAATTCAATCTCTCTCTCGTTTACAAACAGAGGCATCTTGTCTGGCAGTTTGTCCTCAGGGCTGGTGTCAACCGCCCAGGATCTCGCCTTTTTCGGCGTGGTGATCGAACCCGGCCCGTTCGCCACGCTCAACTTCGGTCTAGGTTCATTCACGGGCAGTCTGCTGCATGGTGGCAGCTTCACGGGGGGAAACTTTGAGCTCGACAACAATGGTTCGGCGCTCTTTGTGACTGCCTTTTCGGGCACGTGGAACAGGGTCAGCAACGGTCGGTACGACCTGGTGGGTCACTTCTCGGCCGTGGTCGACGGCATCCGGTATACCGGCGTGACCAGGCAACTGTTTCGATTGAATTTTGACGACGATCGCATCTGCCTGTCTGGTCTGAAGGGCACAACCAGAATCAGTGCGATGGCCGTTCCGGAACCAAGCACACTGACGCTCCTGGGGACCGGTCTGGCAGGTCTGATGGGTGCGCTGCATCGCAAGATGCGGGTTGCTGCGGCGCGCGCCTGACACCGCAAATCGCAGGCCGGGTCCCCCGTCCGTCCCCACGGTTGACAACGGTCGTTAGAATTGGCAGGCTTATGTTCAATCACTCAACCCCAAGTTCGTGGCTTCCGGTTTGCGCCGGTAGCCCGTTCGTGTGTGCGCCCCGAAATGCTTGAATAAGCGTCACAAAACAAGGAACCGAATGATTCGGAAAATATTTCTTGCTAATCTCCTGCTCTGTGGCACTCTGTTTGCGCAGAGCGCCACACCCGCTTCAACGCAAGATCAGACCAAGCCATCGGTACCCCAATCGCCTGCTCCGGCCGTGAAGCCAGCGACCAATGCGGCTCCATCGCGCTATCGTCCAAGTCGATTTGCGGGACGAGCGGGGACCTACTACCGGCTCATCTGGGGAGTGGACTCGCTCGCGGTCAAGTGGACGGAGTCGGGCGAAGTCATCAAATTTACTTACCAGGTGTTAGACGCCGACAAGGCGAAGATGCTCAATGACAAGAAGAACGAGCCATCCTTGATCGACCCCCAGGCTGGGGTCAAACTGGTGGTTCCGTCGCTGGAGAAAGTCGGGCAATTGCGGCAGAGTTCGACCCCCGAGGCGGGCAAGACGTACTGGATGGCCTTCTCGAACAAAGGCCGGCGGGTGAAACGCGGAGACCACGTTATTGTCGTGATCGGGCAGTTTCGGGCCGACGGTCTCGTAGTGGACTAGGCTTGACCCTTCCGCAAGCGGGTCCCGCACATTGGCATGGCAGGCTTTGCGAGCACGGAGGCGAGATCGTGGCGAGGTCAGTCGACACGTTCGGGCATGCAGGTGTAGTTTTGCCATTTTCGGCTGGACGGATTCGTGGTACACTGTCCCAACGTTTTCCTCCCCCTAATAACCCAATCTAAGGAGTGCAACCTATGCTGGGCAAAAAGTCCCTGCTTCTGAGTGTAGTGTTCTGCCTGTGTTCTTTGCTCAGCTTGATGGTGGCCGAGACCAAGACAGCACCCGTCGGCTTGAGTGCGGCACAGATCGTCGAGAAGAATGTTACTGCCCGTGGCGGTTCGCAGGCTTGGCGTGCGGTCCAGACGATGTCGTGGACTGGCAAAATGGACGCGGGGGGCGGATCGCTCGAGCGGAGCCGGAGAGTGGCTGAGGGCAGAAGGATGCGTCCCAGTAAGATGGCGCTCGCCGACAGCAAGGAGGCCGGGTCCCAGGGGGAGACGAAGCAGGCGCAACTGCCCTTTGTGTATGAGATGAAGCGCCCAGGTAAATCCCGCGTGGAGATCGAATTTGCCGGCAAGACCGCGGTCCAGGTTTACGATGGAACGAACGGTTGGAAGTTGCGCCCATTCCTTAACCGGAATGACGTGGAGCCGTTCACGGCCGAAGAAGCCAAGTCCGAGACGGACAACGCGGAGCTGGATGGACCCTTGGTCGACTACGCGGCGAAGGGAACGAAAGTAGAACTCGAGGGAGTCGAGAAGGTGGAGGGGCGTGACGCCTACAAGCTTAAGCTCATCCTTAAGAGCGGTAATGTCCGGCATATCTGGATCGACACCCAAAGTTTTCTCGATGTGAAAGTCGAGGGTGCAGCGCACCGGATGGATGGAAAGATGCGGACGGTGTGGACGTACCAGCGCGACTTCCGGCCCGTCCAAGGCTTAATGGTTCCATTTACCCTGGACACGGTCGTCGATGGCTATCACGATACGCACAAGATGGTGCTCGAGAAGGTCGAAGTCAACCCGAAGCTGGACGACGCTTTGTTCACCAAGCCGAAGGCATAAGAACTCCTGATGGATGGGGCGCTCAGCGTAAGCGCCCTCTCGTTGTCGAACCTGGACAAGACCTCGGAGTTTTCTCGCTAGGGTGCTCACCCCCAGAGCACACGAAGTACGCGCGAATGATTTCGCTCGCTCCTGGTGAGACGCCGGCCGACTCGCAAGAGAACCTTTCGGGAGGTCGAAGCTCTACTCCGTGGAATTTGCAAGCAGGATGTTGTGGGGCACAAACGCAGGATGTGGGGGCACAAACTATGAACAAGCCGGCGGCACTCGGTGCCGTATTCCTGATCGTCCTTTGCGCCTTTGTGGCGGGCCGTTACTCTGGCAGATCGGGCCAGCGCTCGGAACATGGCGGCACCCGGCGCGTGCTCTACTACGTCGACCCCATGCACCCCGCCTATCGCTCCGACAGGCCGGGAATCGCGCCCGATTGCGGCATGCCGCTGGAGCCGGTTTATGCCGAGGACGCCAACAGCACAGCGCCATCTGCGCCCCTCGCGCAATTGCCCCCAGGCAGCGTTGCCATTGATGGCGCGACCCAGGGATTGCTGGGGATCCGGATGGCGACGGTGGAGAGAAGTCGCGCCCCTCAGGTCGTCCGCGTTGTGGGCCACGTGGTGCCAGAAGATACGCGGGTGTATCGAATCAACGCGGGGATGGAAGGTTTTATCCGGGAGACGTACAACGATTCGGTAGGAGTGCAGGTCAAGAAGGATCAAAAGCTGGCGACCTACTACGGGCCTGAGTCCTTGTCGGTCGCATCTGGGTTTTTGTCGGCGACGGAGCGTGTGCCGGGCTCGGTAGGCAAGGACGGGGCACGGACGGTGCCATTTCCGGGCGCTCTGGCCAAACAAGGGGTGAGCAGCATTCAGGGGTATACGGATCGGCTGCGGAATCTCGGCATGAGCGATGTGCAGATTCGGGAGGTGGCCGAAAGCGGAAAGCTGCCTGAAAGTATTGATGTCGTCGCGCCCACCGACGGATTCATTCTGGCGCGGAACATTACGCCCGGCCAGCATTTCGAGCACGCCACGGAGTTTTACCGCATTGCCGACCTGAGTCATGTCTGGATTCTGGCGGATGTCTTCAGCAGCGAAGTGCAAAGCTTCCGACCTGGCACCACGGCACGAGTCACTGTGCCGAACCAGGGAAAGACGCTTACGGCTCGGGTGAGTGACGTTCTGCCGGAGGTCGATCCCGCCACGCGGACTTTGAAGCTGCGCTTGGAAGCCGACAACCCCGAGTTCGCGCTCCGGCCCGAAATGTACGTGGATGTCGAATTGCCGGTGGCCATGCCGGCTGGACTTACCGTTCCGCAGGATGCGGTGCTGGATTCAGGACGGGAGCAGCGCGTGTTCGTCGCGCGCAGCAGCGGAGTGTTGGAGCCGCGCCCGGTGCAAACGGGATGGCGTTCGGGTGACCGGGTCGAGATTGTGAAGGGCTTGGTGGAAGGCGAGCGAGTGGTGGCGGCGGGAACCTTCCTGGTGGATTCGGAGAGCCGGCTGAAGTCCATCCCACCAGCATCAACGAAGCAGGAATCGCCTGAGAAAGATCCGGTCCGATTCGACCACGAGCGCGGTGTGGCAACCCACGCGGGCAAGGTCAAGGATACGGCGTGCGGCATGATGATCGACGCGGCCAAGGCAGCCGCCGAGGACAACACGGTTACTCGCGATGGGGTTACCTATTATTTCTGCTCCGACAGCTGTAAGAAGAAGTTCGGGGCCCAACCCGAGCATTATTTAGCGTTGAATCCGTCTGAGCGCCGCCATGATTAACCGGATCGTTGATCTCTCCGTTCGAAACAAGTTCCTGGTCTTCACGCTTGTGGGGGCGGCCTGTGTTTGGGGCGCGTGGGCCATGACGCATCAGCCGGTCGATGCCATGCCCGACCTGAGCGAAACCCAGGTCATTATCCTTTCACGCTGGGACCGCAGTCCCGACATCATCGAAGACCAGGTCACCTATCCTATTATTTCGGCGATGACCGGCGCACCCCACGTGAAGGATGTGCGCGGAGTTTCCGACTTCGGATTTTCCTACGTGTACGTCGTTTTCGACGAGGGGACCGACCTTTACTGGGCGCGTTCCCGCACCCTCGAATATCTCTCTGGAGTGACCGGGCGATTCCCGGAAGGAGTCAAGACCGAACTGGGGCCGGACGCCACCGGCGTGGGCTGGGTCTATCAGTACATCTTAAAAGATGAGTCCGGCAAGCACAGCCTGGGCGAACTTCGCTCCTATCAGGATTGGTATCTGAAGTACTACCTGAAAGCGGTGCCGGGCGTGGCCGATGTGGCTTCGCTGGGTGGATTCACCCAACAGTATCAAGTCAACGTGGATCCCAACCGCCTGCGCTCCTATGGGATTCCCATCTCGCGTGTGGCCGATGCCGTTCGTTCGGGCAACCGTGAAACGGGCGCGCGGCTGCTGGAATTTGGTGGCGCCGAATACATGATTCGCGGCCGCGGTTACATGCAGTCGCAGCATGACATCGAAGAGATCGCGCTGGCATCCGTCGACGGCACTCCGATTCGAATTAAAGACATTGGAAAAGTGGTCATCGGCCCCGATATCCGGCGCGGCGCCAGCGACCTGGATGGCAATGGAGAAGTCGTCTCTGGCATCGTCATCATGCGTGACGGTAACAACGCGCTGGATGTGATTAGCCGCGTAAAGAGCCGTTTGAAAGATGTTGAGCCCGGATTGCCGGACGGCGTGAAAGTGATGCCCGTGTATGACCGTTCCGAGCTGATCCAGCGTTCCATCTCCAACGCGCGCTGGACGCTGATCGAGGTCATTCTTACCGTCGTTATCGTCATCCTGATCTTCCTCTGGCATTTCCCCAGTGCGGTCATTCCCGTCGTGACCATTCCAGTGGCCGTGCTGATGACCTTCATCCCCTTGCACTACGTCGGCGTAAGTATCAACGTAATGTCGCTGGCGGGTCTCGCCATCGCCTGCGGAGAGTTGGTGGACGCTGCCATTGTCGTGGTCGAACAGACGCACAAAAAGCTTGAGAGCTACGAGAAAGCCGGGCTACCCTTCTCCTATCACGACGTCGTTCTTGAGGCCGTTCAGGAAGTAGCGGGTCCCACTTTCTTCGCGTTGTTAGTGATCGCCGTAGCGTTTCTGCCCGTCCTGGTGTTGGAAGGGCAGGAAGGGAAACTGTTTCGCCCGCTGGCCTACACCAAGAACTTTGCGATGCTGGCGGCCGCGGCGCTCGCCATTACTCTGGATCCAGCGCTCCGTTTGTTATTCGTGCGCCGCCGCGCGTCAGGGGACCCCGTTCCGGGCATCGGGCAGCGTTTCTCCAATTGGTTGTTGGGCGGACGCATTCGTTCCCAGGAACAGCATCCGATTACCGGACCGCTCATGCGCATCTACGATCCGGTGGTCCGTTGGACCTTACGCTGGAAATGGCAAGTGATGGCCGGTGCAGTGGTGGTTGTGCTGCTGACGATCCCGCTGTTCTGGAAAATCGGTTCCGAATTTATGCCATCGGTGGACGAAGGCTCGCTCCTTTATATGCCTTCGACCATGCCCGGCATCTCAATCGCCGAGTCGCAGAAGCTGCTGCAAGTGACCGACCACATCATTAAAGGGTTCCCGGAAGTCGATCACGTGCTGGGCAAGACCGGACGCGCCGACACGGCCACCGATCCCGCTCCGCTCTCGATGCTCGAAACCGTCATCGTCCTCAAGTCGCGATCGGAATGGCGCACGACGCAAACCTGGTATTCGTCGTGGGCCCCGAACTGGTTGTTGCCGGTCCTGCGCCACATCACTGCTGATCACATTTCCGAGGAGCAACTGGTAGCGGAGATGAATGAGGCGTTACGCATCCCGGGCCTGTCGAACTCCTGGACGATGCCGATCCGCGGCCGTATCGACATGCTGAGCACCGGCATTCGCACGCCGGTCGGCCTGAAGATCCAGGGCGGAGACGTGACCCAGATCCAGCAGATCGGGCAGCAGGTGGAACAGGCCTTGAGCGCGGTACCCGGTACCCGCAGCGTGTTCGCTGAGCGCACGGGCAACGGATATTTTCTCGATGTGGTGTGGGACCGCAACGCGCTGGCTCAGTACGGTCTCTCCATCGACGACGCGCAGAACGCCTTGTCCACGGCGGTTGGCGGCGACAACGTCACGACGATGATCGACGGTCGCGCCCGTTATCCCGTGAATGTGCGCTATATGCGCGATTTCCGCTCGGATCTGGACGCACTCGGCAAAGTGCTCATCTCGATCAACGAAAAGCAGATTCCGCTCTCGCAACTGGCAACCATCCGCACGTTGAACGGGCCGGCCATGATCCGCGACGAGAACGGCTTGCTCACTGGCTATGTTTTCGTCGACGTGGCGGACCGCCCGATTGGCGACTATGTGCAGCAAGCTCGAAAGCAATTGCAGACTCAGCTGAAACTTCCGGCCGGAGCGTCAATCCTGTGGAGCGGGCAATACGAATCCGCCGAGCGCGTGCGCCAGCGCCTGATGGTGGTCGTCCCCGTGACCTTGGCGATTATCCTGTTCCTGCTCTATTGCAATACACGGTCGGTCGTCAAAACCCTGATTGTCACGCTGGCTGTGCCCTTTTCGGCAGTGGGCGCGCTCTGGATCGTCTATGCCTTGGGCTACAACATGAGCATTGCAGTCTGGTTGGGGATCATTGCTCTACTTGGAATTGATGCGGAGACCGGGGTCTTCATGCTGTTGTATCTGGATCTCGCGTATGAAAAAGCCAGGCGCGAGCCGGTGCGGATGACCCGACAGCGTCTGTACGAGGCGATCGTCGAAGGAGCGGCCAAGCGGCTGCGTCCCAAGTTCATGACCTTCGCCACCATGAGCATCGGCCTGATTCCGATCCTGTGGTCAACGGGAACCGGATCAGAAATCATGAAACGCATCGCGGCTCCGATGGTGGGGGGAATCGTTACGTCGTTCATTCTGGAACTGCTGGTCTATCCTGCCCTCTATGCCGTTTGGCGGGAACGGTCGCTGAGACACAACGTCGGTCCCGACGACATCCTTATGGCCGAGGATGTAAACTCGGCACCGTTTGGACAGAGCGATCTTGCCTCGCTGCGACCGTAGGAATCAGGAACACCACGCATGGCCGCGCGCGGGCGCCGCTCGGCTGCAGAGCGGGCGCGACGGGTGGGGAGGCGACTGTGGCTTGGATCCCACCGGAGACAGTTGGCTCGCGGCGCGATACGAATAAAGTTAACAACTTTTCCGTTCCTTGACAGCTGGGGTGGGCCATACGACAATACGCCAGTCGGCAGCGTAAGTTGCTGGCTCTCCGAGATTTTATAAACAACTCCCCGGTTAGCACGAGATATGCAGGCAGGCTAGCCACGCGTGTCTGTTAGCAGCACTGGCGCTTGTAATCAAGCCAGTATCCAAGGGCCGCCTGGCTTGGAGGTAGGGTGCAGAGCTTACGTCTATTCACGAAGAGTCGATCCGACTTTACGACTAAACACACCCGTGAGCTTTGGCTCAGAAGGTCGTTTCCGTTTTGGCCGCTTGTGCTATCCGGTATGGTGGTCTTGCTGGCACTGGTCGCATTTTTGCAGTATCGCTGGACTACCGAAGTCAGCGCTGCCAGCGAAGTTCGCATTGGCACTGAACTCGAATCGTTAATGATCCGGTGGCACCTCGATTTTTACGGCGAGTTCTCTGCCATCTGCGTTGCGACGCTGACCGGTCCAGATTCAGGTGCAACCGACACTTGGGACGATTTTCTCCAGCGCTATGTGGAGTGGAGCCGTAGCAACCTGAATGACGACTCGCTGATGAACATCTACAAGAACCCGGATCTCATCGGGGATATCTACATCTGGGAAACAAGCCAGAAGACGAGACCTCGGTTGTTGCGTTTTAACGCTGACAAGAAGAAAATTGAGACCTCCACGGTGCCCCAGGATCTAGAAGCTCTGCTGGCTCGCTTGCAGTCGAACTCTGCCAACCTTTCTCTTGCCTTACACGCTTGGGAATCACACGACCCGTCCTTAGACCAGCGCTTCCGAAGTAGTGACACCTCGAGCGCAGATTCGCAGCGAAGTAACACAACCGCTGGGTGGCAGTTCGATGAGAACATCCCTGCGATCGTTCACCCTCTTGTTCGGCACGACGATGCCAATCCCCCAAGCAGCCGGAATCCTGTCGATTGGATGGTAATTGTTCTTAATTCCAGTACTATTCAGAGACGAATCCTGCCTGAACTCGCGAAACGATATTTCGGTAGCCGGGGCAAACTTGACTACAAGGTGGCTGTCATCGCAGCTGGGAAAACGCCTCGCACGATCTATTCTTCCGAACCTGGATTCGAGGTCCGTGACATCGGCGCCTTCGATTCAACGATGAATATCTTTGGCCCCCCTTCGGGGGGTGAGGACGGCCACTTGTGGCCAGCACTCAAAAATAGCGGATCTTTGCGAGGCAAGGAATGGCACAGTTTTCCCGGTCCAGTGTGGTTTCCCGTGATAGAAGATGCTTCTCGGCAGGAACCTTGGGTGCTAGTGCTACAACGCCGCAACGGCCCACTCCAAGCCGTGGTAGAGAGAGTTAGGCAGAGAAACTTGGCAATTAGTGCTCTGGTACTTGTGTTACTCGCCGTTAACATGAGTTTTGTTATCGCTGCCGGCCTTCGAGCGCAGACTTTTGCCCGGCTCCAGATGGACTTCGTGGCCTCTATTTCACATGAGTTACGAACCCCGTTAACAGCCATTTTTTCAGCGGGCGAAAATATCAAAGACGGTTTTGTAAGTGGACAATTGAATCTGAAGCACTATGGTTCGATTGTCATCACCCAGGCGCGGCAACTCATGGATCTGGTAGATCGCATTTTGCTTTTTGCCTCGATACGCAGCGGCAAGGACCGGTACAACTTGCGTCCGCTGCAAGTATCGGAAATCCTGCAACGCGTTCGCAAGACCACGGCCGGACTGATTATTGAGGAAGATGCGTACACCATTGAGGAGCATGTGGAACCTGACCTGCCGTGTGTTTTTGGCGATCTGTCCGCGGTCTGTGGGTGCTTGGAGAATCTGATCACAAATGCTATTAAGTACAGCGAGAGAGATCGTCGCATTCGCGTATCGGCCACACTTCGTGAACTGGAGAATCACAGAAAAGAAATCCGGATCAGCGTGGAAGACCACGGGATCGGCATCAGTAGTTCAGAGTTGCAACATATCTTCGAGCCGTTTTACCGCAACCCCAAGGTGGCTGCCGCCCAGATACACGGGACGGGGTTGGGACTCTCTTTGGCAAAGCATCTTGCGGAGGCGATGGGCGGAAGAATTTCGGTTGTCAGCGAGATTGGAGTGGGAAGCATTTTTACATTACACATACCCGCAGCCCAAGCACAGGAAGTCGAACTCTCGGCCGTGGGTTCCAGAAGTGGCGAGGTGAGGTGAAATGAATGAAAGCATCCTGCTGATCGAAGACGAACAGGCCTTAAGGACTACCCTCAGCGACCGACTGCGCGGCGAGGGGTATGTCGTGGACACTGCAGTAGACGGACAGGAAGGGTTCGACAAGGCATCCAACCTGCCCTTCGATCTGATTATTCTCGACATTATGCTACCGCGTCGCAGCGGACTTGATGTCTGCCGCGATATTCGACAGGCGGGAATGGCAACCCCTATTCTGATCCTCACCGTGCGGAATGAGACAGTGGATAAAGTCGTGGGACTCAGGCTTGGCGCCGACGACTACGTAACTAAACCATTCGAGGCCGCCGAGCTTATGGCTCGCATCGAGGTTCTGTTGCGACGTGTGCCTGTCCATGCGGGGCAGGGTCTTTACGAATTTGGTCCGATCCGTGTAGACGTGCGGCGAACACAGGTGACTCGAGACGGAAATCCCGTCTATCTTACGGCGCGCGAATTTCAGCTTCTTCGTTACTTGATCCAACGCGTAGGAAAAACTGTTCCTCGAGACGAACTGTTGCAGTCGGTATGGGGCTACGACACCGATACGTTCACCCGTACAGTTGATACACACGTGGTCAGCCTGCGACAAAAGTTGGAGGAAAACCCTAAGCGCCCCGAGCTTATCCTCACAGTCTCGGGAGTCGGTTACAAGTTTGTCGGCCTAAATGGCAGATAACCCAGCCAGCGCAACGTTAAGTCCCTGAAGTTGTGCGCCGTGATGATGACATGCTCCGCCAACGTCGTACCGATGCCTGTGACCCGTGGTGGGATCTTCTCTTTATAGGCGTCTTTTCGGAATTCTGATTCATTCTCCTGAAGAATTGCGGTTATAGGGCAAGGACTGTGACAGGGGAAGGGGCTAGATCACTCCATGCCAATTTTATTCGCACCGAAGGGCTACCATGGGATCGACCCGTATGGCACGCAGGGCGGAGATGTAGCAGGCGAGCAGCGCGGCCGCCACCAGAAGCAGTATCACCCCGGCAAATGTCAGCGGATCGGTAGCCGTTACGCCAAAGAGCAGCGTAATATTGCTTTTCCTGGCCTTCATGACAGCTCCATCCATCTCCACTAAACTAACTATCCAAACCGGAGACTGATCACTTGCTTCCCGTGCACAAAGTCAAGTTGTGTTGGCGCGGTCGTTTTCTCACGCTGTTCTTCCTTCTTCTAGCCACCTCGACGATGGCCGAACCGGTTCCTTCAGAATCGTTCAATGGGCTTAGGTGGCGACTGGTCGGCCCGTTCCGGGGCGGCCGAGTGGTTGCCGTAGCTGGGGTGCCCGGCGACTCTACCATGTTTTATTTTGGTGGGGTGAATGGGGGCATCTGGAAGACAACGAACGGCGGCGTTGTCTGGACGCCGATTTTTGATGGCCAGCGTGTCGGCTCAATCGGCGCTCTCGCCGTTGCTCCCTCTGACCCCAAAACCATCTACGCCGGAACCGGCGAGTCCGACATTCGCTCCTCGCTCTCGTTTGGCAACGGTGTCTACAAGTCGGTTGATGCCGGTCGAACTTGGATCCATATAGGCCTGGAAGACACGCGCCATATCAGCAGGATCGTCGTCGACCCACAGAACGGTGACGTCGTCTACGTTGGGGCCCTGGGACATGTCTATGGTCCGAACGAGCAACGTGGCGTGTACAAATCAACCGACGGCGGAATGCATTGGACCAGAGTTCTCAATGACGGTCCCGAAACCGGCGTTTCTGATCTGGCAATCTGTTCCGGAAACCCGCAGCTCTTGTTTGCCGGCCTGTGGCACAGCTGGCGTCCTCCCTGGAGCACCTATGCGCCAATCGATCGGCCGGGTGGCGATCTCTACCGTTCTCAGGATGCCGGCAAGACCTGGGCTCGTCTCGGCGGCAGTGGACTTCCCGACGGCGATTGGGGGCGCGTGGGCATTGCCGTTTCTGCGGGTGGCCAACGAGTCTATGCGCTCATTCAAGCGAAGAAAGCCGGCCTCTACCGTTCTGATGATGGCGGAAATACGTGGGTTCTTGAGAACGAGGATCCGCGGCTCACCAGCCGTGCCTGGTACTTTAATAGCGTCACGATCGATCCGCAGAATCCCGATGTGATCTACATCCCGAACGTCGCCCTCTATAGATCCGAAGATGGCGGAAAGACGATTTCCATTGTGCGGGGAGCACCCGGTGGAGACGATTACCACCAGATTTGGATCGATCCCAGGAATACCGCCAGTATGGTGCTCGGAACGGACCAGGGAACGACCGTCAGTGTCGATCGTGGCAAGACCTGGAGTACCTGGTACAACCAGCCCACGGCACAGTTCTACCACGTAATCACGGATAACCAGTTTCCGTATGTCGTGTACGGCACGCAGCAGGATAGTGGAAGTGCTGCTGTCCTGAGCCGTACCGACCACGGTCAGATCACTCCGCGGGACTGGTTTCCCGCGGGCCCAAGCGAGAGCGGATACATGGCGCTCGATCCGAATGACGCCAACATCGTCTACCTGAGCAGCAGCTATGGCGGCGTTGCCCGTTTTAACCACCGAACTGGGCTCAGCCAAGACGTCACGCCATGGCCCGCGTCTATCTTCGATTCCGAGATCAATGACCGCAAGTATCGCGCACCCTGGGCCCCGGTGCTGATGTCTTCGCCCTCGGATCCCAAAGCCCTCTATCTCGGGACGCAGTACGTGCTGAAGACAGTTGATGGTGGTTTGCACTGGGAAACCATCAGTGGCGACCTCACCGGATCAACCGCGGACGCGGTCAGCAGGCAGCCTGAGGGCGCGCCGACGGTGGAGAACGCGAAGCAGAGCGGATTCGGGGTTGTGTCCACGATCGCGCCGTCGGCACTCAATCGTGATCTGATCTGGGCAGGGACTGACACCGGGCTGGTTCACCTCACTCGAAATGGCGGGAAAACCTGGGACAACGTCACACCACACGGGCTGAGCGATTGGAGCAAGATCTCGCTGATCGAGCCTTCGCACTTTGATTCGGCGGTGGCGTACGCCGCCGTGGATCGCAGCCGTCTCGATGATCAGGCGCCCTACCTCTATCGCACACGCGACTATGGGGCAAGCTGGCAACTCGTCACCAATGAAATTTCAACTCCCGCTTTCTTGCGCGCGATTCGAGAGGATCCTCAGGTCAAGGGACTGCTCTTCGCGGGCACTGAGTTGGGGGTCTACGTGTCTTTTGACGACGGCGATGATTGGCAACCGTTGCAACTGAACCTGCCCGTGACCTCGGTTCGAGATCTGACCATCCATGGCGACGATCTGGTGATCGCGACGCACGGTCGTTCTTTCTGGATTCTCGACAACATCACGCCACTCCGCCAGGCGTCCGAGGCCATCAAAGCAGCAAGGAGTGCGTGGCTCTACCATCCTGCGGCGGCCGTCCGTGTGGACAACGACACCTTTGCAGGGACACCGCTTCCGCCCGAGGAACCGACCGCAGAAAATCCGCCGAATGGCGCAATGCTTGACTACTTTCTGAAGTCTCCGGCTGGCACTGTGAAGCTGGAGATCTTCGATGCGCAGCAGAAGCTAGTCCGCAGTTTCTCGTCCGAAGGCAAGAACACGGGCAAGCACGCGCCACTTCCCGTGGCAGAGCGTTGGTTTCTGAAGCCCGAAGTCCTCGAGAAAACTCCCGGCATGCATCGTTTCGTATGGAACCTCGCGTGGCGAAGTTCGGGAGGGCCGGATGCAGATGAAGAGGCGGATTTCCGCAATCCCAGCGGGCCGAAGGTCGTGCCCGGACCTTATCAGGTCCGCCTCACAGTAGACGGACAGTCCCAGAACCAATCCCTCGAAGTCGTCATGGACCCGCGCTCGTCCGCGACTCCTGAGATCCTGGCGCAGCAGTTCCAGTTGGGTCAAGAGATGTTCGAGGAAACGCTCCAGGCACGTCGCGCGCTGGCCGAGATCAGCTCGGCTCAGAAGCAACTCGCCGCGCAGCAAAAGCCGGCAGCGCAAGACGCCACGCTCAAATCCGCGCTGGCGGAAGCTCAATCCAGCCTCAGCCGGATCCTCTCCAACAAGGAGAATCGTCGAGATCAGAAACCGGGCCTGCAGGACGCCTACAAGGACTTGGCCTCCGCTCTGCGGGTTGTCGAGGGAGGCGATCGTCCAGCGCCTTCTCAGGCGGTCGCCGTCTACAAAGAGTCGAGCCAGCAAATCAAGGGGCGTATTGGCGAATGGAATGCGTTCAAGCAGACAAGATTGCCGGAACTCAACCAACTGTTGCGCCAGGCAAATCTTCCTCCGATTGCCATCGCCGACATCGAGCCAGACGTCGAATTTCTAGTGTCGCAGTGAAATCAGACCGCGA
>Ga0075030_100003167_pt1 | contig 14993 bp, 4 predicted proteins | sample LitLauG_LLR_2012_FD_71393 | JGI IMG/M metagenome (GOLD analysis project Ga0075030, IMG submission 71393) | Freshwater sediment microbial communities from Pennsylvania, USA - Little Laurel Run_MetaG_LLR_2012 | ecosystem: Environmental > Aquatic > Freshwater > Creek > Sediment | place: USA... | reverse complement strand
AGCGTTCCAATCCACAACCATCTGTTGCCGGCTGACTGCATTGAGCAGAGGCAGACGCGAGACAGGGCGATCGGCATTTTCAACCATGCCCAGCAGAAGAGTTTCATAGTGACTCAGCCAGCGGGCAATGGTCGCCTCGTCGAAGAGTCCGGTATTGTAGTCGCAGTCGAGCATGAGCCCGTCCTTCGACTCGACTACATTCAGAAAGATATCGAAATTGACAAAGCTCTTTGGATTCGGATCCACCTCAGCTTCAAATCCGTCGAATCGCAAATCGTCGCCGACACGCTCGAGGTTGAACTGCACCTCCGTCAGCGGCAGACGGCTGGGATCGCGCGGAATCTGAAGCTTCCTCACCAATCGGCCGTAAGTGTAGTTTTGATGCTCGTAGGCCGCCAGCACCGCCTGCTGCGTGTTGGCCAAGAACTGCGCGGCGGAGGGATTGCCGGTGAGTTTCCCTCGCAAGGGAATGAAGTTCACGCAATGTCCGACCAGTGTCGCGTCTTCCAGAAGGGACTGGCCCGCAGTGGGGATTCCAACCACGATGTCGTCCTGGCCACTTAGGCGGCTCAGTAGAATCTGGAAACCAGAGAGCAGCGTGACAAACAGCGTACACTTCTGCTTGGCACCTAGCTTCTTTACGGCGTTGTAGGCATCCACGCTAACTCTCGTTCGGTAGGTAGCGCCTTTGAATTCCTTCACGGCAGGCCGCGGGTGATCGGTGGGCAGGTCCAGGAGCGGGGCGGCCTGCTTGAACTGTTCCAGCCAAAATTGTTCAACCTTAGCGCCCTCCGGCCCATCCAGGAACTCGCGCTGCGACTTTGCGTAGTTCGCAAAACTCATCGGCGATGGCAGGCTCCATGAAATGCCGCGATTCAGTGCGTTATAGATCCCGTAAAGTTCGTCGAGTAAAACGTTCGTGGACCATCCATCACACACGATGTGGTGCGCTGTGAAGATCAGTTGGGAGCAATCCGACGCCAGCTTCACGACTTGGGCACGGACCATCGGCCCTTCCGCCAGTCGGAACGGGGTGTGGGCGTCATTCCGGATAATCTGCTTCACCCGGGCATCGCGATCAGAGGCACGCAGCGAAGTCAAATCGACGGTAGGGATTTGGAGATCGACCTGTGGGGCAAACTTTTCCATCTGACCTTCGTGCACGAACGTCGCCCGCAGGGCGTCGTGACGATTGACAAGCGCGCGGACCGCTTCCTTAAGCGCGGACTCATTTACCTTCCCACGCATGTGGAGAGTGAAAGATTCGTTGTAGCAGCAGGAAGCCTCATCGCTGAGTTGGTCGGAGAGCCAAACTTCCAACTGGGGCTCCGTCACAGGTACTTCCTGAGGTCGAGTAGCGACTGGGGCTACCGCTGTCTGCGACAGGGTCCGCTCGGTGCCTGGCTTCGGAAAGAACCCGGCATTCTGCATGTCAACTACGCTTTCCTTGAACGCCGCAATGATCCTCTCGAGGTCCGCATCACTGTGAGCGGTCGACAGGAAGCAGGGGAAGCCCTCGAGGATGTGAATTCCTTTGGCGCGGAGGAAGTAATAGAAGAGGCTGGCAAAGCGCTCTTCCACCGGAAACGCAAAGTAGAAGAAGCTCGCGAAATGTTCGATTCGGGTTGGGACCTGGTTGACTTCGAAGAACTCGTTGATGGTCTCGACCAGCCGGGCAGTGCGTGCGTTCAGTCGCTCTTGCAGCGCCGGCCCTTGTTCTTTGAAGTGCTGCATCACCGCCTTCATGGCGGCGAGCGTCAGCGGATGGCGAACAAACGTGCCAGCGAAGAAGGTGACGCCGACTTCGGGATAGGAATCGTCACCAAACTGCCAGCGACCTCCATCGAGTGCGTCCATAAAGGCAGCTTTGCCAGCGAGTACTCCGATCGGCATGCCGCCAGCGACTACTTTGCCGTAGGTGGCAAGATCGGCGCGAATTCCAAATAGTGCTTGGCACCCACCCGGATGCGCGCGGAATCCTGTCACGACTTCGTCAAAGATCAGAGCGGCGCCCGAGTCTTGCGTAACATTGCGGAGTTCCTGCAGGAACTCACGCGGCTGCAAATGTGGATGGCGGCTCTGAACCGGTTCAACGAGAACCGCTGCCAGGTCTTTTGCGTTCTGGCGAATCCATTCGAGCGACTCGGCCTCGCCATAATCGAGGACGACAACGTTGGAGACCTTCTCCATAGGAATGCCGGGCGCCACGGGTGCGGAATGCGGGACTCCGGCCTTCTTCACGCCCTTGACCAGAAATTCATCACACATGCCGTGATAGGCGCCGCTGAACAGCACAATCTTGCTGCGGCCCGTCACGGTACGCGCGACACGGACAGCCGCCATCACCGCTTCCGATCCGGTGTTGCAGAACGTCATGCGCTCGTTGCCCGTCATGTCGCAGAACATCTTGGCGACCTCCCCGGCCAACGGGGTCTGCGGGCCAAGTTCGAATCCTTCATGCAGTTGCTTCGCAATTGCCTGCTCGACAAAGTCGGGACGGTGCCCCAGCATGATCGGACCGAAGCCATTCAAAATGTCGATGTACTCGTTGCCATCCACGTCCCACAGGCGTGATCCCTGCGAACGCTCCGTGACGATTGGATAGACGATTTCCTTCCACTGCGAGCGAAACCCTAAAACGACACGTGGATCAGCAAGGTTGCCGCGGTGCCGCTGCGTAAAGCTCTTCGATTTCGCGGTGCGCCGCGTGTACACCTCGATCAGCTTCCGGAGGCCCTCTTCCCGTTGCTCTGTCAGGTGGCCCGAAGCACCCTTTTCGGGTGGTTTGTAGGGGCCAAAAGGCTTGAACTCCTCCGTGGAAGTCGCGCTCGAGGTAGGCGTGGCAACCGGCACGGCGGATGGCACAGGCACGCCAGGAGCCGCAAAGGGCGGCGCTGGGGAGACTACCGAGACCGGCTTCGGCGCAGCAGCAGGTTGTGTCAATGCGTTTCCGCGCAGCGCATCCAACTGTTGCGCAAAGAGCTGATTCATCACCTGAAGCTGTTCACGCATCAAGCGTTCGACCGGAGATTCAGACATAGCACTATCTCCATTTCCGCTGGTAATAACTGTAGGAGTTGATCCGACGACAGCCGGCATCGGACGCATCGCCGGCGTTGCAATTTGAGGAGACACGGACACGCCCACAGGGAGCACAGGAGCCTGAGTTTCTGCCATAACATCAGCCGCCAGTCTGCTGTCCAGATACTTAGAGAGAGTGTCCAAAGTCGAAAGGTCACCCAGCAACTGGCGGAAAGTAATCTTCAGGCCGAACTTTCCGGACAATGCTTGCGTGACCTGCGTAAGAAAGAGCGAGTCGAAGCCCATCTCGAGGAAGGTCGTGGACCCGTCCGCCTTAGAAACGTCGACTCCGGAAAGATCCTCGAAAATCTCCGTGAGGACCTTCGCGATTCGTGTGGATCGGGATACGGGGAGGGGGGATGCAAGGGTTGGCAAGCTCGCGCTCACAGGTGTGGGTTCCTCCCAAACTGGGACTTCTGAAACGAATGGCTGCGGCACAGCCGCTGATTGCGGCTGTTGTGCCGCGGATTCCTCGAGTACGGGAGCATCGAGCCAGTACCGTTTTCGCTCGAACGGATATGTCGGGAGGGACACGCGCATCCTCTTTTCGTCGCCATAGAGTTTGCGCCATTCCGGCTTCGCTCCAGCGAGCCAGAGAGCACCGAGCGCATTCATCATGCTCACCGCATCGCCCTCCCCGGAGAACCCACCAGCCAGCGAGGCAACAATCGGCCGATCAGCTGACCCGCCCGGCTGTTGTCGCACGAGCGTACCCAGTACGTTGCCCGGACCCACCTCGAGAAAAATGCGATTGGGTTTCTTCCGTAACTCAGCAGCCCCGGCCGCAAATTGCACCGGCAAGCGGAAATGCCGCGCCCAGTATGATGGGTCGGTAGTTTCCTGCTCCGTGATCCAAGTTCCGGTAACGCCCGAAACGTAAGGAATCTTTGGAGAGTTCAGGCGGACCTGCGATACCCGCCTGGTGAGCGGCTCGATGATGGGATCCATCATTGCGGAGTGAAACGCATGGGACGTCACGAGGCGCCGGCAGATAACATTGTCCGCCGTCAACCTTCGCTCGAACTCTTCGAGCGCATCGAATGGCCCGGCCACAACGCAAAGCATGGGCGAGTTCACTGCAGCCAGGCACACCCCATCGATGAGCCGCGCCCTGACCTCAGAGTCTGGTAGACGCACCGAGAGCATGCCACCGGGCGGTAAGTCCTGCATCATTCTTCCGCGCGCTGCCACGAGGGCCAGGGCGTCCTTGAGCGAGAACACTCCCGCCATGCAGGCAGCGACGAATTCGCCGATACTGTGGCCGAACATAGCAGCCGGCTGAATACCCCAGCTCATCCAGAGCTGTGCCAGGGCGTATTCGATCGTAAAGATCGCCGGTTGCGCGACGAGCGTATCGGTAACGCGACGCTTTGCTTCATCGGACGCACCATCGGGAGGATATAGGAACGCGCGCAGATCGGCACCGAGGTGCGGCTGTAGTATCTCCGCACACCGGTCGGCCGTTGCCCGGAACACCGGTTCGGATTCGTACAGTTCGCGGCCCATGTTCGGATACTGCGACCCTTGCCCCGGGAACAAGAAACAAACGTCAGGGTTCTCCAGCGGACGCAAGCATGTTTGCACTCGGTCCCGGTCGCGTTTCGAGAGTGTCGCAATCGCCTCGGGCACGTCACGCGCGAGGATGGTCCGGCGACACGGGAAAGCGTGTCGCCCTTGTTGAAGAGTCCAAGCGGCATCCGCCAGATCCACATCCGGATGAGCATTTAGATACTCCCCGAGATTAATGCTCGCCTGATCGAGCGCCGCTTCAGAACGAGCGGAGAGGACCAGCAACTGTACAGGACGCGAGGATTTTGCGCTCGGTCGTTTAGGCGCCTGCTCCAGGACCACGTGCGCATTGGTTCCACCGACTCCGAAGGCACTCACGCCCGCTCGCCGCGGGCTGCCGTTCTGTTTCCACTCCTGGCGAGTGGAGTTGATGTAGAACGGACTGTTTTCAAGATCGAGCTTCGGGTTCGGCTTCTGGAAATGCAGCGTCGGTGGATAGATGCCATCACGAACTACGTTCGCGGCATGAATGAATCCCGTCACGCCGGCGGCAATATCCAGATGTCCGATATTTGCCTTGACCGTGCCAACAGCACAGAACTGTTTAGCTTTTGTGTGGGCACGAAATGCCTTTGTAAGTGCTGCCATTTCGATGGGATCGCCGAGAGGGGTTCCGGTACCGTGAGCCTCGATGTATCCGATCGAATCGGGGGAAACATCGGCTAGAGCTTGCGCCATGGCGATGACCTTGGCCTGTCCCTCGACACTCGGTGCCGTGTAGCCGACCTTATCGGAGCCATCGTTGTTCATGGCGAACCCGCGAATGACGGCATAGATCTGATCACCATCCGCCATCGCATCCTCAAACCGCTTTAACAGAACTACGCCAGCACCGCCACCAAAGACCGTGCCATTCGCATTCTCATCAAACGCGCGACAGTGGCCGTCCGGCGAGACCATGCCGCCATCCTGGTAGAGGTAGCCGCGCTTCTGCGGGAAGGTAATGGAAACTCCGCCCGCCAGTGCCATGTCGCACTGATAGGTCTGCAGTGATTGCGCCGCTTGACAGATAGCAAGCAGAGACGTCGAACATCCCGCCACCATCGTGAAGGCTGGCCCTTTCAAGTTGAGTTTGTAGGAAACTCGCGTCGCCAGGAAATCAATGTTGCTGCCCAGGAGCACCGGATAGTTCGCGACCTGGTATCCAGTGACGTAGTCTTCGATGAAGCGACGGTCGCGGCATACGTGTCGCAGGAAGTATGTGCTCGTGCTGCATCCCGCATATACCCCGGTCATGCCGGGACAATTCATCGGATCGTAGCCGGCATCCTCGATCGCTTCCCAACAGATCTCGAGAAACACACGGTGCTGCGGATCCGTCAACTCGGCTTCCTTGGGATACATAGAGAAGAAGGAGGCATCGAACAGATCCACATCGTCCAGAATCGGACGTGCTGCGACATAGGCCGGATCTTTTGCCGATTGGGCGGCGTTTGCCACCTCAAGCTCTTCCTCCCGGAAGTGCGAGATCGACTCGATGCCCGCCAGTTGATTGCGCCAGAACTCAGCCACGCTGCGGGCTCCCGGGAAACGCCCCGACATCCCGACGATTGCGATCGCGTTGCTGAGATCCCGCGGCTTTTGACTACTCACGGAAGTTGTCCTAAACGGCGCTGCTTCGCCATCGCACTTTGTCGCTTGCGAGTTCTGTCTGCGATGTCGAAGCCGGCGAGTTGCAGACTCGCTTCGCCCTTGAAATAGTTGCTGAGGGACCGGACAGAAGAGTACTGAAACAGATCTGTGACTGAAAACGAACGATTCAGAACCGCTTGCAGCTCGGCATGGACTTGCACAAGAAGAATCGAATCCCCGCCCAAGTCAAAGAAATTGTCAGTGGGAGCGATCTCTTCAACTCCAAGCGCTCGACGCCACACCGAGGAAATAACTACTTCAATTCCCTCTTCTACTGGGGCGCCGCCATTCACAGGCTCTGCGTGAACCGCAGCAGAACCTAGCAAGCTACGATCGACCTTCCCGTTCGCATTCAGCGGAAGCGATTCCAGCATCAAAAACGAAGCAGGCACCATATATGCGGGCAGAAATGTTTCTAAGGCTGTACGCAGTTCCTGCGTTTCTGGCCGATGGCCATTTTCCGGTACGACGTAAGCCACGAGTCTCTTTTGGCCTTCCATCTCGACGGAGTCGACGGCCGCTTGTCTCACGCCTGGCTGCCGGATCAAGTTTGCCTCGATCTCGCCTAGCTCGATTCTTTGCCCGTTGATCTTGATCTGGCGATCGATTCGACCCAGGAACTCGATCTCCCCGTCCGACATCAGACGGCCCCGATCTCCGGTGCGATAGATCCGCTCGCCCGTGCGCGGATGAACCGCAGTTCGGACAGCCGTCTGCTCTGGATCGCGCCAATACCCCTTCAGGAGTCCAACCCCTGCGCAGCAAAGCTCTCCGGGTTCGCCAACCTGACATTCATTCAGATCCTCATCGAGCACGTAATAGTGAGTATTCGCAATCGGGTGTCCGTAGGGAATGCTCTTCCAACCAGCTTGTATTGTTCGCACGGGATACCAGATATTCCAGACTGTCGTCTCCGTAGGACCACCGACACTCACAATCTGCACGTCACCGAAGTGGGCATGAATGCGTTCTGGCGCGCTGAGTGGAATCCAGTCCCCGCCAAGAAATGCGAGACGCAACCGATCTCGCAGGACGATGCTTTGCGCCGCTGCGTGGACGAGCAACATCTCCATAAACGCAGGTACGGAGTTCCAAAGAGTCACTTGTTCTCGATTGATCAGCTCAACCCAATGGTCGGGCGAGCGAGTCCCGTCGCGGTCCGGTATCACGATAGCCCCACCAGCGGCGAGGAGCCCGAAAATGTCGTATACCGACATATCGTGGTGTAATGCGGTAACGGCAAGCACGCGGTCGTCGGTCCCCACACCAAAAGTACGATTAGTTGCCAGGATGCAATTGACTAACCCGCGGTGCCCGATCATCACGCCCTTGGGCTTCCCCGTCGAACCCGACGTATAGAGAACGTAAGCAATGTCTTCTGGAGTCTGTACACGCAGAGGGGACTCAGTTTGGTTAGTGCCCAGATCTTCCCGATCCATGCATAGTCGGGTCACCTTCGGCGGCCACGGCAGCTTTTCATCCAACCACGACTGCGTGAGAACAATGTCGACTTCCCCGTTCTCAAGCAGATACCGCAGACGTCCTTCAGGAACGTTCGGGTCGATCGGAAGATACGCCGCACCTCCTTCGAGGATCCCCAGCACAGCCACAATCTGCTCCCATCCTTTCTCCATAACGATCGCGACCAGCGTGTTGGCCTTGACACCAAGCGCCTGGAGACGCTGTCCGAGAGCGCGCGACATGGAATGCAGATCAGCGTACGACAGCGTTCGAGACGTAGAGATGACGGCCGGGTTGTCGGGCGCTCGCACAGCCCGTTCAACGAACAAGTCTTGGATCAAGCAGTCCGGCACCGAACAACGCAGATCGACCATCGCCTGCCGTTCCTGGGTCGACTCGTTCAGGTACCGTTTGATTTGTTCAGAGCTCATTGGAGGTGCTCACCAACGTGAAGATTTGAGGGTAATAAGGTAGATGAAGTGCAGGCCTGACCTGGAATTCACCTCGGTACTGCCGATGCCGGACTGGGCGCTAGTTGAACATCGTCGAAGCACTCAGTCGAAAGAGCATCTATCAGATCCAGGTATTCTTTCTTCTTCTGGTCCCAGCCATTGCGCTCAACGTACTCATAGCCCTGCGCAATGAGAGACTCGCGCAAGTTCTTATCGTTAACAACATCAAGCATGGCCTGGGCCATGGCTAGGCTGTCACCCGATGGAAAGAAATGAACGACTCCCTCCTTGAAGTAAAAGGTGTCGATCTTTGTTCGAGAGACTATCACCGGCACACCCTGGGACATGAACTCCATGATTTTCGTGCTGTACGCCTCGTCGCCGAACGAGTCAGCTCGTTTCGGGACAACTCCAAGATCGGCATTGGCCAGCAGGCTTGCCATTCGGTCGAGCGAAATACCTCCGCAGAACTTGACACTCTCCTCCAGATCGAGCCGCCGCACCAACTCCTTTAGCTCGGTTTCCACTCTGTCGTTCCCTCCACCATACAAATGGAACTCCGCGTTCGGAACCTTGCGCTTGAAGTGAACAAAGGCTTCGATGGCAATGTCCAAACCCTGATGCCACTGAAAACTGCCCGGAAATAGGACGATAAATTTCCCGTCATTTCTGGTTCGTGCCTGCGGCGAGAAAACGTCCGGGTCCACATGATTTACCATTACCGAACAATTCCGTTCATCCACCGACCGGGCAATCAACCTGTCGCGCCAAAGGTGATTCGACACAATGACGTGGTCAACAAATCTCGCAGACATTCTCTCGATGGCCTTCAGCAGCCTGACATAGCCTGTTTTTGGCGCAGTCTTGAACTTGTTCGCAAACAACTCTGGGACGATGTCGTGAATATCAAGAATGAGTTTCGCGCCGGTCAGCTTCGGATACCATGCCGCAAACACCAGAAAATCCGGCATGTTATGGATGTGTATCACATCGTACCGATTTCGAGTGTGAAGCCGCGTCAACCAAACTGATGATTTGCTCAGGAATCGTAGTAAACGCGACGCATAAGTCCACTTGCTACGCTCGTTAAACGCGCGGCTCTGGATCTGGTATACAGTGACCCCGCGAATTCGCTCGACAGGCTCACGGAATTGCGACCCCTTCAATGCGATGACATCGACTTGATCGCCACGTTTCGCCAGTGTCTCTGCGTAGCGCCGGACACGGTTATCAGATTCGTAGTTGGTATAGGCCAGCATGCATATCTTCCTGCGGGTATTCCGGGATGAAGCCGGCACTCTGTTGCAGTAATATCGCGCGACCTCTCTCGGTTGAGCAGCCCAGTAGCTACCCTCATATTTCTCCCGGACGTAGCGCAGAAACTCCTCGTAATGCGAAACCGGATATTCATTTCGAGCCTGTTTCCCTCCAAAGCACATGTAGTCCGGGTGAGTATTCAGCAATGCCATGCCGCCGTGTCCTGCAATCCAGTCGAGCTTTTTCTTCCAGATTTCTATGCTCGGTTCGCAAAGCACTTTAAAGAGGTTGAAATCCTGAATCAACGTGTATGGAAGCTCCACGTAACCGCCACCGTTCGTCCTTGCAACCCAGAACGGGAAAATGGTACCCACTCCATCTGGTTCGGGCTCGAAGGGGTCCGTATCAAAGGTCGAAGTGTCATACTCCACGTCTAGTCGGTGCAGCCACCCCAGCCTGTGCTGCATCAGGGGAGAACGAAATCCCGACACGTTCCACCGCCGCACATAGTCATTAATCCGGCGGGCGTCTGCGCCAAACTTGGCTCTGGAGTTGTAGAGCTTGCCTGTATGGTCCAAACCGTGCACACCGACTTCGAATCCCGCAAGTTCCAGCATCTCCCGCACTACGTCGGGAACCCTGTATTCACCTTCTGGCACAAAGTTGAAGCACGAGCGAAATCCATGCTTCAATTCGAGGTTCATCAACTGTTTGACCCGTGCCAGGCCTCTGAGTCCCTCGACATCATGAGTAAGAACCACCGCGAATCGTTTGCCTTCGGGCCAACCTGCCCATTTGGGAGGAGGGGTGCCCGACTTCGGATCGATTGGCCACACGTCGGCGAAGGCTCTGCGTCGATCGTTGGCTCGCCATCGTCGAAACGCCAGACGCAGGCGCCACGGCAAGACTGGCTTAAAGAAAAAGTAAGTTTTGTTGAAAACCATGGTGAGAATGGTTACCGAGCGCCGACGCGTTGAAGTGAAGGCCAACTACCTAATTTAACTATGCGGCCAATGTCTAGCACAGTCGCACTTCAAGAAGCTACTTAACCGTGAATATTCTGACAGATTACCGCACTTCGCGGCCCACTTTGTGTTCCGTAACAGAAGCGAAACGTGTAAAAGCCATTCACAAATATCGACGCCACTCCCGCGGGGGTAAGAATCTCCTGCCAAGCCCGGATCTCATGTCCTCACTTTGAACAGCGTTCCCATTAACCTGAATCCTGGCATCGAACTTATTGGTACTAGCCAGAGGATATTTGCCCAAGAGAAACGCTTCCCGGATCATAGGAATCTTTGCTGGATCGAACCCCATAGCGAGACCATTGACATAATCGCCCTCAGCGACGTTATCACTGAAACTCAGGTAACCGAGGGAAATGGGTCGCGGGGATAGCGGCCCATCTCCTTCGCCAGCAATAATGCCATCTGTGAGCATGATGTGGACGCGTTGCTTTTCCGGTCGGAGCTGCCCTTCGTTCGTCGCATACTCCACTATCCTGGCTAGATCCACAGCCATACGCCAACAGGTGTCATTGCCTGGCCAGGAACCGCTTAGTGAGCGCGTAACTCGTCTTACAGCCATCCGCGAAAAGCGATTTAATACATAAAGGGCTTTCTGACCTCGACCTGGCCGTCTGCTGTACACTGCGTCGTGCAGTTGGGATAGGGGCCGCAGGATGGACAGCTCATCAGGATACTCATCCCCCCCCAATCGCGGAGGACCGTACCTGTGATGGGCAAGACAATCCTTGTGGCCGACCGTACCTACGCACCCCTTGATGCCGCAAGTAAAGCCAACTTTGTCGTGCGTCTTGAGTTTGGGGATGCTAACTATAACATCACTTTCGAGAATCATCCTGTTTACGAGATAAACATGCCTACCTTTGCTGTGACATCTCTCAATGCGGTGGTGATCATAGTCCAAAACCCTGAACCTAGGATCCGCACCCGACCTGTAAAGCTCATCGAGCAAACTCTCTGATCCCAGATCCACGGGGACGCAGGACTTCGCATCGTCGCCATGGTAAAGGGGTTCGACCATGCCAAGAGTATTCATGTACACAATGTGCTGACGAAGGTCCACCAACTGAACGGGCACATCGGCCTTGCCGCATTTGCCGTAGAACTCTTGCACACTCTGAGCGCCGGTCTCATGAATCACTCTGTCCCAATCGGCCGATTGTAGCGCGGCGTTACCGAAGCGGATGGACCCCGCTCCGCGCAGCGCGATTAACACGTAATCAATTAGCGCTCGGACGACGGAGCCGTGCGTGCATTTCGCCAGCATTATTTGGGCATCCCGTGTAACGTTGTGTTTAACGAAGTTACAGAGGACAAAGACCCTCTGGCCGGGAGTTATGTAATCACGAAGAGGGTTCCAGGCGGGTTTGCCGAAATTCTCGATATCCAGACCGGCATCGGCGAGGCACTGTCGCACAGCAGCGTATACGCGATTCGGCTTCTTTGCAGTGTGGCCAAATTGATACTCTGGGAAGATTTGGTCGGGTGAGAAATACTCCCCTGCGTCAGGGTATTTGAGGCTCGGGTCGTGATGTACCGAAACAAGTTGAGTATTCTTGACGTTTATCATGTCGAGGTATTGCTGCGATCTTTGACTCTCGTTTCTCCAGAATCAATGCCGGCTGGCTCGCCGTTACGACAGAGTTGTAAACCGTTCGAGGACAGATCTGAGCTCCGAGCGTGTTTGGCCGGTCAGAACTCCGAACTGTACTAACTTCTCGACGTCAGTGGCAAGGTCGCGATCGCCACTTAAGAGCGCGCGCCAAGACTGACGCACTTGGCTACGATCAAACAAATCTTCCGGGAACAGATCATCATTGCTGAGGACCTCGTTGAAGAAATTACGCCAGAACGGATCGGTCGCGTAGAGAGCGGATTTATTTGGCCAGGCACCTGTAGTGCGATAAGAATCGCCCAGAATTAACCGGCGCATCCCCCCCAACAGGGGCTTGCATTTCTTGCTGAACGCGTGCGCAGCGGGAGGCCAGCAGAGGGGAAGAAGACTGTTCGAGTTCGGGACTCTACTCGCCGCAGGGTCTAGTCGCCGGATTAGAAGGGCACCAAAATTGGCTCCGTTCCGTAAGGAGGCAGGGGCGATCTCCAGGAGATCTAAAACGTCCTTGTCTAGCATAAGATTGCGCTCTGGGGCCGCTCCCCGCAAATCAAGGAACATCGAGAAGGTCGGGCATGTGCCTACAGATTCCCAGCGGAAAAACAGGTCGCCGATGATCCAAGGGTCCGACGAAGCCTCGCGGAGGGTGTTATAGCGCTTTAAGATGTCCTGAACGACCGCAGCCTCGACTTCGCGACGAATCATAGGATTCAGAAGTGAAAGGGTCCTATGTCGATTTCTAGGTCGATACAGCGGCAGCCGAATCCGATCGAACTCTCGAACGAATTCTTCGGCAGTCCAAACCGTCCGCCGTCCTTTTTCAACTGAGCAAAGGAGCTTGCTCAAGGCTTCACACAGGTCGCCCAGAAGGAAAACCCTCATTCCGAAGTTGGCGCCCAATTCGCGAACGGCCCGCGAGAAATGCTCGTGCGTCCAGACGAAGCTTCCCCCGCTTTCAAACACGGCTTTCGGCAAACCTCCCAAGTACCAGCACTTGTCTCGCAACATGACGACGTGCTGCAGCCCCATTGCAACAGCAGCTTGTTCGGAAACTCTCACCTCAAGATTTCGTGCGTCCCCAATCGTTACCAAGAGTGGATTGGCGCCTGCGGCCTTCAGAGCGACCGCTGTAAGACGTGAATCCACACCCCCACTAAAGAAGATGACCGGTCGATCGCACTGCCTCGTGATTCTGGAGGCGGAGTGCACGAGGCGCTCGCAAGCGATGTCAACCCAGGAGGAAATGCTGCGATTGCTTTCGGGTTGATGGCAGTATCTGTACCATAGCGTTTCCTCCGTAGAGCCTGTGCTGCTGAGCTGCATGACACTCCCGGGCGGGACCGCCTCCACCCCCTCAAAGAGCGACTTTCGAGGCTGGATGGGGCCGCCATACAAAAAAAACGCGCCAAGCGCCCCGAGATTCACTTCCGGCGAAGGCACAGCAGTCGCAATCGCCATGGGGTGCGAGGAAACGATCCAGCCATGGCTGGTCCACAGCTTCCACAAAGGCCGCGAGGCCACACGGTCCACAAGGCAAAGAGAAACACTTCGTCGGAAGTCTTTGTGGAAGATCGTGAAAGACCCATGGATGCGGTTTAAGAGCGCGGTCAACGCTGCGGTTGAGTTATCCGCCTCAATGGATTCCCGCAGGAAGTTCACTGCTTGCTGTTGATCTACGATTCTTGGCCCGCCGTCAATCTCTGAAACGTACCCGCAAAGAACTGTCAGTGAATCGCCTGCGTTTTGAGAATAATGGACATCGCCCGCAGTAGACCCCCAAGCAAGCAACCTGTCTCCATGACGAAAGGTTACTTCCCCCGCCCCCAGTTGCGGACCTGGAGGTACCAGTCGTTGGGGATCCTTCCCCGACGGTTGAACTCCGCCTTCCAGAAAAATAAATCCGTTCACACAGAAACCTTACGCTAACTCGCTAGATGTCTTGAAGTTGAGAACTTGATGCAAATGAGTCGTCGGCCCCGGTGACGAATCGTGTTCAGCATCGCTCAGAGAAGCAACGGCCACATACCACGGCTTCTTTTATCAGATTGCCGGAGATTTCGGACGCACAGGCCTTCTTCTAGCTACGGTCTTGCTTCGCTCTCGACGCCGTATTTTATTGCGCCCCACGGTCACCTCCAGACGGTTTCTCCTCCCCAAAGTCGCCGGAGTTGTTGGCGTCGCAGATATCGGATCAGCTCAGAATCGTTTACCCTGGGAGTACCGTTCAGGTAACCTGCCACGAATCCATAGAGCAGACCGATTGACCCTATCACATACGGCCGGCAGCACAGACGGGAAACGCACTTCACTAGCATGAAAAGCGGGTGGTAGCCGGCAATGTAATTTGCCTTTCCATTCTTTACCGAGTTGCCCCAGCGGCCGTCCGCCGAGCCGGTCAACCGGTGTTGCCGAAGCCCGAGGTCGGGGAAGCTTCGGGTGATCCACCCCAGCATGTTCGCCTTCACCTCGTCCAGGGTGTCCCACCCGGGGGCCGGCCAGAAGCCGCCGATGCCTTCCCAGCAGGCTCGCCTGTAAATTTTGGTAGCTCCTCGAACATGAAACTTGGGCCCTCCCAGCTCGAGCTTCAGGATACCGTCGGGCATCACGTTATAAATGACTCCGCCCCCAACACCTAAGCGCGGCTCGCGCTCAAAGTACTCGAAGCACTTCTGGAAGTAATCAGGTTCGAAAGACAGGTCGCCGTCCAGTTTGACGATAAAACCCCAATTGTGGCACACGATCGCAGCGTAGCCTTCGTTGAAGGCTTCCATAACCCCGCCGCCGGATTTTCGATATCCGCGATTCTCTCGATGAACGGCACGAATCCACGGATACTGCCGGGCGTACCCATCGATAATTTTCCCCGTGCTGTCGGTGGAGCCGTCATCTACGATGATCCACTCC
>Ga0075030_100003166_pt1 | contig 14993 bp, 14 predicted proteins | sample LitLauG_LLR_2012_FD_71393 | JGI IMG/M metagenome (GOLD analysis project Ga0075030, IMG submission 71393) | Freshwater sediment microbial communities from Pennsylvania, USA - Little Laurel Run_MetaG_LLR_2012 | ecosystem: Environmental > Aquatic > Freshwater > Creek > Sediment | place: USA... | reverse complement strand
GCGAACATCTCGGCGGACAGCCAGCCGTAGAGGGAGAACAGGTCCGGTTTGAAGCCCGGAGAGGCCACCTGGACCCAGTGGAGGAAGGTGGACACCGCTGGAATCGCCGGTGAGTCCTGGCCGAGGAAGAGCGAGTACTGCATCGACAGGTACGAGCCGTCGACGTTGGCGGCACCTCCGGACTCGGAGACCATGGAGGCTGTGTAGGCGGCGGCACCGAGGATGACCACGGGGTGGAAGCTCTGCTGGTTGAGGGCCTTCATCACGGACGAGGCGTAGGTGTCGTTCATCTGATCCAGGAAGAGCATCTTCACCCCTGCGTTCTTCATGGCGACGACGTCTGCGTTGTAGTCCGTCTGCGTGACCCCGTAGACGCCGACGTAGCTGACCTTGTAGCCGACCTTGGTCATGGCGTACTTGTCACCGGCCCATGTCGTGGCGTTCGACGGCAGGTTCCCGATGAGCGTCCCGACCGCGCCGATGTCGGACGGATACTTCTTCTTGAAGTACTGGAGCGATCCTTCCTGGTATCCAGGCTGCTGGGGCACCGGGCTGTAGTAGTTCGGAAGCGCGTTCGTGGCGGCCTCGATACTCTCGCCCACGGAGGGGACCCCAGGGTTCTTGGCCAGGATGGCGGCGCCGAAGCTGTCCTCGAGTGAGAAGCCGCCGACCAGAGCGAAGTCCTGGCCGACGGCGGCGTTGGTGCTCTGGGCGTTCTGAGCCCCTTGGAACTGGTCGTCATATCCGGTGACGTCCATCTTCCGCCCGTTGATCCCGCCCGTGGAATTGACGTAGTCGGCGTACGCCTGGGTCCCGACCGGAGATCCCTTGAACAGACCGGCGGAGAGCGTGGAGATGTTGGCCACGGAGACGGAGTTGGCCGTGATGCCCGTCCGGTCGGTGAACGCCGACGCCGGGATGCTCCCGGTGCCGGCCCCGGTCGTCGAGGGAGCCGTCGAGGCCGAAGTCGTGCTCGTCGATGACGAGGCGGTCGAACTGCAGGCCGATCCCACAAGGGCCACTGCGGCCACGGCAGTCCAGGCCACCAGCCTGTGGCGACGGCAGTTCCTCTTCATGGTTCCCCCTACTGTCCTCACGGAGATGCGCCGGGCACCGGTGCTCCGACGCCCTGTCGGGTGAGGCACGTGCGCCCCCCTCCGCCGTATGATTGAATGACGTTGTTATATCTTCTGCGTTTCCTCTTGTCCAGCAGAGATGCGCTTTCACGAGGGATCACATGCCGCGGCCGGCCCGGTCGGCGACGAATCGCCATCTATCCCACCCATGCCCGGGAGTGCGACCCGGGCCGTGCCCAGAACGGAGAAGCTCATGAGCGAAACCCGGAACCTGTTCGACTTGACCGGCCGTGTCGCAATCGTCACGGGATCGACCAAGGGGATCGGCCGGGCCATGGTCCAGGGACTCGCCGAGGCAGGGGCGTCGGTGGTCGTCAGCAGTCGCAAGCAGGAGCTCTGCGACCAGGTCGCGCTGGAGGTGTCCCGCTCGACCGGTGCCACCGCGGTCGGGTACGCCTGTCACGTGGGGAAATGGGACGAGGTCCCCGACTTCGTGGACCGTGTACGCGAGCGGTTCGGCCGGATCGACGTCCTGGTCAACAGCGCCGGCATCAATCCGGCGCGGATGACCCCCTCGGAGATGACACGCGACTATTGGCACAAGGTCTTCGCCGTCAACGTCGACGGGCCACTCCGGACCTGCCAGCTGGTCGCCCCGATGATGCGCGAACTGGGAGGGGGGTCGATGATCAACATCGCTTCGATGGCCGCCTACACGCCGGGCGCCCCCATCTGCGCCTACGGGGCTTCGAAGGCCGCCCTGGTGAATCTGACCAAGTCCATGGCACAGGAGTTCGCGCCGTGGGGGATCCGGGTCAACGTCCTGGCTCCGGGGCCGTTCCAGAGCGAGATGACCGAGGGCGCAGAGAGGGCGCAGCCCGGGTTCAAGGACATGATCGCCGGCGGCACCTATCAGAAGCGGGTCGCCGATCCACAGGAGATCGTGGGCCCGGTGGTCTACTTGGCGAGCGACGCGTCGTCCTACGTCACCGGCGACGAGATCTCCGTGAGCGGTGGGATGGCCAAGTAGGCAGGCTCGTCTCCCGCCGGCACCCAGACACTGGCAAATCGGCTGTCCTTGGAGTATAACAACGTCATTACTTTGTCGGAGGCCCATCGTATCGGCACCGGCGCCATCAGAAGGAGTGAGCCCATGAAGAGCAAGGCTGCCGTCCTCTGGGAAACCAATTCCAAGTGGAGCGTCGAGGACATCGAACTCGATGCGCCGAGGGCCGGCGAGGTCCTCGTCAAATTGACCGCCTCGGGGCTCTGCCACTCCGACGAACATCTGGTCACCGGGGACATGGTGCTGGACCCGGCGATGGCCGAGGCCTACGGACTGAACCAGCTCCCGATCATCGGGGGCCACGAGGGGGCCGGTGAAGTCGTCGAGGTGGGACCGGACGTCACCACACTGAGCCCCGGGGACCATGTCGTCCTCAGCTTCATCCCGGCATGCGGTCGCTGTCCGTCGTGCGCCATCGGCCAGCAGCACATCTGCGACCTCGGGGCATTCATCCTGGCCGGCAGACAGATCACGGACTTCACAGCCCGCCACCATGCGGCCGACGGCACTGACCTCGGCATCATGTGCTGCACCGGCACGTTGGAGCCGTTCACCGTTGTCAGCGAGGCCAGCTGCATCAAGATCGAGGACCACATTCCGTTGGACAAGGCAGCCCTCGTCGGCTGCGGCGTGACCACAGGGTGGGGGTCCGCCGTCTATGCGGCCGATGTCCGGGCCGGCGAGACGGTCGTGGTCGTCGGGCTCGGCGGGGTGGGCATGAACGCCGTCCAAGGAGCCCGGATGGCCGGCGCGTCGACGATCGTGGCTGTCGACCCGGTCGAGTTCAAGCGCGCTCGGGCGCCGATCTTCGGGGCGACCCATACCGTCGCTACCATGGAGGAGGCCCAGGCTCTGGTGGGCGAGCTGACCCGTGGCGCGATGGCGGACAAGTCGATCCTCACCGTGGGAGTGGCCTACGGCGACCTGGTCGAGCCACTCGTGTCCCTCGTGAAGAAGGGCGGTCGAGCGGTCTGTACGGCGGTGGCCCCCATGTCTCAGACAGATGTGAAACTCGACCTCTTCATGTTGGCGATGATGCGCAAGGAGCTCGTCGGCTGCATCTTCGGCAACGCCAACCCCCGCCGCGATATCCCCCGTCTCCTCGACGACTACATGGCCGGGCGACTCCTGCTCGACGAACTGGTCACCACTACCTATGCGCTCGAGGACGTCAACCAGGGGTATGAGGACATGCGCAACGGAGTGAACATCCGCGGCGTGGTCCTGCACTGACCGGTGCGCAGCACTCGACGGGCACCGAGGGAAAGCGAGTCTTGCCGATGACCATCCAGTTGACCGACTTGGCCGAGGTACTCACCCCCGTGGCGCCACCGCGGATCCTGGAAGGGGTGTACACCGACGACGAATACGACCGCATGTGTGACGTCATCAAGCGACGCGGGCCTTGGAGGAGCATCATTGCCAACCACTTCGAGACGGTGGACGAGGTCCTGGCCACCGTGACCGGTGCGATTCCCGAGGACCACGGACTGACACTGGACTCCATCGCCACGGCTCACTTCCGGGGATTCTTCGCCAAGAACAGCGTGTGCTTCTACCCCGAACTCGAGGACATCTTCTACAACAGTCGGTTCCTCGAGCAGGTGAGGTCCTACTGGAACGCCGAATATGCCAAACCGACGCTGATGCTGTTCAACATCTGCGGCCCCCATGACACCGGTGTGGCCCCCCACCTCGACGCCGTCACATTCCGGGGGGTGCGCATCGAGAACACCCCGGTGTGGCTGCAGAACATGATGGGCAAGTCCGGTCTGTTCACCGACTACCTGGTCAAGATGGCCCAGATCATCACGTGGTGGTACCAGGGCCAACCCGGTGGCTTCACCTACTGGCCCGATGGCCCGTTCGGCGCCCCCCGGAGGATCGACGCCCCGATCTGGAACCGGGGCGTCGTCGTCCAGAACGAATTGATGTTCCACCGGGGAGATCCCGTGGGACCACCCGAGGACCGCGCCATCGAGGGCCTGAAGAACAGTTCCCTGTTCCACTACGACGAAGAAGACGACAGCTGGACGATCAACAACGATGGCGATGTCATCAAGCGGTACCGGCCCGAGCAGATCCGACTGCTCATGCACTGGAACGCCGAGATCTACAAGGACATGGCCGAGGTGGAGTCCGTCATGGACCACTCCAACGACCTGACCCATGACCAGGTGTTCGACACGTTCCTGGCCGACCTTCGTGGGCGGGGCGTGGCGGTGAAGGAGCCCAGTGACCCGCTCCACGATGTCGACTTCATCCAGATCCTGACCAACACGTACAGCATCGCGCCCACCCAGGACTGGATTACCGAAGCGTCGGCCTGACTAGACCGGCAGCAGCTCCGCCCGGTCTTCGGGCCGGTATCAGCCGGTGCTGCCGGCAACGCGCTGCCCGCGGAGCGGCGTCGACGACGCGGTGTCGAGCACGACGTGGAGGCTGGCGATCCGCAGTTCCCCGTCGACCCGGCGGACCGCGCCGGTGACCGGAGCCGTCGAGAGGTTGGAGACCTGACCGTCGACGATCTGGGTCACGAAGATGTAGGAGGCGTACGTCGTGTCGTCCCCGTCCGTGCCGGTACGGTGCACGTTGATGCCGCAGTGGCGCAGGGGATAGGGGCTGTCCAGCCGGTGCTCGACCTGCCACGCCATCACCGCGTCGCGGCCCCGTAGGTCCGCGTTCACGAACTCCTCGTAGTCCGTCTGGCCGGTGTCCGTGCGGACCGAGAAGTGCACGTCCTCGGTCAGCAGCGCGGTCATGGCGTCGAACCGCCCCTCGTCGTAGGAGTACCACCACATGCCGATCAACTCGTTCAACTCCGCGAATTCGATCATGTGCACCTCCGGGTCGAGTCAGCAGTTGGGCGGCGACCCGGGACCCCCGGATCGACTCCAGGTACCATAACACTGTTCTATCCGCCTGAATAGCGTTGTTACATCGACGCAAATGCAATCGGAACCCGCATTCCATAGCTACTTGGTGAAGCGGGTGCGGTATTGCGCCATGTACTCCCGGACCTCGGTGGACGCCATGGCCAGATCCTGGTTCCGGTCCTCCAGGGCCAGGCAACCATCGAGGCTCGACGCATCGAGGTTCGCCCACATCACCTGCTTGGTCATCCGCAGCCCGACTGCCGTGTAACCGGCGATCGTCCGGGCAGCGTCCAGTGAGCGTTCGAGCAGTTCGTCGTCGGGATGGACCTGGGACACGATCCCCATCCGCTCGGCCGTCGTCGCGTCGATGGTCCGACCGGTCACCATCAGGTCGAAGGCCCGAGAGGCCCCGATGAGGCGTGGAAGGAAGTAGCTGATGCCCTGGTCCGTGGCCGTCAGACCGGTCTTGATGAAGGCGGCGCACAGTGTCGCCGACGCTGCCGCGAACCGGAGGTCGCAGGCGAGGCTGAGGGCCAATCCGCCGCCGAACGCTGGGCCGTTGATGGCGGCGATCACGATCTGCGGGGTCCGTCTGATGTGCGAGGCCAGCGTCGACATGTAGGCCTGGCCCGACGTCCCGGCCGGCCGGTACCGGCTCTCCCCTTCCGCCGGCAATGCTCCCCAGCTCGTCAGGTCGAGGCCGCTGCAGAACGCCTTCCCTGCTCCGGTGAGCACGACGACTTTGCATCCGCCGTCCGCTGCCACCTCGTCGAGCGCCACATGGAGCTCCTCCACCAGTTCGAAGCTGATGGCGTTCATCCGGTCAGGGCGGTGGAGTTCGACGATCGCGACCCCCGGCGATTCCGAGTGGACCTTGACGACTGTCACGCGTTCCTCCATTCCACACGAGTTACGCGACACCGCGCACCGATGCGACTCTCAGCTCTCCGGTCGACCCGAACTACAGACCGCATCCGACGAGCATGCGCTCGAACAATTCGGCGACGTCGTTCGCCACCGGCACGGGCAGACCCATGGCGTCGAGGAGCCCGAGACCCAGTTCCGCGCACCAGATGACGGTGACGGTGGCGAGCGTGTCGAACGGGACGTCGACATCGTGGACGTCCGCCCAGATCCGGAAGGCCTCGGCCCACATGTGGAGATGCTCCTGTTGGACCTCCCGCAGCCGCTTCCGGGCCTCGGGATCCCACCTCGCCGCGCTCGCACCTTCCAGGAGCAGGCCTCGTAAGGCCCTTCGCCTCTCGAAGTCACGTAGATGGAAGGCGACCAACTGACTCGGTGTGCTCGAGCCGATGACCTCGTCCGGGATCCGCTCCAGGTCCTCGGAGATGCGCAACTCCACAACTGCGGTCAGCACCGACTGCTTGTTGGCGTAGTTCCCGTAGATCGATCCGGTGGTGACGTCTGCCGCCCGGGCCAGCTCTCGCACCGAAGTGGCCGCATAGCCCTGTCGGCAGAAGAGTTCGGTCGCAGCGGCCAGCAGGCGGCTGCGGGTCTCCACGGCCCGCGGGGACAGTTCATTCGGCGATGGGCCACCTGTCCCCAGTGACAGGTCCGGCCAGCCACCCCGCTGGCTCGGGCGCTCCGATCCATCGACGACGACGCGTCCGGATGCCCGGCCACGCCCGTCCGAGCCAGGGTCGGTCAGTTGGATCGCCGCCAACAGGAGCGCCACCTGGCCGGTGACATCCTCGTCGGTCACCTCCACCGCCTCGTAGGCCTCCAGCACGCCCAGGCCCAGTTCGACACTCCACAGCACCGTGACGACGGACGCCATGTCCAGGTCGGCAGCCGCCTCGCCGGCGTCCTGCCAATTCCGGTAGGCCACGAGCCAGGATTCGAGCCGCCTGCCGTGTGACTCGGAGAGGTTGTCGCGCAGCACAGGATCGGTGCGGGCCGTCACACCGGCCTCGACCAGAAGGGCCCGTAGTCCTCGGCGCCCGCTGAGCGCCGCGAAGTTCTGCAGCACGTAGGTAGGCAGGTCGGTCCCGGCTCCGGTGTGAATGAGGTCCCTGGTGATCTGCCGATCAAGGCCCTCGGCGAGCAGCTCCGCCTTGTTGCGGAAGTGCATGTAGAGGGCGCCCGTGGTCATGTCCAGCTGGGCAGCCAGGTCCCGGACGGACACCTTCTCGAAGCCCCGAGCGGCGAACTGTTCCGTGGCCGTTTCGAGCAGCCGCTCCTTCGTCGTGCTCACGGTCCGAGTGGTTCCAGCAGGGTGCGCGGTGGCCCCGTTGTCAGCCTCCGTGGTCGTCCCAGACGCTTTGTGAACTCCCTGGCGAGCCACATGCCCTCCTGTCCCAGATAGCGACGTTATGCTCAGTGTCACCACTCTACGGGTGTTCCGACTGGAGTCCGGGCGCACCGTCGCACGGCGCCACCAGCGTGGTCCTCTGATCACTTCTCCAGTGGTGCGCCGTCGAGTCCGCGCACGTCGAGGGCCAACTCGGCGATCAGGTCCAGGCTCACGTGGTCGAGACCGGTCCGCTCGGGGGGACAGTCGCAGAGAGCGATCACGGCCTCGACCATCTCCTCCATCGTCTCGATCTGGTCCGGCCGGAGGATCGAGTTCACCAGCACCTCGACGCCCTCGGTGAGAACGGCCGACCGTGGCTCCACCGTGTTGATCCGCACCCCGGTCCCGTCGAACTCCGCGGCCAGAGCGTTGCTCAGTCGGTTCAGGGCCGCCTTCGACGCCCCGTAGACACCCGTTGTCGCCCCGAGTGATCCGAGCGCGAACGGCGGCTCCCACCGAGCTGATGTGGCGCTCGAGATGCTGACGATCCATCCCTCACCCAGCTCGACCATCGAAGGGAGGACGAACTGGGCCAGGTCCATCGGTGCGTGCGTGTTGACCTCGAAGATGAGGCGGCGGCGCTTGAGGGGGAAGTCCGCAAGGGGCTGGTAGATGGCGACCGCCGCGTTGTTGACCAGGATGTCGACAGGACCACCGAGCTGCTCGACGGCACCGGGGACCACCCGGGCCCGCTCGTCGGCATCACTGAGGTCGGCTGTCACGACGCCTACGAACCCGCCGAACCTGGCCAGTCGGTCTCTGGTCTCGAGCAGGGAGCCTGTGAGGGTCGGGTGCGTGTCCAGCGTCCGGGCGGTGACCACCACGTCGGCGCCCTCGGCGGCCAGTCGGTGGGCGATGGCGGCGCCGATGCCGCGGCTGGCACCGGTCACGAGCGCCCGCCGACCGGCGAACCGTCCCTGCGAACGACTCATGAGGTCCTCCGGCTCGGGGACGGCAGCTGGCGCCGGGCATTCCGGGTGCCGTTCATGGCCGGTAGAATGCCGGGGATCGGTTTCCCTCAGGGATTCCCTCGAAGGGCACCGTCAACTCCTCGACTGTCGGGCCGACCCGATCGGCGATCGGTTGGAGACGCTCGAGATCGAATCCGTAGAGGGTGGCGGCGTTCCCGCTGAGCACCTTTCGAAGGTCGTCTTCGGGTGCATCGTGGAAGGCGCGGCGCAGCCCTTCACGGGTGTTCGGGAAGGTCGACTCGTCATGGGGGTAGTCGCTTCCCCACATGAACCGGTCGATGCCGATGTCGTGGCGGGCGGCGGCCTCGACGGGCGACGGGAAGCTCACACCGACCCAGCAGTTCCGGTTGAAGTATTCGCTGGGCGTGAGGGGCAGCACCTGCTCGGGTGCGTACTTCAGCTCGCCGATCCTCCCGTAGCGCTTCATCTGGTCGTGGTACGAGTCGAGCTGCCGCAGGGCCGGACCGATCCACGACGCCCCCTGTTCGGTCAAGGCGAAGCGCAGGTCGGGAAAGCGCTCGAAGACCCCGCCCACGATCATCTGGGTCAGGGGTCGTTTGGAGAAGAACGACGTCTCCAGCAGCCACAGCAGTCCGGCGGCGGGGTACGGCCCGTAGTCCGGCATCCCGCCGCCTCCCGAATGGGTGTTCACCACCACGCCGAGCTCGGCGCAGACCGCCCACAGCGGATCGTGGTCGGGCGCATACAGCGGCTTGATGTGAGGCATGTCGTCGGGAACGGGCTGGACCAGTACGCCACCGCGCAGCCCGTGCTCGTGACACCACCTGACGTCGGCGATGGCGTCGTCGAGGTCGTTGAGGAAGATCTGCCCGATGCCTGCCCGTCGGTCGGAGTGGAGGCCGCACCAGTCGGCCAGCCACCGGTTGTGGGCCCGGATCCCGGCGAGGCGCAACTCGTAGTCCTCGGGCCCCGGAGGTCGGGCCACGACGGCGCCGGTCGGGAAGAAGGGCGGGATGGTGTTGGGGAAGAGGACCTCGGCGACCACGCCGTCGGCCTCCTGTTCGGACATCCTGCGGTCGTCGTCCCAGTTGCGGTCCCGGGTCCCGCCGGTGAGGTCCTTGAACGGGTTCGAGTACCGGGCGCGCCAGGCGTCGAACTCCTCGAGGTAGCGCTCTTCCAGGTAGGACCGGTACTGCTCGTGGTTGCCACCGGCGTGGCCGTCGGCCGAGATGAGGACGAGGTGGGGGCTCATGGCCTGGACCGTCATGGCAGGAACTCCTCGGCCGTGGCCCAGATGTAGTCGATGTCGTCGTCGTCGAGACCGTGGTTGGAGGGCAGTACCAGGCCCTGCTTCATGACCCGGTCGGCGTGGGGGAGGCCCCCGCCGGGCACGCGGAAGTCGACCCCGGCGAAGGCCGGCTGGCGGGTCACGTTGCCGGTCCAGACCATGCGGGTGTCGATGCCGTTGCGCTCCATGTGCTGCTGGAAGTCGGAGCGCTTGACGCCAGAGTCAGGCCGGATGATCACGGGGAACATGTGCCAGGCCGTGTCCAGGTCGTCCGTGGTCCGGGGGAGCCCGAACACGTCCGGACGTTTCCCGAAGTAGGCGCACAGCCGGGCGAAGTTGCGCTTCCGGCGGGCCAGGTTGGCCGGGAGCTTGGCGAGCTGCTCGAGTCCGAAGGCGGCGGACAGCTCGGAGGGTTCGAAGTTCCACCCGACCTCGTCGAAGATGAACAGGTTGTCGTACTCGAAGCCGTCGCCGATGGACGAGAAGAACCGGGCCCCGCCGCCCTTGCCCGTGCCGAACAACTGAACCTCCGAGCGACGTCCCCACCGGCGCAGCAGCAAGCACCGGTCGGCCAGGTCGGGATCGTCGAGGCAGACCATGCCCCCGGTGCCGGCCGCCGTGATGATGTGGCTGAGGGCGAACGACGTGACCGAGATGTCGGAGCGGAGACCGGTCGGCGTGCCGCGCAGGGTGGATCCGAGCGCGTCGCAGGAGTCCTCGACGACGAGGAGCGCGTGGTGATCGGCGATGGCACGGATGGCGTCCCAGTCCGGCGCATTGCCGATGAGGTTCGGCACGAGGATGGCCTTCGTCCGGGGCCCGATCATCTCCTCGATGCCGGCTACGTCGATGTTGTAGGTGTCCGGCTCCACGTCGACCACGGCCGGGACGAGGCCACTGCGCACCAGCGGTGCGATGTCCGTCGAGAAGGTGACCGACGAGGTGACCACCTCGTCACCGGGGGCGAGGCCCAGCAGTTCGACGGCCAGGTACAGGGCCGAGGAGCCGGAGTTGCACATCACGCCGCGGCATTTCCCGAAGAGCTCGGCGATCCCCTGTTCGAAGGCACGGGTGTGCTTGCCGATCCGCAACGCCTGGGGCCCGCCCCGCAGGACCTCGAGCACCGCGTCGATCTCGTGGTCGTCGTGGATGCTGCCGGCGTAAGGGATGCGCCGTGGTTCCCTCATGATGCTGCACCCAGGCCGAACACCCGGTGGGCGTTGTCGCGCAGGAAGGGCTCCCACACGTGGTCCCGGAGCGGGACGTCGGGCAGTTCCGCGAAGATCCGGTCCAGGCTGAGCCCCATGGGGTAGTAGCCCGCGTACATGATCTTCTCGGTGCCCCGCGAGTTGGCGTAGTCGATGATCGCCCGCGGGTAGTACCTGGGCGCGAACCCCGAGGTCATGTAGTGGAGACCCGGCCACTTGAGCATGAGCTTGACAGCCAGGTCCTCCCACGGCTCGGCGCCGTGGCGCATGACGATCCGGAGGTCGGGGAAGTCGTAGCAGACCTGGTCGAAGTGCATGACGTCCTGGCACGCCGAGGGGACCCGGGGCCCGGCGATCCCCGCATTGGCCACGATCGGGATGTCGAGGTCCACGCAGGTCTGGTAGATCGGGTAGTAGCGGCGGTCACTCACCGGCACCTGCGGGCTGCACCCCGCGGGAAACGTGGTGACCGCCTTGATGTGATGGCGCTCGTGGGCCTCCCGGACGCGCTTCACGGCTCCGCCGATGTCGTTCGGGTCGATCTCGAGACTCGGGGCGAAGCGGTCAGGGTGGAGTTCGAGGGCCCGCGCCGTCGACTCGTTCCCCAGGCTCACCATCCCGATGGCGATCCCGTGCTTGTCCATCGCCTCGAGGGTGGTCTCGACCGGGTCCCGACCGTCCTCGACCTGGTTCGGGACGCCCTTGAACATGTACTCCGCCGGGAACTCCATGTCCAGACTGGCGGCGTCCTTGGTGAGCGCCCGGATCCCGTCGTAGTGACGGGAGGCCTGAACACTCGGAAACCCGATCATGAGATCGACGATGCCGATGGTGGCCAGGTCGGTCATGACGCCAGGTCCTCGGCGTCCTGGCGGAACGGGGTCTCGCGGAGGCCGTCGACGAATCGGCTGAGCAGCGTGGACAGTTGCGCCCGGTCCTCGGTCGACCACGTGGAGAGGACGTCTGCCATGTGCCGGTCGCCGACCGCGCCCAGCTGGTGGCGGACCTCGGTGCCACGGGGAGTCATGTCGACCGTCACGACCCGCCCGTCGTCCGAGCCGCGGGAGCGGATGACCAGCCCGTCCTGTTCGAGCTGGCGAACCTGGCGGCCGGCCGCCGCCGGGTCCATGGCGGTCAGTCGGGCCAACTCGCCCATCGACAGCTCGCCGTGCTCGTCCAGGCGGCGGAGGAGCAGGAGTCCCGGCTGGGAGATCACCACGCCGATGGCGGCGGCTCGCCGGGCATGGACCTTGCGGCTGGCGTTCAGGCGGAGCAGGTGGTCGAGGGCGACCTCGATGCCCGCGAAGTCGTCCGGCGGACGCTGTGAACTGGCCATGGGTGCACCCTAGAGTAGTTGTTGGACTCAGTCAACTAGTTTTAGGCGGCAGTGGGGATCGGCGAGTCCGGGGATCAGGAGCGTCGGGTGGCGCGGACGACGACGTCGTCCAACTGGACGGTCCGACCGGCGCGGTCGACGAGGGTGCGGACCGGCTCGTCGGCGATGACGATGTCCCACCGGGCGGCGTCGAGTGCCGCCGAGATGCTTGCAGCGGTGACCGTCACCTCTTCGGGAGGGTGTCCGTGGCCCTCGTGATCGTGACCAGGTCCGCGCTCAGATGGTTGCGAAGTGTGCCGGTGTCCGACGATCAGCAGGGTGCCGCCCGGTGCCACCCAATCGGAGATTCGTAGGTAGAACGCCAGCTGCGAGCGTGCCGGGTGCGCGTAGTGCGTCGTGACCAGATCGAACTGCCTACCCGGTTGCCAGACGGTGAGATCTGCCTCGATCCATCCAACGCGCTCGGGAGCAGCACATTCCCTCGACGTCCGTTCGGCCGGGCGGGAGAGGGCCTCGGTGGAGATATCGGCTGCGGTGACCTGCCAGCCCGCTTCGGCCAGCCAGATGGCTTCCGCCCCCTCGCCACAGCCGGCATCCAGCGCCGTGCCCGGCGTCAGACCGCTGATCTCGCGCGCGAGATACGGGTTCGGATCGATCTCTTGGCCGGGTCCGTGCCCGCTCGCCTGCTGCCAGTGGGAGTCCCAGTAGTGCTTGTCGAACGCCTCTGTCATCATGCCTCCGACGTTGCTCATGTCCCATCAACCGCTCAGCGATCGCCCCGAAAAGGCAACCGACGGCCGAAGCGGCGTCAGCCCGTTTGCTTCCGGAACGGTTCCGTTCGTCCCGGATCGGGCTCCCGGGGCAGACCCAGGACCCGCTCGCCGATGATGTTCCCCTGGATCTGGTCCGTACCGCCCCCGATGCGCACGGACCACTGGGACAGGAACAGCTGCTGCCAGTACCCGGCATCCGGGGCGTCCGCTGTCTGGAGCATGCCGGCGGCGCCCTCCAGCGCCAGGGCCAGGTCGGCGGTGGCGGCCGCGTGACGCGAGTATGCCAGCTTCATCACCGAGCTCTCGGGCCCGGGCGGGAGCCCCTGGCTCAACCGGGTCTGTGCCCGCAGACCGAGGAAGCGCAACAGCTCGAACCGGATGTAGGCCCGGGCGAGCCCCTGGCGTTCGACCGGTCCGATCGTCCCGGGGGTGGCTGAAGCCAGAGACCGGAGGTCGTCGAACTGCGCGCCGGACCCGCCACCGCCGATCAGGGCCCGTTCGCCCTGCAGTGTGGTCTGGGCCACCTTCCATCCGTTGCCCACGGCTCCCACCACCTGGGAGTCCGGGATGCGTACGTCGGTCAGGAAGACCTCGTTGAAGTGGGCCACCCCGTCGATCTGGTGCAGGGGGCGCACGTCGATGCCCTCCGTCGCCATGTCGACGACGAAATAGGTGAGGCCCTGGTGCTTGGGCACGTCGGGATCGGTGCGGGCGATGAGAATGGCCCACTGGCTGTGCTGGGCCAGCGAGGTCCACACCTTCTGTCCGTTGACCACCCAGGTATCGCCCTCGCGGACGGCCGTCGTCCGCAGTCCGGCCAGGTCCGAGCCGGCCCCGGGTTCGCTGAACAGCTGGCACCAGACCTCGTTCCCCTGGAGCATCGGATGGAGGAACCGTCGCTGCTGTTCCTCGGTGCCCCACGTGATCAGGGTCGGCCCGACCATGCCGAGGGCGATGGCGAACGAGCCGGTCGAGACGTCGAACCGTTGCTGCTCCTGGTTGAAGATCGCCTGCTCCATCGACGTGCCCCCGCGACCGCCGGCCTCGACCGGCCAGGTGATGCCGGCCCAGCCTCCGTCGTACAGCTCCCGCTGCCACGCCTTGCACGACTCCACGTGGGCGGCCTGCGCCTCAGGGCTCGGGTCCCGCAGTCGGCTGCGGGCCCCGATGGAGCCGACCGGACGGCGGCTGGCGTGGGTCTCCAGCCATGCCCGGGCCTCCGCCCGAAAGGCGGCCTCGACCGGCGTGTCATCGAAATCCACGTTCGTCCCTCTCATCCCGAGGACCGTCCGGCCCCATCGGTTGGTCTCGTGGCGCCGTCAGCTCAGCTGCCGAAGTACTTCGGCTCACGTCCTTCGCGTTGGGCGGCCTGGAATTCGGCGAAGTCATCCGATCGATTGATGAAGGTCTGATAGATGAGCTCGTCAGCCATCGACGAACGGACCTGGGCTTCGCTCAAGTGCTGCAGGACGCGCCGCGCCATCTTCACGGTGACCATGGGTGCGGCAGCGATCTTCGTTGCCATCTCCCACGCCGTGTCGTCGAGCATTTCGGGCGGAACCACTCGAGAGACGATGCCGTGCATGAACGCCTCTTCGACACTCATCGACCGCCCGGTGTTGATGAGGTCGCTCGCAACACCCGATCCACAGATCTCGAAGAGGCGGCCCATACCACCCGTGTCAGGGATCACACCCTTGCTCAGCTCGGGAAGCATGAACTGCGTGCCCTCGGCCGCGATGCGCATGTCACAGAGCAGGGCCCGCTGGAAGGAGCCTCCTATGGCCCACCCATGGATGGCCACGATCACCGGCACGTCCAGGTCGAAGAGCTGGAGGATGCCCCGGTGGCCCCTCGTCATGAGCTCGTGATGGCTCAACGTCGTCGCGTTCGTGCCGATCACGGAGACATCTCTTCCCGCCGACCACACGAGCCCCTCGCCCCGCCATATCACGGCCCGAACATCGCGCCGCTCCTTGAGCTCGGCGAGGATCTCGAAGAGACGCACGTCCATCTCGTCGTCGAAGGCATTGCGCTTCTCGGGACGATTATTGGTGATGACGGCGATCGAGCCCTTCACATCCAGCAGGATTTTTTCCGTCATGGCTTCCCTCCGGCACTCGA
>Ga0075030_100003165_pt1 | contig 14994 bp, 8 predicted proteins | sample LitLauG_LLR_2012_FD_71393 | JGI IMG/M metagenome (GOLD analysis project Ga0075030, IMG submission 71393) | Freshwater sediment microbial communities from Pennsylvania, USA - Little Laurel Run_MetaG_LLR_2012 | ecosystem: Environmental > Aquatic > Freshwater > Creek > Sediment | place: USA... | reverse complement strand
GACCAGGTTCAGCCCGAACAGGCCGATGTTCTGGATCATGGTCATCAGCCCGTAGGCTGTGCCCAGCTTGGCCTGGTCCACGATGTAGGCGACGGAAGGCCACATGACCGCCGGGATCAGGGAAAACGCTACGCCCATCATGGCCATCGGGATGTAAAGGTTGATGTGGGTATAGGCCATCATGAGATAGACGGGAATGAGCAGCACCGAACCGAACATCATCAGCAGCGCGCGCTTGCCGATGCGGTCCACTAAGAGCCCGAACAGCGGGGTCGCGATCATGGCGAACAGTGTCAGCATGCTGGAGAGGAAGCCGCCGAACTCGCGGGAGGTGCCATGCGCCGACTTGAAGAACTCGACTGCAAACGTCTGGAAGGGAAAGATGGCGGAATAGAAAACGATGCACAGCGCCACGATCAGCCAATAGCTGGTGCCAAACTTCCAGAGGTCGGAGAAAACGACTTTGTCGGTCGAGACCTCGCCCAGGCAGTAATTGTTCTCGGCCCAGGCTTCGAGCGCCCAGTAAATGGCGGCCCCGACGACACATAGCGATGCGAATGCCAGGGAAATGAGGAACGGCGTGCGCCAGTTTGAATAGGCCCAGCGCGCCCAGGTGGGAGAGTTGAGCGCGGCGAAGGTGCCGAGTCGCGAGGCGGTTAAGTTCAGGCCAAAGGCAAAGCTCAGTTCTTTGCCTTTGAACCAGCGCGCAAGAGCGGCGATGACGGCCACGTTCAAAGACTCCGCGCCCATGCCGAAAATGAGGCGGCCGGTGGCCATGATCGAGAGGTGACCGGAACTGGCGGTGATGGCCGGTCCTATGAAGCAGAGCACGCCGAACAGCATGAGAGATTTGCGCAGGCCGACGCGGTCGATGATGAAACCGCCGATGACCACGGTGAAGATGTTGGGGAAGCTGTAAATCGCCTGCAGGAAGCCGATGTTGAGGTCGGTGAATCCGAGTTGCTGCTTGAGCACGTCGACGAGCGGGCTGAGCGCGTCGTAGACGTAGTAGCTGCCGAACATGGCCAGGCTGACAAAGATCAGGACGAGCCAGCGATAGAGGCGGCTGGGCTCGGGACGGGTGGAGTCGACCATCGGCGCTCGCTTCTGGGCCGAGTAGGCCCATGGGAGTGAGAAGCAGGAAGAGTAGCAGAAGGATGCTGTTAGCTACTAGGGGGCTGGCCTATCCTTTCTGGCACAAATCAAGAGGGTTGCCCCACCCTTCCCGCGCATTTTGCGGGAGGGTGGGCGAGCGATGCGGTTAGCACAGCACCCATCCGTTCCCGCCTCCGCGCCGTCCATTGCGATTCGATTTCGACGGTGCCGTCCATCGCGGTTGCATAGTGGACAAAGCTGCTCCACTTCCAATCTTCCGGTCGCTGCACCAATCCCCGCGTCACCGGGTTGCGATGAATGTAACGCAGCTTCTCGATCCGATTGGCTTCGCTCCACACCGGAAAATCATAGTAGCGAACCTGCCAGAATCGCGGCTGGCCCGCCGGCCGCAATTTCCGTGAGGTGGTTTGCTTGAGCAACTGGATCACGAGGGAAAGTTTGCCTCGCTCCGGCTCGCTGATCAGCAGGTGCACATGCTCGGGCATGACTACGTATCCAGTGACGTAACAGCCATACCAGCGGCGGACGCACTCCAGTTTTTGCTCGAAGGTGTCGCGGGCAGCGGCGGAGTCGAGCAGTTTCATCCGCTGATAGCAGCTAAAGGTAATGAAGTGCAAGCAGCGCTGGTTTTGATAGCGGGCCGGCTTTACGTGCATTGCCGCAGATTATAGTTCTCGCGACAGGCCCACCCTCCCGCAAAAAGCGCGGGAAGGGTGGGGCAACCCCCATTATTGGAATTACCGGAAGGATGGGCCAGCCCCCAAAATTCCCTTCGCATCCACGACTGTGCCAGGCTTGTAGCTTGAAAGCGTCAGCACATAGTTAACCGTCCGGCAAACATCGTTGCTGAACTGAGAAGCAAACACACTTGCGTCGACGTATGCCGAGGAGGCAGTCGGGCCGCTGCACGCTCCATAGATTACGGGGTCGCCGGGAGCGGCAACACACGAGGCTTGCGCGTGGCCGTAGGTTGCAAACAAGGTCGTCGACAACAGCACAATTGGAATTCGCAGTTTCACGACTGTCACCTCCTTTGTAAAACAGACGCGCTTTGTCTATCAGGGTTTCTGCAAATATTCGGCAAAACCGAAACCGCCCTCTTGGTACAGGAAATCGAGCAGCCCATCGTAATTGAAATCTCCAACAACAATTCCTCCCTGCCCATTGCTCGATTTAGGCTGCAAGGGGACAAACTGTTTCGGTTGAAAAGTGCCATCTCCATTGCCCAGCAAAATGGAAGTCGGGTTGCTAACGAATGCGGAGTGATCGGAGACGAGTAAATCCGTCTTGCCATCGGAATTGAAATCCCCGGCGGTGAAAGAGAACTCCGTCTTGGAATCCACATAGTAGTATTTCGCCCTCTGGAATGTCCCATCACCATTGCCGAGAAGAACGCCGATCTCAGTTCCGGCACAATAGGCAATGTCCAGGTTCCCGTCGCCGTTGAAGTCGTTGACGAGCACAGTGGGACTGAAAACGCAAATTTTCCCGTCGAAGGACGCGACTTTCCGTGGCGTCTTAAAGGTGCCGTCCCCGTTACCTAACGTGACATAAACCCCTGTCGGCAATGCGTCTGGGACGAACACCAGATCCAATATGCCGTCTCCGTTGAAATCCCCCGCCTGCCGCAATATGCCGCCGAAGTTGTAGGTTTTGAATAAGTCAAACGTCCCATCTCCATTACCCAGAAAGACCTTGGTGTAAGGAGCGGCGTCTCCCGCTATCAAATCGAGCTTGCCGTCCCGGTTGAAGTCTCCAGCCAGCGCGCCAATTAATGCTGAATCGTCCCTGAGCCATGCTTGATGAAAGGTGCCATCCCCGTTGGCCAGACTCACTGCTAAGCCCGTGGGGTTATTGGGCCCGAAGTATGCCTGGTAGGCGAGGTCCAGGTTGCCGTCGCCGTTGAAGTCGCCATAGGTTGCATTGTTGAGGCCAAAAGCGGGCCAGTAATCCCATGTCGCCATGTGGGAGAAGTTAAAGTTGCCAAGTCCATCCCCCAGCAGAATCGAAATTCTGTCGGCGGCATTCGAATCCGCCAAGTCCATGATGCCGTCGTTATTGAAATCCGCCACCAGTAATTGCGTCACCTCTCCCCCGTTTTGGTAGTAATAGATCTTCGGCGGGCTTGGTGCGATGGTGGTAGTCGGATTATGCACTTCGACCAGCGCCCAACTAGAGCTTGACACGCCGCCGCCCGGCGGCGGGTTGGTCACGGTGATGTAGCCCGCCGTGTTCGCGACGATATCGCTGGCCAGAATCGTCGCGTCTACTTCGTGTCCGGAGACATACTTTGTGGCGCTTTCTTGCCGATTCCAGTTCACGACCGACCCCGGCACAAAGTTCGCACCGAAAACTTTGAGCGTGAAATCGCCGCCGCCCGGCTTGACTGCTTGCGGGCTGGGCGGCCCGACGACTTGGGGCACAGGATTCTGAGCCCAAGCCATGCCAGCGAGTATCGCCAAGTAAAGCGACGCGGAGATTCGGCGAAATGAATTCATCAAGCTATAGGCCATGGTCCACAACTGCTTCTAACTAAATTCCTCAGGCGCTAAAGCCCGGTCCGATACGCAACGCGTAAAGCGGCCCTGAAGGGCCACTCTTCCACGGGCACGGCATCGGCCAGGATGACAGTTCTTGCATAGGCCTGAAACGCCCGTCTGGCGCGGATCCCCAAGACCGACTATGTGTTAGTTTGGGTCGGGTGTCAATGGCTAACGCAGGTGCCGTGGTACCCACCCTTCGAAAACCGGGAAGGGTGGGGCAACCTGATTCGCGGGTCTGCAACCGGTGGGCTAGACCGCCTGCCGCAGTGCGCACAATAGGGATCTCTCCACTCCGCAGTCCCGTTCGCTTCGCGCACGGGACGGCTCCGGTCGAGATGACAAGGCTTCTAAAATGCCTTTGACAGCGACGGCTCTTAGCTCCCCACATATCGCGCGTACAAGCTGCGGGCGACTGCGGTGTCCGTCGTGCCTTTGATGATGGCGCGGCCGTCGGGGAACAGGGTCATCTCATAGGGGTCGTGCCAGAACTTCAGGACGAAGTCGTTGTGGCGGACAGCGCCGTGGGGTTCGAGGCGGGCGGTCATCTCGGCGAAGTCGATGGGGCGATGGCGTTCGTGGATCTGGACGGAATGGCGTCCGCAGAGCGTGAGGTGCGGGCGGGCTTCGCCGCGCAGGTGGCTAAAATCTTTGGCGGCGCAGGTTTGGCAATCGGGCCGGGGATGAGCGGCGGAAATTTCCGCGTGTTCGTTGGTCCAGACATCGTGGGAGAGCAACGTCTTGCGCAACGCAGGATGTCCGGTGCCGCCGACCAGCAACTTCAGCGTCTCCGTCGCGGCGATCGACGCTACGAGATTTACCGCCGAATTCAAAATGCCCGAGGTCTCGCACGTCTCGATCATGCCGCGCGGAGAGTCAGGGAAAATGCAGCTCAGGCAGGCGGTCGCGCCGGGAACGATGTTGAGCGTGACCGCGTAGCTGCCGACGGCGGCGGAATAGATCCAGGGGCCGGCGTTCTGGACGGAGTAGTCGTTGATGAGGTAGCGGGTCTCGAAGTTGTCGGTGCCGTCGAGGATGACGTCGGTTTGTGCAAGCAGGGATTCGACGTTGGCTGGGACGAGGTCGGCGACGTGGGGTTCGACGACTACTTGAGAACTAAACGAGGAGATGGCGCGGGCCGCGGCGATGGCTTTCGGCAAAGATTCGGCGGCGTCGGCCTCGGTGAATAAGGATTGGCGCTGCAGGTTGCTGGGCTCAACGTAGTCGCGGTCGATGATGCGGAGATGGCCGACACCAGCGCGCGCCAGCAGCGCCGCGAGCGCGGAGCCGGTTGCGCCGCAGCCTACGATGGCGACGCGGCTTGCCGCGAGCTTCGCCTGGCCTGCGAGTCCGATGGGCGCAAACAGTACCTGGCGGGAGTAACGGTCGTCCTTGGATGCGGGCGTCGATGCGGGCGTTGGCGGGGGGCGAGTCAAACCGGTCACCTTCCAGGGAGCGGGAAGCCATTATTATAAGGGCCGGACGCGGCGCAGCCGAGAATGGACAACGGATGCGCGGGTTCGACACATCCACATAACAACAGCCAGGGGCAGGGAGCGATTTGCAAAGAGGGAATGCATGGCGGACGGCTTGGCTGCTGGCGCTATGCTGCCGCGCCTGGGCGGCGGGGCCGGGGGACGGCGTGGCGCGCGCTTCTGTGAGTGACGCCCCTGCCAACGGCCCGGTTTCACATCAAGCTCAGACGCCGGACTATGACGGCAAGATGGTGGAGAGCATCGAGTTGCCGTCGGTACCTGAACAGGACCGCGAACGCCTGATCGGCCTGCTGCCGCAGAAAGCGGGGCAGCCGTTCGATCGCAAGCAGGTGCGGGAAAGCATTCGCGTGCTGTACGCGACGGGCAGGTTTGCCGACATCCAGGTGGAAGCTGCGCCATCCGGCGATGCGGTGAAGCTGAGCTTTCAAACCGCGCCCAACTTTTTCGTTGGCAAGGTGGATGTGGAAGCTGGGGGACTGGTCCGGCCCAGCGACAATCAGATCGCGAATGCAGCGAAATTCGAACTGGGCGAACTCTATACGCTGGAAAATCTGGATCGTGCGCTGGACGGAACCCGCCGTCTGATGCAGGAAAACGGATACTACCGGGCGCGGGTGACCGCCGAGAGCACTTCCAATCCATCCACACAGCAAGTGGACATCCTCATGCACATCAATGCGGGGGAACCGGCGAGAGTCGGCAAGGTTAAGGTAGAGGGGCCGGGAGTGGCTCCGCAGGAAAGTGTTCCGGGGCTGGAATCGGGTGAGCCGGTGACGGCCTCGCATCTGAGCAATGCATTGCAGAAGCTCCGCAAACGGTATGAGAAGCAGAACCGCGCGCTGGCGCAGGTCGCAGTGGCGGAGCAAACCTACCGTGCGGAGTCGAACACGGTGGACTTTCGGTTTCACATCGATCCCGGGCCGGTGGTTTCGATCTACGCGGAGGGATTCCGCATCAGCCGCTCGGTGCTGAAGAAAGAGATCCCGGTTTTTGAAGAGCACGCGCTCGACGACGATCTTCTGAACGAGGGGAAGCGCAACCTGCTGGACTATCTGCAGGGGCGCGGACATTTTGACGCGACCGTGGACTACGAGAAAAAAAGCGGTCCCGACCAGTTGTCGGTGGTCTACACGATTGTTCCGGGACCGATCCACAACGTGGTTTCAGTTCAGATTGTGGGGAACAAGTATTTCGACCGGGAGTCGCTGGAGCCGCTGCTGCAGGTGCTGGAAGCGACGAGGTTTCTGTCCCACGGGCGCTACAGCGGGGCGCTGTTGAGGGCCGACGTGGCGCGGTTGCAGGGACTTTACCGGTCGAACGGATTCCAGAAGGCTCGCATCGAAGGTAAGGTGGACGACAATTATCACGGCAGCGACAATCATCTTTCCGTGAAATACGAGATCGAAGAAGGGCCGCAGACGCGAGTGGGCGACGTGGAAATTACCGGCAACACGCAGGTGGCTACAAGCGAACTGCCGGCGCTGGAAACGGCGAGCGGGCAGCCCTACAGCGAACAGAATCTGGCAACCGACCGGCAGAGGATCCTCAACTATTACTTTAACCGGGGCTACCCGAATGCGAGCCTGGAAATCGCTACGAAAACCTCGCTGGAGCAGCCGGGCGGGTTGGATGTAGCGTTGCGGATCGAAGAGGGGCAGCAGTTTTTGGTGAACCGGATCATGGTCTCGGGACTGGCCCACACGCGGCCCTACATCGTGCAGCGCGAGTTGCAAGTTGGCGAAGGGCAGCCGCTGAGCGAGGAAGCGCTTCTGGATACGCAGACCCGACTTTACAACCTGGGAATCTTCAACCAGGTGGATGTGGCGGTGCAGAACCCAAACGGCGCCGATCCGCGGAAGAATGTGCTGGTGCAGGCCGAAGAGGCCAAGCGTTACACGTTCACTTACGGGCTGGGGTTCGAGTTCCAGACCGGACAGCCGGCCGGCACGACGCTGCCCCAGGGCCAGACCGGAGTGAGCCCCAGGGTTTCGTTTGACGTGACCCGATTGAACGTCGGCGGCCGCAACCGGACGCTGAGTTTTCAATCGGAAGTTGGACGGCTGCAGCAGCGCGGGGTCTTGAGCTACCAGGTGCCCCGACTGTTCGACGCAGAAAAATTGAAGCTGGTATTTTCCGCGCTTTACGACAACAGCCTGGATGTCTCGACGTTCAGTTCGCAGAAGCTGGAAGGGAAGATCCAGCTCAACCAGGACATCGGGAAAATCAATCCAATCTATGGCCGGACGACGACTTCGATGGCCTACCGCTTTGAATTCCGGCGGGTGAAGGCGAGCAACTTCGCGGAGGGATTCTCGACAACACTGATTCCGCTGTTCTCGCTACCGGCCAGAGTGGGCGGGCCGGGCGCGACCTACACGAGAGACAAGCGGGACAATCCTTTGGAGAGCACGCGCGGAAATTTCACGACGATCGATATGTTCGCATCGTCGGGAAAATTCGGATCGGAAGCGGACTTCGGGCGGGTGCTGGCGCAGAATTCGACTTATCAGGCGTTTGGCCGGAAGGGCCGGCAGGGGCACCAGTACGTGTTCGCGCGCTCGACCAGCATTGGGCTGGAGCAGCCCTTCGCCGGGACGCACGTAGTGCCGCCGGGGGCGTGCCCGGTGAGCAATACGGGGCAGCCGACGTGTACGGGGCTGACGGTGATCCCGCTGCCGGAATTGTTTTTTGCCGGCGGCGGCAACTCGCACCGGGGTTTCGGGTTAAACCAAGCAGGGCCGCGCGACCCGAGTTCCGGTTTTCCGCTGGGCGGGTCCGCGCTTTTTGTAAATAATCTGGAGCTGCGATTTCCGCCGCTGACCCTGCCCTACCTGGGCGAAGGTTTCGGAATCGCGATTTTTCACGACATGGGGAATGTGTTCACCAGCCCGCACGATGAAGTGAAAGGGCTGCTGCGGTGGCACCAGGAAAATCCGGCACGCTGCCTGAACCCGAATGGATCGCCGGTGCCGGCCTGCTTCCAGCGCTTCAACTCGCAAGGCTTCGATTACACGTCGCAGGCGGTGGGGGTGGGGTTGCGATATCGGACACCTATCGGTCCGCTGCGCTTCGATTTCGGCTACAATCTCAATCCAACGTCGTATTTACAGGCGATTCTCGATCCCCGGACGGGGCAGCCGCTCAATTATTATCTGCCGAAAAACTTGCGTCACTTTAACGTGTTTTTCAGCATCGGCCAGCCATTCTGATGAAAGTACGTGGAACCATTTCGACGATTTCGGTGGTCTTGCTGCTGCTGTGCAGCCTGGGCCAGTCTCACGCTGCTGCCGCGGAGGTGGTGGACCGCATTGTAGCCACGGTGAATGGGCACGTGGTCTTGCAGAGCGAATGGGATGAAGAGCTGAAATATGAAGCCGTGTTATCGGGACGTCACCTGAGTGACTTTACCGACGACGAGCGGAAAGCGGCGCTGGACCGGCTGATTGACCAGGAATTGCTGGCCGAGCAAATGCAAACGGCGAGCTTTGCTCCGGTGTCGGAAGAGGAGGCCGCGGCGAAAGTTGCGGAAGCGCGAACGCAGAACGGCGGCGACGGCACGTGGAAGGCGGCGTTGGCGGAGTTTCGCATTAAGGAAGAAGACCTGGTGGACCATGTGCGCCGGCAGTTGGATGTGCTGCGGCTGGTGGATTCGCGACTGCGTCCGGCGGTGCAGATCGATGCACAGTCGGTGGAGGCTTATTACCGGGACAGTTTTGTTCCGCAGTTGCAGCAGGCGGGTGGGGCGAAGGTAGCGCTGAACGATGTTTCCGACAAGATTCGCGACCTGCTGACCGAGCAAAAAGTGAATGAGTTGCTGGTGGGCTGGCTGCGGACCTTGCGCTCGGAAGGCGCAGTGAAAGTCACCGACGCGTCGGCGGGCGCGCAGGAGACGCGGTGAATGAAACCGCCACAGCAAGACGCCGTCGCCCGTGGGGCAAGTATCTAGCCCGAACCGCGGCGGCGGGTCTGGCCGCGGGGTTGCTGTTTTTCTGGTACATCCAAACCGATTCTTTTCAGGCGATGGTGAGGCGGAGGTTCGTCGCGGAAGTCGAACGCGTGACCGGCGGCCGCGCCGAGATCGAAAGTTTTCACACCGTGCCACTGCGCATGCGGGTGGAGGTACGCGGCCTGACCGTTCACGGCCTGGAACCGGCAGGCGAAGCGCCGCTATTGCATGTAGACCAGATCAGCGCGCGAATCAAAGTCATCTCGCTGCTGCGGTCTGACTTTGGCTTCCACTACATCGTGGTGGAACATCCGGTGGTCCATCTGAAAAACTCGGCCGACGGCGCGACCAACCTACCGGCGCCCCGTGTGGCGAATGCCAGCGAGCGCACACCGCCGGAGCAGTTGTTCGCGCTGTCGGTCAACAAGATCGAAATTCATCGCGGCGAGCTGTTGCTGGAGGACCAGAAACTGCCGCTGGAACTGGCGGCGGAGGACCTGACGCTGGCGATGAATTACTCCTTCCTGCGCAATCGCTACGACGGAAATATTGCGGCCGGAAAGGTGGATGCGGCCCCAATGAACTGGCGGGCGTTTGCGTGGTCGGGAAACATGTCGTTCAGCCTGGGAACAAATTTTCTCGAGGTGAAGTCGCTGACGCTGACCTCGGGAAAATCGCGGTTGAGCGCGACGGGGCGCATCAATGATTTCCGCAAGCTGGTGTTTGCCGGGAAGTATGACGCGAGAATCGATCTGGAACAGCTTGGCGACATCACGCGGCAATACGGGATGAGCGGAGGGTCAGCGGAGTTACGCGGGCAGGGATCGTGGGCGCCGACGCGTCAGGAAGCGACAGGCCAGGTCGTCGTGCGTGATTTTGCGTGGCACGACGAAAGCCTGAATCTGCAGCGGGCCGGACTCAGCGCCGATTTCACGATTGATCCGGAAGTGTTGAAGTTTTCGAAAATCGACGGATCGCTTTGGGGAGGGAAATTCTCGGGCCTGGCGACGGTGCGGGACTGGACCTCGGCGGAGATGTTTGCGTTGTCTGTACCCCCGGATCAAGCCAGGCGAGGCGAAGCGCCGGAGCAGTCCGCGAATGAGGCGGCGATCTATGCCACGGGAAAGCTTGCCAAGCGGCGGGCGCAAGAGAATGCAAGTGGCACGGTTGAGCTGAAGCTGCAGGACCTGTCGCATGAACAGATTGCGCAATCGCTCAACACGGCGAAGCATCCCCTGGGGCGGTTTCATCCCGTGGGAACGATTTCAGGAACGGTGAATGCGAGGTGGCAGAGGGCGGTGCGCAATGTGGATGTCGAGTTTGCGCTGAATGCGGCCCCGCCGGCGAAGATCGCATCCGGCGAAACGGCAGTGACGGCGAAAGCGGCGGGGACCTACCACAATGCGACTGGGGGCCTGGAGTTATCGCAGTTCAGTGTGAATACGCCATCGACGGTGTTGACGGCCGCGGGCGCGCTGAACCCGACGTCGGGATTGCGGGTGAATGCGACCACGTCAAACCTGGAAGAGTGGGGGCCGGTGATTGCGGTGCTGGGTGGGCCGTCGAAGCTGCCGGTCAGCTTGTCGGGCGAGGCGGCGTTTCGTGGAACGATGACTGGATCGCTGTCTTCGCCCATCCTGAACGGCACTGTTACTGCGCAAGATTTCGATGTGACGTTGCCGCCGATCGGGAAGATGGGCGAGCACGATGCGCATGTTGACTCCTTTTCGGCTGGGGTGACGGTCTCAGCGCACGAACTGACGCTGCGGCATGCGACCGCGGAGAGCGGCCAGTTAACTGCAAATTTCGAGGGCGAGGCAGCACTGCAGAATTTTGGAATGACGCCGTCAAGCACGTTCCGCGCCCATGCGGACGTACAAGGCGCCAGCCTCGAGCAAGGCCGCGGATACGTCGGCGAAAATGTGGCGATCGCGGGCAGCGTGAACTTTACGGTGGACGCATCGGGCACGCAAGCTGCGCCGCATGCGAACGGCAGCATTCACGTGCTGAACGCCGATATTTACGGCGAGAAAATCCGAAAGCTCGACAGCCAGTTTACGTACGCCGACGATTGGATCACGCTGACCGGACTCGACTTGTTCCGCGATGGGGGCGAACTAAAAGGGGATGCGGCCTACAACCCGAAAACTCGCGCAATACGCGCCGACTTGAGCGGGAGCAACGTCGACCTGGCCGGCATCCGGCAGATTCAAACCAAGGAATTGCATGTGGACGGACTCGCGTCATTCACATTGAAGGCCGGCGGTACGATCGAGGCCCCTTCAGGTACGGGACACCTTCAGGCGAAGGGCCTGACGTTCGACGGGGAGCGCTCCGGCGACTTCGATGCAGACGTGAGCAGCGACGGCCACGAGGTGAGAGTGACCGGGCAATCGCAGTTTGTCCACGGAACGTTGAACGTGAAAGGGACGATTGGGCTGGCCGGCGGCTATCCGATGGACGCGAATTTCGCGATGGACCACCTCGATCTCGATCCGCTCTGGGTGTCATATCTGAAAGGAAACCTGACGGGACATTCGGCGGTCGGGGGCACGCTGCGAATTACAGGGCCGATGATCAAGCCGGACCAGTGGGTCATGGAAGGTAAGTTGAACGATGTTTACCTTGACGTGGAGTACGCCAAGCTGCACAACGAAGGGCCGGTGACGTTTCGCTCGGAGCGGCAACTGGTCAAGATCGACCCCTTGCGAATGGTGGGCGAGGGAACTGACGTCACCGGGCACGGCATGATGGACTTTGCCGGGGCGGGGCGGTTGGATCTATTCGCGGTCGGGAAGCTTGATCTGAAGCTGGCGGACAGTTTTGTGCCCGACTTGACATCGTCGGGCACGATGATCGTGGATATGCACGTGACCGGCACGATGGAAGAACCGTATCCGCAGGGCAAGGTACAGATCAGCAACGGAGCGGCTGCCTACGCGGGTCTGCCAACCGGCTTGAGTGAAATGAACGGGCAACTCACGTTTTCGCAGGGTCATTTTTTTGTCGATTCGCTCACGGGAAAAACCGGTGGCGGAACGCTGGAGTTCAAAGGGGACGCGACCTATTTTCATCACAACCTGAACTTCAATCTGACGGCGGTGGGAAAGGATGTGCGGCTGAGATATCCGCCGGGGGTGAGTTCGACGGCGGATGCGACGATCCACTGGGTGGGGACGCCGTCTGCGTCGACGCTCTCGGGGGATGTTCTCGTGAACAAGCTGGCGGTGACGCCGGGGTTCGACTTCAGCGCGTACCTGGGACGAGGCGGCTCGCTGATGTCGCTGGTGCCGGCCGACTCGCCGTTGTATCGAGTAAAGCTGGACGTGCATGTGGCGACCGCGCCGGAGTTGCAGATGAAGACGGCGATTGCGCGGCTATCGGGCGATGCGGACCTGCGGTTGCGGGGATCGCTGGCGAACCCGGCGGTGCTGGGGCGCGCGGAAATCCTGGAAGGCGATGTGATGTTTAATGGCACGCGCTTTCACCTGGAGCGGGGCGACATCACGTTTGCCAACCCGGTTTCGATCGATCCGCAGGTGAATTTGCAGGCTTCGACGCGAGTGCGCAACTACGACATCAACCTGATCGTGACCGGAAGGCCGACGCAAACTGGAGGGCTGACGGTGAACTACCGGGCCGATCCACCGCTGCCGCAGTCGGACATCATTTCGCTGTTGGCGCTGGGACGCACCAATCAGGAATCGGAGCAGTTGGGGCAGCAGTCGGTGGGGTCGCAGTTGGGAGGTGACGCCTCGGCGCTACTGCTGACGCAGGCGCTGAACTCGGCGGTGACCAGCCGCCTGCAGCGGCTTTTCGGCGTGAGCCGGATTAAGGTTGATCCGCAAGGCGCGATCACCGACACAAACGCGCTGGCACGCGGGCCACAGGTGACGATTGAGCAGCAGTTCGCCAACAATCTGACGCTGAGCTACAGCACGAATCTCTCGCAACAGAGCAACCAGCAGATCATCCGTGGCGAGTATTACCTTCGCCGCGACGTTTCGGTGGTAGGCCTACGCGACCGCAACGGCGTGGTGAGCTTCGATGTGCGGGTGCGGCGGCGCAAGAAATAAGGGCGACCCGCTGCTACAATTTTTGTGTGCCCCTGTTTCACAACCTGAAAACTACGCTGGAGATGATCAAGTGGGAACACTCGGTGTTCGCACTGCCGTTTGCCTTGTGCGGCGCGATGCTGGCGGCGGGAGGGTGGCCGAGGGCGCCGCAGCTTTTGTGGATTGTGGTGGCGATGGTGGCGGCGCGGTCGGCGGCGATGGCCTTCAACCGTCTGGCGGACGCTTCAATTGACGCGGCGAATCCGCGGACGGCGACACGCGCGCTGCCGGCGGGGCAACTGACGCCGTCGTTTGTGGCGATGTTCGTCATACTTTCGGGCATGCTGTTTGTGACGGCGGCGTGGAGATTGAATCGCCTCACACTCTGGCTTTCGCCCGTGGCGCTGGCGATTGTGTTGCTCTATTCGTATTCAAAGCGGCTGACGCGCTGGTCGCACGTCGTGCTGGGCTTCGCGCTCGGCGTTGCACCGGCGGGAGCGTGGATTGCGGTGCGGGGGACGCTCGACCCCCGGATTCTTTTGCTCACGGCAGCAGTGACGTTCTGGGTAGCGGGCTTCGATGTGCTTTACGCCTGCCAGGATTTCGATTTCGACCGGCAGACCGGGCTGCATTCCATTCCGCGATATGTGGGCATACGCGGGGCGCTTTGGGTAGCGCGGGGATTTCACGTGATCATGCTGGCATGCCTGATTGGCCTGCTCATTGTGTTTGGCATGGGCAAGCTGGCGGCGGCAGGGGTGGTGGTCGTGGCGATGTTGCTGGCTTATGAGCACTCCCTGGTTGCGGCGGACGATCTCAGCAAGCTGAATGCCGCGTTCTTCACCATGAACGGCGTGATCTCGGTGGTGTTCTTTCTCTTCGTGGCGGCGGACTTGCTGTGGCGGAAGTAGGCGCGAATCGGCAAGACCAAGTATCGACGCCTGAATCGTCATATAATCCCAGCGCTACAGGAGGGTTCACATGCGTCGGATTGTACCTGCTCTCGCGTTCCTGGCCGCGTTCTCTCTCGCCCAGCAAACTTCTCCGGTTCCTACTCCCGAGCCCGGCAGCCCTCAAGACCTGATGCAGCAGGCCCAGAAACTGAGTCATGACGGCAAACTGGACGACTCCCTTGCTCTCTACAAGCAGGTCCTGGAAAAGCTGCCGAATCTCTTCGAGGCGCATCTGGGAGCGGGAATGGTCCTGGACCTGAAAGGCGACTACGTCGCAGCTCGCAAGCACCTCAATAAAGCTGTAGAGCTGGCGGGGCCGAATACGATTGTGCAGGCACGAAGGACCCTGGCCACGTCGTATGCCTTTGAAGGTAATGCGCGAAAAGCGTCAGGATATGAGAAGACGGTTTACGACGACGGCATCCGGCAGGCCGAGTGGGAGGCTGCAGCCGGAGTCTGCAACGAACTGGCCCGCATCTACCTGGAGAGCGGCGATAGCGACAATGCGTACAACTGGTACAAAAAAGGCTACGAAACCATTCAACGCAAGTCGGATCTGACCGATGCCGACAAGAACCTGTGGCTGTTTCGCTGGGAAAACGCGCAGGCGCGCATCGCCGCCCGGCGCGGCAAGGCAGAAGAAGCGCACGGACATGTTTTGGCGGCCAAGGCGGCCCTGGACAAGGCCAATAATCCGGACCAGGCGCGCTTCTATCCGTACCTCACCGGCTACGTTGCCTTCTACACGGGCGACTACAAGAATGCGATCACTGAATTGCAGAAGGCCGATCAGCATGACCCGCTGATTCTGGCTTTGCTGGGCGAAGCGTTCGAAAAGGCCGGAGACGCAGCACAAGCGAAAGACTATTACCGCAAAGTCCTGGAGAT
>Ga0075030_100003164_pt1 | contig 14994 bp, 15 predicted proteins | sample LitLauG_LLR_2012_FD_71393 | JGI IMG/M metagenome (GOLD analysis project Ga0075030, IMG submission 71393) | Freshwater sediment microbial communities from Pennsylvania, USA - Little Laurel Run_MetaG_LLR_2012 | ecosystem: Environmental > Aquatic > Freshwater > Creek > Sediment | place: USA... | reverse complement strand
CGTCCCGCCGCAGGGGCGCGCATCGGCTGTATCGGCCGGATCGCGCCTGAGAAAGGACAGCGCGAGTTCCTGGCGGCTGCCGCGAAAATTCACAGCGCCTTGCCGGAGTCGCGTTTCGTCATCTGCGGCGCAGCGCTGTTTTCGGACGGCGCGGCGATTTCCTACGAGCGGCAGATCCGCGAGGCCGCCGCCGGACTGCCGGTCGAATTTACGGGTTGGACTTCGGACGTCTACGCGGTGATGGCCAATCTGGACGTACTGCTGGTGCCCTCGGTGTGGCCGGAGCCGAATCCGCGAGTAGTGCTCGAAGCGTTCGCCGCGAGTCTGCCGGTGATCGCTTTCCGCGCCGGCGGTTTGCCCGAGATTATCGAGGATGGACGCACCGGGTTCCTCTGCGAGGACGTGGAGCAGATGGCGCGCCTGACGGTAACTCTTTTGCAAGGCGACCGCGCGGGGTTGCGGCAGGTATCGGAGGAGGCCCGCGAACGCTGGCGGCGCAATTTCACAGTGGAGCGCTGGCAGCAGCAGATTCTGGGGGCAATGGAGCGGGTAGCGGCGGGTTAAGAGGAGTTCGCGGCCTTCGGCGTGAGCGCGGCGCCAACCGGGGAGCCGATGCTCACACTCCCTCCAGACCGTCCAGGCGTTGTTCGTGGATCTCGATGATACGGCCCAGGCGGTTCATGGTATCCATTAACTGCCCCAGTCGTTCCTCGTTCCGGACAAAGCGTTCCTCGTACAGCCTGGACCGCTGCGCCTCCTGCTTCTCGTTGTCCCGGTGCATTTCCGCCAACAACTCTACGCTGTGCGTAAGGGCTTCCAGGCGCTGATCGATGGTCATATCTATATCCTAGCCCGCAAGGTATGCGTGCGCCAAGGTAGTCGCGAATCACTCGCCCAGTTCTCAAATCTCCCAGACCATTTCGCCGCCGCGGTAGAAGGACACCATGCCGGTCTTCGCTGATCTTCAGGGCCAGGCCGAAACGCGAGGCGTGCACGGCCGCGGGTTCCGAGGGGGTTGGATTTCCCCGGAGGGACGATCCTGCCCTTCGTGTACCAGGTGGGGTCGGAAACGCGCTGGATTACGCGGTAGGAGCTGACTGGGCTGGGACTCCGTTCTGCTCCTACTGCGGTGGGGAAAATCTTGACCACGCGGCCCGAATCGACGACTGCCAACTTGCGGTCCGCCAGGCTCACTACGATGCGGCGGGTGGATGACGACGGTTTCTGTTGGGCGAGGGCTTCGGCGGCGGCCATGAACATCACGCTGGTCAGGGCCGCCAGCCGCCGAACGGAATCCTCTCTGGTGAGCATCTTTCCGATCCCCCTTCGGAAGGGAGAGATGCATTGCCGGGGCCAGATCCTAAATATCTGACGCAGCAGTACTTAGTTTAGAGTGCGGGCGTGTCAGGGAGGACACGTGTGGCGGGCTGAACGCGTTTACCCGGTGGGCATCAGCTCGTTCAGGCGAATGATCTTCTTTTGGATGGCATACTGCACCAACTGGGCCTTGTTATGAATGTCGAGCTTGCGCATCAAGTTAAACTTGTGCGCCTCGACGGTCTTCACACTCAAATCGAAAACCGTGGCGACCTCCTTGACGGAGTTGCCTTCGGCCAAGAGTTTCATAATTTCCCGCTCGCGCTTGGTGAGGGTACCGAATCGGGGCTGGCGAATGATGGAGTGGTTCTGCTGGCGAAAATCGTCCACGAGGCGGGTCAGCAGGCGGGGGCTCAGGTAGTTGCCGCCCCGATGCACATCGCGGATGGCGGCGAGCAAATGGTCCGCCGGGCTTTCCTTGAGAACAAATCCGCTCGCGCCGATTTCGACCGCCTCGGCCAGGTAATCCTCATCGTCGTACATGGAAAGAAAGATGATGTGCGTTGCCGGGCGGTCCTTGCGGATCAGGCGGGTGGCTTCGAAGCTACTCATCCCGGTCATACCGATGTCCATGAGGACGACATCGGGCCGCACCTGGGGGGCGAGCGCCACGGCATCGGCGGCGTTGCCGGCTTCTCCTACAATTTCGATATCCGGCTCAGCCGACAGCAGGGTACGGACCCCCTGGCGGAACAGAGTGTGATCGTCAGTTAAGAGTACGCGAATTTTTGCCATTGGATACCACCGTTGCGGCGCCTATCGGGAACTCCAGCGAAACCTGGGTGCCCTTGCCGGGCGCACTGCGAATTGCGAACTTACCTCCCAACAATGCGGCTCGCTCCCGCATACCTGCCAAACCGAAAGAATTCGGCTTGGTGCAGGTCTTATCCGCACAAAAGCCGGCGCCGTTGTCTGTGACGCTCAGCTTAATTCTCTTATCGGCGCTGCGAAGCCAAAGGTTTACACGCGTCGCCCGGGAATGTTTCGCAATATTCTGGAGACACTCCTGGGCAATATGGTAGAGGGCTTCCTCCATCGGCTTGGAAAGCGGTTGGGAATCGAGTGAAATGCGCAGCCGCAGGTCGAGCCCGTGGAGCCGGCGAAACCGCGCAGCCAGATGCCGCAACGCCACCGCCAGCCCCAGCCGGTCCAAGACCGAGGGGCTCAGCGCGGCGACCACCCGCCGCAACGCGGTAGCCGTCCGTCCGGCCAGTTCGCGCGATTCGCCCAGCCGCGCGCGCAACCTCTCGGGAACCTCGCGTTCCAACATTTCCAGTTCCAGCCGGAGAAAGGCCAGCGCCTGGCCCACATCGTCGTGCAAATCGCGTCCGATCCGGCGACGCTCCTCCTTTTCGATGGAGTACGAGGCAGCTTCCAGGCGCCGGATCTCCCGCGACATTTGAACGCGCTCGATGGCTTCGCGGCAGCGGGCTGCGGCCACCGCCAGTAATTCCCGCTCCCGGGGCAACCAGGGGTAAGGCGTGGAAAAGCAGAGTTGTAGCACCACCGAGGGTCCGAAGGGGTACGACCAATACGAAGCATAGCGGCCGCGTAGACTGGGGTCGCCGATGAGCAGCTCCTTGGCCTGGCCTCGAACAATATAGAGGGGACCCGCGAGTTCCGGGCCAAACCTGTCTTTCTCAAACAGCAGGCGGCCGGCGGCGGCGCCCAGTGACTTGACCAGGACGAGCAGAAAGCGGTGCAGCAGGTCATCCAGGCCGGTGGCTTCCACCTCCGCCTCGAATAGGCCGAAGAAGGTTTGGGACTCCGACTCCCGCTCGCGATAAAAAGCAGCCTGCAGGGCGAATTGGGTGACCAGGTGAAACTGCTCCCGCGCCGGCTGGAAGCGGCCCTTCAGCACGGGGTCCAGAAGTTGATCGAATCGTCCGAGCTGCTCGGTTATGACGGCAGGAGGGACGTTGAGCTTCGCCAGGCGGCGGCCGGTGTAGTCTACCTGTTCCAGAAAGCGGCTGAGGGACCGCAACCGGGCCGCCGCCGCCGGCGTGATCGCCAGCAAAGCCCGAACCTGAGCCGGATCGTAGCCGCACTGCCGCAGAACCATCTGAAAGCGCCGGTCGAGCCGATCGGCGTCAGGCGCGATGGCTCGCACCATACGCCTTATGTGCCGTTTCCCCTGGGCTGTCAAGAGCCGGGTCACAAGGGGAGAATCGGCAGGAAGAGAAAGGGCCTTTAGGAGTAGCAACGCGGCCCAGCCACATTATGATGAGACTAATCGAGATCGATGTCCCGCTTCGGCGGAGCCGTATCCGGGTTCTCCTTGGCCCGTTTGAAGAGCTCGTCGAATTTCTTCTCCAGCACTCTTCCGTGCGACTTCTCGGCTTCGAACTGTTTCTGGAATACCGCTTCGCGGCGCGCGCCTTCGCCTTTGAGCTTGGCGACCTCGGCGGCCAGGTCCTCGATTGGCGGCGGCTTCACGGGAACGGTGTGGGCGATCACGGCACGGGTTTCCGGATCGATTTTCAGAGTCGCCTGGCAGCACGGACATTCCACGTCGAACAGACCTTTGGCCATAGATCTATCCTAATCGAGATCGAGTGTGGAAGCGCGCGTCCGCCAGTCGCGGACTACCACAGGCCCAGAAAAGACGATGAGAGGAAGTGTGGACAGCTAGAAGGGTGAGATGTGGGGTGACTGGTTTGGCGGGCGACAAAGCAGAAGGTCAATCATCTCTTTCCGGGCCTGTAAAATCTTAGTCACGTCTCCTATTGAGCAATCGCTTCACCAAATAGAAACCCCATCCAAATCAACAATCTGTTTGGTCGGGCACGGCGTCCTCATGCAAAATTGAAACAGCCCTGAGGCAAGATTGGGCTCCCTGGCTAAGCCTAGGGGAACTACCGCGGCGGAGTCTGTGCCGGAGGCACGTCGGGAATCCGGCTTGGCGGCCGCGAAACCGCTCCGCGGAATGCCTCGTCAATGGAGATGTCGTTGTTGTTGAGCGTCTGCCCGGTGGAGCGGTCCATCTCCACCTTGGCTTTGGCATAAGCGCTCTCGGCCGCTACCTGATTGGATTCGGCGGTAATCAAGTCGCGCTGCGTCAGGATGACGTTGTACGTGGTGGAAGCTCCCAGCGCCAGCTTCTTCTGCTCGGCATCCACGGTCTGTTGCTGGAGCAGTAGTTGTTTGGTTGCGGCCTGATACTGGGCGCGCGCCTGCTGCAGACCGATCATGGCGTTTTGTACTTCTACGCGCACCTGGTTCTGCATGCGCTGCACGCTCAGTTCCTGCTGCCGTAAGGTCAATTCGGAGCTGATTACGTCGGCCTGCGCGGCGCGATTGTGGATCGGAATGTTCAAACTGAAACCCGCGGAATAAGTGGGAAAGTTCCGCGAAAACACCTGGGTCAGGACATCGCTGTAGCCTCCGGCGAAGTAGCCATTGGGCGGGATGCATTGGGAGCTGGCAGGATTCGCGATGCAAGTCGCAGGTAACGGCACCGGTTGGCCGGCCAAGCCACTGTTTGCCAGGTTCGCCACCGCATCCAGCGTCGGTAGCAGGCCATTTTTGGCCCCCTTGAGAGCGATTTCCTGGTTCTGCATGAGAATCCGGAACTGCGACAGTTCCGGCCGCGCCGCCATCGCCATCGCCACCGCATCCTGTATGGGCGTGATCGCTTCCACATCCGGCACCCGGATGCGGTCCGAGACGATGACATGAGCGTTGGCGACCACCGGATTCTGCACGCCGTTCCGGCTCAGGGCATTTTTGAGAATCGTCTCTTGTTGCAACTCCTGAGTTTGGGCGATGGTCAGGGCCTGCTCTCCGGCAGCGATTTCCGCCTCGGCCCGCGTCACTTCAATCGGAGCCATGGTTCCCACCTCGACCTGTTTCTTATTGTCTTCGTACAACCGTTGCAGCGCCGTCAGGGCGTCCTGTTGTACTCTTATATTCTGTTGGTAGCTCACCAGGTCCCAGTAGAGATCCTCCACCGCCGATATGGTGGCGATCACCTGCGCTTTGAACGTCAGATCCGACACCTCCCGGTTGTTCTTGGCAATCCGGATCTGGCGGTTGTTCAGCCCCGTTCCGAATCCCTGCAGCAGATGTTGGGTGAAATTGAGCGACAGGTTGGAATTGGTGGCCGGGTTGAACTGGGCGCGGGCGTTGTTGTTGAAAGTGGAATTGTTGTTCAGCCCCAGGCTCACGAGGGTGCCCGTCGCGAAGTACTTCTGGACGGTGACGTTCGACAGATCCTGGCGTTGCAGCAACGCGGCCGTCCCGGTGACGAAGTTGCTGGTCTGCGGCGTGGTCTGGTGCGCCCAAGTGGCGGTACTCAACAGCGCCGGATCGAGACTCGGAATCAGGGGGCCGATTTGCGTGAGGGGGGTCACCAGGAAACCCTGAAGGCCGGCCGAAGGGGGAGCGCCGGTAACGCTGGCCGGTCCCGGCGTCACGCCCACCGCCACGGGCGTCGCAAAGCCGCCGGCCTGCGCGCGCAGCACATTGACGTCGGCGACCTGGCTGCCGTACCGTTGGACTTCGATATCGAGGTTGTTTTCCAGCGCCAGCGCGATGGCGTCCTGCAAAGAGAGATAGATATCCCCGCCGCGCATCAACGCTTCGAGCCGGGAGGAGTTTTGCAGGTTCACCGGCGCTACCGACTTTGGCTCATAGGGCGCCTTGACGCGCGCGAAGAAACCCGGCTTCCCGGTTCCGGCCGGCCCCGGAACGTCCACCGGGCTGGACGTATTCGGCGGATTGGGGGCGGCGAACGCGCCCGTGGGGCTCAACGCGAGCAGGATGCAGAAGATGGCAAGATACGGTTTCACTCGGTTCATAGGTGGTCCTCTAAATCGGCAGATTCTTTTTCTTCAATGGTATAGTAGGCCTTTGTGACGCCGCAAGCCGAGTCCGTTCTGGAGTTGTTCCGGTCGCACGGGGCTTATCTCAAAGGCCATTTTCGTCTCACCAGCGGACTGCACAGCGCGGCCTATTTGCAGTGCGCCCTGGTTCTCCAATATCCGGACGCCGCCGAACGTTTGGGTCGCTGGCTGGCCGAAGAATTGAGACGCCGGGCGGGTACGGAAATCCAATTGGTGGCTTCCCCCGCGCTGGGTGGTCTGATCATCGGACATGAAGTGGCCCGCGCCCTCCGGACTCGATTCCTGTTCACCGAACGGGACGCCTCGACTCAGAAGATGGCGTTGCGGCGGGGCTTTCAAGTTACCCCCGGTGAAACCGCTGTGGTGGTCGAAGACGTAATCACGACGGGGGGCAGCACGCAGGACGTAATCGAAGTGCTCCGCGGCGCGGGCGTCCAGGTGGCCGCGGCCGGTTCCATTATCGATCGCAGCGGCGGGCAGGCGGATGTCGGCGTGCCTCGAGTGGCGCTGGCAACCGTGCAGGTCGATTCCCACGACCCCGAAAAATGCCCTCTCTGCGCCCAAGGGCTTCCCGTGTTCAAGCCCGGCTCCCGCCCCGCCTGATGCGCCGCATCAAGATCACGCTCGCCTACGACGGCGGGCCGTATCATGGCTGGCAAGTGCAACCCGGCCTGCCTACCATTCAGGGCACTCTGGAGCAGATCGTTTCCGGTATCGAGGGCCGGCCGGTGCATGTGGCCGGATCCGGGCGGACGGACGCCGGCGTCCATGCGATGGCGCAAGTGGCCGCCTTCACCATCGGTAACCCCATTCCACTGCGCAACCTGCGGCGCGCCGTGAACCGGCTCCTGCCGCCATCCATCCGAGTCCTTTCGGCCGAGGAGGTCCATGCCACATTCCACCCGCGGTTCGACGCCAGGCGAAAAATCTATGAATATCGCATCGTGCGGGAGGAAGTCTGTAGCCCTTTGGAGTGGCCCTATGTCTACCACCACCCCTATCCATTGGCGGAAGACCGCATGATCGAGCTCGCCCCGGCCTTTGAAGGCGAACATGATTTCACGGCCTTCGCCGCGTCCGATGACCGCGATGAGGAAGGGCGCTCCAAGGTCCGCACGATCTATTCCTCCGTGCTGGAGGCGCAGGCCGGCAGGTTGACTTACCGGGTGTGCGGCAGCGGGTTCCTCAAACACATGGTCCGCAATATGGTGGGCACGCTGCTGGAAGCCGGCAAGGGCAACGTGGCGGACCTCACGGCGCTTCCCGCGAGATCGGGCCCCACGGTCCCTGCGAAGGGGTTATTTCTGATGGGCGTAGAGTACTGATCTCGGGGAAGGGGTTCCGCCGCGCCTCATCATGGGGGTTCTGTGGTGCTGACGTGCGTGGTGTGCGCGCAGCGCCGGGTCGATCCCAAGTTCCGTTACGATCGTGTCATCGCGGTAGTGCCATTCGCCGGAAAGGGGACCCCGGCCGACCCCAAGCGGCCGCAATATGCGCCCTGGCCGCCCTCGAAAGATCCCAACGGCATCCTCGCCTTCACCTATCTGCCCAGCGATGACGGGCGCTTGGCCATCGTCGAGTTCGTGGCCCGCAACCGCGCCGCGTTTCATATTCCAGCGACTTTGTTGAGGATCGGGTTGCCTCTTCTGGGGAGTTCCATGTTAGGGGCGTGCAGCCTGGGCGCTATCTGTTGCTGGTGTTCAATAAAGAAAGTCTGATCATGACGAAATCCATTGATTTTCGTGGCGGGAAGCTAACGCTCGACCTCGACCTTTCGAAATAACACCGCTATCGCGCTATCCTAAAAGCAAATGGGATCGAGAAATCTTAGTCGTATGGGGATAGCGCTCCTGGCGCTACTCGCCGCCCTGCCCGCTTGGGGAGACACCCAGTTCCGGGCGCGCAAAATGACTCGCAACGATGTGCCGCTGGGCAAAGGCCAGTGCGACATTCGTTTGCAGATCGACAATGAAACCGAGGTGACCGTGCGCGGCGACCTCGTATCTCTACGGACCATCTCAGGCCGTGACGGCCGTGACGACGGCTCGGAGTGCAACGAGCCGTTGCCCAATGGGCCGGCCGATAATTTCAATTTCGAGGTGGTCGACAGCCGCGGCGAGATCCGCCTGATCGCGGAACCGTCGCGGCGCACGGATTTCCAGGCGGTCGTGCGCATTCGCGACTCGGCCGGTGGGGAAGGCCGCTACCATTTCCGGCTCTCCTGGCGGATCACCGGCGGAGGGATCTCCAGCGGAGGCCGCTTTGACGAGCCAGGCCGCGGGCCTTTCGGCGACCGTGGCGACCGGCGCGGCGGGGATTCTGACGACCGGCGCGGCGGGCTGGCCTGGAATAACACCATCCACTCCGGCGGGCCGGGGCGCGGCACGTCCACGCTGAGCGGATATGGCGCCCAGCGCCTGTTCGACGCCACCGTGGATATCGATCGGGGCGGCCGAATCCTGGTCTCCTTCCGCACCGATAGCGGCCGTCCGCTCACGTTTTCCGGCTCGGTAATCAGCGCCGATGGAAACACGCTGAAAGCCGATGTGGGGTCCGACGACCGCACGCGGGTCCGCGGCTCGATGTATCTCTCCCGCGACGGCCGGGGCGAGGTGTACCGCATTTCGCTCGACGCCGGCAATGGCGGCGACCGTCTGCGCCTGGACTGGGACCGCCGGTAGAAAAGAGTTGGCCTGGACGTCGCCAGGCGGTGAACCGGCGCCGGCAAAGCTCACAACACTTTAAAGCACTCCTTCGAAGTCGGTGTTGTATCATAGGGTGTACTTCATGAATGCCTTACTGGAAGCCCTCCAGCCCGGAGAGCCGGACTGGGAGCTGGCACGGGCAATCGATCCCGATCGCTTACCGGCCCATATTGCAATCATCATGGACGGCAACGGCCGCTGGGCTGGGCGGCGCCGCCTGCCGCGAGTGGCCGGCCACCAGGCGGGCGTCGGTCCGGTGCGCAGCACGGTGGAGACTTGCGGCCGTTTGGGAGTGAAGGCGCTCACGCTGTATGCGTTCTCGGTGGAGAATTGGAAGCGTCCGCGCGCCGAGGTGGAAACGCTGTGGCGGCTGCTGCGCTACTACCTGCGTCAGGAATTGCCCGAACTGCAAAAGAACGACGTGCGCCTGCAGGCCATCGGACGCCTGGAAGCCCTGCCGCCGCAGGTGCGCAGAGAACTGGATGCGGCCGTCGAGGCGACCGCCGCCAATCGCGGGCTCCTTGTGAACCTGGCGATCAACTACGGGGGCCGCGCGGAAATTGTGGACGCGGTGAATGCCATCCTGGAGGTAGCGCGCCTGGAAGGGAGCATCTCCACGCTAAAACTGGATGAAGAACTGCTGTCGGCGAATCTGTATACAGCGTCCTGTCCCGACCCGGACCTGCTGATCCGCACCTCCGGCGAAATGCGCATCAGCAACTTCCTGCTGTGGCAGATCGCCTACTCCGAGTTGTACGTGACGGAAACGTTATGGCCGGACTTCACGCGCAGCGACCTGCTGCAAGCCATCCTGGAGTACCAGAAGCGAGATCGGCGTTATGGCGGCTTGAGCGCCGGGCGGCAAAGGCAGCCAGGCCAGGATCTCGTGCCCACAGCCGATGAAACTCTGATCGAAGCTCTCCGTTCGTCATGAGGCGGGTCCTCACGGCGCTGGCTCTGATCCCCCTTATTGTCTACGTCGTGTTGTGGGCGAAGTGGGAGATCTTTGTCGCCGTGCTGGTGGCGGCGGCCTGCCTGTCCTACCGCGAGTACAACCGCATCGCCGCCGCCTACGGATTTGGCGCGCCCGGCCCGCTGGGCTACGGCGTGGGCCTGCTCCTTCTTTTCCCTGGACCCGACCCCTGGATGTGGCTGCTGGTTACGATCGCGGCGTTGATCGGGCTGGCGCTGGCGATGCGCGCCGACGAGATGGCGAAGGTGCTGCCGCGGGCGGCGCTGCTCGTGATGGGCATCGTGTATGTGTTCGGTTGCTGGAAATGCGCGCTGCCGCTGCGCGAGCGCAATCCACACTGGCTGATGTACGGGTTGCTGGTGAATTGGGCGGGAGACATCGGAGCGTATTACATCGGCCGCAGTTTTGGCAAGCGGAAACTGGCGCCGCGCGTGAGCCCGGGGAAGACGTGGGAAGGAGCAGCGGGCTCACTGGCGGCCTCGGCACTCATCGCGAGCGCTTACCTGGTGCGATTCGTTCCCACCGTGAGCCTCGTAGGGGCCATCGGATTGACGTTAGCCGCGAACGCCGCCGGGCAGTTGGGCGACCTCGCCGAATCGGCCATGAAGCGCGGGGCCGGCGTCAAGGATAGCAGCGCCATCCTGCCCGGCCACGGCGGTTTCCTCGACCGTGTGGACAGCACGCTGTTCGCGCTGCCCGTAATTTACTCCTACATGCGATGGGCGGGATAACGGCGCAGCCGTCCCGCTACAATGAAGAAATCGTGGCCCTCACGTGTTACCTGGACGCTTTTTCGGGAATCAGCGGGGATATGCTGGTGGGCGCGCTGGCGGATGCCGGCGCGGACCGGCATGCCATAGCCGGCGCCATCGCCTCGCTCGACGCCGGAGTCGCGGTTTCGTTCGAGAGCGTGAACCGATGCGGCATCGCCGCCACCAAGTACCGGGTTACGGCGGAAGAGACCAAGACGCACCGGCACCTTGCGCACATTCTTACGATGATCGATTGCGCCGACATCTCCGTCCGCGCGCGGCACAATGCGCAGGCGGTATTTCGCAAGCTGGGCGAAGCAGAGGCTGCGGTACACCAGGTACCAATCGAGAAGGTCCATTTTCACGAGGTGGGCGCCGCCGATTCGATTGCGGATATCGTGGGCGCCTGCGTGGCGTTTGACCTGCTCGCGGTGGAGGCGATCGTCTGTTCCCCCGTGAATCTGGGCAGCGGAACCGTGACGGCGGAGCACGGTGTATTGCCCGTGCCGGCGCCCGCTACGGCGCGCCTGCTCGAAAACGCTCCGGTGTATGCGCGCGGGCCGGCGATCGAATTGACCACGCCCACCGGCGCCGCGGTGGCGGCGACCCTGGCGTGCCGCTTCGGCGTTTTGCCGCCGATGAAGCTTTCCAGAACGGGCTACGGCGCCGGCGATCGCGATTTCCCGAAACAGGCCAACGTGCTGCGCGTGATGCTGGGCGAGCCCACAGGCGCCGAGGAAGCTTTGTCGGTATCGGTGATCGAGGCCAATATCGACGACTTGAATCCGCAGGTGCTGGCCTATGCCACGGAGCGGCTGTTGGAATCGGGCGCGCTGGATGTGACGGTGCAGCCGCTGGTCATGAAGAAGGGGCGTCCCGGCAGCCTGCTACGCGTGATCGCCAGGCCGGAAGATCGAGAGACGCTCGCCCAACTCATCTTCGCCGAGACTTCGACGTTAGGTCTGCGATTCTATGCCGCCGAAAGGCGCGTCCAGGCGCGAAGCTGGACCGAAGTGGAAACCCCCTTTGGCAAGGTGAGGGTGAAGATTTCGAGCGAAGGCTACTATGCGCCGGAATACGAGGATTGCCGCAAACTGGCACAGGAATCCGGCGTGGCGTTGAAGCACATCATGGCGGAAGCGACTTTCGCCTATTTGAACCGATCGAGATGAAATACTACCTGACCACTCCCCTGTACTACGTGAACGCGGCCCCGCATATCGGGCACACGTACAGCACCATGGCCGCGGAAACCATTGCCCGCTTCAAGCGCATGCAGGGGTACGACGCCGTGATGTTCACCGGCACCGACGAGCACGGCCAGAAAGTGGAGCGCTCGGCTCAGGCCGCCGGCAAGGGGACGCAGGAGTTCACCGATGTCATTTCGGCCGAATTCCGCCAGCAGTGGGAGAAGCTGAATATCCGCGTCGATCGCACCATCCGCACCACGGACCCGCGGCACCATCGCGTGGTGCAGTGGCTCTTCCGCCGCTCGATGGATAACGGCTACATCTACAAAAGCGGCTACACCGGACAATACTGCGTCTACGACGAGCTGTACGTCAACGAAGCCAAGGCGGGCGATCCGTGCCCCGAATGCGGCCGGCCCACCGAGACGGTGACGGAAGAGAACTACTTCTTCAAGCTGTCGGCATTCACTCAGCGGCTGCTCCGACTGTATGAGGACTGCCCGGAGTTCATCCAACCCGAGACACGCCGCAACGAAGTGATGTCCTTCGTGAAGCAGGGGCTGAACGACCTGTCCATCAGCCGCACGACTCTGAAGTGGGGCATCCCGCTGCCGGTGGAAGGCAACCACGTCTTCTATGTCTGGTTTGACGCGCTGGTCGGATACCTGAGCGCGGTGGATGGCGAAGACCTGTGGCCGGCGGACCTGCACCTGATCGGCAAGGAGATTGTGCGGTTCCACGCGGTGTTCTGGCCGGCGTTCCTGATGGCGGGCGATGTACCGCTGCCGAAACGAGTCTACGCGCACGGCTGGCTGCTGTTTGAGAACGACAAGATGAGCAAGTCCCGGGGGAATATTCTGCGGGCCGAGCCGATCCGGCAGGTGATGGGCGCGGACGCGCTGCGCTATTTCCTGCTGCGGGAAATCGTATTCGGGCAGGACGGCAGCTTCAGCTACGACGCCCTGGTGAGCCGCTACAATTCCGACCTCGCCAACGGTTTGGGCAACCTGGCCAGCCGCACGCTTTCGATGATCCAGCAATATCGGGGCGGAGCGATTCCGCAGGGCTCCGACGGGGAGATCGCGGCCTTGGCGCAGCAGACCATGGAGGCCAGCGAGAAGGCGTTCGAGCGGTTGGAGTTTTCGCGTGGGATTGAGGCGGTGTGGGGATTGATTTCGGCGGTGGATAAATTCATCGTGCAGCAGGCGCCCTGGAAGCTGGCGCGCCAGCCGGATGCCCAGGAAAAGCTGGATACGACGCTCTATACCTCCGCGGAGGCGCTGCGGATCGCGACGGCTCTGCTGTCGCCCGTGCTGCCGCAATCGGCGCCGAAAATCTGGGGGCAGCTCGGGATGGCGGAATCCATCGAAGCGGTGCGCTATGCCGATCTGCGGTGGGGGCAGTTAGCCCCGGGGCAGAAGATCGGCGAGATCTCCGCGGTGTTCCCGCGCATCGAATTGAAAGACGCGGTGGAGAAGATGCGGGAACTGGAGACCCAGGTCACGGCCGAGCAGGCGGTTTTGTTGGGCAAGAAGCCGGCGCCGGCGGCAGAGGCCTCCCCCGAAGCCGGGAAAATCGCCATCGACGATTTCGCCAAGGTGGATCTGCGCGTCGGCCTGGTGCTCTCGGCCGAGCCGGTGAAGGGGGCCGACAAACTGCTGCACCTGAAAGTCGATATCGGCGAAGCCGAGCCCCGCACCATCGTCGCGGGCATCGCGGACGCGTACAAGCCGGAGCAGCTCCTCAACCGCAAGGTCGTGATCGTGGCGAACCTGCAGCCGCGAAAACTGCGCGGCCTCACCTCGAACGGGATGATTGTAGCGGCGTCGGTCGAAGGCGGCAAGCCCGTGCTGGCGGGCTTTCATGAGGATATCCCGGTGGGAGCCCGGCTGAAGTGAAGCTGGTCGATTCGCATTGCCATCTGGATGACGAGCAGTACGACGCAGACCGCGAGGAGATCATCGCGCGTGCCCGGGCCGCAGGAGTGGAGGCCATGATGGCCATCGGGACGGGCGACGGGCCGCCGGATCTCGAACCGGCGGTCCGGCTGGCGGAGCGTTACCCATTTATCTACGCGACGGTCGGAGTGCATCCCCACTACGCCGCCAAGGCGTCGGAAGACACATTCGCGCGCCTGCGCGTGCTGGCGGATCACCCCAAAGTGCAGGCGATCGGGGAAATCGGCCTCGATTACCATTACGACTTTTCGCCCCGGGCCGTGCAGCGGGATGCGTTCGAACGGCAGCTTGCCCTCGCGGCGGAAGGCGGCAAGCCGGTGGTGATTCACACGCGCGAGGCATGGGAAGATACGATGGCGGTGCTCCGCGCGCGCTGGCAGGGCGGCGGAATCATGCACTGTTTCACGGGCGATGAGCGGCAGGCGCGCGAGGCGCTCGATCTCGGATTCCATCTGGCCTTCGGCGGCGTTCTTACTTTTCCGAAGGCCGACGCGGTGCGCCAGGCAGCCCGCATCACGCCGGGCGACCGGTTGCTGGTGGAGACCGACTGCCCGTACCTGGCGCCCGTGCCGCGGCGCGGAAGAAGGAACGAGCCGGCGTTCTTGGTGGACACGGTGCGCCGGTTGGCGGAGGTGCGCGGCTGTTTCCCGGAGGAAATCGCGGATCAGACTACGGGGAACTTCGAGAGGCTGTGTTTGCGAGCTTGGGCCGGTAACAGTTAAACTGGATAACTTCCAATGAATTTGGGAAAGCTGGGGCAGGCTCTTACCGCGCGCGAGATTTTCGAGCTGATACAGGAAGACCTGGAGCAGGTCGAGAAGCGGATCACCCTCGAGTCGGTGGCCTCGGTGGACGCCGTAACCGCCATTGGCCAGTACCTGCAATCGGCCGGCGGCAAGAGGCTACGCCCGTCCCTGGTGCTGCTTTCCGCGAAGCTTGCGGGGGCGGCCGGGCCGACGGCGCTGCAGATGGGCGCGGTGGTGGAGATGATCCACGCGGCCACGCTGGTGCACGACGATGTGATCGACGAGGCGCGCACGCGGCGCGGGCGTCCTTCGACGAACGTACAGTGGGGCAATCACATCAGTGTGCTGGCGGGTGACTGGCTGTATATGCAGGCGTTCCAGATCGCGCTGCGGGAGCGCAACTTCCACGTGCTGGACCTGCTCATCGGCCTGACCCAGATGATGGTGGA
>Ga0075030_100003163_pt1 | contig 15002 bp, 11 predicted proteins | sample LitLauG_LLR_2012_FD_71393 | JGI IMG/M metagenome (GOLD analysis project Ga0075030, IMG submission 71393) | Freshwater sediment microbial communities from Pennsylvania, USA - Little Laurel Run_MetaG_LLR_2012 | ecosystem: Environmental > Aquatic > Freshwater > Creek > Sediment | place: USA... | reverse complement strand
AGCAAATCGCTAATTGATGAAAGGTTGATGAAAGGTCTTGCTCGCCGACCCTCCTAAACCATTGATTTTATGGTGCGCCCGGACAGATTCGAACTGCCGACCTTCTGGTTCGTAGCCAGAGAGTCATGCCAAATCAACCACTTAGGACGGACTGATCCCGGTTGATACGGAGAGATATAAGATTATATATTACAATAGTTTACAAGGAATTTGATCGACGAAGAACACGACGAATATCAATCCGTCTATGCCGGTCGTGGGCATACCAGTGGGCATACCGCGATAAGAGATTTTCCCACCTTTTTGAGGCAGCGTCTCTTCGATGAAAAACCCGCTGATTCGCCAGATCAGAGACGGCTCACAACGTACTCTTCGAGTCGCACTGGTCGAACAGGCTTACCAAATTCAGTTATTTTGTGGTCCAAATCGGGTCCTTCATCCGGGATCGGGTCGTTGGAAAACTAGACCATCTAAACCTCTAACCAGTCCGGTTGTGCGCATGACTTCGCGTGCTGCCATAAGGGTACCCGCAACGTAGGGGTCCGCACCGGGTCCAGCATCATGACGGATTGTGAGGCGCTCGTTGGGTAGACCAAGGATTGCTTCGAATGAGAGGATGTAGCTCGGTAACCTGAGAGAGTGTATTCGCGTACCGGCAATATCTGCGCCTCGAGCTTCCTGCGGATCCGGCCTTGCCGTGCTACCGGTCTCAACGTTGTTCGAGATGCCCGCAAGTTCTTCCGCCAGTTCGCGTGCGGTCCCGCTCGGTGCGTCCGGCTTGTCGGGATCAGCATAGTCGATAATTTCACAGGAACGGATATGACGCGCTGCCAAAAGTGTGAAACGCTTGGCCAGCGTTGCTGTGACCGAAAAGTTTCCTGCCGCGACTACGCCAAGCGCTCGGTTTTCGGCCTCGCGTGCGATATCATCATAATCTTCACTAGTGAGTCCCGAGGTGCCTATTACGACCCGAAAACCCCTGGTCAGCGCCTCCAAAACCCGTGCTTTCACTGAATCCGGACCTGTAAAGTCGATGAGAACATCTGCCGGAGCAGCCTCTGACAAAACGCTCACTGTGCGCACGCCAACGGCTTCACCGCCCAGAACCAATCCGATATCCTCTCCAACCCGCTGTCGGCAGATGGTTCCTGTGAGCTGAAACTCCTCAGATCTTAACAGTTCTCGGGTGAGGATTCTTCCTACCCAGCCTGTCGCACCTGCTACGCATACGCGAATGACCATCATTTCTCCTTCTCGATGTCACCTTGGGTACGAACCTTCCTTGCGATTCTCATCATCTTGCTATATGGTTGGCATCCTCAGTCAGGTCCGTCACAGGAATTAAACTGCGTCTTGTCGAGCAGCCCGCCGATTTGTCGTAACAACGCTTCGCGGCCGAACCCGAGGACATTTAGTACATCCTCATGCTCGCCACCGGTGTGCGGCCAAGAGAAGCCGCAGCTATGTACCCGCACCTGCGATTCGGGCATCAACAACGCGAGGCTTGAGGCGACACCACCGAAGAAGCGGTGCTCTTCGACGACAAGAAAAGAGGTGTACGCGCCGCCAAGCTCCGCTGCCGCTAGAGTGAGGTGCGCCGCGTCGAGGTAGCTCAAGTGGGCGTGGGCCACATCAGGACGCATTTTCAGAGCTTGGAGGGTAATTTGCGTTCCGCGCTCACCGACCGACACAAGGCATAAGCGAGCGGGCCGGTGCATATGCCACAGGACACCATTACGTGTGTTGGCGGCCTGCTCATCGAAGCTTGTAAGGGCGTCGTTGCGGCCTAAACGGATGTAAAAGGGGCCAGCTGTCGCTGCGGCATGACGAACCACGCTCCGGGTCTCTTCCTCCCCATACGGCGCCGCAATCGTGATACCCGGAATGCTTTGCAGTACCGCGAGGTCCTCTAGGCAGTGGTGGGTTGTTCCGAACCAGGCTCCGGAGACGCCGGCGTAAGGGGCGACGAGCTTTATGTTCAATCCCATGTAGCCCATGTTCAGCTTCACCCCTTCCGCCGCGCGCAACACCGCGAAAGGCGCGAATGTGCTGATGAACGGAATAAAGCCGTTCGCGGCCAGGCCCGCTGCTACGTCGAGCCCCGCCAGCTCAGCGATGCCGAGGTTGAGGAAGCGTTCGGGGAAACGTGCCTGGAAAGGATGCTTGGTACCGCCGAGATCCGCTTCGAGACAAAGAATTGACGGGTTGGCAGCCGCGAGGTGCGTGAGCTCATCGCGGTACGCTGCACGCCCAGATAGACTCATGACAGGCTCCTTTTCCAAGCGGCGGCTTGACTGGGCTGAAGAACGACATAGTGACTTGTGGGATTGCCCTCTAGCGATGGGACGCCCTTACCTTTGACGGTTTTGGCCAGTATCGCAAGCGGCCGTTTTCCGAGGAAGTCGTGGCCGCCGAAGGTGTCCTGAAGAGCCGCCAGGTCGTGGCCGTCGCACGCTACGGCGGCGAAGCCAAAGGCCGTGAGCCGTTCAGTAAGCGCTGGCATGGGGGATATATCAGTGACAGCACCGTCGTTTTGCCCGCCGTTGACGTCGACCACTACTGCGAAATTGCCGACCCCCTTGGCTTGCGCGATTTGGAAGGCCTCCCAGGGTAAGCCTTCCTGCAATTCCCCGTCGCCGGCGATGGCGACGCCGACCCCGCGTGCGCCTTTGAGACGTTGCCCGAGCGCCCAGCCCAGGGTTAGTGCAACGCCGTGGCCAAGGCTGCCGGTCGCGAACGGGACACCGGGCACTTTCTGGTTGGGATGACCAGTCAGCGAACTGCCAGCGCGGCCATAATGCTCAACGGGGTTGGGGATGTGCCCAAACAGGTGCAGCGTCGCATATAGAGCCGCAGCCGCGTGGCCCTTGCTCAGGACGATGCGATGCTCCGGCCCGTTACCAAAGTGAAGGTGCGCGGCGAGCAGAATGTCAATTACCGACAAGCTGCCCCCCAAGTGGCATCCGGTTGGTGTGGCCGCCATGTCGATGATCAGCTCGCGAGCGCGCCGGCGAAGCTCGGCGACGGCGGAGATTTGCGTTTTCGACATCAAACTGGGTCTCCCTTTTCTCTCGCCATGTGAAACCATTCGTTGACCGCGGCGCCAAGCACAACCCGCGAGAGCTCGTACTCGGTCGCCTTGATGGCCTCGTACGGCGTGTGGTCTAGGCTGGAGTCACCCGGGCCGTACGCGACGAACTCAATTCCGCTCCAGGTGGTCGCGAGTGTGTTCATGTCTGCCGTTCCTTTCTTGACGAGGTAGCGAGGCGTCGTCCCGGTGCGGGCAAAGGCCCGCGCAAACGCTCGCGGTAAGGTGCCGGTGCGCGGGCACACCGACGCGGGCGTAGCGCGAAGTAACGAGACTGTTAGGCCGTCCTCGTGATAGGCATTCACCGTCGCCACCAGTTGCGACACATCAGCACCTGGTGACACGCGGAAATTCAGGACGCCTCGGGCGTGCGTGAACTCCTTATCCGCGGAGCAGCCCGCATCGATGAAGGAGCTAAGGCCCGACGGGTCCAGCGCGCCGATTGCCGCTCGCAGGCCTGTCACACCCTTTACTAGCACATCAATCGCTGTGACGATCCCCTTGCCGGCAGAGTGACCCATCTGAATGACGGCACAAAGATCTACCTTCAGCAATCCAAAATAGCCGAGCGTGACGGCGGCTGCACCACTCGGTTCGCCGATGATGACAGCGTCCGCAGCGTAATTGTCGCGGACATAGAACGCTCCTTTCGATGAAGAGGCTTCTTCCTCTGTAGCTCCGATAATAATGAGTTGGCCCCAGCTCGGGACCTCCGCCGCAATCGCGGTCTCAAGGAAATTGATCAAGCTCGGTTTCGCGTCGACGCTGCCACGGCCGGTTAGCGAGCCATTTAGCCAACGCGTAGGCCAGCGAAATGGAACAGTGTCAAGGTGACTCATCAACATCAACCGGCGCAGGCCGTGCCCCTTTGTCACGACGAGGTTGCCAGCGGCATCGAGCCGCGCGTCCAGGCCAATCCCTCGCGCTTTGCGATACAGGTGGCGCGCGAGTTCCGCCTCATCACCAGAGGTGGATGCGATGGCAACAGCTTGGGTCAGGAGCTCAAACCCCAGCATGGGGGGGCGTTCAGCCCAAAACCACGTGACGGTGCTTTCCGCCGTGAGCCGATGCGGACCAGTCACGGCCACGTCGCCACTCATGTGGTGTGCGGCGTGGCGCGCGGCGCGTACCTTTTGTTTCATGCGACCCAGCACGAACGGCAACTCGTCGTCTGGATAGACGTCTTGCACATTGGAGGCGGGATCACCCAGGTCTCGCAGCAGCCCCGGTGTTCCCGTCACAAAACGCAAGTGATCCGCGTCCATCGCGATCGCGAGGTTCGCAGCGAGCATGTCGGCGTCGATGTTAAGCCAGCCACCGTCCGCGGCGTCGGCGATCGGCGGCACGAGGCAGACGACGGCGGGTCCATCGAGCATGCGCAGCAGGATATCGGTTTCGGCGCCGGCAAACTGTCCGACGCGGGAATCACGCACAAGCACGTCGCGGCTGTCGACCACGGCTCGCAGTGGTTTGCTGCGTCGGCCTGTCACGAGGTTATTGCGTCCTGCGATGAATGCGAGTACCCGTTCACCGGTCCCGCGTATGCCGCGGTCGATGGCCGGTAGCACGAGCGAATCGTAGGCGGCGACGATGTGCGTCATCTCGTCCGCTGTGCAATGGCGAAATTGATCGCCGCTCCTCAGTGTCAGGAAAGGCATGACGCGGCGGATGGCCTTGTAGTGGGCACGAATGAATTCCCCACCTCCCGCAACGACGAGGACCCGCGCGCCGCCGCGATGTAGCACAGCAATGTCATCCCAGATCTGACCGGAGGACATGACTGTCGCGCTGCCGACTTTCACGATGTATAGTGGTGCACTCATGGCCATACTCCCAACCTGGTGAGTCCAGTTGTCTCATCTATGCCGAGGAAGCGGTTGGTGACCTGCACCGCTTGTCCAGCGGCCCCCTTGACGAGGTTATCGATGCAGGCCACGACGGCAACGCGATTCCCGTCGACGGCGGCTCCGACTTCGGCGAAATTGGTGCCGAGCACAGTCTTTAGCATCGGCATCGCGTCCGCACCATTACCGGGAGGCAGGTACTTGACGAAATGCGTGTCCTTGTACGCGTTGAAGAACGCCTTACGCACGTCGAGCATACTGCGACCATCCACCAGCCGTGCATAGGCCGTGAGAAAAATGCCGCGCGGAAGGTCGAGGCTGATTACGCTGAACTGCAGCTCGGGCGTGACGCCCGTCTCATGACTAATGAGCTCCGCAATTTCGGGCTCGTGACGATGGCCGTGGAGCTTGAAAGCGCGCACGTTGTGGGCCCGTTCTGCGGGCTGCTCCCTCGTATCTTTGCCGCCGCCGCTCGCGCCCGTCTTTGCGTCGACGACGACCCAGCGGTGGACGAGAGCGTGTTTGAAGAGCGGATATATGGCGTAAAATGCAGCCACCGCTGTACATCCCGGCAAATTGACGAGGCCCTCGCGTGGCAACTCCTTTACGAACTCGGGGATTCCTACTACTGCTCTGGTACACCTATGCGTGAGGCTCGAAGGATAATGACGTGCAAGTTGCTCGGGATCACTCAGCCGATAATCGCCTGCAAGATTCACGACGAGACGCCCGCGTTGCTGGACAAAGGAGAGTCGCTCCGGCAACGTGCCGCTCGGAAGGCACGCGAGCGCAACGTCGACTTCAGGCATTTCGGTCAGCGGGGCGAGCACCCAATTTCGCCCCGTTGCAGCGTGCCGCAGCCCTGGATTGACCCTGCCAATCGGAAGTCCAGCGTGACTCTCAGATGAAACGAAGACAACCTCGAGGTCCGTACGGCCCACGAGGAGCCGCGCTAACTCGCCGCCGACGTAGCCCGCCGCTCCGAGGATACCGATACGTGGTTTCCCGGCGCTCATCCAAGCCTCGCCGCACTGTCGTAGGGACGTTTGTAGTTGCACTCCCGTGCTAGTTTCCGAATGGCGTCCGGGCGGGCCGCAACCTTCTTGAACGCGAGCGCATACGTTTGGATACGCTCGTATTCGATGGGCGATCGGAGCTCGCGGCACAGGACGATGGTCGACTCAAGCATTTGCAGGACGTTCGGAAAGCTCTCACGGGCGTAGTCGAGGGAGCGCTCTGCCATCCGGAATGGAGTGCCCCTACCGAAACCGAGGCGGTTCTTGAAAGGGAGGTGGCAGGGAATGGGCTGATTCTGCCATTCGCGCGCCGGAACACCTTCCGCGACGAGCAACTCCTGTGCCGCAGACTTAACCTGCCAGATTGGCAAGTCTTCCAACCCCACCGACGTGGGGTCGAGGCCGATGCGGAACATGTTGAAGGAATGGACGCAGCCATCAGGGATGTACGGCGGCTTGAATAGACCGGTCGTGTTGAGCTCGCGTGACAGGTAAGCGGCGTTGCGTGCACGGATCTCGTCATAGTAAGGTAGTCGACGCAGTTGGCTCGAGCCGAATGCCGCCGCGATCCAGGACATACGGTAGTCGATGCCGTTGTCTTCGACGAAGCGCTGTGCGCGGTCGTACGAGGACGCGTCCCTGAAGAAAGCAATGCCGCCCTCGCCACCGACGGGGAAGTTTTTGTCAGCCATCAGGCTCTGGCCCGCGGCATCACCCAAGGAGCCGCATATAGCGCCCCGCCACTTTGCCGAATGTGCGTGCGACGCGTCTTCGATCAATTTCAAGCCGCGGCGTTCGGAAATTTCGCGGAGAGCGGCAATGTCAGCGGACAAACCGTGCCCGTGAACGGGCATCAACGCCTTCGTGCGTGGACCGATGGCCCTCTCTGCGGCAGCCGGGTCCAGGTTGTAAGTGCGCTGATCGATGTCGGCGAAGACGGGAACGGCTTTCGCGGCCACGACGGCCTGCGCCGTGGCAATGAAGGTGAATGCGGGTAGAACCACCTCTTCGCCCGGTTCGATTCCCGCGCCGACGAGGGCGAGGTGTAGGCTTGCAGTTCCGCTCGCGGTTGCCAGGCCGAAATTGGCACCAACGTAGGTGACGTACTCGCCTGTGAATTGGTCGACGATTAGCTCTGGTGACTTGGCCGCCATCAACATCTGGAGGACGTCCTCCTTGGTGATCATCGGAGAGAGCGTGCGGCGATGGTCCTTATCGATCAGCGGCGGGCCGCCCAAATGAGCTAGCTCTTTCGTAACGGCCGTGGGGCTTTCGGGAAATGGCAGCGGATCTTTGGGGAAGTCGGTTCTCATAGTGTGCCCCCGGACAGGAGAGCCATGCTTGCGCACGCGGCAACGAGCGGGCTCAGCCTGTAGTTAAACTGTGCAGCAGGCTCGAGCCCCGGCTCAGCCTCTTCCTGTGTCCACATTGTGCGAAGGTCGAAAGCACCAAAGATCTTGAGACGCTCGGCGCGCTTCCACACTGCCTCGTTGTCCGTCGCGAGAGCGGCACACGGGCCGAATCCCAAGGGGGTCAGATCGACGACGAGTGCTGGTGGACCGGCGGACGTGGAGTCGCCGCGGCAGAACTCCGATAAGTCGTCCCAGCCGACCGAGACTACCGCGTAGTCCGGCTCACTCTCAACCTCCTCGCAGGTGATGCCAAGCCATTTCATGAAACGCCGCTCGGCCTCACTCGGCGCGAAGGCCCGGGCGCGCTCGCCTTCGACTATGCCGCGACCCCAGAGTCCACCGTGCAGCGCACCGGTGACGCTGTTGAACAGGGCGACGTGAGCGCGACGCGTGAGTTGACGCAAGTGCCGCTCAAGCGCCTGCAACTCGTGCTCGTTCTTCTCAATGCTCATAATGACCCCCGTAGTTAACACGCGGGCCAGCACGACCGAGATTTGGTACCTGTCGAACATGGCTCTTCCTTTCATAAGTTGCTACTGACCATTTGGCGTGCCGTGGTCGTACCCAATGTCCTCTTAATGAAAGCGGCCACGAGTCTAGACACAGCTACACCGTGGACGCGCGACGATTTGTCGAACTCAGGATTATGATTGACTTCGCAAACGAGAAGTCGACCAGTGGACGTTTCTTCGAAGAGGTCGATGCCGTAGAAGCCGTCCCCGAGGATTGCTACTATCGGGGCGATGATCTCACGGATCCGAGGAGTCACAGCGATCGGCTCGACGCGCGCACCTAAATGCGTGTTGGTCTTCCAATGTTCGGCGACTCGACGGAATGCGACGACCGGGTCGTCACCGACTACGACGACACGAATGTCGGCGTGATTCTTTTCTATATACCGTTGAGTCAATACCGGGAAAGCGCGACCGCGAGCATCGGTCGATTCGAGTCCCGCGGCCCACGATTCAAATGCTTCTGCACAGCGGACGCGTGCGATCCCACGTCCCCAAGACGAACTTAGTGGTTTTATGACATAGTCGCCGCCGAGCTCCTCGCCATCGCGTTGCACGTCTTGTACGTTGAACGAGATGCGGAAGTCAGGATAGGGAACACCCCTCTTTTGAAACTCGAGCGCTTGTAGCGCTTTATTCGAGCAAAGGTGGATGGCCCTTGCGGAGTTGATCGTCTTGACGCCTGCGTAATCGAGCATTGTAGCCATCATGAGTGCAGTCTCGTGTGAAAGGCTACGGATCAGCGCCAGCCGGGGCAATGATGCTCGACCGTTCATAGACTGAACGCCGTTGCGATCGAGCGCGATCGTGACAGCCAACCCAGCTTCCTCAAGGGCTTGCACTAGGGACTTCTCCTCCGGTCGCATCATCGTTAGAACTACACCAATGTCGGGAGGAGGGTTATCCTTTCCAAGCGTTTCACTCACCGCGATCTCCTAAAGGGAGGTCTTGATGGGGTCTCCAGTAACGAGCATCTACATCTTGGATTCATACCTAACTCCTCATTTGTTGTTTCCACCCTCGTTCCAAAAACAGGCGTTCCGCTGCCATGGGGGGACGCTAGACGACTGTGTCGGGTCTTGCATCCCTTGATTCGGGAGATCTGCAGTCACTTTCAGCAGCCGGTGTTCGAAGAGTGACATAGACATTACGCGCCGACTCCTGCTTGCCTGAAGTAGTGTTGTCTCGTGCACATTCAACGGGTAAAAAGGTTCTTAAGCTCCGTTTGAGTTTGATGATCGAGCGGGCGCGTGCCACTCTCAGTGAGGACCTGCTCGAGCGCCCTTACGAAATCCAGGAGACGTGCATCTTCCCCACATCGCGATGGTTCCGCCTGCACGCTTGGCAGTTGAGCCAAGAGCGTCTTGCTGAGACGCTCAACTGGGTCGTGTTGGATTGTAAGTCCTGCCTCTGGTTCGGCCGCCATTTTACTCACCCCAGTCCGCCTCAACCTCGGGGGCTAACCCGACCTCGAAAGTGCTTGTGTTGTCGAGGAGCTCGTGTTCCTGGCCGCAGCCGGAACATTGGAAGATTTCGCCACGATAAGAGCCCGACGGGATCTCTAGAACTTCATGGCAAACTAGACATTTCGGATTCAAGTGGTAACTCCTTTTTCCCAACGGACCCCATCCAGACGTGGGTCTCTATCTATCGCGAAGACACTGACAGCGCCAGCGACCCAAACTCTCCCAAGCCCATGGGGTGGGAGACATTAGGGGATCTCATGGCCTTCAATCATCAAGGTGCCAGCGTCGAACGCCGGTTACACAAAAAAAGAAACGGCCTTACGCATTTTGAGGGAAGAGGTTTTGAATTCAGTCATAAGGTGTCTCGCGGGCAGTGCACCACGGAAACCAAGCGGACGATCACGCAGGTGGAAGAAGCGAGTTTCGGTGTCCATTTGGCCGGGCGTCGGAGGTGCAACCCAAGGTCCCGACTATTGCCGCTCGCGAGTTCCGCCATCGCCCAGGGCAGTACTTTCCGCGGTAACAGCAAGCTGCGCTTGTCCCGAGACCTACATTATGCGGCTGGACTGATTGTGGGACAGCAAACGTCGGAGTGTGTTTTTTTTATGAAGGGTCATTGCGTCGAGCAAGCAGCGGATTCTGTTGGCGTTGCCTCGAAATCCACCGGCTGCGAAAGAGTTCAAGGGAGATCAAGGCAAACCGGCGAGTGTTGATCGGGTGGATGTAACGTTGAAAGAGCGCCTGCGGCCCGCCATCAGAGACGAACCGCGGCGGACGGCGGAATTGGTGCCCGAGCACGTTTAATAAGGTCTCGAGAGCGACAACGCTTACATCCACCTGTGGGAAGAGTTCGTCTCCCTGATCGCCGGAGCGGCGGGTCAGTTGAGCGACTGGATTGAGTTGACACAATTGCTCGTCTCCGCCGCACCCGGATCACCAGCATGACCGCTGGCCTTTGATCGGTACCAGTCGATATCATTAGACTCAGGCGAAGGGGCGGGCGCACAAAAAAGTGTAACGAGCCACCAATTGACGCCCTTTCTTTGGGGCGATTGACTCAACCCGCTCAAGGGACAACCCGGGGCAGGGCCATCCGAACGACGAGGGAAATCGGCTGTGACCAGGCAAGAGCAGAATGAACGAGACCGTGAGGCGGTTGTTCGAGAGACAGATCGCGTGCTGGACGAGCAAGTGTCTCATATCGCAGCCTGGATCCACGCGGGCGAACAGACGAACGACGATCCCGTAACCATCGACGATGAGAAGCGTGCCTGCTGGGTCCGACTGCTGAAGACTTTTGGTGCGAGGTTGAGAAAGCGGTTACCAGTTCGCGACAGTTTTCAAACGGAACTGCAGTCTTTGATTGGTTATTGCCTAGTGGTGGCGATAGACGACTGGAAGTCACCCCAGAGTGCGGACGTTTTCGTAGGCGAGTATCGAGAAGGCGTGCGCGTCGAATGGGCGCGATTTGGTGCGGATAGCGATAGTCATACATTCCCTAGATTGGCTCTGGCGGAAGCCCCGAGAATTGAAGGACCTGGCATAACCAGTGGTTCAATAGAGCGGGTCGAATCTAGTGAAGACTGCTGCCAGATTTTCTTAAAGAACCGCGGCCTTGAGAACGGTGGAGTGTATACGGTTACATCTGGTACGTGGAAAGATCGATTCCAGCTTTACCGGTACAAGGTGATTGAGACTGTTGACGAAGGCCATTCGGAGGTGGAGGTTAGGATCACCCCTCCGGACGGTGTGAAACAGTGGTCGTTCTACGTTGACAGCGGAACGGCGACAATCTCGGCATCTACGAGGCCAACGTCGGAAGAACGGCAACTTGCGTTTCGAATCAAGAGCTCGAATTGTCCAGAACACAGGAAAATCGTCGTACGTGGAGGTTCAACCGACGCGGACAAGGCCTATCAGGGCGGTTTCGTGGTGGAGCGCATGAGCACTGCTGCCGCCCGGCGCCGTTGGTTTGGGCGACAAATCGATAGGGATGTCGTCGCGACGTTGAAGGCAGAAAGTGTTTCGCTTTCATCGCCCCAGAGGCACAATCAAAAGCGCGACGAGACAGATGGACTTTTGGTGGCAGCGCCACACGAGAAGGGTGAAGCGCAACCACCCGATATCTCACGTCTGAAGCGGAAGCAGTGGGAACGTTCGACAGACCCGTTTGATCCGACAGACGCTGACTGGCGATGGAACTTGTTCGAAGTAAGCGTTCTTTACCGCCGCAATCCGTTACCGTCCTATGCCAGGCTAATCGGTGATAACATCCGCAACGGTGGTGCTTACACTCTGGAAGAATTGGATCGATTCCGTGAGGCGATTCGGCTTCGGCGGGAAGACTTCCTCCCTCGCATCAATGTGCAGAAAACAAGCCTACTGGGTAAGCTGCAATTCGGAGCGCCTCCTGTCGAGGAACTGGATACGTTCCTTCTATTTCTGCGAATTTTGTGCGAGATCACGGACGATGACATTCGGCACAAGTTCCCCACGCTTTACGACGGCAAGGACCTCAAAGAACTGCTGAACGATACGCTACGATTCTTGCCACTGGTGCGTGTGGCTGAGGGGGGAGCCCCTGGCCACCTTGGCGGAAGGCTGTGGGGGCAGCTAGGAAGCATCGCGTCGGGCTGGGCGGAGTTACTCGGTGTTTCTGAGGAATATGCGAGGAAACTGAACTATTGGGCGGATCAAGCGAGGAGAGACAGGTTCAAGAAACGCGCCCAGCATGAAGGAGCCGGCGGCTATGGAATTTGAACAATTTACGTCTTCCATAATCGAGGACTATTTTCTCGGCCGTCTCGACCGCGTTGCGGGGCTGAGAGCTGAGGAAGCTCGGTGTGACCCCTCTACGGAGGAGCGCTTCCGCAGTGTCGAGACCGACTTGATCGAACGTTTTGCCTTCAGTCTCCTGTCACCTGAGGAGGAACGACTGTTCCGATGGCACATGCTTCCTGACAACGATATCCGGCAGCGAGTGTCGGATCTTGTGAGGCGTGTCGCGAGGGGCTCAGACCAGACAACAGAGCAGCAGGCGTACCAGGGATACCTGAGGGCGGCGATTGAAGAAACGATTCGAAGCTCGGCCGAGTCGTCGACGGCTCAAACTCGTCTGGCTGGTCGCCTGCGCGTGTGGGTAGCAGAAGGTGCGGGAAAGGCGGGCCTCGCTGCTCAAGTAATGATCGAGGCCGTCGAAGGGCGGACACGCAGAGCGTGCGAAATCGTCACGGATGGTCTCGAGTTTTTGCGGCCTGAATCGCCAGTGCTGTCGTTCCCAGCCGTCACCCCAGGTCTTCGAGCCGACGGACAGAGTCTATTAGGCCGTTCGAGCGTAACAACAACAGACGGGAACCTAAGGATCGAGGTCAGCCCCACGGACGGAACCATCATCGTGCTCGCATATCGGCTTGAATCAAGGGCGACCACACCGCTGGTCGCTCTCGTGCCCCTGAATGATGAGGCGGCCCCAGGCGTTGTGCAGGAGTTAGAACCAGACGACCGCGATCCCTCGGTCCTCCGCGCAGTCTTCTCGGCTCCCCCCGGCAACTACCTGGTCGTGCTCCAGCCGCCCGTAAGCGCTATCGCCGGTTATGAAGCCGCTCTGCGAGTCTATACCGAGCAAGAGTTCCCGATACAATGGGCGGAAACCCAGACACGCTTGGGCGTTGCATACGGCACGTTGCTTGTGGGAAACCGTGCGGAGAACCTGCGGCGGGCTATGGACTGCTTTGAGGCGGCCCAGGGAGTCTACACTGAACGGGACTTCCCCGCCAAGTGGGCCGTGACACAGCACAATCTGGGAAACGCCTACAGCGAGCTGCCGGTCGGAGACCGGGCAAACAACCTGCACCAGGCTATCGCCTGTTATGAGGCGGCACTGCAGATCCGAACAGAACGGTCTTCTCCCTACGAATGGGCAACGATCCAGACCGGCCTGGGAAGTGCATACGCGGAACTGCCAATCGGCGATCGTACGGAGAACTTGCGGCTTGCCATTACATGCTACGAGGCAGCCCTACGAATCTACACCGAACGGGAATTCCCCGTCGAATGGGCCAGGGTCCAGAACAACCTGGGGAATGCGCGCAGCTATTTACCGGTGGGGGATCGTGCGGAGAACCTGCGGCTGGCCATCGCCAGCTACGAGGCTACCCTGCGGGTGTTTACGGAACGGGACTTCCCTAAAGAATGGGGCGCGGCGCAAAACAACCTGGGGATTGCGCACATCGATATGCCGGTGGGGGATACTGCGGAGAACTTGCGGTGTGCCATTGCTTGCTTCGAGGCAGCCCTACGAGTTCGCAGCGAGGGGGACTTCCCCGGCGAGTGGGCCATGACCCAGAACAACCTAGCAAGTGCGTACGCCGAGTTGCCAGTGGGGGATCGTGCCGAGAGCCTGCAGCGGGCCATCGCCTGCCACGAAGCTGCACTGCGAGTCTACACCGAACAGGACTTCCCCGCCATGTGGGCCATGACCCAGATCAACTTGGCAAGTGCGTACGCCGAAGTCCCCTCGGGGGACCCCACAGAGAACCTTTGGCGGGCCCTCGCCTGTTACGAGGCTGCGTTGCGAGTCTACACCGAGCGGGACTTCCCGGCCGACTGGGCCATGACCCAAACCAACCTGGGAAATGCCTACAGCGAACTGCACATAGGAGACCGTGCGGAGAACCTGCGGCGAGCGATCACCTGTTACGAAGCCGCCTTGCGAGTCCGTACCGAGCGGGATTTTCCTGTAGAGTGGGCCCTGACGCAAACCAACCTTGGGAGTGCGTACAGCGACCTGCCGGTGGGTGACAGTTCGGAGAACTTGCGGCAGGCGATCGCGTGTTACGAGGCTGCCTTGAGGGTACTTACCGAGCGGGACTTCCCCGCCGACTGGGCCCTCACGCAAAGTAACCTGGGAAGCGCGTACAGCGATCTGCCGCCGGGGGAGCATGCAGAGAACCTGCGACGGGCTGTGGCCTATTACGAGGCTGCCCTGCGAGTCCGTACTCGCCGGGATTTCCCCATGGACTGGGCCGCTACCCAGATCAACCTAGGGATTGCGTACAGCGATCTGCCGGTAGGAGACCATGCGGAGAACCAGCGGCAGGCCATTGCTTGCTACATAGCCGCGTTGGAGGTGCATACTCCTGACACGGCTCCAGGCCAGTGCCGCATTGCCCTCGATAACCTCGGCCGCGCTTTATTCGAGCGCGAGGAGTGGCCTGGTGTCCTCGACACTACGGAGCGACTGCTGAGACTGGCCGACAGCCAGCGCGCCTTTGCCATGGAGTCGACTGGTCGCCTACGCGTCTCAGAAGGTTTCTGGCAACCACTCGTCCGCGGTGTCACCGCAGCGATGCGCCTGAATCGGTGCGATACAGCTCTTCAGTTGAGCTCACGCGGTAAAGCCCAGAACCTCGCCACTGAGATGGCCCGCCGCGACGCCCACCCCCGGAACGTAGCTTCAGAAGAATGGAGCGCGTATCAAGGTGTGTTTGATCGGCATCAGATTCTTTCCGGGGAATACCGACGAGAATTGAAGGCCCCGCCAGGACAGCGCTCGAATGCCCGCTTGCTGGAGTTTCTTGAACAACTGCGTCAGCTAGACGAGGATCGGCTGGAGATGGAAGCCCATTTCGCTCAGCTCGACCCGGATTACACCCCGTTCGCCCG
>Ga0075030_100003158_pt1 | contig 15014 bp, 11 predicted proteins | sample LitLauG_LLR_2012_FD_71393 | JGI IMG/M metagenome (GOLD analysis project Ga0075030, IMG submission 71393) | Freshwater sediment microbial communities from Pennsylvania, USA - Little Laurel Run_MetaG_LLR_2012 | ecosystem: Environmental > Aquatic > Freshwater > Creek > Sediment | place: USA... | reverse complement strand
TTCATTCCACGTCGCCGCTGCCAGCAGGGAGATGAACATCAACAAACTCCACAGAAGGTCGAACCATGCTCCCGTAGGGAGATTCTTGCCCGGTCCGTATTCGAACAGGGCATCACAGGCAAAACTGACAATCAGGAATAGTCCCGCCCGCCTGAACAACGCTCCCGCGACTTTTGAAGCGGAAATGAATGAGCGCACGAAGAATGCGGCAGTGATCATCCCGTAGCAGGCAAAGTACGGCAGACCCAGGCGGGGCGAGACCCCTCCCTCATTCGGAGAACCGTGGAAGAAGTATGCATAAGCGGCAATCCAGAACAAGAATGCTTGCGAGAGATCAATCGAACGCAGCCAATCGAATCCCGCGAACTCGGAATCCTCGGTGAGCAGAAGCGAGAGCCCGATGGGGATGTACCACGAGGAAAAGAGGACGTTCATCCACCATGCGGCAAAACCGGGGTGCAAACCGTCAGCATACGTGCCCAACAACTGGGCTGCGGTCCAGAGGCCGTACGAAATCGAGGCTAAGCGCCAGAAGCGGCGACCCAGCTGGGCACATCGAAAGGAAGTCTCGAGAGTGATCAGGACCGTTAAGATTCCTAGTCCCGACTGAATCAGGTTGGAGAGCAGAGCCCCGCGCCAGGTGGGTCCGATCGCTGCCACGACGGCGATATGAGCGATTACCAGGAGGCTTCCCGAAACGATCACGGCCCTGGGCGACAACGTCGTTCGTGATGGTGGCATCGTCAGACCATTTCAAGGGGAATAATCGGCATTTTGTGGGGATTCCTTCACCCTCCTTCCACCAGCGATGTCATCTGCACAGGCTCGTATCCGGGTGCCAATCAAGTGGAATCGAAATCCAACCCAGCCGCTCGACCGTGTCGAATTGAGGGATTTCCGGGAAAAGAGTGGTCAGAGCTAGCGCTTTTGCGAAGACCGGCAACCAACAGCTGTTTATCCGGTCAAGCCCCCGCAGTCGACACCGACAAGGCCGCCTCTATAGCGAGATCCACGGTCATCGACTTTCGCCAGCAGGCTGCTTCAAAACTAAGCCTGGGCACTTTTGCCTTTTTCGCGGTACATGGCGGAATCCGCTTGTGCAGCCAGAGCCGACATGGTCTGGCCCGGCCGCCAAGGTGCGATTCCGATGGACGCATCGATTTTGACCTTGACTTTGGCCGAGTCCGGAGCAGTCTGAATTGTGTACTCGCCCAGCACCCACTTCCTTACCCGCTCGACCTGGGCTGTCGCAGTGGTGAGGTCGCAATCCAGAATCACCATGAACTCGTCGCCCCCCCAGCGCCCAACGATGTCGGTGGCGCGGACGTTGGTCCGCAACTCGTGGGAGAACTGCTGCAGGAGGCTGTCGCCGGCAGCGTGTCCGTACTTGTCATTGACCTGCTTAAAGCCGTCCAGGTCGAGCATAACGATGCAAAACGATTGCTGATGCTCGATGCGCCATTCGATGCGTTCCTCGACTTTGCGACGATTCGCCAAGCCGGTAAGGGGATCCTGCGAGGCCAGTTGTTCCACCGCTTTGAGCTTGGTTTCGTAGGTTGAGACTTCCGCCTGCAGTTGCGCGACGGATTGACGGCTGTCCTGCGCCATCTGATCGACGTAGGTCTTCAATTCAGACGCCTGCTGAACCAGGGAAGAGCGAACGTGACCTAGATCTTCGAGGTCGGCGATGGTTTGCAGCTCAGCCGTAACCTGACTCAGATGATCGGCGTATCGTTGATCGCGCACCCCCATGGATTCGGCAGTACGGGCCAAGACGATGAGAAGTTCTTTGACTTCGTTAGCTTTCGCTTTGAAGTACTCCGCGCTGCGCCCTCCCCATTGCTGGAGATTTTTTTCCACCTGCTCTTCGGTCTCCTTAACCCGGGACGGCGTGACGTTCTCGGCGAGGCCGGCTTCGAGGCTGGCCAGGCTGTGTTGCAGATCCGATCCCACGGCCGGACAGGCCCGGACCCCACTCTTTCCCATCGTCAACAGCGCCGCGCGATAGGCTTCGAGGACGGCCGAGCCCAACTCGTTCCAGTCGGGCTCAGGCTGCCTAGGTGCGCCGGGCTCCATGTCCAAGTATTTTTTCAGGGAAATCACGGCTCGCCTCTCCCCACCTCGGTACTGGTTTTGAAATCGGGACAGCAAAGCAGTTCTGTCCGAACAGATTCACACATCACGGTTGACGACGGGTTGATGCTCGATTGACTGCCTGCGGAGCGAACTCAGGACCCCTCTAGGCTCTATCATCACAATCGGCAGTTCTGGGCCAAATCTTTAGACCGGGAGGAGGGTGCCCCGCATGCCGAAAGTTTGGCAAACCCTAAGCGAGCAGGGCAACGGCCAAGTTGCCTTTTCCCCTGGCCTTGACCGAATACATGAGTCCGTCCGCGGTTCGAATGATGTTGTCGATGGACTCCGGTGGACAGAGGTAGCTGGCCAGGCCGATGCTGAAGTCCACGTTCCAGCCATTCGCTTTCATCGCAGTGCGCAAAAGCGAGTGGAGCTTGCGAAGCACCTTTTCCGCTGAGGCGGCGTCGGTTTCAACGAGCAGTATGGCGAATTCGTCGCCGCCCAGCCGGGCCACCGCGTCGGTCGAGCGCAGATTCGCGCGCAGAGTCTTGGCCACTTGCCGCAGAACAGCATCGCCGACCGCATGTCCCAGCGTATCGTTGACCTTCTTGAAGCCGTCCAGGTCGATATACGCGATATTGAAGCAATGATGATATCGCCGGGATCTTTCCTTCTCATCCTCCGCCGTTTCCAGAAACGCGCGGCGGTTTGCCAACCCAGTGAGCGGATCCTGTCGCGCCAGGTCTCGCTCTTTCTGGAGGGACACTTCGAGTTGCTCCTGGGTCAGCTCCAGTTGGGATTCCTTATCCTTGACCTCGCTGATGTCCCGGGCAATCATGGACATGAATTCCAACTCGCCATCACTATTGCGATGGCTCATGATGAGTTGCGAGACCGGTATTTCTTCGCCCGAGTGGTATTGGAATACGTTTTCACCTCTCCAGGCCCCGTACTTGACGGCTGACTGAACCGCATCCTTGACTGTGAGTTCCACTAACCTGGAAGGATAGGTGTCTTCAATTCGCATGCTGTCGATGGGCGCTTGGTCGCCAATGCCACGCAACCTGCGAAGCGCGCGGTTGGCGTACAGCATGGTGCCATCGGGCCGGGCGGTACCGATGAAGTCGGAGGTTTCTTCCAGAAGCGAGAGTAGCCGGGCGCTTGATTCCTCCAGCCGCTTCTTCTCCGTGACGTCGCGAGTAATTTTTGAGAAACCTCGCAGTTGGCCGGTCTTGTCCCGCAGAGCCGTGATCAAGATGTGCGCATAAAATCGCCCGCCGTCTTTTCTCACCCGCCAGCCCTTCTCTTCAAAGCGCCCGGCTTCGACCGCGGCGCTTAATGCTGCTTCGGCGTGTTTTAGATCCACGTCTTCCGGGGTGTAAAAGCACGCGAAATGCTTGCCGATAATGTCTTCCGCCGCATAACCATTGATCCGCTGCGCTCCCGCGTTCCAGGTGGCAACCTTTCCTTCACAATCCAGCATGAAGATGGCATAGTCGGCGACGGACTCGATGGTCAGGCGAAACCGTTCTTCACTCTGGATGAGGGCGTCTTCTGCCCGCTTACGTTGCGTGATGTCGTGCAGTACGAGAACGGCGCCACGTAGATGCCCAGAGCTATCCTTGACCGGGCGGGAGTTGCAGGAAAGCCACCTTCCTTCCCTCACCCCGGAGTTGTGTCCGAATACCTCGACGTTGTCGCAGCTCTCTCCGCGCAAGGCGCGACCCAATGGGAGTTCTTCCTTCGAGAACAGCGTGTTCTTGTCCGGGTGATAGATACCGAAGATCTCTGCTCTTTGTGCCGGTGCGGGGTGCTGCGGAAGATCCCCCAACAACCTGCGTGCAGCCTGATTGATGAGGACGTGTTCATATTTGTCGTTGACGCAAATGACGCCGTCTCCCATGCTGTCGAGGATCGCGTTCAGCAAGGTATTGGACTGTTCGAGTTCCAGAGTCCGCTCCTGAACCCGCGATTCAAGTTGCAGCCGCGATTCCTCCAATGCCTGTTGAGCCCGCTTATAATCATCAATGTCCGTGCTGGTGCCGAACCATTTGACAATCTTGCCCAAACTGTCCCGCATGGGAACACCGCGGCCAAGATGCCAGCGATAGGTTTCATCCGATACCCGCTTCAGGCGAAACTCGAATTCACAAGTGACACCGGTGGCGACCGCACGATTCCACGTGTCGATGACGGCTTGGGCGTCATCGGGATGAATGGCGGCAAGGCTTCCCCCTCCCCGGCTTTGCGTCAGTGTCAGGCCGGTGTAGTCGATCCATCGCTCGTTGCAGTATTCAAGCCACCCATCTGGCCGCGCGGAATACACAATCTGAGGCATGGAGTCGGCCAGTTGCTGGAATTCCTCCGCGCTCTGCTTCGCGCTCTGGTAAGACTGGAGTCGATCGCGGTCAAGTCGGTTCAGAAGGCTGCTCTGGGCCCAGACCAGAAAAAGGAAGACCGCCACATTGGCTGACGTGAAGATCGCCAGCCCGAATGGGGTGTCGTAATATCCCCGCAGCTGGCCCTGCCATCGCAACCATCCCAAGGCGATTGGAACCACCAAGGCTGCGGGAAGCAGGCGTCGAGCCAGGACGCCCCCCAGATTCTCACTCGTGACCGTCGCGATGCATCCCGCATCGGCAGTAGAACAGAGCACGCCAACACACAGAATGAGCAGGGTGAGGCTGGTGTGAAGGGCGATGGACGTATATAACGCCATGCCGCGGTAATTTTGTATCCCGTAGAGGTACCCGATGAGGTTGACGATGCAGACCCCGCCGACTGCGAGAGCAACGGACTGCCTCACCACAACCAGGCGGCGGTTCTTCGTGAGCAGAAGGCTAGAACCCAGCAGGGCAAAGCTGATCGCAGTCGTAACCGCCATTCTTCCCGGCGAGGGTATGAAAGCCGTCAGGGCGTAGTCGCGAACCACAAGTTCGTCGATATGAAAGTTTCGGCCGGTGACATATTCGAGGGCGGTCAGAACTCCGATCACGGCTGGCAGTCCGGCCGCCATCAGGGCGAGAAGGCGCCCTTTCCCACCGCCGCTGCGGCGCCCCCCCAACCATAGCGCGGCTCCGAGGGAAGCCAGTCCCAGCGCTGTGTTGGGCTTCATCGATTGAGCCCCGGGCAAAATGGTTCTCAGAAATGAAACGTGGCCAATCCATCCTCCAAGGAAGACGACCAGACCGATTGAGACCGCCACCAGGGCGGCCAGGGAAGAAACGAAACGTAAACCTTCAAGCACAGCTGGACGCCCGTTCCCCTCGGTGCCCGGACTTGCGGGTGCCCAGCGAAACCACTGCAAGAACAGAGAAAAGATTGTGTGGCGAGATAGCAAGTTAGAGGACCGTTAGAACCCCATGACTGCCACTTCCTTAGACTGCAACTTCAACTCCAGGCACGGTTTCGCGCCTTGTTGATTGCCAACTATGGTCATCATCGGTGATTCGACCGATGGCTTGGCGGTCATAGCCCCGCCTTTGCCGCCAAAGCCATCGATGGTATCCAGGAGGAGTTCAAAAGCTGCTCAATCGTTATCGGCCGGGAGAAAAGGTATCCTTGCACTAATGCAACGCCCAATCCCATGAGGGCCGCCAAATCCAACTCAGTTTCGACCCCTTCCGCCACCACCTTACTACCCAGTTCGCTGGCCAGCTTTACTACGGACGCCAGAATGGCACGGCGCCGGGGGTCGGAGTGGACCCCTTGCACGATGAATGCGTCTACCTTGAACCAGTTTGGCGCGGCATCCAAAATCATGTGATAGTTGGATTGTCCTGACCCGACGTCGTCCAGTGCGATCATCACGCCCAGCCGCTGCAGGTCGCCAATCGTTTTCAGGAACTGGGGTTTGTTCCACATGGGCGCATGTTCCACGACCTCGATGGTGAGGCGAGACATGGGAAGGCCGGCGTTTCCCGCTTGCTGTTGCAGATAGTCGGCGAAGTCCGCATCGCGCCCCAGGCTGGAGGCATGGACGTTGATCGAGACCCGAACAGGATCAGGAATACGGGTGCAAGCATGGAGCGCCAGCTCAATCACCCTGCGGTCCACGCTGAGTTCCGCTTTCTTTCGCCGAACGTAATCAAAGAGGATGTCGGGGCGCTCAAAGAGGGTATTCTTTGGTCCCCGGCTAAGGCATTCGACACCGTGCAGCGAGCGCTCGTCCCCCAGCACTTGGATGATCGGCTGCACCAAGACCGTCAGGCCGTCGGGGCTCAGAATTTCTTCTAGCAATCCGGTCTTCATGCCACCTGCCTCAACAATCGTGCCGCCACTTTTGCGATCTCCTCCAGCGGCTGAGGTTTTTGCAGGAAGACGTCAACCCCGTGGGTCTCAAGACGTGATGTGAGTTCGGGATCGACATGACCGCTATAGACAATGACCTTGGGCCGGGTGGCCCGGTCGGCAATGCAGTCCAGGACGTCAACCCCGGAAAGTCCGAGCGGAGACAGTGCCAAATCGGTGATCACCAGAGCATAGACATGGTGAGCGAGAAGAGCTTCTGCTTGTTCTCGTTCGGCTGCGCAGTGTACTTCGTATCCCTGGTTGGTGAGGAATTCGCTCAGAGCATCCGCCAGCATGGGCTCGTCCTCGATCACTAATATTCTTTCACTCATAATTCGTGGGCCTCACGTCGGTCCCGGAAGCAGACACACACGTGTAATTCCACTTATCGGCAGAAAGCTTGCGCAGGCTTAGGACCGCCCTGCACAACTTTCGGAGCACTTCCGTAACCACTGTTTTGATCAACGCGAATTGCCAGGAGAAAAAACCTCTGGCTTCAGGGATTCCACGCGCTGTTTTTTTCTCGGTCCGAACTCGCCGGTGGCAACCGTGCTTAAGCATCGGCGCCACAGACTTTTACGGGGAAAGCTCTGGCCTCACGCTGGCGCCTGTGCAGTTAGAAAGTGATTAGAGCGACCCGGACGTTCTCCGTATCCGCTGCGCCTTGACGTTTTGTGCATTACGGGGGATGTCCGGATCCAGTCCAACTTGAAATTGCTGACCAAGATCCTTGCGCATGCGATCCAAGCGGCCAATTCCTCTTTCTCTCTCCAGAACTCAGTTGGCCCCGGCTGACTTGGCGGCCAGCACTTCGGTGTTCTCCTCTTCACTCAGAAGTTTGTCGAGGTCAAGCAGCAACAGGAGTTGGTTGTTGACTTTGCCGACGCCGGAAACATATTTCTGCCCGTTTTCTCCCAACCGTGGCGCTGGTTCCACTGTATCGGCGCCGATCCGCAGCACTTCCGAGACGGAATCGACCATGAAGCCCAGCACGTCGTCCTTGACACTGGCGACGATGATCTTCGTGGTAGCGTTCGGTTCCCTTCGCTCGAGACCTATCCTTTGCCGCAAGCCGACCACGGGAATCACTTTTCCGCGCAGATTAAGAACACCCTCCACGTAACTGGGCAGGTTCGGAACCCGGGTCAGTTGCCGGAAGCGGATGATCTCATGAACTTTGAGAATATCGAGCGCGAAGGCTTCGCTGCCGACCTGGAAGGTGACAATCTGCAGCAGCGCACTCGAATGTCCCGACGAACCGATCTTCGATGCTGGTTGGTCTGGCTGTGCTGACGGTGCCATTTCAGTGCTCCTTGTGCTGAGTCCTTTGTGTCCCGGCGCCCGGTTGGGGGCAGGATGGACGTGGTCATATGATTCCGTTGTGTTCTAGACGATCCCTCCAGCGGATGCAGCATATGCCTGCGGTGCGTCCGGGTTGGCAGGAATTGGCCCGTTCCTGAGCGCTGCTTCGTGGCTGGCAGGTGGCAAGTGGGCATCGTTCCCCAGCTTGAAATTGCTCACCATGACCTGAAGATCGAAAGCCAGGCTGGAAATGTCCTGACAGGCTTTCGCCATCTGGTCCGACATCGCCGAGGACTCCTGCGTCGAACTGGAGATCTGCGATACATTCGCGTTAATCTGCTCGGTCGCGCTGGCCTGTTGGACCGCGGCCGTGGCGATCTGGGAAATCATGTCTCCGACCTGTTCGGACAGCCTGATGATCTCGCCCAGAGCGGCCCCGGAGGCAGTCGTCTTTTCGACTCCAACCTGGACCTCGCGACTGCCCTTCTCCATCGCCAGAACCGCGTTCCTGGTCTCTGCCTGAATGGACTCGATCATGGAGGCGATCTCTTTCGTGGCTTTTGTGGTGCGTTCCGCCAGCTTGCGAACTTCATCGGCGACCACCGCAAAGCCGCGTCCCTGCTCGCCGGCCCGGGCTGCCTCGATGGCCGCATTTAACGCCAGAAGATTGGTCTGGTCTGCGATGTCGTCGATGACGGCGACGATCTTTCCGATTTGCTCGGAACTCTTTCCCAGTTCGGTGATGCGAGACGCCACGGCTTTGGTCGATTCGGCAATAATGCGCATGGTCGACAGAGTTTCGTCGGCCACCTGGCCACCTCGACTGGCGGCCTGGGCCGCGCTCTGAGAGGCGTTGGCAGCTTTTTCCGAATGCTCGGAGATCTGTTGGACCGTGGCTGACATCTCCTGCATGGCAGTGGCAACCTGGTGTGTCTGGTCCGACTGGGCCCGAGCGGTCTCCGCGGACTGCCCGGCGCCGGCAGACAGTTCCTCGGTCGCGCTGGCCAGTTGTTCGCTGTGGCTGGCCAATCGGCACATGATGTCGCGGGCTGCAGCGGTGAACATATCGAATGCGCCGGCAATCTCTCCAAACTCGTCATCTGCTTCGCGAAGCACCTTCGTCAGGTCAGCTTTGCCCTGGGTCATATCACCAGCCTGCTCCGCCAATTGTGAAATGAGTTGAGCCGTAGTCCGAGACACAGACCGTGCGATGTAGGCTCCCACCAGGACCAGGACAAGAGTAAAAAGAACGGCACCCATACTCATCCACGTGACCTGTTTGGATAACTGGTCGTAATAGGCTTTCTGGTCGCGCTTGGTATCGTTATTCACGCTTTCGACGATCTGGTCGACGTCGTCGGTTACCGGGCGATCCTTTCCTTTCACAGTCGTGTCGGCGGCGTGGAAATTGCGCCCGCGGGATTGTTTGAACTTGACGAGAGCAGCGTTGTACTGCCGTACAAGTTCGGCGTGGGCGGATAGAAATGCTTGGACCCGCGGACGGATTACTGGATCGGTGGCAAGGTCCTCCAGCGCCTGGCCTTCTGTCTCCACGTCTGCATCCAGCTTGTGGAATTCGGTTTCGTACTTCTTCAACGACTCCGGGTCGGAGCCGCGCAGAAGAATGTCTTTCCAGGCCTGTACCTGCTTCTTAAAGGTCAACTGCATCAGACGCACGTCATCCTGGAGTTCTATGCGGCTAGCCGCGAACTCGGCGTCTCTCGTTGCTCGGGAAGATATCTGTTGCAGCCCGGTGATTGCCCCGGCCGCGAAGCCCGTAACCAGCAGGCTCAGCATGAAGTAAATCTTGCCTCTCAGAGTCATGCGATTCGTGGAAACTCCAGTTTTAGGTGCCGACGCTGACGGAACGCGGGTGCCGGTCGACTGCCCCTAATCGGCATGTCCCAGATTGAACATTAGTCCTGGCGGCGAGATCAGATTGGAGCCGGCCCCCCATCTAAGGTCTGACACAGCTTGTGCCGATAAGAGGGCGCGGTTGAGTGCGGATGGGGGCAGAAGGGCGTCAGCTTCATCCTCGCGCCGGAATCCGTTGTACTGTGGTGAGCGATCCGCGAAAACGGGGTTGGGGACTCCGTCTTCGTCTAAGTCCTTCCTGAGTGGTTGGAAAGAGCGCTGCCTGCCTCGCGTGACTCTGTACTTTTGACTGGGATGCATGTGTAACTGGTTCAAATCCAAACTGTTTAGCTGGTGCGGAGGAGAATGATGAGTTCGGAACTGAAAAAAGCAGGCAGTGAGAATCAGGAACAGCTCGACCGCTGGCGGATGCTTCTGAACGATGCCACGAGGGAAGTCTTCCTCATGATGGTGGGAGCAGAGCTGTCGACTCCGGAAGGCAATCCTCCCGTTTTGACCGAAGTTGCCGGGATGGTTGGCCTGGCCGGCGAACTCTGCGGGGTTTTGACTCTCCGATGTGGCAAAAAGTCCGCTCGAAGGATTGCTTGCCAAATGCTGCAAGTGTCTGAGGACGAGGCGACCGCCCAGGCAACCGACGCAGTCGGCGAAATCTGCAACATGGTGGCTGGTAGTTTCAAGGCCAAAATCGCCAGCCTAGAGGACCGGTGTATGTTGTCAGTCCCCACCGTGATCAGTGGCGACAGCTACGAACTGCACTCCTTAGTGACGGGAGAACGGGTCGAACTAGCACTGCTTTTTCATGGAGACCCGCTATGGTTCAGCCTGGAAGTCCAAAGTTAGATTTCATTTCCAACCACAGTCCATCCGCTTCCTGGCAGACTCGGCCCCTAACGTTTTAGAACGGGTAAGCCGATATAGATAAGACTCAAATTTAGCGATTCGTCAAAGGTTGAGGGTCGTCTCCGCCACACTAGGGAGTAGGGACCATCGAGGGATGCAACCGCCGTGAATGACAACGATCTAGCGCAGGATCCGGAACTAGTTAGAGAGTTCCTGGTGGAATCAGAAGAGCTGCTCGAGCGCGTCGACCAGGACATGATTGCGCTCGAGGCCGCGCCCAACGATGCCGAAATACTGAACCGTATCTTCCGCGCTCTTCACACCATTAAGGGTACCTCCGGTTTCCTTGGATTTGATCCGGTGATCAAGGTCAGCCACAAAGCCGAGGACGTGCTCAACGCCTTGCGCCGCGGAGAGCTGAAACTATCACGCAGAATCATCGATGCCTTGCTGAAAGCGCGGGATCAGTTGGGCCGCGTATTGAAGGACATCAGGAATAACCAACTGGGCGAATACGCTCTCGACTCCTTGCTCAGTGAGCTGGAAGCGGTTCAGCAGCCTGACGTCACTCCCCAACTCGGAGATCTTCTGGTCGCTGACGGAGTGATCGAGGCCAAGGCTCTGAATGACCTGCTGGAGGAGCAGACCAAAGCATCCTCTCCCAAGAAGCTGGGCACCATGATGGTGGAAAAGGAGATCGCTTCACCGGCCCAGGTGGGAGAGGCGTTAGTCAAACAGAAGCAAATTGCGGAGTCGATTGCGGTTCCGCAAACCATGCGCGTGGACGTGCACAAGCTCGATGAACTCATCAATCTGATTGGCGAACTGGTATTGGAGCGCAATCGTCTGGTGCAGGTCAGCCGCGACCTTACGGCTGGCCGTCTTGATTCCGAAAAACTCGAGGACGCCCTCAGTCAGACCACAGCCCGATTGACTTTCCTGACCGAAGAACTGCACGTGGCCGGTTTGAAGACCCGCATGGTCCCCATTGATACGGTGTTCCGAAAGTTCCCGCGTATTGTTCGTGACCTCGCAAATGGCCTGCAAAAGGAAGTGGACCTCGTGGTCAGCGGTCAGGACACCGAATTAGACAAAACCATGGTGGAACTGATTGGCGATCCACTGGTGCACCTGGTTCGGAATTCTCTGGATCATGGACTGGAGAAGCCGGATGTTCGAAGGGCAGCCGGAAAGAATCCCAAGGGCACACTGCGGCTCGATGCTCGAGAGGAAGGCGATCAGATTGTCGTTAGCATCACTGACGACGGCGCCGGAATTGACCCGGAGCGTATCGCACGCAAAGCCATAGAGAAAAGGCTGATCACCGCTGATCAAGTTCGCACTCGCAGCAAACGGGAAATCCTTGATTTCATTTTCCTTCCAGGTTTCAGCACCAAGGAAGTTGCCAGCGACGTTTCGGGACGTGGTGTGGGAATGGACGTCGTCAACACCAATGTCAAGAACATGAACGGAACCGTCGAATTGGACAGCACGCTCGGTCAGGGAACCACAGTAACCCTCAGGCTGCCGTTGACCATGGCCATCCTCCCGGTGCTTTCGGTGAAGGTGGGTCCGGAAATCTACGGCCTGCCCATGCGCACCGTTGTCGAAACCCTGCGAGTTGAGTCGGGCGAGATCCACACCGTGGAAGGCCGCGAGGCCATCCATGTTCGCGGCAAGACGATTCCGTTGATTCGGCTGGCGCAGGCGCTAAGTGTCCACCAAGCACCGGGAGAGGAAAGCCTCAGCCGAAAGTTGGTAATTGTCGGGCTGGGCACTCGCCGGATTGCATTCCTCGTCGATGGCCTGGTGGGCGCAGAAGCCACTGTGATCAAGCCTTTGGACGCGCTCTCTCGTCAATCCGTCGGCATTGCCGGCGCCACGGTCGGAGGCGACGGCATGGTGCGTTTACTGCTGGATCCCGCCTCCTTGGTCGCGGAAGCGGAGAAAAGGCCGAGTATGGCAAAGGTGGCCCATGCCTAGCATTGACGCCATGTTTCCCTCTCGAAGTTCGATGGCTCAATCGCCATCTGGTGTGGGATTCAACCCGTACCTTTACCAGATCCGGGATCTCATCTATCAGATTGCGGGCATCTTGCAACCCGACCATCGCTTGGAGTTTCTGGAGAAGCGTTGCCAAAAGCGGATGGCGGCCGTCGGGGCAGCGTCTTTGCAGGACTACTTCGACTTTCTGACCCGAAGCGCGAGCCGCACCGCGGAGTTGACGCAACTGCTTAACGAAATCACGATTGGGGAAACTTTCTTCTTTCGAAACCTTCCACAAATCGAAGCACTGCGAAAAGTCATTTTGCCGGCCATCGTCGAGAACAAGCGAAAGCTTCCTTTTTCCAAACTTCGTGTTTGGAGCGCGGGATGTTCCACCGGCGAGGAAGCTTATACCCTGGCAATCCTCTTCCTGGAGGAGAGCGCGGGCATGCTGAAAAATCTGAAGTTCGAAGTGCTGGCAACGGACCTCAACGAGCGATCCCTGGAGAAGGCCCGCGCCGGAGTCTATGGAGACTACGCTACGCGCAATTTGAGCGCGTACCTGCAGCAGAAATACTTTACTCCAGCCGGCAATCTCCTGGCGGTGAAAGACTCGGTGAAGTCCATCGTCCAGTTCTCTCGCGTTAACCTGTTCGATGACGCGCGAATGATGTTCATGAAGAATATGGATGTCATTTTCTGCTGCAACGTCATGATCTACTTCGACGGCGCCGCCAGAAAAAAAGTTGTGCAGCACTATTACAACAACCTGCTGCCGAAGTCGTACCTGTTTCTTGGACATTCGGAATCTCTTTTCGGAATTAATGATCAGTTTCGTCTGGTCCACTTCCCGGGCGCGACAGCCTATTACAAATCCGAGCAGCCCGGAGGAGGTGTGTGATGGCCATCGCAACCAGTGTGATTTCTCGAAAGATCGCGGACCTGGACAACATTCCAACGGTTCCTGCGTTGCTCATCCCGCTTTTGAGGCGTCTGGGCGAACCGGCCGAAAACGTGAATGTGGCGGAGATCGTGACTCTGATTTCCTACGACAAATCGCTCACGGCCCAATGTCTGCATATGGCAAATTCGCCGCTGCTTGGGATGCGCAACCGAGTGGAGACGGTGCAGGGCGCCGTGATGGCCCTGGGCATGACCAAGGTTCGGGAAGTGGCCACGACGTGCTGCTTGCTGCGAGCGCTGCCCGCCCGTCCCGGATCCTTGAAGCCGACCGATTTGTGGAAGCACTCGCTGGCCTGCGCACTGGTCAGCCGCGAATTCGCCCGGAAGGTGGGCTTCCCCGATCCAGAGCAGGCTTATCTTGCCGGCCTGTTACACGATCTCGGATTGATCGTTGAGCTCACGACGTTTCCCAAAGAGTTCGAGGCAGTGACCCGGGCGGCCATCGAGAAGCGCTGCCCGATCCACGAAGTTGAGCCCGAACTGTTGGGCGTCGATCATTGTGTGATTGGTGAGATGCTGGCCGAGCGCTGGCATTTGCCGTCCGAACTGAAGGACGTGATCCGACATCACCATGATGTCGAGCACGCGTCGACCGCCCCGGTGCTGGTCAGCATCGTGAACCTCACCGACATTCTCTGCCGCATGCGCGGGCTGGGTTACGGTTTCGAAGAACTGCGTCAGGTGGATCTTTCCTCCGAGTACGCGTGGAAGCATATCGGCGAGGGGCTGCCGGCGATGCGGAACTTCGACCTGGCGCGCTTTACCCTGGAAATGGACACTTCCATCGAAGAGATTGAGCACCTGGTTACGGCGCTTTTCAACATGGCATGACGCAAGGGAACCAACCGCGCAAGCTTCCGGTCAGGGTGCTGATCGCAGATGACAGCGCTTTCATGCGCACCGCGCTGCGGCGCATGCTGGAATCCGACCCCGACATTCAAGTCGTTGCGATGGCGCCCGACGGCAGGAGTGCGGTCGAATTGTGCGCGCAACACGATCCGGACGTGATTACTCTGGACCTGGAGATGCCCGTGCTAAACGGGTTGCAGGCTCTTGAGCGGATCATGCACGGCCACCCTCGTCCGGTGATCATGGTGAGTTCGCTTACCACCGAAGGGGCTGAGGCAACCCTGGAAGCGTTCTCTCTGGGGGCCTTCGATTGCATCCCCAAACCGATGTCCCATGTTTCCCTGGACATCATAAGAGTGCGGGAGGATCTGGTTGCAAAAGTGAAGGCGGCGTTTACCAGCCGTGATCGTTACGCCGTCCCCGCAACCGTAACTGCTCCCCAGAAAGCCCGTGCCGCAGCGGGTTCACCCGCAGAACCCCGGCAACTAGGTTCGACCATGCCGATTGTGTGCCTTGGCTGTTCCACCGGCGGCCCGGCCGCGTTGCAGCAGATTCTGCCCGCGTTGCCCGGAGACCTCCCGGCCGCAGTCGTGATCGTCCAGCATATGCCAGTTGGTTTCACCGGCCCATTCGCCCGAAGGCTGAATTCTCTTTGTGACCTCCGGGTCGAGGAGGCTGCCGCCGACCGTTGGCTCGAGGCCGGCTCGGTCTTAATCGCGCCAGCTGGTTTTCACCTGACGTTCATGCGTCAGGCTCCCTCCAGGTACGCGATCCGATTGTCGAATGTTCGGAACGGGTTTCTGCACATGCCCTCCGTCGACGTCATGATGAAG
>Ga0075030_100003157_pt1 | contig 15015 bp, 9 predicted proteins | sample LitLauG_LLR_2012_FD_71393 | JGI IMG/M metagenome (GOLD analysis project Ga0075030, IMG submission 71393) | Freshwater sediment microbial communities from Pennsylvania, USA - Little Laurel Run_MetaG_LLR_2012 | ecosystem: Environmental > Aquatic > Freshwater > Creek > Sediment | place: USA... | reverse complement strand
GCGTCGTCTTTCCCGACCCGCTGCGGCCGACAATCGCGACCAGCTCGCCCGGCTTGATTTCGAGGCTGATGTTTTCCAGGACGTAGGGCGTTTCATCGCCGCCGTAGCGGAAGTAGACGCCATCGAAGCGGATGTCGCCGCGCAGATCGGGAATCGCCACACGCGAGGCCAGATCCTCGGGCTTTTGCTCGGGCTCGAGGTCCAGGACGTCGCCGAGGCGCTCCATCGCCACCGAGGCGTCGTTCAGCAGGCTCCACAGGCCCACCAGGCCCATCAATGGTGCCAGCACGCTTCCCATCAAGGCGTTGAAGGCGATCAGCTGGCCGATGGTCAGTTCGCGCGACAGCACCAGATCCGACCCGGCCCAGAGGATGGAGATGGTGGTGGCGGCGTTCAGCATCTGGCCGGCAAAGCCGACCCCGATGTTGAATCGCTGGGCGCGGTACTGAACCTCGAGCGCCTTCGCGTACTTCTTCTCCCACTTCAGGCGCACCGGCCGTTCGATGCCCATGCCCTTGACGGTCTCGGCGCCGCCAAGCGTTTCCATCAGGAACGACTTCGCTTCAGTGGTGGTGCCGAACACCTCGCGCGCATAGCTCTTGACTTTGGGCGTCACCAGCAGGGTCAGGGCCAGGATCGGGACGACGAATGTGATGAGCAGCAATGTCAGCTTCACGTTGTAGAGGAACATCACCGTGAAGTAGATGAATATCATCAACAGGTTGAGTACGGTGGTGATGGTGGATTCGGTCAGGAAGGCCCGGATCGTCTGGTTTTCCTCGAAGCGCGCGAAAATGTCGCCGGTCTTGCGCTTGGCGAAGAACGAGTACGGCAGTGACAGCGTGTGCCGGAAGAACTGCGACATCATCGTGAAGTCGAGCTTGCGGATCATGAAGTTCGCCAGCGCCGCCCGGATCGTTGCCATCAGCTGCGTGAACAGGCTCGAGATGATCAGGCCGACAATCAGCAGGTGCAGCAGGTTCACATTCTGGTGAACGATCACTCCGTCCAGGATGTTCTGGATGATCATCGGCGGCACGATGCCCAGCACCTGGATCACGAAGGTCGCCATGAACAGATGCAGCAGGATCTTCTTGTGTGGGACCAGGTACCTGGCGAATCGAACCCATGGCGAGCGCGACGCGCCGATCGCGGCCACATCCTGGCCCGGCGTGAAGCTCAGGCAGGTACCGCTCCAGCCGCGCTCGAATTCCTCGAGGCTCAGCTTCTTGAAACCGACCGCCGGATCGGCCAGCCACACCTGCCCGCTGGAGACCCCGTACACCACCACGTAGTGATAGCCCTCCCAGTGCACGATGAATGGGAGGTCGAACGACCGCAGCGCATCGAAAGTGCACTGCATCGCGCGCGTGGTGAAACCGAGCGATTCGCCGGTGCGCGCCAGGCCGTCCAGCGTCGCTCCCTGCGTCGTCACATTCGCCAGTTCGCGCAACTTGCCCAGGCTCATGTCGATACCGTAGTGCTTGCAGATCATCGCCAGGCACGCCGCCCCGCAGTCCATCTCTTCTGCCTGCTGGACCCAGGCGAAGCGTCGGATGAGCTTCTCGCCGGGTTCCGGCCTGGACTTCAGATCGAGCATCAGCGGGCGCTTGCGCAGTTCCGCGACCTTCTTCTGCCGCTGCAACTCCCGGTCCATCACCCGAATCCGCTCCTGCAGCGCCTCGCGCAGCTTCGGATTGCGTTCGAGGATGAAGTGCATGGACTTTTCCGGAATCACGAGCAGTGCGGTATCCGTGCTCGCGATCACCGACGCGGCCTGCTCCTGTCTGAGCAGGCAGGCCCTCTCGCCGAAAGTCTCGCCCTGGCGCAAGGTGGCCAGCGGATAGTCGACGCCTTCCTCATGGCACACCACGCGGACTTCCCCGTGCCGCACGACATACAGCCGGCGATCCTCCCGCCCGCCCTGCTTGAGGATTTCCTTGCCGGCGCCGACCTGCTTCACGCCGACGTTGCGGATCAGTTCATCCAGCTCGTCCTTGTCGAGCTTGCCCTTGAGGTCGAACAAATAGCTGATCAAACCGGCCGCCGAATTGACGGCGACGCGGCTGGCGACGTACGCGCGGGCTGCCGGGTTTCCTGCGAGGATCGGAGCGATGACGCTGCGCGCGATGAAAAGCAGCTCCGTCTTGCCGGATGCGCGGGCCGACCACTCGTGTCGGTAATCGCGCAGCATGACCATCTCGGCGAAAACGTCGCCCGCTTTGCGCAGGCCGAGGCTGGTTTCCTTTCCCGCTTCCACCACGAAGACGCGGATCGCACCCGACTTGACGACAATCAGCCCGTCGGCCACCTCGCCGGCGGTGCAGACGGCATCGCCGAATGCCAGCATCCGCGACTGCGCGCTTGCGGCCAGGCGGTCGAGGTCGTTGCGCGTCAGCGCGGAGAACAGATCGACGGTGGCGAGGAACTCGGCGCGCGACTTCGTCTCTTGCGTGGTCATGGGATGGCTGTCCAGGCGCTAACCGGCTTGGATGACGTGTTCCTGAGCTCTGGCCCGCAACCACTCCTCGCGCAACAGGCGGCGCACCTCGGTGGCCGTGTCGTCATCGAGGCGGGCCGCATGTTTCGCGTTCACACGGAAGATCTCGAAGGTCGAGCGATCCGCCGACGCAAACGGCCCGAGCAGGTCGCCGACGCCGGCGTTGAACACCTTGGCCTCGAGGTCGGTCCGCAGGGATCCGCGCAGCACCTTGCCGATCAGGCCGCCTTTTTCCCGCGTGTCGGCGATCGAATGTTCGCGCGCCATCTCTTCGAAGCCGTCGGGTTCCTCGCGCAGCACAGAGATCATTTCCCTGGCCTTGCCCTCGGAATCGAGAACCATATGGCTCACCTCGATGCTGTCGAACCGGGGCGAGTTCAACTTGAAATATCCCTGCACCGCCGGCTCGCCGCACACCTTCTGCATCATCTTTTCCTGATACAGGCTGTCGGTGATGAAGGACTCGAACTCGTCCAGCGTGATCCGCAGCGCATCGAGGTACTTGTTCGTGTCGGACGCGCGGTGCAGGCCGCGCACCCGACGGAACTGGTCGGCACGCTCCTGGATCTCCGCCTCCGTCACCTGGAGGCCCTGCTTGCGGGCGCCCAGCACGGCGAGGCGGTCCCGGACGAACTGCTCCAGCAGCGACTCGAACTGTCCGGTCAGCTTCAAGGTTCGCAGGAACTCGGCGACGTCGACAGCGTTGCCATCGATCTTTACGATTGTCGTCATCTGACTGTCTCCTTCGAAGTCGGAAGAATCCGGTTGCCGGTACGGGTGGCTCACCCGCCGATTTGCCGGAAGGGGTCCAGTGCCAGATCGATCACACGCCGGGCACGCACGACGATTTCGACCGTGGCCGTCATTCCGTATCGCAGCGGATACCTGGTGTCCGCCACCAGGTAGTGATCGCGTTCCAGTGACACCCTTGCCTCGTAGATCGGCTGCTTGGTCTGAGACGCCGGTTTGGTGGCCGGCGAGACGTATTCGAGCGTGCCGTTGATCACTCCGTAGCGCTGGTATGGAAATGCGCTGAATTTCAGCTTGACCGGCAGGCCTTCCCGCAGGAAGGCGCGGTCGTTCTCGGCGATTTCGACCATGACGACGGAGCGCGAGTTGCTCGGCGCGATGCCGCCCAGCGGGGTATTGGCCTGGACCTTGTCGCCGGCCTGCGTCGAAGTGAGCTCGGTGATGACGCCGGAGACCGGAGCGACGATCTGCAGGAAGTTGTCCTTGTCGATGTTTTCGAAGCGGATGCGAGTCGCGGCATCGGCCTCGACGCGCGCCGTGTTCAGCTGCAGGCGAAGCTTTTCCTCCGAATCCTTGAGTTCGTTCGTCGCCGCCTCGTAATCGAGCTTCAACTTCTCGTATTGTTCGCCGCTGGTTGCGACATCGCCCCTGCTCTTGGCCAGTTCCTGGATCTGTCGCGCGATCAATTCGCTGACCCTCGATTGCGCCACATGGTAGGCATTCTCGGCCGCGAGCAGTGCATTCCTCTTGCCTTCGACCTGCAGCTGGGACACGCCACCGCCGCCCGGAGTCGCGAACACGCGCTCGAATTTCTCGGCCTCGAGTTTGGCGGCATCGCGCGCCCGCAGCGAGTCCGATTCATTCGTGCGTGCCTGGGCCAACTGGGCCCGCTGCTCCTTCTCGAGTTCGCTGGTGCCGAGGGCGAGCCGCGTGTTGTGCTGGCGCTCTTCGATCTCCATTGCCTGGCGCAGGGTCGCCGCCTTGCGCTCCAGCAGCGCCTTGCGTTCCGGGAACTGTCGCCATTCCCGCTCCGCATTCTCGAGTTTGAGCTGAGCCTGCAGTGCGCTGGCAGCCGCTTCGACGGCGCCCCTGGCGTTGAGCCGGGCGAGCACATCGCCCTTGGATACCGGCTGACCTTCGGCGACGTACAGATTGGCCAGCTCGCCATCGACAGGTGCGTAGAAGCGCCGCAGTTCCGAGTCGGGGATCAGCGTGCCCTGTGCGGTCACGATCACGTCGGACCGTCCGATGAAAGACCAGGCCAGCGCGGAAATCACCAGCGCGATCATCGCGTAGACGAGGGCGTGCAGCACGCGCCAGGGCTCCGCGGTAAGGATCGCGATGCCCTCGGAGCTGTGATCGGCAAGAGCATCGGCCAACGGGACGAGTCGATTGTCGCGCGTCATTCGCCCGAGTCTCCCAGCAAGGCAAGCTTGGTCTTGAGCAGTTCCGGCTCGAGGACGTTACCCAGGTCGCGCAGCGCACTGCGCTGCTGTCGCGCTTCGGCCTGGATCTCATCGCGAATCGCGACCCAGTTTGCGGCTCCGGCTGCGTCGACCTGCGCATAGATCTGCATGCCCTGCTGCGCGTACCGGCTCGCTTCGGACAGCAGGCGGGCGCGGGTGCGGAACTGATCGGAGATCCTGGTTTCGATCCGCTGCGAGGCTTCGATCGCCCCGTCGCGCCGGTATTCCTGCCACAGGGCACGCGCCCGGTTCAAGCTCTCCAGCGCCCGCGCGATCACCTGGTCCCTTTGCAGATCCAGGCTGCCTGCGGTGGCGCGCAAGTAGTAAACGTCTTCGTCAGGATCGAGCGAACCGCGGAACGCCAGCAGTTGCTCGACGTTGCCGCCGGCGGTCCGCGACTGTTGCAGTGCCGTGAACCTGGCCGCCACGCCTTGCCGGCGTTCCAGCTCCTGGGTGGCTGCCGGCGCCCAGGGACCGGCCGTCATTTTCAGAAGGGCGGCAAGGGACTGGCTGGCGTTGCCCTCCTTCCAGGCTTGCGTGGCGACGTCGTATTGCTGCAGAACGTCTTCCCGAGGAATCTGCCCACTTGCGGCCAGCGCGCGTAAACCCTGCTGGAACGGTGGGGTCGTGAAGCGCGTCTTGCGGAGCAGGGCAAACAGCCGTCCGGATGTGCCGCTGCGCGCTTCCCGTCTGATCTCGATGTAGTGCGACAGATCCTGGCGCACGAGGTCCAGATTTCCCAGATCCGGATACTTTTGCGCAGACTCCTTCAGCACCGGCTCCAGGGCATCCGGATCGTCGCGGTCCAGGCCGCTCGCGATGGTCGCCTTCAAGCGTTGGATGACTGCCAGGTACACGGAGGCTTCGCTTTGCAGTCGACGCAGATGCGTGAGCGCTTCACTATACCGATCGCCGAATTGCGGCACGTGCGATGCGATCCGGGCCAGGGCGCGCTGGTGCTCGCCGGTGTTGTCGTTCCAGCGCGCGATCAGCGATTCGATGCTGTCCTCGTCGGCGTAGATCCGGATCGGAGCCTCCGGACCACCGCGACCGGCGACCAGGCGTTCGAGATTGCCCACCCATTGCAGCTCCTCGATCAGCGGGCGCAGATCGGAATTGCGGCTGCCGAGCTCGGACATGCCGGACAGCACGCCCCTGGCACCGTCGTAGTCCCCGGCCTGCAGCTTCGCGAGCCATGCCGGGACATCCGCCTTCAGGGCGGTCTCGGTGGCCTGTTCCTTCAGATCGACGTCGTCCGGATGTTTCTCGAGAAGGCTGCTGGCCAGCGCCGCGGCGTGCGTGTAGTCGCCGCGCGCGATGGCTTCCTTGAGTTCACGTTCGGAGGAGCCCCAGAAATATGCCGTCACGGCGAACACGCCGAGCGCCGCCCCAACCGCCGCGGCCTTCCACCAAGCTGGCCTGGTGCCGTCGTTCTCTGCGCCGGCAAGGACCGAGGCCAGTTCGGACAGCAGCACCATGATTCGACCACGCGGTCGGCGCCTGACCGCGGCTTCCGGGGCCGCCGCTGCGGGGGCCGCCGCGCTGGCTGCAGGGTCGCCTTCCTGCGGCTCGTCTGCGACGCAGAAGATTTCGAGGAACGATGTCGGTTCGGCCAGGAATTGAGTCCTGTCGCTGGGAGGCGGCTCGCCGACACGGTCGTCGGCTATCGGGGCGCGGGCGGGGCGCGGCTCCGGCCTGGCGGACGCAGCTTCGGTTGCTGGGGCGCTGGCGACGCGCGCGGCCGGCCTGGCGGGCGCGACATCGGCAGCCGGGGCGGCAGCGATGCTCGCGGCCGCCTTGGCGGATACGGGGTCGGTCGTCGGCGTGCGGACGGCGCTCGGGGCGGGCTCGAGGCCGGGCGCATGCTCGATCCCCACGCGATAGACGAAATGATCGCCGCCGAAGGCGACCAGGACGCCATCGTGCAAAGGCAGCGCGTGCTCCTGAAGGCGAACGCCGTCGACGAAGGTGCCGTTTCCGCTGCCGAGGTCCTCGATGTAGGCCTGGGCGCCCTTCTGATAGATGTAGGCGTGGCGCCGTGACAGGTAGCCCCGCTCCTTGCCATGCTCATTCCTGTTCTTGTAGCGGGCGTAGGCCGCATCGGACTTGCTCACGAGGAACGGGAATCGCGTCACCACGATGACGTCGAGTCCCGAGCCGGCCGACGCCGGGGTCAGGGTCAGCGTCAGGCCGGATTCGGAGCGCGATGTCATCGCGCGCGGCGCGATCTGCACGCGGTAGGACAGCACGCCACCGAAGCAGATCTCGTCGCCATCGTGCAGCGGGCGCGCCGTCTGACCGACTGCGACCCGGTTGACCTCGGTGCCGTTCAGGCTCTGCAGGTCCGCCAGGTAAACGACTCCACGCTCGCGGAAGATGCGCGCGTGCCGTCGCGACAGCATCGAACGTATCTCGTTGTCGTAGGACGCGAAGGGCTGCTCCGACCGTCCAATGGCAAACACGACGTCGTCGATGCGTATATCACCCAGCCCCGGCCGGGACAGAGCCTTCAGGACGATGTCGAGCTGCTGCCCGGTCGGCTTTGCGCCGTCCGGCTTCGCTTCGTCAATCTCCAGGCAGGAGGCCGAACCTTCAGCTGCGCGCACCAACGACCTCGAGATGGTACCAACCGCCACCGAGCGCCTTGTACAGCGTGACCGTGTCCGACAGCACCTGCTGGTGGCTGGCCAGCAGCGCAAGCTGCGCCGTCAGCAGTGAACGCTCGTTTTCGAACACGTCCAGCTGCGACACGACGCCAATCGCGAGCTGGGCCTGGGTCTGGTCCGACACCAGCTTGAGCTGATCGACCTGCTTGCGCAACTCCTCCCTTTGCTGCCGGTGCGCTTCGAGGTTCACGAGCGCGGTCTCGACTTCTTCGTACGCGGCAATCACGGTGCGGCGGTAGTCCGCTTCAGCGACCTTGATCTCGGCCTCGGTGGTCTTGACATGCGCCTTGATGCTGGGATTGAACGCGGGCAGATTGATGGATGGCAACAGCCCCACCGTGAAGGACTTGAACAGGTCCGTGATGTTGAAGGCGCCGCTGCCTGCCCGGCCGGTCAGGCTCACCGACGGCAGCTGCGCCAGCCGTGCCTGTCCGACCAGGTCATGGGCCTCGAGCACGCGGAATTCGGCTGCAACGACGTCGGGCCGGCGGGCGAGCAGGTCGAGCGGCAGGCCGGTGGGCACGGTCGGGATCTGCACGCGGTCCTGCAGCCGGTCCGCCGACATCTTGAACTCCCCGGCGGGCACGCCGACCAGCGTTGCAAGAGCGTTCTGCGTCACCTCACGGGATCGGCGCAACTCCAGCAGGTCCTTGGTCAGGCGATTGTTCTCCGCACGCTGGCGCAGTACCTCGGTGTCGGCGATCAGGCCGTTGCTGCGCATGGTCTCGTAGATACCGAGAATCTGTTCGTTCCTGGCCAGTGCGCGTTGCTGCTGGTCGATCTGCTCGTCGAGCTGCAGGATCTGGAAGTAGGTCGTGGCGACGCTGGAAACCAGCTGCAGATAGCCGGCGCGCCAGTCGGCCTCGGTGGCATGAAACTCGGCCGTTTGTGCCTGCACGCCCTTTTCCACCTTGCCCCAGATGTCGATATCCCAGCTCACCTGGGTGCCCGCGTCGAATGTCTTGCTGAACAACTGGCCGGAGGTCTTTTGCAAACTGGCGCCGGTGGCCAGATCCACGGACGGCAATGCGCCCGCGCGCACCTCGGCTATCTGCGCACTGGCGACCTCGATGCGCGCAGCCAGGCTCTTCAGGTCGAAGTTGCCGGCGGTCGCCTTGGCCACCAGCGTATCCAGATAAGGATCGCCGAACTGCGTCCACCACTGCGGCGAAATCGTCTCGTCGGCCGACGGGCTGGCCGCCGCCGGACCTGACCATGCGGCCTTGGCCGGAGCCTCCGGGCGCTGGTATTCGGCAATCCGGACGTCTGCGCAAGAGCACAGCGTTCCGGCAAGAAGACCGGCGACCAGTATGGTTTGCTTCATTGACCCCCCTGCTTAAGGATCGCCGCCACCGACCAGGGCTTCTGGACTGCGATCCCCGATTCGATGCCGCGTCCGACGGACTTTAGGCGAGGACCAGGGCGGGTACAAGTTACAAAGGTCACCCGCGGCTGCGCTCCACGCCGGTGCGCGATCCCCGGGGTTTCGATAGGTGCTGGCCAGGTCATGACCAAAGCGACTGGCGCCGCGTCGCGATCGGTCGCACAGTGAGGCCCACCAGAGCCGGCCGTCCGGGCCGGGCAGGATCAGGTGCAGGAGGTTCGCATGGAAATGTCGTCCAAACCGCCGTCAGTCATGAAGCGCGCGCCGGCTCGCGCTCATCGCCGCTCGCGCAGCCGCGACTTCTACCAGCGCTACGATCTGCTGCTGGCCAGCTGGTTCCTGCTGCCGCTGCGCTTGCAGCGGGAGCTGCAGTACCTCAGGCTGGACCTTCACGACGACCTGGCCCGCTGGCGCCCGGACGCCCCCAAGCCGGACTGGAACGCCTATACGGACCGGGTGCGGCTCATTTGCAAGGAAAGCGGTGCGCCGCTGCCGGCCTTTGTTCGCGCGGCCGAATGATCAGTCATGCGGCAGCAGCGGGTTGGGCACCCGGTACAGCTCGCCGCGTGAAGACTTGTCCGGCAGGTCGATCACGCCGGTGCAGATCACGCTCTTGCCGTCCGGCGTGATGGCCAGATTCGGGTTGTGCGTCGCGGGAAGGTTCACGCGCTTGAGCAGCCTGCCCTGCGGGCTGAGCACGATGAAGCCACCGCCATCCCAGAATCCGACGAACAGGTTGCCGTCGCGATCGATGCGCACGCCATCGGGGGTGAACGGCGTCTTGCCGGCTTCCGGAATCACGTCGGCGATGTTCAGGAACACCCGCTTGCCGCTCAGCGTTCCGTCTTTGGCGACGTCGAACACCAGCAGGCGCGAGGCGAACGATTCGGCTACATAAAGCAGCCTGCCGTCGGGCGACAGCACCAGGCCGTTGGGCGAGTGCAGGTCGGCCGCGACGGTGCGCACCGCGCCGCCCTTGGGGCGGTAGTAGACCTTGCCGACCACCGGATCCGGCTCCCACGGGCCGGTGCCGCTGAAGTAGACGCCGCCGGCGGCATCGAGCGTGAAATCGTTTGGCTCGCGCAGTGCCTCCCCCTTTTCGTCCTTTTCGATGACATCGAGCGTTTTGCCGTCGAGCGAGATCGTCGCCACCAGCCTGCCGTCGAAACAGGCCACCAGCAGGCCTTCGGGCACGCGCGCGAGGCCCGTCGGACCGCAGCCGTCGCGATGCCAGACCACGTTCGATACGCTGTTGTCGACGTCGGCGCGAATGCGCAGCACGTCATGGCCGACGTAATCGACCACGTACAGCGTGCCGTCGACGAAGATCGGCCCCTCCGGCGAGGCTGAGGCGCGCGAAATGACTTGTGGGCCTGCGTCCGCCTCGACTGCCGCCGCCGGAGCTGCCGCGCCCGCTGCTTCGGCGAATGCGGCCGTCTGGAGCAGACAGGTTGCGACCGCGATTGCAATGCTGCTGGTGACTGCCTTTGTCATGTTCACTGCCTGTCGGGTCGGGAGAGCGTAATAGAGGTCAGCTGCGACCGGCGAAGCCACGCCAACCGCGACAACCCTCGTCCTGTCCCTCTCCGGCTCCGCGGAGAAGGGCCGGGGGTGCGGGCGGCGCGGTCGAATCGGTACCGACCAGATCGTTCATCGTCCGCCTACTTCGCCGCATTGGCGGCAGCGACCCAGCGATCGACCTGTTCCGGGTGCGCCTGGATGTAGGCGACCGCTTCGGCGTGATAGGAGCTGTCCTTGGCACGCAGCATCACCGCTTCGAGGTCGGGGATCGTGAACCTGAAGCTCTTCAGGAATCCGGCCGCTTTCGGAAAATCGGCCTCGAATCCCTTGCGCGCGAGCGCGTGGATAGACTCGGCGCTGCCAAGCGAACCTTTCGGATCCTTCAGGTAGCGCACCGGGTAGCGCGCGAACATCCAGTGCGGCGACCAGGCCGTGACCACGATCCATTCCTGGCGCTTCATGGCACGGTCCAGCGCGACGATCATGCCGGCGTCCGACGCGGCCTGCAGCTTGTAGCCGTCCAGCTGGTAGTCGATCAAGGCCTTTTCGGAGAGGCGCATCAGCCCTGCGCCGGGGTCGATGCCCTGGACCAGCCCATGCAGGCGGGTGCGGACCTGCGGCTTGGTCAGGTCCTGCAGGCTGTCCAGTTCCGAGGCGGGCACGTAGTCCGGCACCGCCCAGCCCAGCCTGGCGTTGTCGTACAGCACCGCCAGGTCCACCAGGTCGGCGGACGACTTGTCCCAGTAGGCCTTGTGCGTGTTGGGCAGCCAGGCCATCAGCATCACGTCGAGGTTGCCGCGCGCCACCCCCGCGTATTGCAGGCCGATGTCGGTCATCACCAGGTCGACCTTGTAGCCGAGGCGTTTTTCCAGCACTTCGCGGGCGATGTTGGTGACGGCCTCGGCGTCGGACCAGGCGGTCCAGCCGATGCGGATGGTGTCGTGCGGGGCGGCGCAGGCCGTGACCGCACCGGCCAGCAGCGCGGCAAGCACGGCCAGCTGCGCCGCGCAACGTGCCGGCAGGCGCGCGGCGCGATTCAGACGTTGGAGTCGGGCGCCGAGGCCTTGCGCCGCGCGATGTAGTCGAGCAGCGCTTCGTCCACCGCCGGATCGATCGCCGGTGCTTCGTACTCGGACAGCAGCTTCTTCCAGCGAGTGTGGGCGCGCTGCGCCAGGTCCTGGCTGCCCTCGGATTCCCATTGCTCGTAGCTGTTGTTGTCGGCGATCGGCGAACGGTAAAAAGCGGATTCGAAATTCGCCTGCGTGTGGCTGCATCCGAGGAAGTGCTTGCCCGGGCCGACCTCGCGGATCGCGTCGAGCGCCTGGCCGTTTTCCGACAGGTCGATGCCGGCCAGCAGCGTGTGCATCATACCGGCCTGGTCCACGTCCATGATGAACTTCTCGTAGCCCATCGACAGGCCCCCTTCGAGCCAGCCCGCGGTGTGCAGCACGAAGTTCACGCCGGCCAGGCAGGTCGGCAGCAGCGTGCTGGCCGATTCATAGGCGGCCTGCGCATCGGCGATCTTCGAGGCGCACAGCCCGCCGCCGGATCGGAACGGCACGCCGAGGCGTCGCGCCAGCGCCGCCATCGTGTAGAGCACCAGCGCCGGCTCGGGCGTGCCGAAAGTCGGCGCCCCGGACTGCATCGAGATCGAGGACGCGAAGCTGCCCATCACGACCGGCGCACCCGGGTTGACCAGCTGCACGAACGCCATGCCCGCCATCGCCTCGGCCAGCGTCTGCGCCGCGGTGCCCGCGACCGTCACCGGCGACATGGCGCCGGCCAGGATGAACGGCGTGATCAGGGTGGCCTGATTGTTGCGCGCGTAGACCTTGGCCGCGCCGAGCATGGTCGAGTCGAAGGTCAGCGGCGAATTGGCGTTGATCAGGCTGATGATCACCGTGTTGGGGCGGCCGGTGGCCGGATCCAGGTAGCGGTCGCCGAAGGCGATCTTGGCCAGTTCGACGGTGTCCTCGGCCCGCTCGGGCGCGGTCACCGAGCCCATGAACGGCTTGTCGCTGTAGCGGATGTGCGAATACACCATGTCCAGGTGGCGCTTGTTCACCGGCAGGTCGACCGGCTCGACCACGGTGCCGCCGGAATGGTGCAGCGACGTCGACATGTACGCCAGCTTGACGAAGTTGCGGAAGTCCTCGATCGTGGCGTAGCGCCGGCCTTCGTCCAGGTTGCGCACGAACGGACTGCCATAGGCAGGCGCGAACACCGTGCAGGGGCCGCCGATGCGAACGTTGTGTTCCGGATTGCGGGCCTGCTGGGTGAATTCTGAGGGCGCGCTGGCCTGGATCAGCTGGCGGCACATGCCGCGCGCAAAGCGCACCCGCTCGCCCTGCACGTCGGCGCCGGCCCGCTTCCAGATCTGCAGCGCTTCCGCATCGTCGCGGAATTCCACGCCGATTTCCTCGAGGATGGTGTCGGCGTTGCGCTCGATCAGCGCCAGGCCGTCGGCGTCGAGCACCTCGTAATAGGGAACCTTGCGCGTGATGTAGGGCACGAAGCTGCCGCTGCGCGCCAGCCGGGCCGCCCGCTTGGCCTCACGACCGCCGGAGCGGCGCGCGCGCGGGGCGGCGGCCTCGGTGCGGTCGGCGGCGTTTGCAGTGGTCGCGGTGGTGTCTTCGCTCATGGGTTCACTCCAGTCATCGGCCAGGCGCCGGCAGGACTGCCTGGCCGTCGGTTGAGCAGTATCGTCATAGCGCGCCCGGCGCACCGTCCGCCACGCGACCTCGGGTTGCACGGCCGCGCCATGGGCGCCGTCAGCGCTGCTGGTTGACCCAGTCCGGGTGTTCGAACACCGGTACCCGCGCCGGGGGCAGGGGGGTGCGGCCGCGGATGATGTCGGCAGCCTTCTCGGCCAGCATGATGGTCGGCGCGTTCAGGTTGCCGCTGACCACCGCCGGCATCACCGAGGCGTCTACCACGCGCAGCGCCTCGACGCCGCGCACGCGCAGGTCGCCGTCGACCACGGCATCGCCGGTGTCGCCCATCGCGCAGCTGCACGACGGGTGGTAGGCGCTTTCGGCGCGCTCGCGCACGAAGGCGTCGATCTGGGCGTCGCTGACCACGGCCGCACCCGGCTTGAGCTCGACGCCGCGATACGGATCGAACGCCTTCTGCGCCAGGATCTCGCGCGTCAGCCGCACCGCGGCCCGCATTTCGGCGCGATCGCCCTCGGTCTGCATGTAGTTGAAGGTGATGGCCGGGTGCTGGCGCGGATCGGCGGACTTCAGGTGGATCGATCCTTTGCTGGTGGGGCGCATCGGACCGACGTGCAGCTGGAACCCATGCTGGTCGATTTTCTCCTTGCCGTCGTAGTTGGCCGCGATCGGCAGGAAGTGATACTGCAGGTCCGGGTGCCGCACGCCGGCGCGACTGCGGATGAAGCCGCCGGCCTCGAAATGATTGCTGGCGCCGGGCCCGGTGCCGGTGAGCATCCAGCGGATGCCGATGGCCAACTTGGCCAGCGGCTGCTGCGTCGAGTACAGCGAGATCGGCTGGGTGCAGGCGTGCTGCACGTAGATCTCGATATGGTCCTGCAGGTTCTGGCCGACCCCGGGGCTGTCGGCGACCACGCCGATCCCCAGCTTGCCCAGCGCATCGGCCGGTCCCACGCCGGACAGCATCAGCACCTGCGGCGAATTGATGGCGCCGCCGCACAGGATCACTTCGCGCCGGGCCCGCACGCGCGCAGGCTGTCCGCGCTGCGCGATCTCGACCCCGACCGCCCGCCGGCCTTCGAACAGGATGCGCAGCGTCAGGCAGCGCGGCCGCACAGCCAGGTTGGGGCGGCGGCTCGCCGGCTCCAGGTAGGCCTTGACCGTGCTCCAGCGGCGGCCGCGAAAGGTGGTCTGGTCCATCGGACCGATGCCTTCCTGCCGGAAGCCGTTCATGTCATTCGTGTATGCGTAGCCCGCCTGCTGCGCCGCGTCGACGAAGGCGCCGAACAGCGGGTTGGCCATCTGCGGCGTCGTCACCACCAGCGGGCCATGGCCGCCGTGATAGGCGTCCGCGCCCTGCAGGCGGCGTTCCGACTTCATGAAGTAGGGCAGGCAGTGCGCGTACGACCAGTGCGCCAGCCCCGGGCGCTGCGCCCAGGCGTCGTAGTCGAGCGCGTGGCCGCGGATGTAGACCATGCCATTGATCGAGGACGAACCCCCCAGCACGCGGCCGCGCGGACAGTACATGCGCCGGCCGTTCATCCCCGCTTCGGGCTCGGTGTAGTAGGCCCAGTTGTAGCGGTCATTGGCGAGCGGAATCGAGAACGCTGCCGGCATGTGGATGAAGATGCTGCGGTCGGGCGGACCGGCCTCCAGCACCAGCACACGCACGTCGGAGTCCTCGGTGAGGCGGCTCGCCAGCACGCTGCCGGCCGACCCGGCGCCAACGATGATGTAGTCGAAGACGTCTTCTTTCATGCCGCAGGTCCGTCAATCAGTGAGGCGGCGTCGCCCGCCAGATATCAGGAAACGCATCGCGCGCCGAAGCCTGATACGTCTGTAGCGCTCGCCGGCCGCCCCGAGACCGGCGGCCCTTCGCGGCGAGCGGGCCAGGGGCCAGCGAGCGCGGCTGCGCCATCGCCGCGCGTCATGACCAGGCCCCGAACTTCCGTGATCACTCCGCCGCGCGCACCGCAAGAATAGCGACGCCGACGTGCCCCTGGCCCGCTCAGAGTCGAAGGGGCGGCGGTAGGCGGGGCGGCCGGCGAGCGCGGCA
>Ga0075030_100003156_pt1 | contig 15019 bp, 15 predicted proteins | sample LitLauG_LLR_2012_FD_71393 | JGI IMG/M metagenome (GOLD analysis project Ga0075030, IMG submission 71393) | Freshwater sediment microbial communities from Pennsylvania, USA - Little Laurel Run_MetaG_LLR_2012 | ecosystem: Environmental > Aquatic > Freshwater > Creek > Sediment | place: USA... | reverse complement strand
GGAATACACCCTGCTGGCCGCGCAGGCCGTGGCCAACCTTTTCCGCAAGCCTCTCTATTTTGGAGACATGGTGCAGCAAGCCGACGTGATCGGCGTGGGCTCGTTGCCCATCGTAGTGCTGACCGGTTTTTTTACCGGGGGTGTCCTGGCCTTGCAGACCGCCAACACGCTCCAGCGCTTCGGTTCGATCACCCTGATCGGGCAGTTGGTCTCCACCTCGATGGTGCGCGAGTTGGGCCCGGTGCTCACCGGACTGATGGTCGCCGGGCGCAACTCTTCCGGCATGGCCAGCGAACTCGGGTCCATGGTCGTCACGGAGCAGATCGACGCCATGCGCGCCCTCGGCACCGATCCCATCAAGAAGCTGGTCACCCCGCGCGTCACGGCGACCGTCTTCATGCTTTTCTTTCTCAGCATCATTTCGGACCTGGTCGGACTGGCTGGCGGCCTCATGGTGGCCAAGCTTTTCCTCAGTCTCGACGCCCGCCAATACTGGAGCAACGCCTGGGAGGTACTGGTTTTTCAGGATGTCTTCATGGGCCTGCTAAAACCGACCCTGTTTGGATTCATCATCGCAACCATTGGCTGCTACTACGGGATTACGGCGCGCGGGGGAACGCAGGGCGTTGGCCGCGCGACCACGCAGGCTGTGGTGGCCGCCTCGGTTTTGATTCTGGTTACTGATTTCTTTGTCACCAAGCTTTTGATCTCCGTGCTGTCTTATAAGTAAGACTACTAGCGATCTATGTGGACACCCATTCTGCCCATCGACCAATTTGCCTGCGCCGAGAAGCCAGCCTCCGGCGCCGCCATCGTATTCGAAGATGTCTACCTCTCGTTTGAGGACAATCACGTCTTGCGTGGCGTTTCCTTTCATCTTCCATTCGGAGAAACGAAGGCGCTGTTCGGTGTTGCCGGATCCGGCAAGAGCACGATCCTGAAGCTTTCGCTCGGCTTGCAAAAACCTGATTCCGGTCGAATCACCGTGCTGGGCAATGAAGTTACCAGCATGCGGGAGCAGGACATGTTCCCCATGCGCGGCCGACTGGGCATGGTCTTTCAGGAGAGTGCGCTGTTCGATTCGCTCACGGTGCGGGAGAACGTTGCCTTCCGGCTGATCGAGGAGCATGGCGTCTACGACGACGAGACGGACGGCAGAGTGCGCGAAGCTCTGCGCTTCGTGGAGTTGGAGCACACCCTCGACATGTTCCCATCAGAGTTGTCCGGCGGCATGCGGCGCCGCGTAGCCATCGCCCGCGCCATCATCACGCAGCCGGAATTGCTGCTTTATGATTCGCCCACCGGCGGCCTCGATCCGGTCACTTCCAACACGATCGTCGATCTCATCATGAAGCAGCGCGACGTCTACCAGACCAGTTCCCTGCTGGTCACCCATCGCCTGCAGGACGCCTTCACCATGGCTACGCACCAGTTCGACAAGCAGACCAACCAGGTGCGGACCCTGCCCCGCGGGCAATATTGCGACGTACCCATGAGCTTCCTGATCCTGCGCGACGGCAAAGTAATCTTCGACGGGGACGTCCGCCAGTTGTCGCACACCCGCGACGAGTACATCCGAGAGTATATTTCTTAGCGGCTCTGGAATTGGTGCGGCGTTGCGTCAGCCGCCTATCGTTGCTCTGATTTTGCACCCATCGGCACGGCTGGTAGCCCCGTCCTCAAAACAGGCTTGCAGCGGGCAGAGACGTTGCAAGCAACGTCTCTACGAGTGCGTTGTCGGAATCGCTTCACTTGGGCGTGGTCAAATTCTTTCCCGCTTGCATGAAGGCATCGACGTTGGACTTGTCAATCAAGTCCGATCCCGTGTCCACGAAGCTGGGGATCGGTGCGTAGCTGTCTTTCGACCAATCTTTATCAAGCGACGGCGGCTTCTGGTGATATAGATCGTCGAGCATGTGGATGCCGACGAAGGCCATGGTGTAAGGCTTCTGTGCGATGGTCGCTGCGATTGCGCCCTTCTGAATCCAGTCCAGCGTCTCCTGATCGGTATCCATGGCGATCACCACTTTTCCGGTGACGTGATAGCTGTTCAGCACGCCCGCGACTTCTTTCCCCGATTGCGCTTCCAGACAGACGAACCCATCCACCTTGTCGCGTTCTTTTCCGATGATCTGCGTCGTGGTGTCGAACGCAATCCGAGGATCGCCCTGGATGTCTACGACCCGGGTGACCTTGATGTCAGGCGTGCGAGCGAGCGCGTCCTTGTAGCCCCGCAACCGGTCCTGCAAGTTCGGCTGGTCCGGCATCGTGAACACGACCACGTTGCCTTTACCTTTGAGTTCCTGGGCCAGGCGCTGACCGCCCGTGAGTCCGGCCTGATAATTGTTCGTCCCGATGAAGAACAGCCGCTTGCTCGCCGGCGCGTCTGAGTCGATCGTTATGACGGGGATGCCGGCAGCCACAGCCTTATCAATACTGTCTTTGAGCACGGCGGGATCGGTTACGGCCAACAGGATGCCGGTTGCTTTCTTCTGCACCGCGCGGTCCAGAGCATCGCGCTCGGCTTTGGCGTCGTAAGTAGGCGGCCCATCGAAATCGGAGCGCACTTTCAGGGCCGACGCTGCGTTCGAAAGTCCCGCTGCTGCGGCTTTCCAGTAGGGAAGCTGGATGTTCGCCGCGATGAACACATAAAACTCATCAGAATTGTGTGCTGAGCCGCAACTAAGAACGAGCACCAGCAGGATTAAGAGACCGGTCAGGTAAATCCATCTGCGCGAGAGTAACATTGCACCCTCCTTCGCCACATCCGGATAGACGCTCAGCGCCGGATGCGAACTTTCAGCGAGAGGATTCTAAATGAGAGGTCAAGTGGAGGCCAATGCTCTAGCGCAGCGCCTTGTCGAGAAGGCTGGAAATGACCGCTTCGTCGACTTCGCCGGCACGGTTGTAGAGCGCAGTCCCCGACGAATCGAGCACAACCACGTGCGGAATGCTGCCGTGATAATACTTCTTGCGCAACTCCTGCTGGCCGCGAGAAAGATAGCCGTCGAGGTCTACCACTACAAATTGCACGCGGCCTTTGTACTTTTCGTAGAGGCTCACCGTGCGCCGCGCCTGGCGCTTGGAGTTATAGCAGGCCTCGCCATACATGATCACATACGAGGGTCTGCCGGAGACAGCGCCCGCTTCCATGTTGTCGCCGGTAATCAGGGGGCCGTCCTGGCTGTCGCTGGTGTAATCGAGCTTGAGATTCAGTTTGAGGTTGTCGGCCGCAAATGTCGCACCAGCCAACCCGAGAACGAAAGTCGCCGTAATCAAAAACGCTCGCATAAACGTTCCCCAAAGAAAATCGTAGAGACGTAGCTGGCTACGTCTCTCTCGCGGATAAGATGGACGAGCGCGCCAAAAAGTTACAGCCGGGAAAGTTCCCCTACACCCCCACCGGAAACGGCTTGGTATGCGCCGTAGTCCGCAGTGACGCCCCTCCAAATCTTCCCTGCAACAGCGACATCAATCCGGTATACCAATAGCCCACGACAAACAGCAAAAGAAAAGGAACCGTGATGTAGTTCTCGTTGTCCACAGCGTAATAAACGGTCAAAGCGAAATAGAATCCAATCAGCAATTCCAGCCAGGGCACCCATCCCAGCCGCTTGCGGTACTTGGTGGCGCCGATTTTATCCTTTTTCGATTCGACGCGATACTTCGGCGTGCGCGCGAACGCTGACTTTTGGCCAATCAGAGCCTCGACCACGGCTTTTGTGTTGGTAATGGTCAGCCCGATCCCAAGAGCCATCAGAAACGGCAGAAACAACAACGCTCGCGGCCAACTGCGCGGAAACAATTCTCGCTGCGAAACAAGATAAAAACTGGAGATGGAGAACGTCGACGCCATGAACAGCGGCAGGTCAATATAGAGCATCTGAAACCAGCCCTGATAGAAACGGATGATCATCGCCGGCAGCAGAAGCACGGAAAGCATGATCATCAGCGGATAGCTGATGTTGGCGGTCAAGTGATACCACGCTTCGATCTTGGTGTGCAGCGGCGCCTTGCTGCGCATCACCTGTGGCAAAATCTTCTTTCCCGTCTGAATCAGCCCTTTGGCCCAGCGCGCCTGCTGCGTCTTGAACGCCGTCATCTCTACCGGCAACTCGGCCGGGCATTCCACATCCTGCAGGTAGAGGAACTTCCATCCCTTGAGTTGGGCGCGATAGGAGAGGTCAGTATCTTCGGTCAGTGTATCGTGCTGCCATCCGCCAGCCTCTTCGATCGCCGTGCGCCGCCACATCCCTGCTGTGCCGTTGAAGTTGAAAAACAGGCCTGTGCGCGCCCGTCCCGAATGCTCCAGCACAAAGTGGCCATCGAGCAGGATCGCCTCCACTTCGGTCAAGAAGGAATAGTTGCGGTTGATGTGGGTCCAGCGGGTCTGCACCATTCCAACTCTCTGGTCGGTGAAGTGATGGATGGTACGCAGCAGAAAATCTTCCGGCGGGGTGAAGTCGGCGTCGAAGATCGCGATAAACTCTCCCTTCGCCGTTTTCATCCCCTCCGCCAGCGCTCCCGCCTTGAACCCCTCGCGATTCGTGCGATGGTGGTAGCTGACAGGGTTTCCCAGCGCGGCGTAGCGTTCCACCAGGTCTCGCGCCACATCCACGGTTTCGTCGGTCGAATCGTCGAGCACCTGAATGTCGAGTTTCTCCCGCGGATAATTCAGCTTGCAGATCGACTCCAGCAACCGCTCGATGACGTATTGCTCGTTGAAAATCGGCAGCTGCACCGTGATCCGTGGCGGGTCTTCGAAACGCGCAGCCGGCTCGGTGGTGCGGTTTTTCTGGTGCTTGTAGTAGAGATAAACCAGGACGTAGCGGTGTGCCCCGTAGCCCGCTAGCAGAATCAGTACGATGAAATATGGAATGAGCAGCGCCACATCGAACGCATTCGCGTGGTAGAGGCCGCGAAATGTGGTGTCGAGAAAGTGCTGGCGGATGTAAGGCCCGATGCCCTTCGGGGCAGCCCAAGTCGCCAACTCCACGTGCAGGATGAGATCAGAGATCAACCGACGCTCCCGTAGAATCTTTCATTCTACCGGAACGCGGGGGCGTCACATCGCGGGGACCGGTATTGCTCAGTCTGAATCCGGAGCTTTCGGTGAGGCGTCATTCCGAAGCCCCGCGCATTCACCAGCGGGGCAAGGAATCTCCCCGGGCAGTACCCCTGGGAGATCCTTCGCTCCGCCTGAAGAACGGCTGCGCTCAGGACGACGTCCGTCTCAAACAGAGAGCCCACGATCAAACTGAGGCACTAGCTCCTGAGCAGGCCAATCCCCAAGGTCACGACCGACAGCGCCAACACTACAGCCCCGACATAGATGAACGATAAGAATCCATTGGGCTGGGTCGCGGTGGGTGAAGGCATCGAGAGAAAAAATCCCAAGGGCACGAGGATCGCGGCGGCCGGAACTCCGATCCGCGCCAACCACAGCAATGATGCCGGCAAGGCCGCCGAGTCGGCCAACACCTGGCATACCAACGACAGGATCACAAAAACTCCCGCGTGGGCGTGGCCGGCGCGGAAAAAATTCTGACGCAGAGCGTTGTCCATGTAACGGCTGCTCCGGTCCCGCAAGGAAGTGAGCAGAAAGTATCCGCCGTACTGAATCGAGGGGACCGTAATTAAGATAACTCCAGCCATGGTCCGAGCTTCGGGTGTCATAAGTTTCCCTCTGCACTTGTATTTTCGAAGCGATTCGGTAGGGCCAGGTGCCCCACTTCTCGCGTCTTTTGCGAGAAGTGGGGATTTTTACGTTGCTAAACGCGACCCCAGACCTATCGGTTCCCTGCTACTTCTCCGCCATCCGGCACGATGAACGCATCCACTCGCAGCCCATCCGGCAACCGCGCACCGGGATCCAGTTCGACTAAAGTCTCGAGGATCTTGGTGTCGACTTTCTCGGTAGGCTCATCCGTGCGCACATTCTTTGGCCCCAGTTGCTGCCCCACACGCACCACGTGTCCCCAGAACTTCTGCTTCCCAAATGCGTCGGCGGTCACGTAGGCTCGCTGGCCCACGCGGACTTTGCTGACGTCGGTTTCATCGACGTCGACGCGTACGCGGAGCGTCTTGCGATCGCCGATGGTCAAAATGGGGTCAGGCACAGTGGAGGAATTCGATACGCTCTCGCCGCTGCGATGATGCTTGCGCAATACACTGCCATCGATCGGCGAACGAATGAACGTTTTCGCGTACCGCGCCTCTGCCTCGGCGAGTTGCCCCTGCACCAACTTCAGATCGGCTTCCGCCAGCGACTGGTCTTCCTCGCGCGCATGATCGTCGACCAGTGCATGCTGTTGTACCGCCGTGTCATACTTGGCTTTGGCCACGTCGGCCTCGCGGGCGTAGCGATCCAGTTCCTCGCGCGAAACCACGCCCGCGGAAAACAATTCCTGCCGCCGATGCAGTTCCGACTGCGCGTTTTCCATGACTGCCTTGGCCTCGTTCACCGACGACCAGGCCTCGGCGCGCTCCTGCCGCCGTGCGCCATTGATGACTTTGCGCAGCACCGCTTCCTTGGCCACCACGTTGGCCCTCGCCGACTCGACTTGAGCGTGATAATCCGCGTTCTCGAGTTCGGCCAGCACCTGCCCGTGGCGAATAGCGTCTCCTTCTTCAACGTTCACCGACTTCAGCCGCCCGCTCAGCTCCGAGCCGATCTTGATGTCCTCGGAATACGGCTCCACGCGACCCGGTCCTGCAATCGGCAGAGGCTTACGGCTCGCCGAGTCAGTAGCCGCCGCCACTGCAGAATCATGTGCCCGCCTTGACGCGACCACCAGCGACGCGGTCAGCAAAAAGACACCCAGCCCCACCACCAAAGCAATGCGGCTCTTCAACAGCGTTCGAATCGCGAAATCTTCAGTCATAAACTTCTCCCCACAAATCTGGTACTGCGTTTGTTAAACCAAACCCACCGCGGCCTGGGACAAATTGTGCGCCAGCAGCCCCGGGGGCATGATCTCGGCTTCATTTGCAGCCGCAATTGCCCCGTCTTCGATCTTTACAATCCGGTCGGCAAAACTCAGCACGCGCGAATCATGCGTGACGATCACAACCGCACGCCCGCGCTGGTGCGCTAGTTCGCTCATCATCTCCATCACATTGCGGCCGGTGTGCGAGTCAAGCGCTGCGGTCGGTTCGTCCGCCAGGATGATCCCTGGGTCGCCGGCCAGCGCTCGCGCAATCGCCACTCGCTGCTTCTGCCCTCCGCTCAAGTCGGCCGGAAAACTGCCGTACCTTTCTCCCAGCCCGACCTGCTCCAGCAATTCCTGCGCCCGCTTCTTGGCCTTCGCCACCGAAATGCCCTTCAGATCCAGCATCAGTTCTACGTTCTCGCCCGCCGACAGCGTGGGAAACAGATTGAACCCCTGAAACACGAAGCCGATATGCTCCAGTCGCAGCGCCGGCAAGTGTTTTTCATCCAGCCCGACCACTTCCCTTCCCGCCACGCGCACACTTCCCGACGAGGCGGTCAAAATGCAGCCCATGATCGACAGCAGGGTAGTCTTGCCGCTGCCGGACGGCCCCATGAGCATTAGCAGCTCGCCGGGATGTACCTCCAAGTCAACACCGCGCAGGGCCAACGTTCCGGTCGCGCCTTCCGCATACTTCTTCGTGAGCTGTCGAACTGCAATTGCGGCCTGCATTTTTCACTTCTCCTTAAATTGTTGTCATTCCGAGTAGCGAAGCGACGAGGAACCCGCTGTCGCCGGCAGCGCCCCAGCACTATCCCCGGAACACCATGGCCGGATCGATCCTCGTCACCTTGTTAATCGAAACCAGAGCTGCCCCCACGCACATGGTCAGCGTCAGAAAGAACATCCCCACTGCCATCGACGCTGGCATCAAGATCGCCGCCCCGCCCTTCTGGCTGGCATGCACCACAAACACGCTGACGATCATCCCCAGCACATACCCGATCACCGCGCTGATGGCCGCCTGCTTCATGATTACTTTGTAGACGTAGCTGTTCGGAGCGCCCATCGCCTTCAGCGTGCCGAACTCGCGGATGTGATCGACGGTGGTCGCGTAAATCGTCTGCGCCACCACCACGAATCCCACCACCAGGCCGAGAGCTGCAGCGATTAGCACTGCGACTCCCGCCCCGGTCGTGAACATCCAATAGGAGGTCGTCATGCGGCTGAACTGCGCCTTGGTAAATACATCCACCTCCGTGACGTGATCCAGCAGTTCCCGCCTCACCCGCTGCAAGTCCGCTCCCGGCGCTACTTTCACCAGGATGAACATCGTCTGATCTTCCCGCAGCCCGGTATAGTTCTGCGCATTCTTGAACGTGGTGAAGACATAGGGCGAAGTCGTGAACGACCGAATTCCCCTCGTGAACCCGACGACCCGCGCCCGATGCCCTCCGATCTCGAACACCTCGCCCACGCGCGTCACGCCCAGCTTTTGCTTGTAGAGCTCGTCCAGAATCACCGCGTCCGGAGACTTCAGGTCCTCCACGCGCCCCTCGACCAGGTTCCACGGCCGTTCCAGCCGATCGTCGACGTTGATGCCCACAATCTGCACCGAGTCCTGGCCGCCATCGTGGCGCTTCCACTGCGTCCAGCGCGCGATGATCTTCTGCGCGTCCGCCACGCCTTCGACCGCCCGTACCTGATTCAGTTTGCGCTCGCTGAAGGCGACTCCCTGCTCGACGTACGGCACGTTTTTCGACGTGATCCACAAATCCGCGTTCGAATGGTCAATCAGGTTGGACGTAGCTGTGGTGAACCCGATGAACAATCCCAGCTGCACCACGATCAGCACCACCGAGAACACGATGCCCGTCAGCGTGACCGTCAGCCGTACTTTGTCGTGAAACAAATTTCGCTGCGCCAGAGGAGGCATGACTATTTTCCCTCCTCATTGAGGCGAACCAGTCCCCGCATGGTGATGTCCAGCATCATCTCCGCGCGCTGCCGCACCGAACGCCACTCCACCCATTGGTCGCAGCCCTTCGCGATCTCTAACGCGATCACGCCGTGCACCGACGCCCACAGAGTCTGCGAAACCAAATCCGCGTCGAGCAGCTCCTCGCGAAAACATCCGGCCTCGATCGCCTGCTCGACCGCCCACTTCAAAAAGGCGTAGGCGTCCTTCTCCGGATTGCCGTGCATCTCGCGATCCGTGTCGTCGAGTTCGTGCACCGGATGCGGCGTCATGAACATGAACTTGTAGTGATTGGGATAGCGCGTGCCGAAGTCGATGTAGATCGCGCCAATCTGCTTGAGCCGTTCGACGGGATCGGTCGAGATCACCGAACTCTGAAAAACCTCTGCCAAACGCGCGTAGTCCTGGTGGCAAAGCTCGCGGAACAGCTCTTCCTTGTCGGCGAAATGGACATAGATGGCGGTGGGCGAGTATTCAATCTTCTCCGCTACGGCCCGCATCGACACGCCGTCATACCCTTCTGTGGCAAACAGCTCGCGTGCTGCGTCGAGAATTTTGTCCCGCGTCTCGGACTTTTCGCGCTCGCGTCTTTCCTTGACTCCCATAACCTTGGTCCCTTAGTTAACGGTGTTCAGTTAACATCGTTAAGTTACTGCTCATGGTTCCGCTCTGTCAAGGGAAATCCGTCGATTCGCTGTTAATATCGCCCCAAGCACTTGACAAATAAGGAAATAAATTGCAGCAAACTCGGGCCCCGAGGATCGGCTTCTCTGGAGATCCTTCGCTCCGCCTGAAGAGCGGCTGCGCCACAGGAGCACTCCCGGAGGAGCAGCGGTCGCCGACAACGTCAGCGTCAATTTGCTCCGGCCGCTGCCCTCAGCTACAAATAGAACCATCCATGGAACCCTCACCCGCGGCGACTGCCCGCCGTTTCGGACCGCTCTTTGCGGTCTGGGCCAGCATCGGCACCTCGCCGTCTTGGATCGTCACCATCGCCCTGGCCCTCCGCCTCGGCTGGATCGTCATCGGCCACACCTACAAGTTCAAGATCACCGACGACAACTTTGGCTTTGGTTGGGAGATGGGACGGGTCGCCGCTTCCCTGGCCTCGGGTCACGGCTTCAGTAGCCCTTTCGGCCCACCAACAGGCCCGACTGCGTGGGAGCCTCCGCTTTACCCGTATCTGGCGGCCGGGGTTTTTCTTGTTTTCGGGACTTATTCCAAAGCGTCGGCGTTCGTGCTGTTGGCGCTCAACAGCGTCTTCTCGGCGCTGACTTGCATCCCGATCTTTCGCATCGCACGGCGCATCTTTTCCGAGAAGGTCGCGGTCGGCTCAGCCTGGGCGTGGACTCTGCTACCCAACGTCATGTTCTGGTGCACGAGGTCGGTGTGGGAAACCAGCTTGTCGGCGTTGCTGCTGGCCGTGATTTTCTGGCTGGCGCTGACCATGGAAGACCGCGACGGCCTGCTGCCGTGGCTCGAGTTCGGACTGCTCTGGGGCATCGTGGCGCTGAACGGCACGTCGCTGTTGTCGTTTCTGCCGGCAGCCGGATTGTGGGCCTGGTACCGGAGGGCTAAGCGCGGCAAGCGATCGCTGGCCGGCGTCGCGCTGGCTTCCGTGGTTTTCTTTGCCTGCCTCACGCCGTGGCTGGTCCGCAACTACCGGACCTTCGGCCAGTTCATTTTTATTCGCGACAACTTTGGGGCAGAACTGCGCCTGGGTAACGGCAATGGCGCCGACGGAACCTTGATGCTGTACCTGGATCCGCCGCACGATCTTTACGCAATGCGGCAGTTTCGATCCATGGGCGAACTCAACTACATCGCCCTGCGCAAGCAGGAAGCGCTCGCCTACATCAAAGCTGACTACACGCGCTTTGCCGGACTTTGCGTGAGGCGATTCATCTGCTTCTGGGCGTCCCCACCGAAGCCTACGCAGCCGGCATGGCTTGAGCCTGTGAAAGGCTCCCTCTTCCTGGCCTCCTCAGTGCTGATGTTTTGGGGATTAGGGCGCGCGCTTCGGTTGCGCAAGCCTGGAGCGTGGCCGTTCGCCTGGCTGGTCCTGCTCTATCCGGCGATGTATTACGTGGTCTACTCCATCCCGCGCTACCGGCATCCCATTGAGCCGGAAATGGCGATCCTCTGCGTGTTCCTGCTGACCGAGGCGGGAAAGAAATCTACGGCTTGTCCTCCAGATCAATCTTCAGCACATGGATCTGCTTGAGCTTGGGGTCGAGAGTGCCCATGATCTTCACTCGTCTTCCCTCGAAACCGTGCACCAGATCGGCTCGGTCGAGGCGGTAAACGTCATTTCCAACCGAGAGCACGAGATAGCCGCCGAGATGTTCAATGCAGTAAACGGCACACGTGTTCGAGGTGCCCCCCATCGACTTCGACTTGAGCATTTCCTGATGAGAGCGGGTCAGGGAATGGACGTTTAACGCGCACTGGCTGTCAGAAACTTCGCCGTGGAAAGCCCGCGCATTCTGGGCCCAAGCGGCACTGGCCAGCGCCAGCACTCCTGCTGCACACCAAATCATGTTTCGCTTCATCATCGCTCCTGAAATGCGAAGAGTCTAGGGCAGCACGGTGAACTTCATCTGCATGCCTTCGTGTTCTTCGCTGCAAATTACGGTGCAAACGACTTCGTACTGGCCCGCTTCGCTGGGAGCGGTAAGGAGAAACTCCTGCTTGCCGGGCTTGAAAAGCAGGTCCCAACCGTCCACCTTGGTTCGATCCTTGGCTCGCAGCAGGGTGAAGCCATGGATGGATCCATCTCGATTCCACGATTTCGCTCTGTGGGCCGTGACCCGCAGAAGCACTTGTTCGCCCGCCTTGACCGTGATCTCCGGAACGTGTTGCCGGGCGATCTTGTAGCGGCTGTCGCTGTCGGCGGTTACCTCAATTACACGGCCTTGCGCATTGGCGCGAGTCACCGCGGCCGCGAGTCCACCCACAACCACCAACAACACAACGATACGATGAATTCTCGCTGCTCTTGTCATCAGATGGGCTCAGTTACCTTCCGGGTTACTGGGTCATATAGAACAGGACGAGCCGCATGTCCTGGTCAGTAATCGTGGCCCGGACTCGCATATGGCGAAGAACGGTTGCCATCATACGCGGCGGAAATTTTTGCGGCGCCGCATGACAGCGGCCGCAGTTAGCGCGAAAACGCTGCTCACCCTGAACGCGCATTGTATCGGCGTCGCCGACATGCACCACCAGGGCGCTGGTCTCTTCTTTCTTGGCTGCGGGCCCTCCGGCGAAGACCGAGGAACCCAGAGCGAGGATGCTGAGCACCACCGCAATCGCGATCTTCGTGCCGTGACTTTTCATGGCGCCCCCACCCGGCCGAGCGGAATCAGAAACCGGTAGGCGATGCCGTAGGTCCACTGATTGAAATTGCCCGCCGAACTGAACTGGCGGCCGTAGCTGGCCACGGCTTTCAGCCCATCGCGCAGAAAGTAATTGACACCGAAGTCGGCTTCGCGCGTGTCGGCGGAGGGAAGCCCGAGTTGGGCCGCCGCGTCAGCGCCGATCCCGCCCGTGTAGAACTGTTGGGTACGAGCGACAACCTCGGTCCGGCGCATGCCTTTGCGCCAGAAATGGGCCTGGCTGAGCCGATATGCGCCTTCGACCCAGTATCCGCTTCCCTCAATCGAGTGGGCGAATTCCGCGCGCAGGTTCAACGGCGTCTTCGCCGGCTGCCAGCCCATGTGGAAACCGAAAGCGTTCTTGCGATCGTCCTGCAGCGTCTTCTGCCAGGAGCCACCGACTTCCAGCCTCGGTCCAGGAAAGAAGAGCCCCATGCGTCCGCCGACGTGACGCCCGGAATCCACGCTGCTAATGCCAACGCTCGTGGCAGAAACGTAGACCGCGTAGTTCATATTGGCCTGGGCATGGACCGGTAAGCCACCGCGCAGCATCGCTCCGTCGCTGGGAGCGGTGTTGATGGGAAGAATCAGAGGATCGGGCTGCAGCGCGCGAATCCAAACCGGATAGAGGCGCTCATTGAAAATGCCGAAGGGAGTAAGGAATCGGCCCGCCGTGATCGTCGCATAAGGACTGGCGATGTAGTCGATCTGGGCGTAGTCAACATGCTTGTTGACAGGCCCGCCATAGGGGCCGCCATCGGGCGGGCGTTGAAATTTGCCTTCAAATTCGGCGCGTGATTCCACCAGCCAGTGATCACCCAACGGCACCAGCACCACAGGATTGATTTGGGTGTCGATCAGATTCTGTCCACCGGTAACGAAACTGAAGGCGCCAGCGCTGCCGCTCATGATGGGGACCGGCTTCTCGTTATTCGCAGTCTGGGCAGCCAGCCAGGTTGGGAGCAAGAGCAAGAGCAAAAGCAGTAGTGCGGTCGCGCCAAGCGGGGACGTTCCCCGCCGTCGCCGGTCCGCGGTTTTTCGGCACGGATACAACAAGCTAAACCCCACTTAAGCTCTTGATGGGATTGTCCTTGAGTGGCTCACGACAGGGAACATCACCGAGGTAACTTTCTCATCCGCGGGTGTGGGAATAAACCGACACCACTTTCGCTTTCTCACCAATTCAGCACCTCTGCGTCTAACCTATTGAAACGGAGGGAGTCATGAACCGCCATCGCCGGTCCGCTACCTGGTCGGGAGTCGTCCTCGGAACTGCTTACGCCTTGTTCGCCTTTGCCTTGAGCGCCCATGCCTCGGAGCATCGCGGCGCCCTCACCGAAGAATTCCATCAGACTTACGCGCTAACGCCCGATGGGCGCGTTGAACTCGACAACATTAACGGCGCGGTGCACATCTCGAGTTGGGATCGAAACGAGGTGAAGGTCGACGCCGTGAAGTACGCCGACACCAAGGAGCGGCTGGACGAAGCCAAGATCGAGATTGATTCCGGGAAAGACTACCTTGCGATTCGCACTAAGTATCGCGACCATGAGGTGAACTTCAACTGGGGCTCGCACAACAATCCGGCGGGTGTCGAATACACGCTGACAGTGCCGCGTACGGTGCGCCTGGACGAGATCAAGCTGATCAACGGCTCACTCGATGTTGCAGGCGTGAGCGGCGAAGTGCGCGCCTCGTGCATCAATGGAAGGCTGGAAGCGCGCGATCTTGCCGGACGCGCGCAGCTGTCGACGGTGAACGGCCGACTGGAAGCGCGGTTTGAGCAACTCGCCTCAAACTGGGTCGAGTTGAATTCAGTGAACGGCTCGGTGGACCTGACGATCGCTTCCGACTCTCAAGCCGAGATCGAGGCCAGCACCGTCTCGGGCGGGATCAGCAACGATCTGGGGCTGCACGTGAATCATCATCAGTTTGTCGGCCATGACTTGCGCGGACAGCTGGGCAGTGGCGGCACGCACATCAAGCTGCAGGATGTGAACGGCCGGGTGGAGATTCATCACGCGCAGGATGGCCGTGCGTTGAGCCCGGTGAAGGATCTCAGCCATCGTGACAAGGACGACGATGATGACGAGATTTGAGGTGCCTCTGAATTGTTCGGTCGAGTCGGCGAAAAGCTTATAACCGCAAAGATCGCTAAGGAAGGCCGCAAAGAACGCGAAGAAAAGACAGCCGGACTCTGGCACTTCATCAGCGATTCCCTAATAGATGGTATAGCCCGGCGCCGGCGTGCGCAGGTCGGGCTTTGAGGCCGTCAGCAGCAACGCTCCTTCGCGCTTGAAGGCCCGCAAGTCGTCGAGGCTGCGGAAGGATTTCGTTTTGTAATCATCCGGCGTGGGCGTTTCATCAGGAATGCGGCGTGCCTCCACGTTTTCGAATGCGTGCTTTTTGAGTAGTTCTACGTACTCCGCCGCCGACCGCACGTGCACCGGGACTTTCAGCTTATCGACCCACTGCAGCGAGTATTGGTTGTCTTTGTAGAGATTGATCAGGATGAACAGCCTTCCCCGCGGCGCCATCACGCGAAATAGCTCCATCAGAGCACGGTCCTGGTCCGGATAGTAATAAAAAGACTCGACCGACAAGACCTTGTCGAAGAAGTTCTCTTCCCACGGAATCTGCTGCGCCGATCCCCAAACGTACAGGATATTTTCAAAGTCCCTGGACGCCTCGCGGGCCTGCCGCACCATTTCGTCGGAGACATCGAGACCGAC
>Ga0075030_100003153_pt1 | contig 15024 bp, 10 predicted proteins | sample LitLauG_LLR_2012_FD_71393 | JGI IMG/M metagenome (GOLD analysis project Ga0075030, IMG submission 71393) | Freshwater sediment microbial communities from Pennsylvania, USA - Little Laurel Run_MetaG_LLR_2012 | ecosystem: Environmental > Aquatic > Freshwater > Creek > Sediment | place: USA... | reverse complement strand
GTGATGAAGAATTGCTCGCCCTGGCGCTCCAGCGGCAGCAACTGTCAGCCCCCGCATCAGTCGCCCTAGATGCTGAGCTGGCGGTTCGCAGTCTGCGAGAAAAAGCCCTCCGCGAATTGGAGAGTCAGTTGCGAGCGGAAGTTGAACCGGAACCAGAAGTCACAGAAGATGAATCGCCACTTCCGAGTGAATTGCCGGACGATTGGTTCAATGGAGACACTGACTCGCCGACTGTTTCACTTGCCTCATCTCGACCTAAAGGTGTGACGGTCGTCGCATTTGTCTTCTGGCTTTCCGGAATTTTCAACGGAGCATCAGGTGTTTTGATGATTTCTGCCGGAATGGGAGATAAATCCACACCAACGCTAGCGGCTGGCGCGCTAACGATAGTTCAGGGACTTCTGCAGTTTGTAGCGGGGTTTGGTTTGTGGGGTTTGCATTCGTGGGGGCGGAAGTTGGGCGAGGTACTCTGTTGGCTAAGTGCGATATTCCTGGCCGTTGGTATCGTATCCGCTGCGGTCATACGGCTGCGCGGGTACGCCGCAAATCCTGCGGAGGTCTTCTGGCAGTTATTGGGTTGCTTGTGGCAGTTGTTGTGGGCGCTTTACCTGGGTAGCAAGAGCACACGCGAAGCCTTCCTCGCGGCATTGCAGCAGCGTGGAGACGAAAGAACGTCGTAGGCTTCGCTTTTGAGTATGTTCTCCCGGGCCGAGATGCTTGGTCTGCGGACTGTCGCAGCCCGGCGATTTCACTCAGAACACCGTAGTTGGTGCGATGGGGAGTAGAGTCGAGAACAGGCGCAGTGACTTTAGCCTCCCGGTGGCTATTGGGTTGGGCTTTCGCTTCACCCGCCTCAATCCGGTTTGGCTTGGTTCTGTTTCCTGTTCCCGCTCATCGAACCGGACGGGCAGATTTCCCGCATCCGGCTCTCGGAAAAGACGCACGCCCCATAAATAAATGAAGCATGTGACGCCGTCTGCAACTCCTGAACCCAAGCTGGGGTGGCTAGACTCATCGTCAATCCCCATCTCCTTCGTCGCGTCTTGCGCCCGTCTTTAACTGAGGCCCCTTCCCTCCGCCGGAGTTACCCGGCCTCTTCAGTACTACGAGCCTCTCCGCCACCCCACACGGCCCGGCCTGTCTCTCGCGAGTTGCCAGTTGATCCCTACCGCGATCGCCGCTGGGGCTTCCCGTGTTGCGTCTGGTCTCCTATGCCTACATGCCGTCGCCATTACCCCGGCAGGTTCCATGGAGCTTGTTCGCTCGTGTCTCTCCATGGTCAGCGGCCTTCCCTGTGAAAAAGTCAGGTCGGCTCCTCTGCCATTGTTTTTTCGAGGCCTGCTCAGCGTTCACTCACGTTACGGCCTGCACGCTCGCCGAGTCGCCATGCGACCCTCTACATCGAAAGCTCCGACAGCTTCGTTGCCTCTGCTGCCGCTTCGATTGCTACCGGGTGGAGCGAACCAGTTCCCGGGCAGGAGTTGCACCCGCTGAAGTCCAGCGCCTTTCCACGGCGCACTGTTTCGCCAACTATCCATGGCAGCCTGCCGAATCAAACACCATAGCAGAAAGCCAATCCGCCTGTAGCCCATTGTCCTGCGTTGACTTGCCTTTCGTTCGGGCTTACGATTCGCCGTGGACGGTGAGGGGAAGGAGCATCTTCTCCATGGCAAACCAATCGGTGAACCAAGACTCGCTCGTCGGCCAGCCCCTTGGCCACTACCGCATCGTCGGAATTACGGAGTTCCTGAGTACAAGCCAAACCCATGGAGGATGATTTATGAAGAATCTATTCTTTGCTGGACTGTTGGCGTTGTTATTCGTACCGGTTGTGGCGAGGGCACAGAGTCGTTTCGAAGGCACGTGGAAAATCGACCTGAGCAGCGCTCAGTGGTCCACGAAGCCCGATGTGTATTTACTGCAGAGCGGGATGTACGACTGCAAGACCTGTGTACCACCGATCCATATCAAAGCCGACGGTACGGACCAGAAAGTGACGGGGGACCCCTACATCGACACTCTGAGTGTAAAGGTCATCGACGACCATAACGTCGAGAGCACAGCCAAGAAAGCCGGCAAGGTAGTCGGAGCCGAGAAACGGTCGGTGTCCTCCGACGGAAACACCCTGACGGGCAATTGGACCTACAGCGGCAATCCGACTGGAGGAACCCAAACCGGCACATACACAGAAAAGCGGGTTGCCAAAGCACCGGCAGGCGCGAACTTGATCTCCGGTTCGTGGCATCCGGAAAAAGCGGACGCGTCGGCCGGGTCCCTCACTTATACCTTCAAGGTGAATGGCAACGAACTGACCATGACCAGTGCGACTGGCCAATCCTACACCGCCAAGCTAGATGGAACGGACGCTCCCGTCACGGGCGATCCGGGACTCACCAGCGTTTCGGTGAAGGTGCTTGGCAAGGATACGCTGGAGGAGACCTACAATCGCGATGGCAAGGTCGCCGTCATTTACACGTCGACTCTTTCGGCCGATGGCAAGACCTTGAAGGTGATCGCAGACGACAAACTGCAAGGAACAACTAACAAGTTCGTCTCGCAGAAACAGTAGGCTGTCCTGAATCGAAAGAAGGCCCGGCGTCCGTGCCGGGCCTTTTGGCAAAGAGCGGAAGCGGTAAGTGTTGTGCACAGCAATTGCACTAACTGCGCCAGCAGAGCGCCCTCGTTTCATGGTTGGGGACGACCCTTCGCCAATCCAACGAGACGCGGCAAGTCGTGTTGTTACAAGCACTTACGAGAACTCCTTAATTCATTCGGTGTGGAGCCCTCTTCCACCCGCGCCCCAGCCCCGCTATAGTGTCAGGGGCCAACCCGCAAATGGACTTCGATCAGCTCGAAATCTTTCTGGAGGTGGCGCGCCTGGCCAGCTTCTCGCGCGCCGCCGAGAAACGCTTTCGCACGCAACCCGCCATCTCATCGCAAATCCGCGCGTTGGAAGGAGAAGTGGGCGCGCGCCTGCTGGATCGTTCGGGAGGGAAAGTATCAGTCACGGCAGCGGGAAAGTTGTTTTTCAAATACGCGGAAGAAACGCTGGAGAGGCGCAAGATCATCGTCACGGAGATCGCGGAAACCGAACGCGTGCCGCGCGGCGAAATCGTGGTGGGCGCGAATGAAGGCACCTGCCTGCACATTCTGCCGGAAGTGTTCGCGCAATTCAAACGCGACTACCCTAACGTGTCGGTCAGCATCAAGCGCGCGGACTACGCCAAGATTCTCGAATCGATCCTTGAGAATGCGGTGGACTTTGGAGTCGTGTCACTGCCGGTCAACGACAACCGCTTGCAGGCCGAACTGATTCATCGCGACGAACTGGTGGTCATCACACCGCCCGCACATCCGCTGGCATCCAGGAAAAGCGTAACCGTGGCCGAGGTGGCCGCCTTCCCGCTCGTAGTCCCCAAGTTGGGGCACACGCGCGACGCCCTCGACACGCTGTTCTACGATCACAAACTGAAGCCAACCTTTGCGATGGAACTGGATTCGAGCGAGTTACTGAAGCGCTTTGTAGCTGCGGACGTCGGCGTGGGATTCATCGCCCGCTCCAACATCGAAGAGGACATTCGTGCCAAGGCGCTGGTGGCGATCCCGCTGACGGATGCACAGATCCGCCGCGACCTGGCGCTGGTGTTCCGGAAAGACAAGTCGCTGAGCCGGGCCGCGAAGGCGTTCATGGAGATTGCGGTGAAGCAAAGGAATTTCGCGGCTGCCACCGCTTCCCGACGTTCCCGATGAAAAAGAAAGTGAATTCTACTTTCGTCATTCTCGCGCTCCTGATGTCGACGGCTGCTCAAACGGCCGCCGGTGGACAAGCCGCCGCGCAGAAACCATCCGGCAACAGCAAGGCCGCCTCGGCTGCCGCCGACAAACTGATCGCCATCAAAGTAACGGGCACCGAGCGCTATACGGAAAAAGAAATCCTGCCCGCGAGCGGATTGCAGATGGGCCAGAGCGTGGGCGAGGGCGACTTCAAAGAAGCGGGTCGGCGACTGAGCGATACCGGCCTGTTCAACGAAGTGGTTTACTCCTTTTCCTACTCCGGGGCAGGCACCAAGCTCGAGTTGCAACTCACCGACGTGGAAGCGAGCAAGCTGGTTCCCGCTCATTTCGAGAACCTGGTCTGGTTTACGGACGCGGAACTGTTGAGCGAACTCCAGAAACGGGTGCCTCTGTTCAAGGGGCTCGTGCCGGTTGCGGGCACTCTTCCCGACCGGATTTCCGATGCTCTGCAAGCACTCCTCGGGGAGCGCCATCTACCCGGCCACATGGATTATCTGCGGGAAAGTAAGCAAGAAGGCGGAGACCTGACCGGGATTGCGTACCGGGTCACCGATGTTGAAATTTCGATTCGCGGTTGTGAGTTTCCAGGGGCATCCCCGGCGCAGACGACGCTCCTGACGGCGGCCGCCCGCAGGCTGATTGGCGCAGTGTATGCGCGATCGTCGCTAGCCGTGGTGGCGCCCATTGACTTGTTACCGGTGTACCTGCAGCGCGGATATTTGAAAGCGTCGTTTAGCCCATCGAGCGCCCGCGTCGTTAAAGATCTTCTTTCCGGAGACCAGGGCCCCACGGAAGTGCAGGTAGTGGCGATCCTGCCCGTCACACCGGGGAAGATGTACGCGACTTCGGACGTGGTCTGGAAAGGCAATTCCGCGTTGAAGATTGAGGAATTGCAGGGACTTATTCACATGCCAACTGGTGAACCCGCCAACGCGGTGCGCCTGATGAGCGATCTGGAGAACGTACGTAAGCTCTACCGCGCCCAGGGCTACATGGCGGCACAGGTAACGCCCGCCACGGCGATCGATGACGAGAAGAGTACCGTGCATTACGACCTCAATATTTCTGAAGGTGACCAGTACAAGATGGGTGAGTTGGAGATTGTGGGCCTCGACACGCGGGCAAAGGCGCAACTGGAGAACGCATGGACCCTGCATGAGGGGCAACCCTATAACGCGGATTATCCAAAGAAGTTTCTGGTCGATACGGATCGCTTGCTGCCCGACGGCGTGGCCTGGGCAGTCAGCATTCACGAAGCGGTCAACGCGAAGGATAAGACGGTGGATGTGACGATCCGGTTCCAGGTGAAGTAAGCGGATAAAGGACAGGCTACAACGATAACGATGCGGCTTTTGCAGGCGGAAGTGACTGAATCCCACTCATCGCAAAACGACGCGATGAGTGGGGGCACCCCTCGCGGGATGCAACGGTTCAATCGACCATTAATGTCCGTTGGGTGGATGACGTTCGGCACGGTTATGGTTGTCGCGCGGCGGCTTCGGAGCATCCCGTTTTTGCGGAGCATTCGGATGTGGCTGCGGAGCAGCGTGAGTCTGGCCTTGCTCACGGCGGGCGTTCTCCACCTGCTGGGAGCGCGATGAATTCGGTGACGCACCCGCCTGACCGCCCGGGCGAAGTCCGTTCTGAGGGGGGGCATTTCCGCGCCGGATGTCGTTCGTGTTCGAAGAGCGAGGGTTGTTGGGCGTTCCGGTCTTTGGCGGCTGGCCGAACTTTTGGTAGCCGCTATTGGAGTTTTCGTTCTGCCTTCCCTCCGCCGAGTTTGGGGGCCGTTTGACGTTCGTATTCCAGTCGCGCGGGTTGCGGTTGTTGGTATCGCCCGAACGATCCCTCGCGGACGTTGGATTGTTCGAGCCCTCCCCGAATTTCCGGAAGCCGTTATTGGAGGTCGCGCTGCCCTGTCCGCCTGTTGCATTGGCTGGGCGATTCATGTTCGTCGACGGGCCACGAGCCTCTCGCGGCGATATTGCCGGCGGGTGATAGGGAGCGCCTGCGGCCCTGGCCGCAACGATGTCGCGTCCCCTGAACTCGCCCGGTCTGGCGGTGGCGGCGATGGCTGGGCGTCCATGATTCTGAGACGCGAACAGCTGGCGGTCATGACTGGCCGCTTGCTCGTGCTGGTGCTGTTCTGCCATGGCTTCCCGGTGCGGTTCGCGTTCGGCAGCGAGTTCCTCAGCTCTGGGTCGCGCCGCAACGCCGCCGTTGCCGCCGTTGTAGCTGACGCGATTGTTGTTGTTGACGATCACGGTCTTGTTGTAGACATTGGTCACGTTGGTGACATTCACATTGGTCACACTGCGGTTGTAGTAGAACGAACGGCCACGCCACTCTCCACCCTCGTAGCCGTAGCCGCCGTAGCCGTACCCATAGTTGATGCCGCCATAGAACCCGACGTGCGGCCCCCAGTAACCTGCATGCCAGAGATAGAAACCATTGCCCCACCCCCAATATCCTGGGGTCCAGAACATGCCGACCGGAGCGATTACCCAGGTGCCCGGCACCCAGTAGTAACCGTCGTCGTCATTCCAGGCCCAGTATCCTGGAGTCCAAAAGTAGCCGGGACCGGGACAGATCGGTTGCGCGTAAACCGGGATCGCGGGTGGACCGAAACGGACCGAGATACCGACTACGACCTCCGCGAACGACGTACTCACCACCGAGAGCAGGACCGCCAGCATGAGAGCTGCGAATACGAATGAGCGAACTCTTGGATTTATTTTCATGACGCTTCCTTTGGCCCCAGTGCCACTTCTATTGAAAAGCAGTATCGCGCACGAAGCCGAATTCTTGACCAGGACCATTGTCGCTCGAAATCAGCGTGCTGGCCCAGTTACATCTGTTCATGTAAACACTGGACGTAGGACGATGTTGCTGCCTACCTGTTGTGGGCATGAAATCAGCAACTTGGGATGGCCGTATCCCCTCCCTTGTGACGGGCCGGGACGTCGCTCGCAACACGAAGAGATTAGCGAACGATGAACGCCTCACACGAACAGAGTAACGTAACCCCGGCTTTATGCCGATTAACTATTTTGGATTACCACGTAAGGAGCAAGGAGTTGGAAACCCAGGAAAAGCCGGGAACGCAGACGTCCATCGCTCATGCCGATGCACGGCAACATCCGCGCTTCAAACTGGAGACGGGGATCCGTGTCTATTCTCGCAGCGCCGGTCTGCTAACGGGACATACGGTGGACATCAGCGAGTCTGGCATCTCGGCTCTGCTGAAACTGGACCTCCCCGTAGGCGAGGTGGTTGAGTTGGTGGTCGAACTCCCCGATGACCCGATCGAAATCCGCGCCCTGGTGAGACACAAGACTGCCTTTCGCTACGGCTTCCAATTCGTCGAGCCCGAACTGCAGAGTGTAATCAGCACCATTTGTTCGCGCCTGGCCGCGCAGAAAAGGCGCGAGTAAAACTCGAACATACCGCCGCGCGAATCTGGCTCCGGCCACACTGAACCGCCATTGCTGGACCGGCACTGCTCCCGTACCTTAACCCTTTTGAGGGGATGAGTCGTTACGTCAGGTTGTTTGGATTGACCATCAGGCCTTTGTGGGTCAGAGAGGTAGCCAGGTCCCAACGCGCATCTCCAAAGCGCGCCCGTAGATCAGGGGCGCGACCGCGATATCGTCGAGGGCGAGCCCAAGGTTGCAGGCGATGGTGCGTTCGCTGGGAAATTGGCGGCCGGGCTTGCGGCCGGTGACCAGTTCTCCGAGGTCTGCGTGGATCGGCGGGATGTTCTGGAAGTAGCCGATGTCACGATAATGGTGGAGTTGGGGCACGTCGTCGGTAGTGAACTTGTCGGCTTCATGAAGGGCAGCCGCGTGCCAGTAGGAATCGAAGTCGACCAGAGAGGCGAAAGCTCCTTGGGCAAGCCAGCCGGGCTGGATCGTGGCGTGCGGCTTACGCAGGATCGGGCCGGCCGTGACGACGATGTCGCTTTGCACGACGGCCTGTTTGGGATCGGAGACAGCTACGGCTTCGAGTGCTAGTTGCTTGCTCATTTCCTGAGCGTAGCGGGTAGCCCGGTCAGGGTGAGTGTCGTACGCAAACACTTTTTTCACCGGGAACACCGTCTTCAGGCCTTCCAGATTGCTGCGGCCCTGTACGCCGCAGCCGAGAATGCCCACCGTGGAGGAGTCGGGACGCGCCAGGTACTTGGCCGCAACGGCGGTGGCCGCGCCCGTGCGCTGCGCCGTGATCCAAGTGCAATCCATGAGTGCGATTGGGACTCCGGTCTCCGGGTCGTTGAGGATCAGCAAGCCCGTGATGTAAGGCAGACCGCGCTGGCTGTTGGCGGGATATCCGCCGACCCATTTCACTCCGACTGCTTTCTGCGCCGGGATAGAAGCGGGCATGGCATGGATAAAAGCGTCGGGCATGGTGTGGACGCCGATCTTCGGGGGCATCTCGACGCGGCCTTCACCTTTTTCGCGAAACATGGACTCGAGGGCCGCGACGATTTCGGGCATGTTTGGGCCGCATGCGGCTACGTCGGTTTGCGAGAGGTAGAGAAGTTTCTGACCCAGGTGTGGCGTCACAGTGTTTGTATTCGATCGCTCCGCATCTTTTGGCCGGGCAACTGGTTCGGAGAACAAAGTAGATGATTGTACGAGCGAGGAACGGGGAACCAATCTTGTCCGGTAAAGTGCGGACTGACAAACTGTCGACACGAATCCGTGACCGAGGTCCTTAACTGATGTTCGAACAAATTCTTAGTGATGAGAACCCTTTTGACGCAAGCGCCCATGGTACGGATTTGAACCCTGGTTCGTGCCACCCGGACCCTTTGTGCTCGCTCCAGACATGCGGATCGGTGGATTTCGCTTTTCTTTTTCGGTCTTCAGCAGGACCGCTGCTCCCGCAGGTCGCCTGGCCCTTTGCGGTGCCGACAGTCTGGTGGACTGTTGTTCCAGCCGGCGAAGGTTTGCCTGTGCGGCCGTCGGGGGCGTCTTGGCAACTACTGTGCTCTTTGTCGACTTTGTCACGTCGTGAAAATGTCTGACTGCAGGTTGCTTGTCTTGCGCTGCGCCGACCGCAGTCAGGACCGCGAGGGACAATCCAAAAATCAGAAAAGGTCTCATATGTGCACTGTTTCCCTTGCTAGATTTCCATGGAGGGGGTGCATGCGCCCTGCCATACCCACCCGTTCATCTCCCTCATGTTAACCCATTCTTTAGGAAATCCTCTCGACAACAACTCGAAGATCCTTAAGTGGATAACCGTACTCCATCGCGTTAGGAGGAGCCGGCCCGACTAAGTGAGCCCCGGCCCCTTTGGCTTGATATGCAATGGATTGCACATTGGGTCTAGTTTTTCGTGCTGTTCTGCATCCGCCTGCACCAGAAAACTTTAGAGTACTTCTGTTCATATCCGCCTGGAGATTCGGACCGAGCCGCCCTTGGCCGGATGCCATAAACTGCTAAGGCTTTCGCAATCTATCACTTCCTGCCGCCCCACCCCAAACTGTCCTTTACCGGAGTTGCCAGCCAGAGCTCCTGTAGCCCGTATCCCTCGCCGTAGTGAAACTGCGGCTCTTAGAGGTAGCTGTGAGCGCTCATCGGTTCCGTAGCGTCTGGCTCGGCCTGTTCCTTACCGTCGTAAGTTCGTTATTCCTTACTGGCTGCCAAAGCTTGTCAGGCGCAGGCTCGGGTGGCGGCAGTATAGCGGTGACAACCACCACGCTCGACTTTGGCACGGTTCCGGTCGGCACCAGCAAGGCTCTGCCAAACACGCTGACGAACAACACGTCCTCTGCCGTCAGTGTCAGTGCGATCACCGTTCCAACCCCAGACCTGCAGATCATTGGAATTACGGCGCCAATGGTTCTAGCAGCGGGGGCGAGCGTACCCTTCCAAGTACAGTTTCGGCCGTCATCGTCGGAGAATTTGTCGACCACCATCTCTCTGCTCGGGACAAATTCTAATGTCCTCGTGTCGCTCACAGCCTCCGGTACGACCGCGTCTTCCGGACAACTGTCGCTCAGCTCATCGTCGGTTGCGTTCGGCACGATCAAGGTCGGATCGAGCCAGACCAGCAACTTAACCCTGTCGAACACGGGCGGAAGCGATATCACAGTTAACCAAGCCACGTTGAGCGGAGCAGGATTCGCGACCAGCAACTTGTCGTTGCCGCTCACGCTGCCGTCGGGCGGTACCGCGGCGCTGAGCGTGACGTTCGCTCCCACGGGAACCGGCAGTTTCACCGGCAGTGTGACGTTCACGACCAGTTCCTCCAGCAACGTGGTTCTGTCCCTCTCCGGAACCGGAGTTGCTCCCGGACAATTGACTGCGAGCCTCTCCAGCCTGACCTTCGGGAGCGTTCAGGTTGGCAACAGTTCCAGCCAGTCTGAAACCTTGACCAACACCGGCGGGAGTTCGGTCACCATTTCCCAAGCCAACGCGAGCGGCGCGGGTTTTTCTGTCAGCGGGCTGTCTGTCCCCGTTACCCTCGCGGTCGGCCAAAGCGTCACCTTCAACGTGGGCTTTGCTCCCACTACTGCCGGCGCGGTCAGCGGCGCGTTGGCGATCGTCTCGGATGCTTCTGTCTCTCCCTTCAACATCGCGCTTTCAGGCACCGGACTGGCGCCTGGATCTCTGACGGCGAACCCGAGCAGTGCGGTTTTCGGCAGTGTGACGGTCGGCAGCAACAAGACCGTCACGGTGGCCGTCACGAACACGGGCGGGGCCGTCGTCACAGTCTCAAGCGCGGCAGCATCCGGGAGCGGTTTCAGCTTCACGGGTCCTAACTTGCCCCTGACGCTCAACGCGGGACAATCCACAACGTTGAATGCGATTTTTGCGCCCACGGCAGCGGGCGCGGCCAGCGGCACGTTGACGATCAACTCGAACGCCAGCAATGCGACTCTTTCAGTACCTCTCTCAGGAACGGGGCTCGCACAGGGTCAAGTTTCACCGAGCCCATCCACCTTCAGCTTTGGCAACGTGCAGACTGGAGCGTCCAAATCGCTTTCTGGAACGCTCACGAACTCCGGGGGAAGCAGTCTGACCATCTCCGCGGCCACCGCTAGTGGCGCCGGGTTCAGTTTGAGCGGCCTAACTCTGCCGCTCACGTTGACTGCCGGGCAGAGCGCGTCGTTCACCGTAATGTTTGCTCCTACGACAGCCGGCGCAACCAGCGGCAGCATCAGTGTCACGTCCAATGGAGCGAATCCGAGCCTCAGTATCCCGCTGTCCGGAACCGGAGTAACGCCCGGAACGCTGTCTGCGAGTCCAGCCAGTCTCTCGTTTGGCAATGTTCAGGTGGGCAACAGCAGCAGCCTTACCGACACGCTCACCAATACGGGCGGAACCGCACTCACCATTTCCGCCGCCTCGGCCAGCGGCAGCGGTTTCAGTTTCACCGGCCTGACCCTGCCGCTTACTCTGAATGCCGGCCAGAGCACATCGTTGACCGTGTCGTTTGCACCCACGGCAAGTGGCGCAGCCAGTGGAAACCTTAGCATCACCTCCAATGCCTCCGATTCCACCCTGACGATCGCACTCTCGGGCACGGGTGTCGCACCAGGTCAGATTTCGCCGAATCCATCCAGTTTCAGTTTCGGCACCGTGCAGACTGGAAGTTCGAAATCGCTCTCTGGAACACTGACGAACTCCGGAGGAAGCAGCCTGACCATCTCCGCCGCAACCGCCAGCGGCGCCGGGTTCAGCCTGAGCGGCCTAACTCTGCCGCTCACGTTGACCGCTGGGCAAAGCGCGTCGTTCACCGTAATGTTTGCTCCCACGACAGCCGGCGCGGCCAGCGGCGGCATCAGTGTCACCTCCAATGGAGCGAATCCGAACCTGAGCATCCCGCTGTCTGGAACCGGAGTAACCCCGGGAACACTGTCCGCAAATCCGACCAGTCTCTCGTTTGGCAGCGTTCAGGTGGGCAGCAGCAGCAGCAAATCAGAAACGGTGACGAACAGCGGCGGATCCTCAGTCACCATATCCCAGGCCAACATCACCGGAGCAGCCTACTCGATCAGCGGATTGACGTTGCCAACCACCCTGTCGTCGAACCAGAGCGTGACGTTCACAGCCACCTTCACCCCCACCAGCGCTGGCTCAGCCAGCGGAAGTGTGTCAATCGTCTCAAACGCAGCCAATTCCCCACTCTCGATCGCGCTCTCGGGCACCGGTACAACTCCGGGGCAATTAGCGGTTGCTCCGGCGTCGCTGAGTTTTGGGAACGTGGTTGATGGCTCGAGTTCTTCGCTCAGTGGATCCCTGAATGCAACCGGCGCGTCGGTCACGATTTCCTCGGCCAGCATCACGAACGGAGAATTCGTGCTGTCGGGAATCACATTACCTGCAACACTGACGGCGGGTTCGTCTGCCCCTTTCACGGTCACCTTTACGCCTCAATCGAGCGGAGCGGCTTCGGGAAACCTGTCTTTCACCAGCAACGCGACTAACTCTCCGGCAGTCCAGACCCTGTCGGGCGCGGGCACGGCTCCGCCACCACATTCCGTCGACTTGACATGGAATAATTCGGCCAATGCCGTCGGCTATAACGTCTATCGCGGCAGCGTCTCGGGCGGTCCCTACTCGATCATCAACACCTCCCTGGATGCTACGACCGCGTTCACTGACAGCAATGTGACAGCCGGTCAAACTTACTATTACGTAGTGACGGCTGTAGATGCTAGCTCGAACGAGAGCGGCTACTCAAATCAGACCTCGGCGCTGATTCCAACTCCTTAACGTCGATGAACCCGATGGGGCTGAGTGTGGAGCGCTGCGAGATCTCCGCACAACGTTGCATTTCCTTGCAACAGTCGCAAAATCTATCATCTTGACAGCCATTTACAGAGGGAAAAGAATGGAAGTGGCGTAACGGAATCTTTTTCGGAACTGTCGAATGCGGACTCCCCTGGCTCGGCAGTTCTTCTCCGTTGTGTCCCAGTCGAAGGGAGTCGCTTAATGAGAACGATCAATCGGAAATGGTGGCTGACCGCAATCGCTTTCGTGCTCATTGTGCCCGCCGCTTTCGCCAACCGCCCAGAGCCCAAACCGAAACCCAGACACTGGAATGTGCCGGAAGGTGGGTCTGCTCTGGTTTACGTGGTGGGAGCGGGCATCACATGTTTGGGTGCGATGGTGGTACGGTCGCGATCCGCAGCACCGAAGCAATTGTAACTAGCGACATACGAGACGGCCTCGACCCGAGCGTGCATGCATGGGAGCCAGGCCGTTTTGTTGTTCTCGTCGGGCGAAACCGCTCTGGTTGGACGCGCTGCCGCAACGCCCTACTCGTCCGGCGCCGCAGGTTCACTCCTTCGCAGAATCCAGATGAACACGCTCACGATGGCCACCGCGATCGCCAGAAACACGATCCCGCCATGGTGGTGGAGATTTCCCTCCAGAAACCCGGGATCGACGCGCGTTCCCAGTTCTGCAATCACAAAAATGCGGAGCCCGTTCTTGGCGACCGACAGCGGGATTGCGGCCCCAATGACGATGCCCTTCCGCCACCACGAGCGCAGGAAAAGACGCGCGAGAAACATGGTCACAACGATCAACACTAAGCTGGACCGGATGCTGCTGCACTCTCGGGCCACTTCGATGCTTAACCCTGGAATGTCCAGAGCGTTACCATCTTGAGTCGCTGGAATCCCGGCGATTCGGAACAAGATTCGTGCCGCAACCGCCGACTCATTTTGCAGGACGGGAATAATCCAGTTCAAGCCAGCCGCTGGAATCGGAACCGTCCAGAACAGCAAGCAGAGGGGCAGAAGGCAGGACCGGAACGCTCGTGCACCAAAACAGGCCACCACGCTGGCGACCCACCACATAACGAGTGCAAACATGCTCACGGCCAGCCGCAGATCGGCAGCCATCCCCGGCACGCCCCACCTGGCAAAACCACCGATCAACAGGGCCACGGCTAGCAGAAGCGACCCCGCAATGGCACTCGACGCAAAACTCTGCGGGCGCGTTTTCCATTGCAGGCAAATCAGCGCAATGCTCAAAGGCACGATCAGGAGGATATGGGTGTATGCTTCGTTGGCGAGTGCGAGCCGCAACGTGACCACCAGAGCATGCCACCAGACAACAATCGACACCGCGCACAAAAGCGCGAAGGCAATGAGTTGCGTGCGTTTGGTCATCAAAGTACGGCCCTCTGGTTTACGAACTCCAGCGCGTGGTTACCATGACTGCTCCACATGCATTCCGGTGGTCATGGTCAGAGTTCTAGTAGAATCGTACTGAAGTCTTACATCGAACACTTGCGAAAACGACATATTTCACTCACCGAAGTTCCCTCATTCCGGCGAGGCCCTCTGACATGCAGAACCTGATTCTGGTGACGGGCGGCGCTGGCTTCATCGGATCAAACTTCGTTTTGCAGTGGCTGGCGCACGAGCCAGGGCGCGTCGTGAATCTCGACAAGCTCACCTATGCCGGCAATCCGTGCAATCTGGAATCGGTCGCCGATCGTCCCGGATACAGCTTTCAGCAGGGGGACATTGTAGACCGGGAGCTCGTGGCCCGGTTGCTCCAGAGCGAGCGTCCTCGTGCTATCGTTCATTTTGCCGCGGAAAGCCACGTGGACCGCTCCATCCATGGCCCGGACGACTTTGTGCGCACCAACGTAAACGGCACCTTCAGCCTGCTGGAAGAAGCGCGCGCTTACTGGTCTGCCCTGCCGGAAGGCGAGCAACGAGCATTTCGTTTTTTGCACGTTTCGACCGACGAGGTCTATGGCTCGCTCGACCCGAACGACCCGGCGTTCACCGAGACGACGCCTTACGCTCCCAACAGTCCGTACTCGGCCTCCAAGGCGGCTTCGGATCATCTCGTCCGCGCCTATCATCACACTTATGGATTGCCAACGCTCACCACCAACTGCTCCAACAACTACGGCCCCTATCAGTTTCCTGAGAAGCTGATTCCGCTGATGATCCTGAATGCGTGCAGCGGAAAACCTCTTCCCGTTTATGGCGACGGACAGAACGTGCGCGACTGGCTCTATGTGGAAGACCATTGCAGCGCAATTCGCACCGTGCTGGCGCAAGGGCAGGCGGGCGAAACCTACAACATTGGCGGTTGCGTTGAAAAGAAGAATATGGAAATCGTGAATACGATCTGCGACCTGCTGGATCAGTTGCGTCCAGGCGATCCCGTAACGCCGCATCGTAAGCTGGTGTCGTTTGTGAAGGATCGGCCCGGTCACGATCGCCGCTACGCCATGGACGCAAGTAAA